>Ga0115030_1001206_pt1 | contig 11580 bp, 13 predicted proteins | sample SidtaG_4_FD_87174 | JGI IMG/M metagenome (GOLD analysis project Ga0115030, IMG submission 87174) | Marine algal microbial communities from Sidmouth, United Kingdom - Sidmouth_Male1 metaG | ecosystem: Host-associated > Algae > Red algae > Unclassified | place: Sidmouth, United Kingdom | collected... | reverse complement strand
GGGGGGCGGCCACCCCGGGCCGGGCCCCCCGTGCCCCCGCCCCGGCCGGGGGGGGCCCCCCCTGCGGCCCCCCCCCCCCCCGCCCCGCCCCAGGTGTTTGCCAGGACGCAAGCGCCGTTTCTTTTCTATCTCTGAGGCGCATGCGCTCCGCCGTCTCTTGCTGTGCCAGCGTTGCGGCGGTCTCGCGCGTTTCCGGTTGTTTGTCGCCGTGCCGGCGGACGCGGCCGCCCTGCCCCGTCGGGCCAGCGCGGCGAGCGTGCGCCACGCGGGGCGCGTGGCCGACACGCTTTCGGGGCCCCGCCCCCGGCTCCCCTGTTTCCCCGTGTCGCCCCACCACCTACACGCGCTTGGCCGCGTGTTCGTCGTCACCCGACACGGCCGCAAGCCGCGCGCCGCAGGGGGTGCCGCTCCGCGGCTGCGCCGCGCCGCCGGTTGCCCCCCCGCGCGCACGCGCTCCGCGCCGTGGCCGCTGCCATGGGCGGCGGCGCCTCTGCCGGCGCGCCGTCGACGGGCGACCTGTCGCCGCCGTCGCCGCCGCTCCTCGACGACCCGCCGCTGCTGCCGCCGCCGCCCCTATCGCCGCCGCTGCCGCCGCGGGTGTCCCGGCGCCCGTCGACGGTACACCGCACCCGCACGGCGGGCGCCACCCCCGCCGCTGGCGCGACGGCGGCGGCGGCGGCGGCGGCGGCGGCGAGCGAGCCCCCCCCCCCTCCGATGCCGGCGACGCTGCTCGACTCGGTGACGGGCGAAGAGGGCCCGTACGTGTGCGAGACGCCCGCGGTCGGGCTCCTGTACAACACGCTCGTCGGGTTTGACCCCAACCGGCCGGGCAAGCGGCTGACCGCCACCAAGTTTGTCGACGAGCAGGGCGTGGCGCACATTGTGTCGGCGCCGTGGAGTGGGCGGCGGGAGGGTCCTGGCGGCACGTCGGGGGGGCGGGCGCCCCGCCCGGCCAAATATGACACTATGGCGGCGGCGGCGGCGGCGACGGCGGCCGACGGGACGGGGAGCGGCAGCTCGTCGCGCTCCTCGACGCCCCTGTCGGCGGTGCCCATTTCGTTTCCGCCCTCCCCGCCGCCGACGCGTCCGCCCGCCCCGGCCGGGGCATTACCCGCGAGCTTGTGCGACCCGGCGATGGCGCTTCCTGACCTCTCCCCAGCCGACGTGCCGACGACCGCGCCGTCGGGCGGGCGGCGGGCCCGTCTCGACTTTGGGGCCATACCCCCTCCTGGGACGGGTGACGGCGGCCGCGTCGAGGGCCCGCCGTCGCCCGTCTGCTTCCCACCGTCTCCCCCCCCCACCCGTCCGCTTGACCCGACGAGCGCGCGCCCCGCACCATCCGGCTCGTACGCGACGCTCGGGCTCCCCGCCCTGCCCCCGACCGACGTGCCGACGACGGCGCCGCGGGATGGGCGGCGGCCGTTGCTCGACTTTGGGGCCGTACCCCCGCCTGGGGCCGCCGGCGACGGCCATCCCCGCGGACCGGCGGGCGGGGGGATTGCCGCCCCGTCGACAGCGCGGGTGCCAGAGGTGCCGCACTGGGCGCCACCGCGTCCCCGCCTGAGTTTGGGCGGCGGGGACGGGGCGGGGGGGGGGAGGGTGGACCACGGACCGGGGTCCTTGCCGGGAGCAGCCACGCCACCAGACGATCGGCAGCGGCATTGGCCGCGGCCGCCGGTCGGTCCGCCGTACCCCCAAGCGCACCACGGCGGCGGCAGCGGCGGCGACGGCGGCGGCGCGTACGGGTCCCACCACCCGTATCCGCCCTGCCACGGCGGCGGCGGTCACCCCCCACCGCCAACGTATGCGCAACAGGGTGGGTGGCCGGGCTCGACGCCGCACCCGGCCTACGCCTCACCCGCTCACCTGTCGCCGTATGGGCACCCGCCAACGACGGGGGCGGGCGCCGCCGACGAGGGTGGCGCCGGGGCGCACACGCATGGCCTCTCCCAGGGCTTTGGCGACTTGGCGCTCGGCGCCCCGGGGATGGGCGGCCACCCGGGCGCCTACACGCCGCCGTCGGTCTTCGGTGTCGGCGGCTACCGCGTGACCGAGGCGGGCGTGTACATGGCCGGCGCCGGGTACGTGCAGCCGTCGGTGAGTGTCGGCGGCGGTGGCGCGCCGACCGTGCATGTGCGGGTGGAGGTCATGGCGAGCCCGCCCGCACAGCCGGCGCTGGAGCGCCGCAGCTCCATGCCGTACTACCCGGTCGAACAACAGCCGCCTGTGCAGCCGACCCTGCAGCACCACCCGTCGGGGTCGTCGCTGTCGTCGTCAGACGCGGCCGTAATGTCGCTCGTCCGGCGCCCGGGCGTCGGGGGGATTGGGTGGGGAATGGGGGGGCGGTAGCTTTTTCAGCATATGTTTGGATACGTTGGTTTTGGGGGGTCGCTACTATGTGTCGCTGTGGGGCCGCAACCAGCGCCGGAGTCTTCGGTTCCGTTTCGGTGGGTGTCATGCCATCGGCCTCGTTGCGTGGCTGGCCTGACGCTTCTACGGTCAGGGGCGGCACGAGTGGCACCGTGCGGACAAAGTTCATACTAAACATGCTCGACATGACAGAAGTGGACCCGACTCACGCACCAAGTGACTCAGTGCGCCCGCAGGCCCCTCGCCAAGCCTCACCGAGGCACTGCTATACACCCAGCACGGCTCCGCCAGACGGTAGGGCCAATCCCAACCGCCCGCCCGCTGAATTCCGCCAGCGCCGCTTACGCGTGCGCCGGGAACCCCCAGTACTCATTCATGTTACACACGAGGAGCCCCCGCTCCAGTGCCTCCAACTGCTTGACCTCGTCGGCCGTCAAGTCGATCTCATCAGCCTTGAAGTTCTCCTCCACCCGTGACGGCGTGACGCTCTTGGCAAGGACGGAGCAGCCCGTGGAGAGCGCCCACGCAATGCAAATGGCGCCCGGCGACACGCCGTGTGCCTTGGCAATGGCCTTGACGGTCGGGTCCTGCAGGGGACCCTCCTTGCCGCTGCCGAGCACCGAGTACATTGTCACATGGATGTTGTTGTCGTTGCAGACCGTGCGGAGCTCCGCGCGCTGGTTGTTGACGTGCGCCTCGATTTGGTTAATGGCGGGGGGGATCTTGGCGTAGGACAGCAGGTCCATGAGCTGCAGCGCGGAGTAGTTGGACACACCGATTGTCTGTCGGTGGGGAATGAGAGCACGAAGGCAGTGCGGAATAAGGACACACACACCATTGGCGAGAACACAGTAGAAAAGTGGCGAGCATCACAGGAGTACAGAAAAACGCAAGCAAGCATGAAAGGGGTCATGCAGTATGGCACAGGAGAAGCGGCTGGCGATTAGAACTCCCATCCGTACAAGAACAACACTCTTGCGCAGTGGCGCGAGCTCCACCTTCCGCACCACGCTGCGGTTTGCAAATGAGACACGCCTTCCACCCCGACCATTGCGTGTCGACCAAACGCACCTTGGTTAACCCGAGCCGGTGACACTCCTCCATCCCCTCCCACTTGGACTGCAGCGTATTAGTTTTGCTCCACCGCAGCTTCCCATCCGGCCCAGTGCCCATAGTCGTTTCCGTGATGGGCAGCCCCTGGTGCTCCCAGTTTGCCGGCCAATGCACCAAGTACTCGTCCAGGTAGTCAAGCTTGAGGTCGGACAGCGACTGGCGACAGGCAGCAACGACCTCCTCCTTGGAGCCACAGCTCGTCCACACCTTGGACGTGATCCACACGTCCTCCCGCTTGACGGTCGGGTTGTCGCCGCCAAACATCTCGGCAAACACTGCGCCGACTTCGGCTTCATTCATGTAGATGGCCGCGCAGTCGATGTGACGGTAGCCAATCTCCAGCGCCTTCTTGACCGCCGCACCGACCTTCCCAGGCTCGGACTTCCAAGTGCCAAAGCCATTGACGGCCAAGGTGTGCCCCGTCGGCAGCGTGACGGTCTTGGACGGCATGGTTGCTGTCAATGCAGGGACGGGATGGGTGAGGTGGATAAGGGATCACGTAGGGGGGGCAGGAGAGAGGGCCAACGAAACCGCGAAGCTGATCGGTACGGGCGGATTAGGATGCTTTGAGCGAGACAGAGAGCCGACGGAGCAGGAGCTGGGCCCAAGATGCCAGCTGAGTTTGCATCACTGATCGGGGAAGCACGATGCGGGCAATTCTGGAAGCACGCAAGCGGAACCAGTGTGCGAGCTGGTTCTTAATTCCTATGGAATGCGGAAGAGCAACAGAGGGAGTACCTGCGCTTCTCTTTCGCAAGCGCAAAACTCCACCGAAGGCCGCTCGAATCGCATGTCGCTCCCACCACAACCCCTGCGACAGACACGTCCTGCGGGGGCCCACGCTGTCTGCGCGTTCCGCGGCAGGTGGATGCCTGGTTGGTCGCTCCGCGCCTCCCGAGGCGTGGCACTGAGAGACCCTGCTATTTCTTGGTGTCCTTGATGTGGCGCCGCTGCCGATGCACTCCTGGAAGTGTTGTCCTATTGAAGACTCATCTTTCACAGAACCGTGGACGCCTGGTCTGTGAGTGGTCGCCGTGGCTCGAGCCCCGCCAAAGGGTCGCACCTGGCACTTTCCGCACCTCAGGGCGGCGTTTGGGCCCCGATGACGTGGGCCTCGAGAAGCGTGGGGGGCTTAACCGGCCCCAGAGATAGCCAAATTCGTGCTTGTCAACCACATCCCGTGAGAGGCGAAGCGGAGGATGCCTTAGCGCGGGTAGCAGCAATGCAGTATTGGCTGGACTCCCTGTACCCTCGACTGCTGAGACTGCGCTCTCGGTTGCACACTCGGCGGCGGCAGTCGCTCAGAATCGCGCTCTCCTGCCAGTCGTTGCCAATGCCGAGTCCTTGATCCGTGCCGCCTGCATCGGCAGACAGCGGTAGCGGCATGGCAGAACGGTGTGTGGGGTGCTGGTATCAAGGGGGGCCCTCCTCGCTAAACGTGTGCAACTCAAGCCTGTACTGGTTGCTCAAGCCCAAGAAGACAATGGCATCCCCATAGCGCCCGATACACCATTCGCTTGGAACCGCATACAAGGGGGGGACGCCATCGCTGCTCGATGATGGGTGGTGATTGCGGGTGCAACGCGTGCTGCTCGTGTGGTGACGGATGCAATCCGTTGCACGCGATGCTTGGCTGATGGGCAGAGGTGCGGCGTGGGGAGGAGTCGGGCGGCGGGCGGTAGGAGTGTGGGGGAGAAGCACGGCCCTTGGTTCCACGAGAAAAAAGACCGCCACTTCAGTGCCGACACTGGTGGCACGCACGGCAGCGAGTGCGGGGGGGGGAAGCGGAGACGCGAGGCGGGCGGCTGGGCAGTGGGGGGGTGGCCAACACCCGACTCGAGACTCTGCCGTCGCCGCTCGGCACTCAGCCACAAGCAAATCGGGTCGGCGGCGGAACGGCTAGTGTGGGTGGCCGCGGCCATCGCCACGGTCAGCGTGCTACGCCGCCGTCGTTGCGGCGCGGCAGGCGTTGGGTGGACGCGGTTGCCAGTGGGGGTGGGCGGGGAGGGTAACGGTGGTTGTGGCGATCGCCCTCCTCCGCAGCGGTGTCAGCGGGGGCGGAACGGGCGTTTAGGGTGGACAATGGCCGCACAACGGCGGAGGCACCGTGTTCACATGCAGCGCCAGTACGGCCGTGCGTGCGTGCATGGACCACACGCCCGCCGCCATGCCGCGGGGCTGTGCAAGTGAATGCGCGGTGGTGCTCGCAGTGAGCTAGCTGAGCCCATCACCAAGGTGGGCGGCGCTTGCGGGGGCATGCTACCCCGTTGGCCGGTTGCCTCCATGGCATACCAAGACTTGGCAGCTCCCTGATGCCAGAGCTCGTAGCCCAGCTGCCCATACGGTGTTGTGAAAAAAAGAGTCAATCAAAAAGTGGACATGTGTTGGAGCCGAATACATTCGCCCAAGGTTATACACCGGTCTTTAGGGAAAGAACAGGCTGTATCCAGCATGAGCAGCAGCCGCCTCCGAAATCCAAACCTCCGCCATACGGGCGAAGTGCTCAACAGGCGAGACACATCGGTTGCAAGAATCTTCAAGAAAGAGTCAAAAAACAAGGGAGAGAAGAAAGAAAAAGGGGCGCACTCGCATTCTCAGTGAAACACGAGCACCTCCCCCGTGCGCGCACCGCGGTGCGGGCCTAAAAACCATCAAACAACTGACACAATTCTACAGCACCAACAAGAGACACATACATAGGAAGAAAACACAACGTACACGCGGAAAAGAGAAGAGTACGAGATAAGGATAGGCCCGCCCACAATATATATAGGGAAGAGGAAGAAAAGTAGTTCCGCGGCAGCAGCGGAAGACGTCATATGTACAGCGCAGCAGGAGCCGATGTCCGGAAGGTCGGCAAGATTGAAGAACAGCTTACGTATACAGGTACCGCGGTAAAGCAGCAGCACGAAGAAGGTTGCTCATGGCGTGCGTACACACGACCGGGGTGCTCGCTCAAAAGAACAAGTGCAGCAGCGACAACAACAGGGATGTAGCAGGATGCAACAGGCGGCATCACGTGGAGGCAGTGCGACCCGCTTGTTATGGGCGCAGGACGGAGGCCATGAAAATAATAAAGCCAGCCGCACGTCAGAAAGGTGGCGGAAACCGCGGCCGTGAGTTTGCACAACACAGCGGTCGCGGTGCCCAGCATGCGCCGACGCGGACGCGGAAGAGATGGAAGCCCCAACAACAGGTAAATATGCCGCGATGACAGTAGACGCGATGGCGATAGAAGCAGCCGGACGTGGCCCGGCTCGGCACGCACCCACCAATTCAAACGCGGAGTGTGTCTTGCCCGACAATACACAGCAGGGCCATTCCGCACGAGAGCGGCACCGCACATGCGTTGCCGCCACCGCCGGGCGTCGCCGACGCCGCCGCCTCGTCTGCCTCGGCCACAGACGCAGGCGTGGCCTCTGTCACAGCGGCCACGTCGGGCTTGGCCGGGATGTTGACGACTGACGAGGCCTGAGTCTTGACGTCGGGCGCAGTCGAGGCCTCGCCGTTGGCAGCCGCCGCCGCGGCGGCAGCCGCCTCGGACCGACGCGCCTCACGCGCAATCTTCATCAGCCACTTTTGCAGGTGCGTGCGTGCCTGCGTCTGGTTGCGTGTCGCCACCGCCGCTGCAATGGCCTTGAGGTCCTTGTGGCCGTACCGACGAAGGGCCTCCAGGAAGCGCGCGTGCTCCTCAGCCGTCCAGTAGCGGCTCTGCGTCGGCCCAGACGCCGAGCTAAACCGGCTCTTGGACGCCGTCGGGCGCTTGGACGAGGAGGCAGCCGTGCGCGACTTGCGCACAGCGCCAACCAGGGGCGCTGGCGTCGGAGCCGTCACGGCTGTAGCCGGCACCACCGGCACGGCCGCCGCTGCTGGGACAACCGCTGCGGGAACCACCGGTACAGGTGCCGCCACTACAGGTGCAGCCGTCACCGGCGTAGCTGCTACGACCGATGCCGCACCCGCCCTGCTCAGCAACAACAATCCGTCGGCTGCCGTGCACGAGCGCATCTCCACGTCCTCACGGGCCACCGCGGCGCTTGGCACCATAGCCGGGACCGCAGCCCCTACGCTGGCCGCCGCTGTAACAGCGGCGTCCGCGCCCACCCGCCCTGTCGGCTGGGACAGCTCCGAACAGTGAGACCAGCTGCCGCTGCCACCGCCGCGGAGCAAGCTGCTTGACACGGGCAGCGCACCACCCGTGGCGACGGCCGCAGCCCGCTCAGCAGCCTTGAGTTGACGCGTCAAAACTTCGGCCTTGCCCAGCGCCACGTTCAGCGACGCTTGTAGAGCAGCGGCCGACGCGGTCGAAGCAGCCAATGCTGCCTCAGCTCGCATCGCCCGGTCACAGCTGCACGCAGTGCTGCATCGATTGTCGCCACCACCGGGGTCCCCCACCATGCTGAGAGCCATGAGGGAACTGCGTGGTGGGAGCAGACGGGGGGGACGGCGCGTCGCCCGTTGGACGTCGGGGAAGTGGAGGGGAAAGGGATAGTATCGCTACGCTGCCACCAAGGGCAATGACGCACGACAAAGAGGACGCTGCGTGCCACCGACTGCAGCTGCCAGAGCAGTGTGGAGACACAGGATGCGAAGAGGCGAGGTACTCTTCACTGGGTGCTCGTGCAGCTAGCGATGCTGCGTGACAAGGAGGCGCGCTCGTGCGCAGCACGAGTCAAACAATAAGCCGCCCCCACAGACGTCCAGCACGCGCAATTGAGGGTGTGGACCCACACCCCCCCACCGCACGACCGACACTGGTCGCAACCGCCCGCACGTCACCTGCGCTGGCGCTGGCGCGCGCCGGCAAGCGTCGACTGGGTCCGCGTGCGGCCCGCCGCCGGCTGCCCAGCTGCCCTGTGTGCACCACCAGACGCAAGCCGCAAGCCGCCTGCGTGCACTGCCTGCGTGTGTGCGAGCGGCAGAGCGGCGCTGCTGCACGTGGGGGCCCTGAGCGGCGCTTGGAGGGGGGGGGGCGGGCGGCTCCCCAGGTGCCGTGCCGCCAGCGACACTGTCCTGCCCCGCTCTTCGAGCTGCGAGGTGTGCTCAGCCAGCTGCGCGCCGCTGGCACTCTCCGCCTGCTCTGGCTTTGGTGGGCAACCAAGGACAGCTACGGTGGGATAGCCCAGTCGAGGTCCACAGGCCAGTGGGCTGGGGTCTGCTCCGCGTCCTCCCGAGGCCACCTGCCGCGCTGCGCGCCCGCCCCCCCCACTCTGCCCCCAGAAAGCCCCCGTCCCTTTGGGCACTCCGCCAGGGGGAGTGGGCCCGTCACCCAAGCGCAACCAAGCGGCCTCCGAGGGAGGTTGTCGCCACGAGCCCGGGCCGGTGTGGCCCAGCAGGTCATGGGCCCGCGGCCAACGACAGGGCACCCTGCAATTAGAGGCTCATTGGCCACAGACGGCCCCAAAATGTGAATCTGTACCGTCCTCAATCACCGAGCGGCGCATTGGTCGCACGCAGCAGCCACAGCTCACGGAAAAGACGGCAGCGGTAGCAGAATTCCTCTGTTGAACGATAGTACCAAACAGACCCAGGATAGAAACAATCAGGCTCAACAGTGTACATTCCTTTACTTGATTGTCTATGAACGTTTTTAAATGTTAAAATGGATACAAGTGCCCATTTCACATCGCGACTACAAAGAAGACGTTGAGAGTGACTTTTCCCACTGTTCCTGGGACCCCGTCAACCGCACTGGACAAAGAATATGTCTTCCCTGGGAGTTGGGCAATGAGGACATGCCTGTTGATGAATAGAAGCCATCACAATCCTGGTATTAGATGAACATTCAAGTCAACATCTCTCACAGTATCCGCCTCCGGTTGTTTTAAAAAATTCACATGCTCTGAAGCAGGCTGCAAAGCGAGTGACGAACTCTTCATTCGACGGATAAAGGTTGAGCTCTCTTGTGAAATAAGTTTACAAATCATAGTATTTGTCGTCAATCGACATGGTCCAGGTCTGATGCTAGCCAGCCGCACCCCTGAGGGCGCACAGCAGTCGAGCGACCCTGCGTGGTCAAAATCCTCAACACGCGGCGTTTGCCTCGCGTGGGGCGATAGCGCGCGAGGCGGGCCGAGGGAATCGGGCCTGTTGCTTGGAGGCGGCCTTGTGTGGTTGGCGGCCTCCACTCGATGCGCCTCGGACCGACTACGGCGAGTGAGACACTGCTGTGGGGAGGGGAACCCAAGAGCTTCCGACGGTCTGCACAAGGCAACCAGTTGTGCTGCAGCCATTCGCTGGCCCCTGTCCCACCACACACCTCGGGCCTCCACGGGACGACGTTTGCTTGGTCTCCTTGAACACCAGTGTTTTGCAGCCGCCCCATGCTGCCGCCTCCATCAAACCGCCTCCTCATCGACCTCGCCAATCAGCGCGTCGTATTTTAGCGACCCCGACGCAGGAAATGGGCCGCGCCGCTGCACTCTCCTTGCAGGAGACCGACTTACAATTGCGGGCGAGGCGCTCCGACGACCGACGCGCGTACGCGCCAACGAGGGGACGTGGGGGTGCGTGCAACGGCTGTCCTGATCGATCCAGGAACAAAAATCCATCGCCACCTCTCACCTGCACACCAGGGGCGAGATGGCAATGGGTCGTGCAGCAGAGCATCCGACCCGTTGCAGGCGTCTCGGCCACAGTGTACACGAATATTCAGGCTTCGGAGGACTCCCAGTGGGCCGGTGGTTGCCTCCGGCCGCCGGTGAGGGACAGCCTGGTGGGAAAAAATCGGACGGGCACCCAGAGGACTCCAAACGCGGACCGTCAGGTACTGACCGTTCGGCACATGATGGACTCATCACGGCCACACAAGCCCCGTGGGATGACCCTTGCGGATGCCGGTTTGACGTCGCATTGTGAAAGCAGAGGGGCGGTAGTCCAGAGGACCGTCCTGGACAGCTGCCACTGACAAGATCGAGAGCTCTTTGCTAGTTGCAGCCCCGATCTCGCTGGAAAAAGCGCTGGAAGAAGGATCTGTGGCGTGATCTCCAAGCGCAGGCACGTGCCTTGTTCTGTTAAAGTGGCCCTCCTGCACAAGAGGTCCCTACATCAGGTCTTTTTTTTTCTGCAATCAGTCATCAGGCACATTGAGAAAAACCCGCGAAATAGCTCCCATATAATTCAGCATGATTGGTACGATACACGGGATCTGTGTGGATCACGGACCACACGTCACGAGCTGCGGGAGCTGTCCGTGTTGCCGGCCTCTGCCTCCACCACCACCACCCCCTCCCCCCGAGGTCGGCGGCCTCCACGACACGCCTCACGCTCACCTACCATTCCCTCCCAACGACGTCCCGTCAGCATCCTGTCTACCGCCGCGGAGAAGCCCCACTTTGCCGCCGCGTCGTCTTCCCCAACGACGCTTGCGCGTCGGACCATGGCCGCGTTCATCCCCGCCGCCGCGTCAGCGGCGCGCCGCCACGCGGCGCGCCTCACCCACGCCGTGGCGCGCGCGCCGCCGCTGGCGGGTGGCTTGACCGCCGCTGCCGCTCCCAGCCGGGCGGCGCTGCTGCGGCGGTGGCCCGCGGCGGCCCCCGCGGGGGCGGCGGCCCCCTTTTACACCTCCATCGTCGCGGCGGTTACGGAAGGGGACACGGCGCCGGATTTCACGGCCACCGACGCGGGTGGCGACACCTTTTCGCTCTCCTCGCTGACGCCCGGGCGGCCCGTCATCCTCTACTTTTTCCCCAAATCGTTCACGCCTGGGTGCACCAAGCAGGCGGCCGCCTTTCGCGACGCGTCGGACGTTATGGCCGGCCTCAACGCCGAGGTCGTTGGCGTTAGCGGCGACGACCGGCAGGCCGAGTTCAAGAAGGAGATGGGGCTCACCTTCAAGCTCGTCAGTGACGCGGACGGGTCCCTCCGCAAGCTGTACGGGGTGCCGTCGACGTTTGGCATCCTCCCGGGCCGCGTCACGTACGTCATCAACGCGGGGGGCACGGTGGTGAAAACGATCAATAGTCAGCTCGACATTGGCTCCCACGTCAGCGAGGCTGTCAAGGCCCTCGAGGCGGACGCGCGCGTGTGAGTGGGTGGGACGGGGAGCGAGGACGGGTGGGGGGGCATGGGCGGGCGATCAGTGACGCTGGTGCGAGC
>Ga0115030_1001203_pt1 | contig 11596 bp, 9 predicted proteins | sample SidtaG_4_FD_87174 | JGI IMG/M metagenome (GOLD analysis project Ga0115030, IMG submission 87174) | Marine algal microbial communities from Sidmouth, United Kingdom - Sidmouth_Male1 metaG | ecosystem: Host-associated > Algae > Red algae > Unclassified | place: Sidmouth, United Kingdom | collected... | reverse complement strand
TCGGTGAGTTTTTTCTTATCCAATCTCTGATCATCTTCCAATACACCTTGTGCAATTAACGCACTGTACAACTCAATATGAAGCCCTTTTGAAATAATCCCGTAGGCTAAATATGAAATAAGGTTGTTTGAAATAACACTACTTGGGAAATTTATTTTTTCAGCATTAGATTTATTTTTATCAATTATGATGCATTCTTCTTGACCTTGATCCATATCTTTATAAATATATGGAGAATGAGTTGCTATAAATATCTGAACATCAAGACCATAAAAAAGACTGAGTAATACTTCTCGAAATTTCATTTGCCACTTTGGGTGGAGGCCAATTTCTGGCTCATCAATGATAACAATGTTGTTGTCTACTAAATTTATTCCTCTATAAATCAAACCAACTTTATACAAAAATACTCTTTGCCCAGAACTTAAAATACTCGTATCGATAAATCTTTTATGAAGTCGATTTATATTATCCTTGAACAAGCCTTTATAATAATTAGCTGTTTCTAGAAATAATTCATCAGAAAATACTGCGATAAATTTTTCAAACTTATTACCTGGGGAATAACCTACACCCATAAGCAAATCAAAGGATGAACTCGACTTGAGATAATCTTCATTTTCAATAGAATCCTGAAGCATCAAGTCATACATAATTTGATTTATTTCTGAATCAAGTTCATCGCTCGTAAATTCCCCGTTGATGAAGCCAAAATATTTATTACTTAACGCAGCGCCGTTATCTTTTATATAAATACTATTCATTTCATCGTAACTATTTGCCTCCTCATAGACCGTACTCGGGTCATATATTTGATCCTCTGGTAAAAAATATGCAATATCTTTGGTGGACTTTTTTCCATTTTTAAATGCAAAAGCCTCATTCTGTTTAATTCTTGGGAATCCCCTTATGGGTATAATATTTTTATCTGAAAGATCCTTAAAGATAATTCCACAATTTTTAACACCTTTATTCAACGCAAATGACAACGAATGCTCGACCTGTTTAATTATTCTACTTTTAGTGCAGATTTCATATATACTATTAAGAACTAACGTCTTACCTGAGCCGTTATTCCCCACAAGGTAATGGATCTGAGGGCCATCTGATTCGAGGAATTCAATTTTAAAATTATTGAATACCCCAGACATGTTGATTGTCATTTCTTTTAATTTCATATAAACATTCTACCCATAATACCTCCCCAAAAATTCTTCTTTTAACTCATAAAAATTACCATCGAGGATCGACTGGCGAATCTCTTTAACCAAATTCACAATGAAATACACATTATGCTGCGATGCAATCATGCTCGCCAATATTTCATGCGCCCTGAATAGGTGTGCCAAATATGCCCGGGTGTAGTGCCCTACCGGAGATCCGGGCGTCGTTGGATCCAATGGCGTGTGATCAGTCTTGAACGCAGATTTCCGCAGATTGATCACCCCATCCCGCGTGTATAAATGCCCGTGTCGTGCAATGCGCGTCGGTGACACACAATCAAAGGTATCACACCCTGCCTCAACTCCGAGAAATATATCCAACGGCTCGCCAATTCCCAGCAAATGCCGCGGCTTGCCTTCTGGTAGAATATCATTGACCCATGAGACGGCCGTTGCCATGTCATCCTTGGTGAATGACCCGCCAATTCCATATCCATCGAATCCGTCATCACAATCAGCCAGGAATTGCGCTGACGCTTTACGCAGATCCTCGTGGCGCCCACCTTGCACAACACCAAACAATGACTGCACCCTATCGCTATCTAGCTCATCATGACGCGCAATACAACGCTTCGCCCATCGATGTGTGCGTTCCATGGCGCGCACCTGGTACGCATGATCAGCCAGTGGCGACGTACACTCATCGAATGCGAAAATAATATCAGCCCCCAGATTCCATTGAATCTCCATCGAACGCTCTGGGCTAATCATGTGACGAGATCCATCAATATGAGAAGTGAAGGTTGCGCCTTCCTCGGTGATGGTGCAGAGATTCTTCTTAGGACCCTTTTTTTCTGAGACCATTTTCTCATCACCCGTAGCAACCTTACTCACCTTGGTACCAAATGCTTCTCCTAATGAGAATACCTGGAACCCTCCTGAGTCAGTAAATGTTGGCTTGTCCCAACCCATGAATTTTGGGAAGCCTCCTGCATCACGCACAATCTCATCACCTGGCTGGAGGAACAAATGATAGGTATTCGCGAGAACTGCATCCGCCCCACATGTATCTATCATATCTGGCGAGAGCGCCTTGACTGTTGCCTTGGTCCCTACCACGATAAATGCAGGCGTAGGAATATCCCCGTGCGGAGTCTCGATAACGCCAGCGCGGCCTTTGTTATTTGGGAGTCGTTCTTGGATAGTAAAAGTGAGTGACATAGATAATGAGAGAATATATTATATAAAATATTTTTGTAGTGTAATTTATTATTTATTACTGATATTTATTATTGAGTAGTATCTAGAGTATTTTGACCCGCGCCTTCTAATACATCAACACCTCCGCCTTCTTCGGCCTCATCGGTACTAGGTGAAGTCTCCACTATCTCGATAAGCTCGACTGATGACTGTGGGCCTGAGGTATTTTGGGGCTCTGCGTTGCGTGCAGCATCTGTCACCACCGCAACGATGCGTACCTGCGACTCACGAAAGGGTGTGCGTACCAGAATGGTCTGGAAGGGATCTCGGTCATCGAAATTAATATATTCAACATATCCCATTACCACATCATCCATCGTCGCATGATAGAGCCATTGCCCCTCGCTAATGGCAATTTCCCGAGGAATATGAATCTCGGCGACACCATTCCCTTTCCCTATCATTTCATATTTCGTCTGTGTTTCGCGATGAAATACGTGATGCGTATTTCCATTATCCATGATGGGAACCACATACGCATACTGCGGCCCTACTTCGCGAACTTCACCTAACGCATACAGGCCGTCAATGAGAACAATATCGCCTAGAGCTACTCCATCATTGGATCCTACGCTTATCGCATAAGAACTATATATATATTTCTGAGGGTGCCGTGTAATCCTGCCATGTACACACCCAGAACAACGGTTTGCCGCAACGACAATTTGAGTCGTATAATCCTCATTGAGATTAAGGATGTCCTGGGACTGCTGTAATACATTGTTCCTTGCGCGTACATTGCGTGTATTTTCGAAGAAGTCTTCTGAGAGCTGTGATGTTCCATGCCAAGCATCAGCAACATGGGCTTCATAGCGATGGAGAACCGTCGTAAAATATGGAACAGTAAAAAATAGAACGGTTGAAAGCACGAGGAATACGGCAACGCCTCGTGCCCGCTTTTCCTGTGCTGGATTTGATGATTGTTTGCTAGCGCGGAGGTAGTTCATCGTTTTCGTGCATGAGAACTGGCGCGTAGAGATCGAGATCTTCTAGGATTCTGCCAGCCCCACGAGCTACTGCTGATAATGGGTCATCGGCGACAAAGACAGGAATATTCATCTCCTCTTGGATCACACGGTCCAATCCGCGGATCAGTGCGCCACCACCCGTGAGATACACTCCACGACGCATAACATCAGAGACGATCTCGGGCGGCGTAAGCTCAAGAATTTCTTTGACCGCATCAATGAGCTGCATGACAGATGGTAAAATAGCTTCACGCACATCAATATCAGTCACAATAATCTCGCGCGGAAGCCCCGTAACGAGATCCCTCCCACGGATATTCATTTCAAATCGATCATCAGTAGCCTTCACTGAACTCAAACGGATCTTCATATCTTCTGCCGTTTTCTCACCGATGAGAATCTTGAACTCACGACGAATAGAGTTGATAATATCCCGATTGAGATGGTCCCCTGCAATTTTTACATTTTTAGACTTCACAACACCACCTAGCGAGATGACCGCAATATCAGTTGTTCCTCCACCAATATCAATTACCATGGATCCCACTGGATCGTTCACTGGCAATCCAATACCAATTGCAGCAGCCATTGGCTCCTCTACGATATATACCTCACGCGCACCACCAGATTTTGATGCATCAATCACAGCGCGCACTTCGACATTAGAAATTCCCGAGGGTACACCCACAACCACGCGTGGGCGAATTCGAAAACGTGACTTGATCAAACGTTCCGCCTTATTAATAAGATAATAAAGCATCTCTTCGGTGACTTCGAAATCTGAAATTACCCCATCCACTAATGGTCGGACAACTTCGATATGCCCTGGATTACGGCCCAGCATCTTTTTTGCTTCGAGTCCGACGGCTACAGCACGGCTCGTTTTCCTATTCAGTGCGACTACTGATGGCTCATCGATAATAATCCCGTGACCCAAAACATACACGAGCGTATTTGCTGTGCCCAAGTCGATACCAATATCGTTACTCCATTTGTTGAACCAATTCGCGAAAAATCTCATACCATACTACAGAAGTCATATCATCACTGATCTCCTTCTCTATCGTTAAAGTACACTATTTTGTACTATTTAGCTATATATAAAGAAGTCCTGCGGACGGCTTTTTCTTTAATGAAACCGATCAAAGAGATCGTCAAGTGAGACAATCTCAGCATCATCACTATTGCGACGCTTCACTTCTGCGCCACCCTTATCAAGTGAACGTTCTGAGATTACTACACGATATGGAATACCGATGAGATCAGCATCCGCGAACTTTTCACCAGGTGCAACGCCAGGGCGATCATCAAACAGTACTTCAACATCGCGCTCGAGGAGCTGTAGGTATACCGCCTCAGCTTGAGCTAATACACTTTCATCTTTTCCTAATACGAGTAGATGCACTTGGAATGGCGCCACTTCCTCTGGCCAAATAATCCCGTCTTTGTCGTGAAATAACTCCGTGATAACTCCCATAACACGCGATGGGCCAATACCATAAGAACCCATCACAACAGGCTTATTATCACCTTTTTCATTAGTATAAAACAAATTAAGTGACTCTGAAAACTTCGTTCCGAGAGTAAAGATATTCCCCACTTCAGCGGTCATGATCTTTTCAAGACGATCCTTTTCAAGCCCAAGTTCTGCAAGAACCTCATCGGTATAGACTTCTTCATTAACGGCAATCTCTTTCTCGCGATCAACATATACGATATCTTCGCCAGCTACACATTCAGTTTGGAACTCATGCGAAAATTGTGCAAAAGACCCCCCCGATGCAAAAGTAAGATAGGTCTTATCTCCAATTCCTAATCGCTCGAATGTATAATGATATACGTGCTTCATCTTTTCATAAAAAATATCGTGTTCTTCTTGGTCGCGCGAGAATGAGTACAAATCCTTCATCAAAAATTCACGACCACGCATAATACCTGATTTTGCGCGTATCTCATTGCGGAATTTTGTTTGAATCTGATACGCATACACAGGGAGGTCACGATACGAATCAATATGATTTTTCATAAGACGCGTAAGTGGCTCCTCATGAGTAAATCCGAATCCCGCCTCGCCACCAACATGCAACTGGGACTTAAACCACACATCAACCGTTTCATCATTCCAGCGATCAGTTGCCTTCCAAATATCAGGATCTTGCAATGAGGTCATGTGCAATAACTGACCACCTGCTTTTTGCATTTCTTCATGAATAATATTATTGATCTTTTCCAGTACGCGCATTCCTAGTGGTAGAAAAACATATGCCCCTGCTACTTCTTTATAAATAAATCCTCCACGAATAAGGAGTTTGGCATTTACTGACTCCTCTCCTGATGGATTCTCATTGCGTGTTTTTGTAAATAGCTGTGATTGTTTCATATATTTCTATTTTATTCTGTCGTAAGGTTCAACCTTACGGCATTTAATATTTATTATGTCCAGGGTCAAAATAATACTACGTAATTCTTTTAAACAACAATAGTAGAAGGCTACCCAACGGGCATCGTTAACGAATAGTTACTCTTGAGAATAGTAATCATAATTCCAGTTTACTAGAAAGATGCCTCGTGGCAAGTATTGCTTCTCGGTCGGCGTCGCTGTGACCAGGCGATCATGCCCCACAATGACAACGCCGCCGACCTTGCAAAACGACTCATCATTGGTATAGTTTTATCTGTGAACGTATCGGCTATCTATATAGATTAAATAGCTAGAGCATCACCTGTTTGTCTAAGGGAATCATTTATTATTTATCACGATTCTCTACTCTCTTTGCACCTATGATGTGCGTCAATTAAGAGACCCCAACGAAGATCACGTCATGATTTTTGTGCAAGCAGTATCTAAATCAAATCTAATATGTCGAATCGTACAGAATCCCTCTATAAAGCAGGTGCGCACGTTGGTTATTCAAAATCACGTCGCCACCCGAGCGTTCGCCCTTTCCTTTTCGGAATGAAGCATCGTTCAGATATTATTAACCTCGAGCAAACTTCTCAGCAGATCGATACAGCGATTGCTGCATTAAAGGCAGTTGTAGTAACCGGGAAAAAAGTTGCCCTCGCTGGCACCAAGCCAGAAATCAAGCGCCTGATCACTGATCTCGCCAAGGAGACGAACATGCCTTACGCAACTAAGCGCTGGGTTGGTGGAACACTCACTAACATCGGGCAAATCCGTGCCCGCGTTGATCTATTGGATGATCTTATTAGTAAAAAAGAAAGTGGCAACCTCGTATACCGCACCAAGAAAGAACTTCTCCTTATTGATCGTAAAATAGATAAATTGGAGCTTAACTTTGGTGGATTGCGCGGAATGAAGGAACTTCCAGCAATGCTCCTTGTTGTTGATCCCAAGAAAGAAGTGAACGCCATTGCAGAAGCACGCCAGCGACACATTCCTATTGTTGCTATTGCAAGTACTGATTGTGATGTGAGTATCATTGATTACCCTATTGTTGCCAATGATACCAATGTCGAAAGTGTTGGCTACATCCTTTCGGAGCTTCAGAAAGGCCTCATGGTGTAGGTGTATATATCGTGAAGTAATTATCTATTAAAACTATATTTAACTTAAATTTATTTCAATTATGTCTATCTCAGCTTCAGATGTTAAAATTCTCCGCGAGGAGTCAGGTGTTTCTATAGGCAAGTGCAAGGAGGCACTAGAAGCAGCCGATGGCGATATGGAAAAAGCTCGAGAAGTTCTCAAGGAGCTCCAAGTCAAAGCCGCAGCCAAAAAAGCTGACCGCGAACTTGGAGCCGGAACTGTTTTTTCATATATTCATGCTAACAAGCAAATGGGAACTATCCTCCTACTTGCATGCGAAACTGATTTCGTAGCAAAAAACGAAGAGTTCACAGCACTAGGCAATGATATCGCTATGCATATTACGGCCATGGGAACAGAAACCCTCGAAGAGCTCAAGGAACAGCCATTTGTCAAAGACCCAGAAATGACCATCAATCAACGCATTGAATCAGGCATTCAGAAACTTGGTGAGCGTATCGAAGTCACATCATTCAACCGCATTGCTGTAGAAAGTTAACAACAGGTCTCTTTCATTAGACTGATCACCCTCTAGATTGTAGTTCTAATGAGAATAGGCTAAATATACCGCACTATGTATATCAGTATGCTTATCACCATAATAATATTTCTCGCATCGCTTGCGACAATCACGCTTATCATTCTGCGACGTATGTGGATTCTCGCAGGAGATAATCAAACAATCACGCATATTCTCGAACATAGACCGAGCCCTATTTCACCAGTAACGATTATTCACGGCTTACGTGATGGAATCTTTTGGCTCATTACTGTTATTACAATGACGTCAGTGAGTCTCTTGTCAGGATTGCGTGCTTTCTTTATTGGAAGTGCACACTACATCGAATCGTTCATTGATCGATTTCATTATGTAAAGAATAAATAGTTCATGCAATTGACACTCAAACTGCATCGAGCTATTATGTCTCATAGTCCTTTTTCTTCGGAATAGTAAAGGTTAATTGGCCAGCATAGCTCAGTTGGTAGAGCATCGGTTTTGTAAACCGCAGGTCGTCGGTTCGAATCCGTCTGCTGGCTCTAACGAAATAGATAGATACAAAAACACCCGTAACTTATGGGTGTTTTTTGGTCTTTATATAGGTATAGTTCTTGAGCATCAAAAAAATGTTCAAGAAGGTGTAAATACTATGACCGCTGCACAAAGTCATCTGCTGCATCACGCACTTTCTCCGCAACGTTCTTAGCCATGTGCTCTGCTTTGTCAGTTGCCTCATCAGCCAAGTGCTCCGCCTTGTCAGCAGCCTTTCCAGCCATATCTTTCACATCATCTGCGAAATGTTTGGTCTTGTCAGCAACAGTGCCCATTGCTTGTTTTGCAGAAGTATCTCCAATCATTCCATTCTCTTTCGTGCACGTCCCATTTGAACATGTACCGCTTTTGCAATTCCTACAACCGCACCCAATAAGCAAATAAATACCCGAAAGTCCTACGGCAATATAAATCAACCGCTCAATCCACACAGCACGACCCGTTAATACATCAACAAGATTGAAGTTAAGAAGCCCTACTAAAAGCCAAACCAAAGCACCGATGACCACAAGGATCATGGCAATACCTTTAAGTCCACATTTTTTACCTCCTGTCATAATAGGAAATATGCACTATATCTAGTTCTATGCTAATTTCTTGCTTGCAATATACATTCATGACGTCGGTGAATCTATATTTATTTATACGCAATTACAAAAGCCAGCACTAGAACATAACACATGTATAATTAAACTATTTATTAAATAATATAAAATACAAATTACTCTGTATTCCAAATACAATTATAACACACATGGGTGCCTAGAAGATCACGCTTACGCCATTCATTACATCCCATACGGGAATTCACTGACATCTATATTGAATCCTTTCAATGCATCACAGTATTTAATAAAGACACCCAGAGTATATTCGATGCGTGTGCGGAGTTTCGCCTCTCGCTCTGTTATATCTTTCGATTTGTTACTATTTAGAATCTTTTCGCAGTTTCTTATTATAAGATGCTCAGGAATAAAGCACATCTTGTTATTTTTCGAAGCTGTCATTCTTAGCTCTGCGACTGAATAACTCCCTCCAATTCCAGATGAAACAGTTGCTATAAGAGCTGGCTTATGAGCTACAATTTTGGAACTACACAGGAGCAACAAATTCTTCAGTTTCGGCGTCACCATTCCCGCCCACTCAGGAGAAATCAAGACAATTCCTTCGGATTCTTTCAAAGAATCTTCAACAGGAGCCCATGATTCTTGCCATTCTTGAGAATTCTCCCATACGCCCTCGTTCCAGAATGGAATTTCGTATTCAGCCAAATCAATAACCTGTATTTCTTTTTTATATCCACTTTCCTCAAGTTGGTATTTCAAATAATTTGCAACTTTCACTGACTGTGAGTTCTTTCTGTGGCTTCCTGAAACTATTGTTATCATACGTCTATATAAAAATTAATTAAGAACAGTATAAGATCTTGCCTTAATTCAATGATGAGTCTGGGCGAAGAGATTATGCACGCACTTCCCAGCCTGCATCAAGCCATTGCTGAACTTTCTTTCTCTTTACCTCTTTTACCTCACGCCCCTTGGTGATGGTTACGCGATCGCTCTTTTGCTGAAGTGCGTTTTTCTCTTTATTTTCTGACGGTGACGCTTCACCTTCATTATTATTCTGTTCTTGATTAGTCACACGTGCTTGTTGTGCCTTTTTAATTGCAGCAACATCCAAATGCTTGAGAATATTCGCAATCTCATCAATCCATACTGATTCCAGCTGACCAAAGAGCCTATTGGACTCTTTCTTATACTCGACTATTGGTTCACGCTGCCCGTATGCACGCAGATTCACCGACTGACGAGTATTACTCATTACCTCTAAGTGCTCCATCCACAATCGATCAATGATTGATAATGCAATATCTTTGATCATAGTATCAACATTCTCTGAGCCTAATTCTTCGCGGTATGTTCCCACTTTTTTCTCGAGGCCCTGCTCATGAGCAAAGATCTGCGAATAAAGTTCTTTCTTGTATTCTTTATCGTCAAAGAGAATTTTCTTTCTACGTCCGTATACAATTTCGCGATGATGAGAAAGTACATCATCATAAGACAGCGTGTGTTTACGCGCATCGAAATGAAATCCCTCGATCTTTTCTTGAGCCTTCTCAAGTCCACGCGTAATAATCTTGTTTTGAATAGCTTCATCTTCTGGGAGCTTGAGCATTCCAATCATTCCTTGGAAGCGTTCAGCGCCGAAAACACGCATGAGCTGATCTTCGAGCGATACATAGAATTGAGTCGCTCCTGGATCACCCTGGCGTCCAGATCGTCCACGTAGTTGATTATCAATGCGTCGTGCCTCATGTCGCTCTGTCCCAATCACATACAATCCCCCAAGATCTTTGATTGCTTGTTCTTTTGCTTTTTCACTTGGCATGCCGCCCAGTTTAATATCGACTCCTCGTCCGGCCATGTTCGTTGCGATGGTTACTGCTCCAGTTGCACCAGCTTGGGCGATGATTTGCCCTTCTGACTCATGATTCTTGGCATTGAGGACTTGATGCTTTACTCCTTCTTGCGTGAGGTGAGCTGAGAGGAGTTCATTCTTCTCGACTGAAACGGTGCCAATCAAAACTGGTTGCCCTTTTTTCTGAAGGTCTTTTACCCTTTTCGCAATTGCCATGAATTTCCCTTTTTCTGTTTGAAAAATAAGATCTGCTTGATCATCCCGAATTATTGGCTTATTTGTAGGAATCACGATGACATCAATGCCGTATACTTTACGAAATTCTTCCTCTGAGCTTTCTCCAGTCCCTGTCATTCCTGAAAGTTTTGTATAAAATTTAAAATAGTTCTGATAGGTAATAGACGCCATGGTTCGAGATTCAGCCTGAATAGTGACATTCTCTTTTGCTTCAACTGCCTGATGGAGTCCATCTGACCACCTACGACCATCTTGCATGCGCCCGGTGAACGAGTCCACAATAACGACTTTGTCATCTTTTACTACGTAGTCTTTATCTCGTTGATAAACTGCATTAGCACGCACCGCCGTTTTGAGATGGTGTACCAATTTAATATTTTCAGAAGTGAATAAATTATCAATTTTTAATAACTTCTCAGCTTTCTCAATCCCTTCGTCAGTCAATTCAACAGCACGCTGTTTTTCATCAACAGTGTAGTCATCTTCTCGTTGCATTTGCCTTGCGATCATCGCAAAATTTTTATATAAATTCTCAGCTTCAGCAGATTTTGTAGAAAGAATCAATGGCACACGCGCCTCATCAATAAGAATTGAATCAACTTCATCAACAATAGCAAAATGATGCCCTCGTTGCACCAGTTGCTCTTTCCGGCGCACGGTGTTGTCGCGCAGATAATCAAATCCGAATTGATTATTCGTTCCATAGGTGATATCTGCATCATATGCCTCCTTTTTGGTGCATGGGCGGAGGAACTCGTAAAAGACTTTTACTGAGCCTTGCTCGTCACGCTGAGAATCTAATTCTAGATCCTCATCATGACTTGCATCGTAAAGAAACGCCTGATTCTGCTCATTAATGATACCTATCGTCATTCCGAGAAATGCATAGATCTGACCCATCCATTGAGCATCGCGACGTGCCAAGTAATCATTCACCGTGACCACGTGT
>Ga0115030_1001202_pt1 | contig 11600 bp, 10 predicted proteins | sample SidtaG_4_FD_87174 | JGI IMG/M metagenome (GOLD analysis project Ga0115030, IMG submission 87174) | Marine algal microbial communities from Sidmouth, United Kingdom - Sidmouth_Male1 metaG | ecosystem: Host-associated > Algae > Red algae > Unclassified | place: Sidmouth, United Kingdom | collected... | reverse complement strand
TTTGCCTTGTTTTAGCTGGTATTGTATTAAAGGGTAACGGTAGTGTAGTTTTTCTGTATCTGCTTGTTTATGTTGATGCCATAAATCGGTAGGCAAACCTGCGGCTTCAAATTGTGGCTGCAGTTGCATTGCTCGCTCAATTATTGCACCTCTAAAGCTTTGCAAATCGCAAGCTTTTAGGCTTTGGCTAAATTGTACGGTTAGGGTTGGTATGGTGTTGATATTGTTATTTATGTTGTTCATTTTGTTATTTTTTTGTTGATGCTACAGTCAATTTTATCTTTATTTGTAACGCTAGTTACTTTTAAATGAAGTACCATACCAACAGGCAAGTTTTTAAACTTTTTACTTTGCTGTACTTTGGTAAGTAACTCTTGGTTTTCTTCAGTTAAAATTTTCACGAAATAAAATTTTCGATCTGATTTTACTACTTGGCCAAAAACTTCGTCACCACGTTTTATTTTGCCATAGGTTGCTTTGGTAATTTGGGCTTGCAAGTTTTCTGGTATGGCTAAATTGGTATCTAACTTGGTTTGTAAACCTGGTCCGCTTTGTATAGGTTTAATAGGTTGGTTTCGGCTACCTTGTTGTCTTCCTCCACCTTGTTGGTTTGCTTGCTTTCCGCCACCGCTGCTTTTTAGTTCGGTTGTTTTTACTCTGTTTTCTTCCTCCACAAACTGCCCATAGCCTACGTTGGTTTTTGCGCCTGCGCCTATGGTTAAAATTATTTTTCTAAATAATTGTTCTTTTTGAGATGCGCTAATGACACCATCACTTAGTTTAAATTGAAAACAGAATTGAATGTTGGGTATTACCTTAATAAAAGAAATTGGAATTGGATTTTTTAATGGGTCTTTATGTGGCGTAATGAAATCACCACCCAAAAATGGTTTTTCTGTTGGACCAACTATTATGGCATCGTGAAACACATCTCGTTTTGAAATGGGCGTTTTCCGCTTTGACAGAATGGTTTGGATTTTACCTAATTCTTCTAAGCCTACTTCCTTAATGCCTTCAAACATTTCATATTCTAATTGAATAATTTGAGCTTCGGTTAAATTGATGTTCAGCTCTGTTAATAGACTGCCGATGTAACTCAAATTATCTTTATAATAATTTTTGTAAATGTCAGCAAAATCATTTTTGTCTTTTTGCTGTGCTGCCTGTTCTCGTTCTTTGTCTTTACCAGGAAATACCGAGCGTAGTAAACCCTTTACCGAAGAACCCGGTATGTAAGGCAAGCCTGTGGTATGATCAAACAAAAAGCCGAGTTTTATTTCACCTTGCTTATTGGTGCCGTGGTTGTAGCCGCTACCAATTAATAAGCCCGGGTAGTTGGTGAATAAATTAAATTGTCGGCTATTTGGAATTAATAATTGTTCTTGTCCTTTGGGAATAATCAACTCTACCAACAGTTTGTTCCGAATTTGAAAAATGCTTTCGTTAGCCTTATCGTTGTTCGCAGCGAGGTAATCAATTTTTCTGCCCAATCCTCCACCAGACACATCGGGCTGATAGTAATATTTATAAAAAGTCCAACCAGCGTTGGCTGTATTTGTTGCTCTCATATTGGTCTAATTTTCAGTTCGTTTATCTAATGGAAAAGTTCTGATGGCCAACTTAATCGCTACGGCTGCATTTTTAATATCTTCTTTTAGTTGGAAGGCTTCTAAAGGATTACTTTCTGCCGTTATAGCTTCTTTTAATAGTTCGTCACCAGTTAAAGTCGTTGGCATTTCGGCTTTACCCAATGTTTTGTAGATGGCCTGCAACAACAATCTGCGTGGTTCTAAAGAGCGTGAATTTAAATTGGTATAAAATGCCAGCGTAGGTAATAAACCACTTTGTACCAAACCACTCGCCAAACTACTAATGTAGCCATTGTATTCACTTTTTACTTTGCCATCTTTATGCAACTCTGCCTTAACTGCTTCAATCGCTTGTGGTATATATTTTTCTATTTTATTTTTCATCTGCTAAAGGTTTTTAAAGGATGAAATTTTATTGTAGCCATAACCTACGCTTGCATTCCCACCTACTTGACAAATATTTTTGTATTTGGTCATTTCTGTATCAAACAGGTTGCTTGCATCTTCATTATGGTAATATTTAATTAAGAAATAGAAGCGACTTTCACGAGGTACTACTTCTTCATACCACAAATTTACAGACTCGCCATTTTCCAAATTATTACGTGCTATTATTGGCAGGTCGCTTGCTATTCGCTTTAAATCGGCGTGGTTAAAAAGGGCAATACGTTGACCAATTAATTTTTGTAAAAGGACAAATTCGCTACTTACTGGTAAATTTACAGACTCTGCTTTATAATCTTCTAATACCAAATCGATTTCTGAGCCAAAATGAAGCGGTTTTAAGGCTTCTGTTTTATCACTTGTATTTGTATCAAGAAACTTAACTGCTTCAGCAACTTCATTTGCTTTTGGGTACTGGAAAATTTTCAATTGGTATGCCATATCTTTCAACAACTCATTTGAAGTGGCTATATAAAAAGGATGCTGATTACTACGTACTGGTAAGCCAATTAATTTGGCATTGAAAAAATGATAGTTGCCACTTTGGGTTGTTCCTTTTCCACTCTTGTCTTTTGCCGTTCCGAAAATGTTGTGTGTAGTATCTACATCAGTTCCACCATTTTCAAATAATTCTCTAAAAGCTCCTTTCAATCCACTTGAATGTATAGTTGGAAAAGGATCTATTACATCACGTTGAACCTGCTTGTCAACTATACCGTAATTATTGTCGCCACTACCAACGTGCATATTGCTTAAGGCACGTAAAAGGTAAGCACTTGTTTTTGTTTGTCTCATTTTATATTTAGTTTTATTTTGTTTGATAATAATTGTAACCAATTTGTTTGAATTGTGGATGTTTATTTAGTTCGTTTTTTAAGCCTTGCAATTGCTTATCTTTATAATAAAAAACGCTACCGGCTTTAAGCAAATTGAATTGCTCACTTTTAAAGGGAGCTGATTTTTTTGATTTATCTTTACTTAAATTATAATAAGCATCCGTATCAGCCACCGTAGTTTGTAGAAAGCGAAAAGACTGTTGTTCGGTTATCGCAAACACGCAATGCTCGTAAATACTTTTATTTACATAAGCATGGCTGGTCAATATTAATTTTTTAATATCGTTTGATGTATTGAAAACAAGCTCGTTAAAGGAAGGGGCTTTCATTTTTGGCACTTCTTCCACTATCATTTCAAAAGCCGATTTATCACCTCCCATAAAAATTGTATTTGAGCCAAAGTTTTTATCTGGTGGAACATCTAAGGTTACATAACAGGCGAAAGCAAATTCTTCCTTCATCAATAATTTAGTTTGCTTGTAAAAACTTTCATCCACACCTGCTTTGTGAATACCTATTTTTTGGTTCTCGATAAAAATATCGTGTAACTGAAATAAATCTTTATTTTCATTTATAAACTGATGTTTGATCCCATCTTTTTCTGAAAAATGTCTAATTTTCTCATTTTTTATATACGTTAATCCAACAGCTTGAATTTTTAAATTGGTTTTACTCTCTGGTAATTGTGATAAAGTGTATGTTTCGTAAACATTATCAAAACGAACATCAAAAGGAGCAGCTAATAAGTTTTGATTATCTCCATTTAATATAAACAATGGAGATAAGGCTTTGATGGCTTTAAAATCAATTAGAGTATTACTGCCATTTAAATGAAAACTTGTTTCACCAATTAAGTCTTTTGCATCGGGAGACAATTTTTTACTTTTTCCAACATTCAATAATCCATTTTGTAATAGCAACTCATACCTTAACAAACCCAGTATACCAGTTTGCTGTGGAAAGTAATTTGATTTTACAAAATAGTTGGCTTCTGCGTCAGAACCAAAGGTTTGTTCTCCACCAAAGTAAAAAGCTCCTAATGGTTTAAATTTTATTAAATAGTTTTTAGTCATTGCTGTCCTCCTGTTGTATAAAGTGAATAATGCGTAAGGCGTTGTAGAATTGACTTAGTACATTGTCCGTGTTCTTAAATATTTGTTGATGATCGAAATAGATGTCAACCAATAATTGTTTGATGTTTTGGATGTATTTTTGGTTTTCTGTTCTTTTATGAATTGGCTCGTTAAAGAAGTTTTTAAAAAAGCCATCTAATCTGTTTTCGGGGTGTTTTACTGGAAGTTTGCTGTAATCAATTCGACTTGTTAAACTGCTCAACGCCGACTGTAATAAAATATTCGATTCCCTAATTTTATAGATCATTGTTTTAAGCATTTGAGGTTTTTCTAATTGCTCATTGATTAGTTTTTTAAATTCATCAAAACTGTTTTTTGTTAGATGATCTTTAGATAGTATTAACTCAAAATTTTGCCCACTGTGTTTTTGCAAATAGAGCGCAACGGCATTTTTACGATCCTTAAAAACTACTTTTGCTTTTTTAAATAACATATCTTGCGCTTTTTGCAAAGCTTCATATAGTGGATATTTTACATAATGAACCGCTATGCCATAAGAAACTGATGGCTTTTGTGGTAGTTCATATTTTTTAACTAAGCTATCAAAAGCATTATCAAAAATTTTATCAATTGAAGTAATCAAATCAAACAAAGTTATCTGTATGTTGTTTTCAATAGAAACAATTGGACATAAAAACAGCAGATCGTCTCCACCAACATATATAGGCTTGCCACCATAATCTGATATTATTTTCGCTGCCTTTTCACTAAACTCAAACAAAGTTTTTGAAAACCCTTTTCGGTCTTCATTATTTTTTAATTGCCTAATAATTTTACTGATATTATCGCCATCAGCTTGAACAACGCAATAATATTTATGTCGAAACTTAAATAAATCGAGTTGGTTTCTATCTTTTAATTGAGCTTTAAGTTTATCAATAATACTTTCATTATCATTATCATTTTCTCTTAATTCATTCCACTTAATGTCGGGTACAATTTCTTGTAAAGCAATGGTGCTAATTTCAGCAACCGTTGGAAAGTTATAGTTGTCATCTTTTTCAGCAGTATGAATATGTTTATACCTGCCTACATTTTTTGGTTCATTTCCATAATTATCTAATTTGAAATCGGTTCGATTAACTCCATCTAAAAAATATTCTAAAGGATTATAAAGATTCTCATTGCCATCAGTACCCACTTTAGATTCTTTCTTATTTTTTAGTAGAATATTCGATCTTAATTCAATGACATCTAAAGCATTGTTGACTTTAAAAATCGGGTTGTTTTCATCTTCTATTTCCGCACTATTTTCTAATGTATCTACTTCAACAACAATTTCAAGGGCATAAATTTTAAAATAATCATCAATAAATTGCTTAATTACTGGTTCATCGAAATTTTTAACATTCTTAATCTTTAATTTTTCTACAAGAGATGCCTCTACTTGTTCTATGTACTTTTTACAATCGTCAAAACAGTCATCGCTAATTGATTTTAAAATAATTCGGTCTGGATATAATCCTGCGCCATAATTAATTGGCTTACGATCGTTTATGCGATCATCTGTATAAGGTAAAATGATTTGTCCCTCATATTTATCTTTTAAAAGAATCAATATTTGTTTGATGGTATCAGAAAATAAAAAGCTGGCGCCCCATAATTCTCGGGTATGTTTGGCCTTCATTAACGTATCACTTATGGGTCCGATAGTTATACCAATGTATTTTTGTTTCTCCATTATTGTTCTTTTAGTTGTGCGTAAATGTTATCTAAAATGTCGTATTCTGGCGCACCGTGAAAATTCATATCTACATGCTCACTAATATCAAAATTAGCGTTGATAAACCGAAAGAAATCATCAAAATTAAAAGCTTCTGGTGTTTTAATTAAGAAAGGTCGCTTGCCTCTTGTATGTACATTAAAGGTTTGGTTAAGCATTTTATCTGGAACAGGTGCTGCTTTAAAATGAACCGTGTAATTTCCAGCATCATTAAAAACTGGTTTAAACAAAATTGGCGATTGAAAGCGTTGTACTACATCACTCTTTTTTTGCACAGTTGCTTTGTACGATCGCCAGCTTTCAACCGTTGACAAGCCAAACAGATCTTTGACTAACAATTTTTTCCCATCGTAAGAAACATTATCAGCTTCGTTGTGGGCAGCTTGTTGTTGTCGTAAGTCTTGTGTAAAAAAGTTTTCTTTAATCGTTTTTTTATCCCATTGCACGCCCAATATTTTTTTAGCATATATAAAAGCTAAGGATTTAAAATAAAAAGTGGTTCTTGCTCATGCACCTTTTAAATTAAGTCCGGCTCGAAGGCTGCGGGAAAATAAATCTATGTAATTAAAAAGATTGATCAATTGATCAAATTGAGCAGTACTACTTTTCTCCACTTCAAATCGGTAATCTAAAAAAACTGGTTTGTAATGCTGCTTATCATCTTTACTCACCGTAAAAGAACCAAAACCCCGTGATTGCCTTGTTCCGAAGTTATGCTGCATCAAAAAGGAATTGATGTTTTCTTTAATCACCCCCAACAATTCTGCCTTACGGGTATTGATGTGTAGCTTTAACCCTTCCGCAAAAGAAAGTTTTTTAAGCGGATCGCCCTTGTTACCTATTTCTGCAAAGTAGCCCGGCAAGTTGTTTCTGTCCGATATTTGAATTTCATCGGCAGTAAAGCTTAGTTGGTAAGCAAATGCCGAATGAATATCTATTGAGCTTTGACCTTTGTAGCCTTGCAGTAGATGTTTATATAATTCAAAATCGTTTTTATAAGCGTGTTGAATTAAAAACTTGTCGAGTTTTGGTTTTACTTCTGTTGCTCGCAAAGTTGCTCCAGTTTGTTCGTGCTGAAAATGGAGTAACGGTGTGTGCTGTTCGAGTTTTATGGTTAGTTTATGCATTGGCATCTGTTTTAAAAATGGATTTTTAATTCATCAATTAAGTCTTTCCATGCTTTTTCTTCATTTTCATTTATTAAGTCTTGCAGGTTTCCTTCGCGAGGAAGTCCTTGTAATTTTGCAAATACGGTTTCTTCTCTTTGGCAAGGTGATAGCATAATTGAAAAAATCTTCACTAATTTTTTATTAGCATAATATTTATCAATTGCTAATTTAATCTCTTCTTCTTTAATGAAATTTGATTGAATAAATTTCCTTGAAAGCAGAAACAGAACTATGTCAGCTTGCTTTAATTTCTCTTTTATCTCTTGTTCCCATAATTCACCCAATTGAATGTCCTTATCATAAAAAGTGGCAATTTTCCCATTATCTTCAAAAATCTTAAGTTCTTCCTTTAATTCGGATGCGTATTTTTTATCACTTCTTGAATAAGAAATAAATACCCTTTTCTTTTTTTTATCATCCCATAAATTAGTTTTCATTTTTCTAAGTTCATTATTTTGAGTTATGAAATCGTTTCCTAAAATTTTCTTTATTCCTTTATCACTATTGTCCCAATTGCAATAAACATTTTCAATTCCTTTAGTAAGCCAATATTGCAAATCGTTTTTGTAAAAAATCGTTCTTTTATTGCAGTTATTGTCCTTTATTTTTTGACAATGTTTACAATAGCATAAACCTAATACTTGATATTTTAGGTTATACTCAATTAACTTTGAATTCAAGTTTCTTAAAACATATTCTTTAAAACTTTTTGGATTTTCCTTTATCTCTGCATTTGGATCTGCTCTAATATCAATTACTAACTGTTTTGGTGACTCGTGTTCAATTATTCTAATCTGAGTGGAAGATTCTTGAAAGATTACACCGTTTTTACCAATTCTATTTTTTTCAATTGCTATAGAATTTTTAAGAGTTACTCCAAGCTCATTAATAATACCATATGGCATTTTTTCATAAGTGTAAATCAATGTGGAATTAAAACCAATGTCCCAATCATCCTGCAAATTTGGGAACAATCCTGGGATAAATATTTTCTCCTTATCTAAGAACAAGTGTTTTTTTTCTTCTAAAAAGCAAAGCATATCATCTATGCAATCATCATAGGTATAACTAACTACTCCATCAATAATTTCACTTAAAAGTTCATTAAGCTTATTTTCTTCACTATTATAGTTATCTGCTATAAATTGATTAGTGGATTTATCATGTTGGTATATAAAATACCTAAGTTTTTCAATGTAGCTTTCACTATCATTTATTTCACCATACCTAAATTTGCTTAGTATATTTTTTATATCCGCTAAGGTGTTTATTTTCTGGTCTTCTTCAATTGAAATATTTTGAACACTACGTTTTAATATGCGCAAGCTTTCTTGCATTTCTTCTTTTTCCTTCCATTTAAATAATTCTTTTAAATCATTTTTTTCTAAGAACACTTTTTCAACAACTACACTTTCTAACTCATCAAATTTACTCAGTCCTTTCAAAAACCAGTTTACATCTATATAGACATTCTTAAATGAACAATTCCAGAATATTAAGCCAAGTTTGTTTAGATACTCCAAGCAGCACTCAAACTCTAACTTGTTATTTTGGAATATAGTTTTGTTTTTAAGAAATATTTTATCAATTGAAATATATGGAGTATTTACATTTTTAAGTTTTTCAAAAAATTTGATCCATCTTATTGAAATACTCAAATTTTCTTTATCAAGCATATCACAAAAATTTTCAAAATCTTGTTCCTCAGTAAAAACATTTTTTTCTTCTTTAAAAAGACTTTGAATATTTAAAATAATAGTGGATTCAAAATCAGATAAATCTATTAATCTTAAATTTCCCACATTAGCATAGCATTCTTCATCATATTTTTCTAATGTATCCGAATCTATTATATAGTAATATAAATAGGGTAAAGGTTTTAGAGTGTCATCTTCTACAATTTGGGAAAAGTAGTCATAAATATCATCAGGTTTTTCAGTTAAATATCTTGAATAAATATTTGCAATTGGAGTTCCTTTTATATTAATATATTTTAATTCTTCATGATTTTTATTGTCTACAACTAACCTAAATTTATTTTCAAGGAATGGCATAAAATCTTCTATAAATTGCAAGTTGTTGTTGCTTATATTAATATATTTTAAATTTTTAAAAAAAGTAAAAAAATCTAAATTGGTAATTTCATTTTCACTTAAATCAATTCGTTCCATATTTTTGCGGAAATCAATTATGTTCAAGTTTTCTATTCCATAACAATTAGCAAGTCTCAATTCCACTATATTTTCCAATTTGTTCACTAATCTTAAAGCCTCATCTGTTAATCTTTCATTACTATTTAGGTTTAGTTTTTTCAACTTCTGAAGTTGCTCAATACCAGATATATTTTTTAAGTAATTACCACTTAAGTCTAATTCTTCCAGGCTTAAGAATTTAAGTAATTCTTCTGGTAATACTTGCAAACCACAATTGGAAAGATCTAAAGCTATCAACTTTTGTTCTATTGTCTGGTTAATTTTTTGTATTACTTTGTCAGAGTTCATTGTAGCATTTTTACTTTAAATTTTATCAATATATTTTATTATCCATGTTATTACTTTACTTGGTCTCTTCCTCACATAGAAAATAGAAATTAGTGCTATAACCACTAAAAACAGCACATAACCAAGCATTTCCCACTCAAAACTCGCTTGAAAATCAATTTTTTGCCCAGCAATTAGCGACAACAGCGAAATAACAAAAGTAGGCACTATAAAAATGGTGGCTATTTTGGTGAGTTTAGAACTTTCGTCATTTTGTTGCTTTTGCTGTTTTAGATTTACATAGCTGTGTAGCTCTTGCATCTCTTTTGATAAATAATCTACATCTCTATTAACTCGCATTTTATCTATCAACATGTCATACAATTCAATGCCTTGATCTTGTGCGGTAATTTCTTTAAAGTGAATTTTATTAATAAACGTCAAGTAGTTTTCATAAAGAAGATCAACTTTTTCAATTAATCCTTCATTAAGTTTTAATTTCGATACTTTATTTATCTCTTGAGAAAAGTTGAGTAATAACACTCGCTGCAATAATACCATGCGGGTCATCTGAAAGTAAATAGTTTGTATGTGATTCAGTATAAACTCTGCTTTATCTTTTTTTAAAGTAGATAATTCATTAGTTAAAAGAACGAAAGAGTAACGGGTTGCCCCAAAGAAAGTTCTAAAATCAGCCCATCGGGCATTGGTAGAATTTTCAATAAAGTGATTTCGCATCTCACTATTTTGACAAGTGGCCAAACGTGCGTCAACGTAAATATATTTAAACCACCATTTATCATTTTTATATGAGTATTTATATGCTAATCGATTGCCAATTCCATTATTACCATACCAGCAAAGAACAAACATCCGATCATCTAACAGCTGTTCTATTGTGAAATCAACCAATATTGGCTCTAATAATCCACTAATTAATTTTGGTGTAGGGAAATCTCCATTTTCAAAATTCGCAGGACTATTATATTTAGAAAAATCTTCGACTATAATATCATCATTCTCCTCAAATAAATTAACCAAAGCAATTTTATGTGCAATTTCTATACCCTTTGAACCATCCAGACCTTTTGCAAAATCAGCAGCATTAAAAATCTTTGCAGTGGCAACATCTTCTTTTTCAGTTTTAAAAAAAGGAAGGTAAATTCTTCTGCCATATTGATTAATTTTTAAAATAGACAAAGGTGTAGACTGTTCTTTCTTTCTATTGAACAAATGAAAGGATAGTATTCCGGCATTTAATTCATACAAATCTAAAGTAATACTTTCAATTTCGAGTACATAAATTTTATCTTTTAGTGTAATTTGATATTCAGCTTTATCAGAAATACCCAACTCATAATGTTTACATTGAATTTGATCAGTCTCGTCTGCTCTATCGTAAATAACATCTCTAACAAAAGAATAGAAATACCGATACTCGTTGTATGCCAAAATATTATCCAATTTAAAGGGTTTGCGTTCCCATAAATTAGGCTCAACAAGTTTGACATTTAATACATCAAAGCTATTCTTTTTTGTTTGATTATTATTTGATGACCACCTAAATGGAAATTGAAAATTATGATAGCTATAGCAATCTTTTTTTTGCTTAACCACCGCTTGTTCGTTCAAATTACTCACTAAATATATTTTTTATTTTATAACGTAGAATTTTCAGAATAATCACAAAATCCAAAATACAATTTTCGCCGCCGCCGTTTAAATAGCTTGTGTAGTTAGATAGCTTAGCCCCCCAACTTAATTTCAAATCAGCTATCTCAATAGCATTGTTGTTTTGCTTTTGGTATGCCAACAAGAGTTTTTTAATCTCCAACATTTCTAAGTCATAGCCGCCCAATAGAAATAGTTTTCCCATAATTAGTAAACCTGAAAGTTTGTGTTAGGCAATAGGTTTTTAGCTTCCCAACTTAAATTTAAACAAGGAGATTGACTCGGTATTAGTAGAATGATGTTTTTAATCAAACTGGCTTTCATTAGTTGATCTTATTCTTTAGAACTCTAATATATGAAAAAGAAATTGACTTAATGATTATTCATTATAAGGTGGTAGGATATACGTTTCTATTCCATTAGTTTTCTTCGTGCTATTCGTTCTCTGGCTTCTCTTAATGCTGTTTGTATTTTTTGCTCCAGTTGTTTTTTCGGCGGAAGCTCTGTCCAGTATTCAGCTACTACAATTCCATCTTTATGCATTTCTAAAAGTTC
>Ga0115030_1001201_pt1 | contig 11602 bp, 19 predicted proteins | sample SidtaG_4_FD_87174 | JGI IMG/M metagenome (GOLD analysis project Ga0115030, IMG submission 87174) | Marine algal microbial communities from Sidmouth, United Kingdom - Sidmouth_Male1 metaG | ecosystem: Host-associated > Algae > Red algae > Unclassified | place: Sidmouth, United Kingdom | collected... | reverse complement strand
TAGCAGATGTTGGACGCGTACAGCGAGTCACGAAGGAAGCGTGCCACGTGGAAAGTGACGTTTGAAAGTGATGAAATGGTGAAAGTAGGGTTCCACGTGGCGTGAAAGGCCAGAGGTCTTACAAATCGGGTGTGCGGGCGCCCGGGCGGCAGCCCGCATGAACCAAGCAGAATCGGGAGGTCTCCCACGCGACCAGCAGACAGAGTACGTTTTCTGAAAGAAATTGAGCCTGTGCTCGTCTGTCTCTGCGATCAGTCAATCCAGCCGCGTTTTCTAGGGACTGGTGCCGACCCAGCGCCCTTCCTTCGTCTCAGGAACAGAAAGGACATGCCAGTCAGCTTCCAGTACACACTTACAAGCGATAGGCGATGAAAAGATCAGGACAGGTGTTGCGGGCGGCGGCACTTGTCTTGAATTCTGTTGGTCTCGAATTATCTTTTTACGGTCCTGCCACAATAAAGGGCGTCAAATACGGCCCGTTCCCACTTCTTGTTCGGCAATTATCTGATGTTTAGAACTTTCCGAATGGCACAGTTGTGCAGAAGCACTCTTGTTCTTGTTCGCAGAGGACAAAGTTGGGACATCAGCAATAGGTTACTATGGTGCGTGTCCAAAAAACGAGACATCGCGGTTTCTTTCTTTTTTTCCGGCCAAGTGGCCTTCTGCAGCGGTGCGAGAATGTAATGTGACACACTCGGACCGACTGCGTTGCCAGAACAGCCCCTGACAGTGTTAGCAGAGGCGGCACCTCCTGACGTGTCATCGGGGGAAGTGTCATTCATCGCAGCTTCGACATGTGACGATCACGCCCCCCGATCAAATGCACGGATACTAGGGCAGGAATGTGCGGACAATTTGTGCAAGAAGAAAAGGGCACCACCTTATGGTGCGTGTCCCAAAAATGAGACATGCGCGTTTTCTGCAGGACTGACACATCACTGCACGGGGGCAGCTGGGGTGGGGTACGAGAAAATTCTCGACTGGCCTCCATGGAAAGAGCCTCTCCCGAAGCGTTCTCGGCTGAGAACTCCTTAGTACCCGCCTGTGGGCACTGTTCTGTGGACCTCTCAAATAGCCCCGATCTTGGAGCCAGTCCTTTTGAGGTTGTTGGGGTTACAAGTTTGCAACGCCAAAGCTCATGTGCTGACTGGAGCTTCGATGAGGGGTGTCCCAAATCGTGTTTTCTTCACAGAGGGCTACATGGCGGTCCTTTTCACGTTTTTATTGGTAAGGTGGTGCCCTTTTCTTCGTGCACAAATGTTCAGGACATGGCTGCTCTAGTATCCGTGCCTTTGATTCGGGGGTCTGATCGTCACCTGTCGAAGCTGCAATGCGTGACATCCCTCCATTACACGTCAGGAGGTGCCTCCTCTTCTAACTGTGTCAGGGGCCGTTCTGGAAGCACAGTGGGACCGAGTGGGTCACACTACATCATCTGACAGCCGCAGAAGGCCAGTGGGCCGATAAAAAAAGAAAAAACCGAGCTGTCTCAGTTTTGGGACACGCACCATACCAATAAAAACGTGAAAAGGACCCCATATAGCCCCCTGTGAAGAAAACACAATTTGGGACACCCCTCATCGAAGCTCCAGTCAGTACATGAGCTTAGGCGTTGCAGACCTGTAACCCCAAGAACTTCAAAAAGACTGGCTCCAAGATCGGGGCTATCTGAGAGGTCCACAGAACAGGGCCCATGGGCAGGTACAAAGGAGTTGTCAGCCAAGAACACCTCTGAAGAGGCTTTTCCATGGAGGCCAGTCGAGAAATTTCTCGCACCCCACCCCGCCTGCCACCGTGCAGCAGGGATGAGAGGGAATGATTATCATGTCATGGTTTCGACGATAAACATGCAAGAATCATCCTATTCATCAGGTCTGTGGGATGATATCATCGCCACGTGGCTTCCTTACACCCACGTGGCTGGTCGATCCATCAGGTGGTCGACTGCTGCATGCCTCCCACCCACCCGGCCCCGTCCCCATCCACTTCGTTCTCATCATCGCCCTCATTCGACTCACAGTCGTCCTCATCAATGGCATCGGCGGCACGGTTGGCGGCCTCCTCCATCGTCAGCTTTCGCTGGAATCGCCCAACTGGCACCATCGGAGCCCACCAGGCACCCAAGTTCATCGGATGTGCGATTCGGTGGGCCCCGATGTATCCAGATGGGGCGCATCGGAAGCCCACCGAAAGCCCATCAAACAGCGGATCCGATGCAGCTGCTGACGAGACCCTACCTCGCTGAGAGCCTCCTTCGAAACTCATTATGCAAGGCGCTTGCTGTAAGGTGCACCACGTGTAAAAGTAAAGACCACATGGCCTGAGAGTTGGGACGAAACGTGCTGGAGTTGCCTGCTAAATGCCATTCGGCGATGCGACTGTGGCATGGACGACCTCTTCTGTTGTTGGTCGCGCCAGGAAAACCCTGGCGATGGCCGCACGACCACAGCGGTGGCGGTACCTAGACAGCTACGGCAGCGCTACAGCTGCGGCAGAAGCGCGGCAGCACCTGCGCGACCGCGCCGGCACCGGCGCGGCCGCGGCCGCAACGGCGGCATCGCATCGATGGCGGCCAGGCGGCGAAGATGGGTTAGCGGAGGCAGCTGCATGGCAGTGGACGCGCGGACAGTGCGGCGGTGGCGTGGGCGTGGCAGCGGCCACCGGCGTTGCGCGGCGGCGGCGCGGAGTCGACGGCGGCGACGCGGTCTCGTCGGCGTGCCAGAGGGGGCGGCTCCTCCGTGACGGCATCTGAGGTCCGAGGGACGGCAGCTGTGGTGGCGCAAGACGTGTCAGGACGGCCATTGACCGCGCCGTCAAAACGGCGAGGAGCCACGGTGTGCGGGGACCTGTCGCCCGGCACCACGCGGCAGGTGACGAAGCTGGCGACGAGGTGGCGGAGGTGCGTGGCGATGATAGGGGCGGTGGTGTTGGAGGGAGCGCGGAGGCCGCCGCTCCGAGAACTACCTTGGAGGCCACGCACGGGCGCCTGGGCAGCACTTGGGTGGGGGGGGGGGCGGGGGGATGCCGCCATCGCCGCGCCGGTGGCGACGCGGTCTGTGTCCATGGCGTCGCTGATGGTGGCTTCGCCATCCAGAGACGTCTATGTGGTCTTCGGCCGCCTCGCGCCTGTAGGGATGGGGGGAGGGGTACATCCGAGCAGGCGGCGACGGTGGGGCTCGCAAAGGCAACGAGGGCGGAAAAAAGTGCAACAACTATGGCCTACACGTCCCACGGATAGAATGCATTCAACCAGTACCGCATGTCCAACCTGTCCTGCAGCGGGGCGTCGCGGGGGGCAGGCGCCACGCCAAACCCGCGCCGGGCGGCGAGGTCGGAAACATCGGGCACGAAATGGACTACTCGGACGACTTGCTCCAGCGGCACGACTCGTATCGCACAATCGGCCTCCGCGGCCCACATCTTCCAGCGCACACGCTGGCACCCGCGCGCAGCACGCGTGCAGTCGTCCTCAGCGCCAACTGGCGCCATCTCCATGGTGACCGCCGAGTAACCCGTCTCCTGCCGGATTAGGGCCCGCACCTCCCCCACGCACCGTTGGCCCGAGTTCGCAAGAGGCTTGTACACGACGGATTCGTACCAGGAGGAGCCCTTGAACTCCTCGGCGCAGCGCAACAGCTGCTTGGCCTGTCCGCCGCACTCAAACACCCCGTAAATGGCGACGCGGCTCACCGTCCGCACTTTGTCGTTGGCATGCAGCCCCACGAGCTCGGGTAAACGCGTGAGACCCGGCCGCTGCGCACTTTCTCCAACAGGTACGTACTTGAGATGATACGGCTTCTTTTTCAACCGCCTCACCGCCCGGGCCGAACGCCGCCGTCTGTGCGCGCGGGGAAGGCTGCAGATTGGGCGACCATCAGCGCGTTCACTGCCATCGTGTTCGCACAACATGTCCGCCCTGTCCTTGTCCGCCGCGTCCAGCTTCGTCAGCACAGCGCGCGCACCCTGCGCCTGACGCACTAACTGGAACGTGAACTTCTTTGGGTCCTTGTTCGTCCTCAAAAAGTAGACCTTGTCCGCCTTGTGCAGCGTCTCGTTCATGCCGGTGTTGCCGTTCTTCAGGTTGCCGTGTAGCTTCACACACTCGCACACGTGGCTGAGCAGCCGATGAACCTTTGTGCTGTTGATTTGGCCCAGAAGAGGGGTGACCAGCTCGTTGATGAAGAGGGTCGCCTGCGCGCCGATATCAGCACCCTCGTTCATTGCCATGGTCAGAGGGAGCGACGAGGTGGCCTGGCCAGCAATACGAGAGTACAAAACCGCGTACTGTGCAAACATGGTCTTCACCGCCCGGTGCACGGGCATATCTCCGAACGCCGCGCGATTCGCGTTCCAGTCGTACTTGAAGCCCTTTCTCACCTCCGCCACCACATCGTCGTCATCAGCATCGTATCCTTCGTCGAACACGCCGGCGCTCTCTCCGGTCCCGAAGGCGTTTGGGCCCCCGACATGAAAGTCAGGGCGCAGACCACGCCCCTCTGCTGCTTTCCCGTAAACGTTGCCTACTTCTGCATGGCGGTGACAAAGCAGCTGTGCTCAAAATGAAAAAACGACATGGGCGTGCGTTTTTTTAAGGGCGTGGTGCCACTTCTTACACTACCAGTCAATACCACGCCACACAAAGGGGCCATCTACGCCGACGACGGATAGCAGAAGCAGCAAGAGTACCGGCACATATAGAAACCACATCAACGCGTGATACCCGTGCCAGAGTTGCAAGACGTACCCCGGAGGTGCCTTGCTCACTCGGCTGCGGCGATGCAACTCCTTCCCATGGTCGTTAGCCTCGCTCACGGTGGCTTTCCGCGACTTAAGCGGCCGCTCACACTCGTGTTTCACGTGCAGAAACACGGCCATCAGTCGATGGACCAGGATGCGCGTCACACCCTGGACAAGAACCTGTGTGGTCCAGAGCGACGTTCCATATAGGCATCCATGGGCATACGGAGGAGCGTCGTCAGCTTCAAGATCAAGACAGGCGCCAGCCAAACCATATCAAGGAGATAAAAACAAATGAAGAGCGACCGCGAGGGGAGCATAAAAACGCACGTGGAGCGCGTCGAAGCCAATCATCTTGTACATCAAGAACGGGGCGGTCGAGAGCCCCGCAAAGCAAGAAAACTCCAGCGTGCTCGCGTTCTAGCTGTTCTTGGCCTTCAACTTGAGCAAGCGGGCAGGCTCACGGTTGCGCAGCCGGTGTCTGATGGCCTGCCACTGGCTCTGCAGCGCTCGAAGAGCGTCACGCTCCTTGGCAGTAACGGCTGCCGAAGACCCCGAGTCGTCAAGGTCGACCATGCAGCAGGTGCACGGGCCGGCGCATTGGCCTTGCTTGAGACAAACCACCGCTCGCTCCTCGGAATGGCCCCAAGGGTTTGCCAGAACGCGCAGAGATGCAGTTAGCGTGCGTCTCTTCACCGGGTCGTAGATGGCCACGCCACTGTGGCTTGCGCCAATGGCGGAGCGCAGTGCGGCGTACAGGACGCGCTGAAAGATGTTGGTGCGGCGCTGCCGCGCCCGCGCCTCACCAGCAGTCTGCTGCAATGTAGGAACGACGGGGATGTAGGCGATGGTGACCCAAACGGGAGCGTCATCGTCTATGTTGACAAGACGCAGGCGCACGGGGTAGAGCTTGTGTGCTGCGGAAATGTCGCGACGAGGGTGGGGGGGAGAGTATACAACCAGCAAAGAGCGACCAAATGTACGCGACCAACAGGCGGAATGTACACCTCTACGCCAGTATCGGTGCCTTTGCGAATCGTAGTGGCACTGCCTTGGCAGCGGGTAACGTCTCCCTCACCACAGTGGCGCCGAGTACCAGATTCCCGACGCAAACATAGCCCAGAAAAACTCACCGCCCGACCAGGACAGCTGGCTGCTGGCGCTGTAAAGGCGCAGCCCAAGGACGCAGCACATGGCGCCTTTCTTGATCACGTCGGCCTCGCACTTGCGGCAGGCGTCACCGTCGAGCGGAGTCTCGCGCCTGTTGGTTGGCGCAGCGGGCCCGTCCGGACCGCTCCAAAATCCAATGTTGGGCGCCTTCCGCATCAGCTTGATGACAACGTCCCGGGCGGACAAGAAGAACGCCTGGTATGATTGGCCGTCCTCCCGCATGGTGACTTTCTTGAAGCCAACGTCCGACAGCGCCTCGTCAACGTCATCCTTGAGGGCCGTCTGGAAGGACGTGATGGTGGGGAACGTCGACCGTAGCGGCACCCCGTCGGCCTCGACCGAGTCCATGTCAGAGCGTGTCCTGTCACACATGCTGAGAAAGTCCAACATCTTGCGCTGTTGGCCGCGCGATGAGCCTGACGGATCGATGGTCAGCATCAAGCGCTCGAGCTCTCGCAGCCGCATAGTGCAGAATTTTCTCGACTTCATGTTGTCCCTCTCGGTGACCATCGGCAGCGCCGCTTTCCAATCGCCGCGCCCCTCAGAGTGAGCCCTTGTTTGCGACGCAATGGTGCCGTAGCGGGCGTCCTGGGGGGCCTCGGCCACCGCTTCGGCCAGCGCACCCCGCCGTCGCTTGGTCGGCCGCTTTTCGAGGCGTCCTTCGTGTCATTGGAGCGCGTCCAGCTCAACAGCGCGTCCAAGTCCCGCTGCACGTCCCTCTCCAGCTGCTCTTTTGTCCCCCGACCGTCGAGAGCAGGGACGTGCTCCGTCACGGGGCCCGGTGCCGCGAGGCCGCCTTCACCGCGGCCCTCATCGTCCCGAGGGCCATCCCCGCCCCCACCAATGATGGCGCTAGCTGTCGGCGCAGGCGAGTGAGCGCGCCCGTCCTCAGCACACGAAGGAGCGAGAAAGTCGCCACTGGCAGGGGTGCCAGCCGCGTGGATGGCACGGGCGGTACGTCTCAGCAGTAGCTGGTGGCCACGACGGCGCTGCCCCTAGAAAGAGGCACCACCTGGCGACAGGGGGGGGAGAGAGCCGGGGGGGAGTCCCCGGAGCACACCTGCATGGCGACGGAGTTGGTGCCGCCGCAGACACACGTACGCGATTCCGCTAACGTCACAAAGGTTGCATTCCAACTCCCCTCTGGCGGGGGGCACGTCCGACATGCGGGAAGCGAGGTGGCCAGCATGGGGTCCGAAGCGTACCAAATCACGGAATCGAGAGGTGGGAGGGGGCGTGGAGGAGCGTCAAAAAATGATAAAGTGTGATGTGCTTCCGCCCATGCACCCAGGAATGCGAAAGAACAGAACACGCCCCAGTCATTAGAGCTGGTGCGGAACCGCCCCGCTCCTGACTCACTCAACGAGGCAGTGCCCCTTCCCGTGCGACGCACGGCAGAACCAGGCGGCCTTGCACCACGTCGCCCCCCCCTCGCTCGCGTACCGACTCCAAAGCCCGCCACGAGCGGCCGCCATGTTGTCAGGAAAGGCAGGTGTCCCGGTGCTCCTGCGCACTGAGAAGAAAAGACGAAACAGGCGCCGCCACGTCCCAACGCGTGGCGGCTGCTGCGAGCTGGCTGCATCAGCAGGGAACTACGGCACTGGTGATGAGACGCTCCCCGCTGACGCCCGCTGCGTGGCGCCTCGTGCGTGGTGTTCGCTTCACGCCACCGGATGCCGTCCTCGTTCCAATCCAGTCTCCGAGAACCGTCCACCGCCCGACCTCCAGCGCACCTCGTGCGTGGTTCTGCGCACTGAGGGCAGCCGCGCACGTCCATCGATCCGGTCAGCTCCCAAGCGGCGATGCGCGCTGTTGCCGGCGGATGGCAGTCTGCACTGTCGGCCCGCGGCCCGCCGTGGGCCATGTCACAGGAGGAGTACAGCAGAGGGGGCCCACGACGGGCGGTTCCATCGGCGCGAAACACGGGGCCCACCCCCGGTCGGCCGCCGACGGCGGCTGCCGACACGACAGACACAGAGGTGCAGAGACGCGCGTCAAGGACTAGGGCCGGCGCGCCACGCGGCCAGTCAGCTGATCACGTGCCCGCCCGCACCCTTTGATCAAATGCACGGGCTCTCTCGGCGTCCATGGCAACTTGTGGTCGATCAAAGTGCATCTGAGGCGTCTGCTGGCATTGTAAATACACCAATACAATGCAACATGCACCTGTTTTCGCACTTGATGGATCAAATTCACCTGCCATCACATCAAAGTACGGCACTCTCGGAACACAGACTGCCAGCCAGCGCAGCGGGCCCAGAACCGGCGTCAAAAGCACGTCTGCTTTTGCCTGTTCTGAGCCTCTTGATGGCCCGTGTTCCTGTTTGAAGAAACAGAATACCTGTGAAAAAACAGATCGACCCCCCTTGACAGGCTCTCAGAGCCCATCCCATGTGAGGTCCTTGCATATTTCTGTTTGCGGGAACACGAATCATGCTTTACTCCACACATAGCGCCTGCTAGCAGGGCCATAGATGCTTCTCCATCTCTCTCTCTTTCTAGAAGGGTGAGGTGCATACGTCTCATGCTGTGTCTCTCTTTTTACAAATGGAGATGCATCGATGCCGGCGAACAGATGCTTTTGGCGCTCTTTCTGGGAAACCCCAGCCGTGACAGACTCTTAGGGCGGTTTGAAGATTTCCTGTTCGCCCCATAATACGAAAAAGCAGACGTGCTCTTGACGACGAGTATGGGCCCGGTGCGCAGGCTGCTTCGCGCCGCCTGTGTCTGACAGAGCCGCGGCCCCAGCGTGCTATCGCCTGGTCGCCTTTGACTTTGGCGCACTGCAAGACGCGTACGTCGCGGTCATCTCGTCGAGCTGAAGGACGGCCGATGTCGTCCCAGCGCCGGGCGTGGATCGGATCGCTGCCAAGGCCGCGGCGGCCCCCTAGGCGGGGACAGGGCGGTTGACACACCGGGTCGAGACGCGCTCGTCAGGGCGGAGGGCGCCTGAACTGGTTCTGTTTTTGGCATCCCACGCGCGGACCGCTGCAGCCGCTGGTCACTCTCACGTCTGGTACCTCTCTGCTGTGTGTTTTCCTACATGTGTGTCCCCGTGTAAGGGTGCATGCCTTGGCGAGTTGTCAACCGAAAGCGCAGCGGTAGTTTCTGGTTGGCGACGCGGGGCAAGGGGGCGATCTAAAAAGGCTTTCCAACGCTGCTCGTTCTAACCCGCTACTGCGCCGCACCTGCCTCGGGCTTGGTTCCTCGGTCGGCGTCGTCTCTGCTCGCTCTCATCCCGCGCTTCTTTCGGATCCGTCCGACCTCTCTCACCATTTTTTTCGGCTGTTCAGTGCATCCGTTGGGCTGTAGCGCCTAGGCGCGCGGTCATCAAGCACGCGCTGGACCGCCGTTCGCGGGCCTCGGGCGCCAGCGGCGGGAGCGGCCAAGGCGGGGGCGGGACAGGCGCCGGCGGGAAAAGCGCAGGCGGGAAGGACGGGGGCGTGCGGGACGGGAGCGTGCGAGAGGGGTTCGTGCGGGGGGGGCTCACGTTGGGCGGGCGCGCGTTGGGCGGGCGCGCGCTGGGAGGGCGAGCGCTGAGCGGGCGCGCGTTCGGAGGGCGCCCGCTGGGCGGGCACACGCGTGGCGGGAGAGCGCTGGGTGGGCGAGCGCTGGGCGGACGAGCGCTGGGCGGGCGCGCACTGGCGGCTGAGCGCTGTGCGGGTGAGCGCTGGGCGGGGGGGTCCGTCGTGTGCGCCTCGCGCCGTGCCACAAGCGGACACGTCGGGGCCTTGCGGCTCGCCGAGCACATAAGAGGGCTCGGCCGCGATGGCGACCCTCCCAATGTTCCCTCACCTCCCCCCATTACTAAGACTGCTAGACCGCACCCCTCCCGCCCCTAGGACGCTGTTGTGGCCTTTCGCTGTGCGGTCCTCTCGGCCCTTCCTCTTCCACTTCGACGGCGGCCCCGCCCTATTTCCCATGGCGGGGGGCGGCCGGATCCCGGTACCTGGAACTTCCGAGGCGGCGCGCATGCAGGTGCCCCCCATGCAGTCCGTGTCCCCGCAAATGGGTCCGAACTACGAGCACTCCCTCGAGATCCGACGCTACACGACGGCATCGGCGGCTGGCTTTGACGGCGATCAAGATGTCGCGATCGGTGGCAACACGACCCATGTTGACGCAGCCGCATCGGCGTCGGGCGCCCATCCCTCGGACGTGGGCGCGTCCCGTGGCTCCAGTGGCGGCCCAAGCAACGGGCCGCGACAAGGCGACCAGCACTACTACAGACGCCCTGCCTAACTTTCTGGCCCCCCAGCCTACTTTGCAGGCGGCTACCACTTCCCAAGTGCTCCGCCGCCGTCGGTTCCCGGGTCTGCTGAGGCGAAGAGCCGCGTTCCCTACGTCGCCCCACGGTTTTGCGGGAACAACTACTCGACGGTGCCGGCCATGGGGTACAGCGGACGCCACGCCTCGGCAAGGCCCTCGGTGGGAGTGCCTTCAGGCAGATTTTCTAATATGTCCGCGTAGCTTGTGTCCCCAAAGAGCCCCCCACCTGCCCCGGCCGACCTTGTCAACCAAGGGGCTTTTGGCGACGCCGTGGGCAATCGTACGGGCCGGGTGATGCCAGCTGGTGGGTCGGGGTCGGTCGCGCCCGCCGCTGCGGCAGCAGCGGCTTTTGGCTCGCTGCCTCCCTTCTCGCAGGCGCCGTCGCAGCAGAATTTTGTGCCACCCCCCTCGCAGGCGCCGGCGCAGCAGCAGTTAGTGCCGCCCCCCTCGCAAGCGCCGTCGCAGCAGCAGTTCGTGCCGCCCCCCTCGCAGGCGCCGTCGCAGCAGCAGCTCATGCCGCCTCACGGGCAGCCGTCGTCGCCGCCCGTCATTGTGCTTGATCAGACCACTTCAGGTTCACATACGGTACGAGCCACCACCCGTGCCGCGCACTCCGCCCGCAAGTCCAGTGGTCGGCCTGCGGGACGCAGCCAGTCGCTGGCTGTCGCCATGCCGCCGCCACCGGCCCCGCTTCCGCCGCAGCAATCGATGCTGCCGCCAACCACGCCGCAGCCTCGTCGTGCACCACGCACGCCCTCTGCCCCTCCGTCGGCTGCCACGCGTCGCCTAGCGCTCAGCAGCCCTGCCGCGACGACGGCTGGCTTCGAGCGCGCTGGGAGCGCCACCGTGAGAGTGGGCGTGAAGCGTGAATCGGGCGCCGTCGCTGGCCCTGCAGAGGGGACTGGAAAGACCAGAAAGGGCACTGGCGGTATCGCCACGGCCGGCGCGAGGTCGTCGGCTGGCCTGGCCGTCGGTAGAACGCCCATTGACGTGGAACTGCCGCCGCGCCGGCACACTGAAGGCCGATTTCTGGTTGCCAGCGAGGATCAGTTGGCCGATGTTGTCGCGGCTGCCGTTGCTCCCATGCGCAAGGAAATCTCCTTGACATGCAAAGACGTCAAGGAGATGCTCTCCTCCATGTATGAGGTGCGTCGCACGGTTGACTCGCAAGTCCAGGCGATCGACCTCATGGCGGGCGGGTTGACAAACGTGCAATCCAAGATGGAGGAGGGCGCGGCGGACGTGAAGAACGGCAATCCCTTGTACAAGACGGTGTCCAAAGAAGAGCCGGAGCACGCCGCGAATGTAGCGGTTCTCGGCACCACCACTTTGGTTCGTCGTCCAGCCGAAGTGACCTCTTGATCAGCTCGGTCCGTCGAAGGAACTGCCCCGGAAATCGACCCACAGCCCAGCCTTCCCCCAACGG
>Ga0115030_1001196_pt1 | contig 11629 bp, 9 predicted proteins | sample SidtaG_4_FD_87174 | JGI IMG/M metagenome (GOLD analysis project Ga0115030, IMG submission 87174) | Marine algal microbial communities from Sidmouth, United Kingdom - Sidmouth_Male1 metaG | ecosystem: Host-associated > Algae > Red algae > Unclassified | place: Sidmouth, United Kingdom | collected... | reverse complement strand
GGCGGCGGTGGCGGCGGTGGCGGCGGCGGCGGTGGCGGCGGTGGCGGCGACGGCGGTGGCGGCGGCAGTGGTGGCGGCGGCAAGGTGCTGGTAGCCAAGGGGGAGGGGAGTGCTGACGGTGGTGGTGGCGGTGGTGGGGGGGAGGGGGGGGCGCCGGCCTGTCGGGCGCCGGAAGTGACGGGGCGGCCGGAAAGGCCGGCGGCGGCAGCGGCGGCGGCGGCCCCCCCACCCCCGCGGCGCTCGCCAAACCCGTCGGCGCCAAAGCGAGCGACTGGACCCCCCCCCCTCGTCGCTCAAACTCCCCGCCTGTGCGTAGGTGCTCTTTGCCCCGCTCACTGTGTGTGGCATCCTCCAAGAGCGCATGATGACGAGCCCCCATGCGCGCGTCGCGCCCCCCCACGGGCACCCGGGCGACGTCCTTGTGCACTTCCTCCTCCTCATGTTGTCAACAGCCCCGCCGCCGTCGTCGACGCCGCCGCGTGGGCCGCCGCCATGGGCTACTGGGCGGGCATCATGCCTTTTTTCTTTTTCGTGACGTGGAGCGCCAGAACCGGCCGACTGGCGCCCATTTCGAAACGACATGGGTCCAACTTTTCCAGTACCGCCATGACAACGCTTGCTCACCCGACTACCACCCAACCCTCTTCCGCCGCTCCCTACGACGTTCACGCACACGAACACCCCCAACCGTCCCTGCTCATGGCACGACTGCACGCCCACGTGTCCTGAGCCGACCAACTCGCCGGTAGTATGTCGCCCCACCGTTTCCCCGCCATTCGTCGATATCACCGGCCGGTCGGCTTCCCTTAGCTGCTTGGTTTCAATACCCTGGAAGTGAAAGGATGAAAGTGGTTGGTGAAGAACCGCTGCGCATGGCGCTCGGCGGCTGTGGCGGGGATGCTCGAAGGCACCGCACGCAAGCCGTGCCGGTTGCCGAGGTCCTGGAAGTCGGCCACGACATGCTCGATTCTAAGCACCTTGGTCAATGGAACACGGGCGATCTCGGGCCAGTCGTCATTGGGGTGCGCAAAGCGCCACGCCATCCGCTTGCATCCGGAGCGAGTGAGGGAGCATAGTGGTATCGCTGGACAGTCTTCAAGGCATCGCACGACGACAAAGTCGTCGACGGCCCCACCGAGCATCCGCACAATCAGTCGCACCCATCCCAGCTTGCGCCGCCCGTCCTGGTCAGTGTACCATATGTAGTCGTAGCGTGGGTTGCCGAGGTACGACTCCGCTGCGCACGCCGTCTGCACAACCGACGACGCACCCCACTCAAAGGTGCAAACGAATGTGAACGATTGCGACACAACCAGAGAGCACTCTGCCTGCATCTGCAGCAACGCATCCAATGCGGTCATACCCGGCAACCTCGACGCTTGACCAATCGTCATGCGCAGGCCCCGGTGCGATTGCGACAGAGTCGCAGTCGGCACTGTCTCGACGTCGACGGCGCCATCGGGCTGCTCCAACAAGTCGAACAGACCGTCCCCGTCCTCGTCCTCCAGCTCCCGCAGCTCCCGCAGCACCTCGCACTGCGTCTCAGCCGCCCTCATCATCTGCAGTACAACCGTCGGCCCACGCTTGTTCGTTCGGCCGTACATCTTCTTGCACGGACCGTGCAAGCGCTCGTTCTCACTTGTGTCCCCCTCCCACAGGTTACCATTGCGAAGCAGCGCTGCAAGCAGATGGCTAGCGAGGCGGTGGGCTTTGGTCGTGTGCACTGGGCCGAACAGCACGTCGACGTACTCAATGATGAAGTTCTGGGCCTCGTCGGCCAGATCACGCATCTGCTGCTCCGTCATTTGGACCGTGTCGGCCATGTTGTCGCCCATCAGCCGCCCTCCCAGTGCGGCCATGCGACAGAAGACGTCGAGAACGGCCATGTGCAAGGGGAGGGTCCCGAAGAGCCGGCGGTACTTGGTTGACGTGACGACGTCAGGCACCACAGGATCTGGCAGCACTTCTTCTGTTGCCTCCAAGACCGAACCATCTGGGTCGTGCCCATCGTCGAGCTCGTCGCCGTCTGCGGCTGCTGCCCTTTGCCGGTGCCCCCCTGCCCCATGCGGCGGTGCTGCTTCCCGATTCTGTGCGAGACGCCCCTCGGCTGGACCCCCAACTCCGGCGATCATATGGGGCATGATGGTAAGCCCATGTCGCCAAAGACGACCCGTCATCTGAAGCTGCTTATCTGTAGGGGGCACGAAGAATCTGGAGACACAGCGCACACGAGGACATGGGAGCGGGTGTCGGCGACAAAAAGAAGCACGGGCATTGCATGTCGTCAGCAAGAAATAAGGATGTAACGTACGTCCCGGCAGCCGTCAAGCATTCACAGCCTGTCACAAGGAGGGGCGGTCCACGTCGCCAAGTGGGGGTACATGTGTCAATACAACAACAAGCGGAAAGACATACCCGGGCGGTGTTGGAGACGGCACGCAAAGATGCCCCATTTCCCAGGCCCTCAAGTTAAGGGCCTCAAGAGTGGCATTAGCCGGTCCGAGGCGGGCATCGTGTCCACCGCACGCCGCTGTAAGAAAGGATGGGAAGCGCTGCGCGACCATGCGGACAACGCCCAGCTTCCACACATGCAGCAGGTCGAAAGAGATGATGTCGTAGAGCCGCTTGTTGTCCGTAGCCAAGCCCCACACGGCCGCGACGGCCGGCACAAAGGCCAATGCACTATACTCAGTGCGAAGCGCATTACGTAGAGACGGACGCGGGTCTCGGTCGCGAGTGATGGCGCCATCCATCTGTGCGTCCAACACGGCGGTCACATCTCGTGCATCGGCACCGACCCCTTGCGGTCCGCCCGCGACACCGCGCCGCACCATACAATGCGAACAAAAAAACTGACACGCGTTGCCCATTAAGCAAACAACCGATCTCTCGCCAAGTTGGTCAGCGACAATGCCGACAAGCCGCGGTACAGCGGTCAGTACGGGAGAACCCGGAAGATGCACTTGCACACCGGTCTGGCTAGCGCCAACGAAGCGGCGCAGAAGGAGTGCCAAGCAGCGTTGCAAAACGCCGTTGCGGGTGTCGCTTGCTCGTCGCCGTGCGGCCGACGTGCGAGCCACTGGCTTGCCGACATGGGGGACGTACCCCACCGTCACCCATTGTACGGAGCGATCCCGCACGTTGGGTACGCGTGCCCGAATAGGGTACATGTAGTGTGCACCGGACCATGACACAACCGCCTCGTCAATAGATAGCTGAACAGCCAGGACAAAAGCAAGGGAGCCATGGCGGCGACGGACAATAAGCTGCTCCGTAAGTAGCAGGTCGCTGTCCATTATATCAGCACGCAGCTGCGAATGGTCCGATCCCAAACCCAGCTGCTCGCCCCAGAACTGCACGTGCCTGGCGTGCTGCAGCAAGTCCATCACGACCACGAGGAGGTCTCGCGAGTAAAACAGGTACGTTTGCCCTTCCACTTCGAGGGGCGTCTCATCCCAACAAAGTTTGGACAAGACGCGACGCTGCTCCGCTCGCACGGCTGTCACGAAGGATGTCTTGTTGGGAAACGCTCGTGTGATCTCCCCGTCATCGTCTTCAGAGCTCGTCCCGCCAGCTGGCACAGAGCAACTGTGAATGAGGTCAGCCCCACCGACGAGTACCTCTCGTCGCTGGGATCTCTCGCTGGTACGCCGAGCCCTCGAGGGAGGCCGGGATCCTCGGAGGGGGTCTTGGAGCCGCGACGAGCGTCCACCCCGTTCAGCCATTAACAGCACCGAAACGTACGAAATCTGGTCCGCTTGTGAGAGGCCCGGTCCACCAGCACTTAGGGCAAACTTGAGCACCTCTCGTAGTAGGGGTGTGTTGAACAAAGAGGGTCGCTGTCCGACAAGCGCCGGCACTAAGCGACGGGTTTGGCTTGCTTCTGGCATGGCCTCGTAGTAGGCACGAATGCGAGCAGTAGTGGAAGTTTGGAAAACGTTACGCTGCCGTGGAGCCGCCAGCGACCCGCGCATGTAGCCATCGGCGGGTACGCGCACAACACCGAGCCCGCCAATAGCAGGCAGATGCACCGGTGAGTCGCGATCATTTGCCGACTCACGAGCAGCAGCCATAGCCGAAGAGACAGTTGCGCCGTGGACGCCGGCAGCGCTCCGGTCCGCGGATGAATGCACCGACGCAGAGCTGCGTGTGTTGTCCATGGCATCGGGCCTTAGGTGCAGCTCGACGAACCCCTCTGGGGATACTAGCCGGTTGCGCCGACCGTGCTTCGCGCTCATATGGTGAGTCCTTGCCGGTTGGGAGGAAAACAAACGGGGGAAAAACCAGCAGAGCCAGTTGCAGTAGGACTCGCGGGCGACCTGGTTTTGCTCCATGACCTGTACAAAAAACGAATTGCAAGACAAAGGCAGACGTGCACGGGCGTGCAGCAGCACGAGGGAGCAATTAATGACATGATGGTTTAGCAGCTGGTGGTCATAGGCTCGTAGAATGGACACATGATGACACCTGTACGTATCCACAAGCCGAGAAGACAAGACGCGAGGAGATGGTGCCGAGCATCAGAAAGAGCATTGCAGAGAGGTCTGCCTGAAATGGTACCCTCAACCACAAGGAAATGCTACGAGCATACACTGACCACACGAGCGAAGAAGGTAACCGGGGGAGGTGGTGTGGCGTCGTGCAGCTTGCGCGCGACACCGTTGAAGGAGATAAGCAATGGCCGTCGATATGGGGGCGCGGGCGCGGGACGCGGCCCGCCAGCACGCGCCGTCGTACAGGCCAACCGAACGAGCACCCAGAAGGGTACGCCGGTGTAGCGTATGAAGCGGTCTTGGGTAGAAAACGAGGAGGTGCTGCGCGTCGATGGGGCACCGTGTGTCAGTATCGGTGCGATAGAGGTATCCCCGGTGACGCTTTAACTGTCGGGCGAACCTGACCCGACAGTCTGGCGGCTGACTGCGTCGATCTTGGTTCGCGTGTACTCTATCGCTATTTCTTGGGATCTGGAGGTAGGAGAGACGCAGTGGACTTTCGCGGAATCCGGAAACCAAATCCACGAGATTTTAGCTGTATCGTAGTATTGCATTCAGCCAGATTCTTTCAACAAACCAACACGACGCACGATTGGAGCACCAGTATTTCTTGGGGGGCTTCTTGCCCAAGTGACCTGCCATGGGCAAGCGCACACCTCGCTTTTTTCGGTGGCCTTGCAGTGACTGACGGTAGGTCCGATCTCCTAGCTGAGAGTTCTTTCGACAGTGGCACGGCGGGTCGCCTTCCACTTCACGCTCGACACCATCCACCGCCCAGGGCGGCGACATGGACCGCGCACCACCTCGCACCCGCTGCCCGCGACACAGACACCCCCCCCCGCACCCCCCGCCCCCCCGGTGACATGCTCCCGCCTCCCCGGCGCTCTGTGGCCATTGGCCAAATCACCTTGCTCGCACTCCGCTGTGCCTGACGCTCGTCGCTCTGTCAATCTTTGCTTTGCACGTGCCGGCCTCCTCCCACCTTACCCCGCGCTTCCCACTCACGCCTTCCCCTTGGGCCACTTGCCAGTGGCACACCTTGCTCTTGCAGGTCCCACTATGGCGCCCCTCCACACCCCTGGTTGCCCCGCGCGTGCAAGTCCGGGCCACAATCACCTGGGACCACCCCAGTAGCCGGATGCCGGTAGTCGCCGGCGCCGAGAGGCGTCGAACCGGGCGGTAGCCCTAGGTCGACACCACGACCTCTCGCCCATGGACGCCCGCGGGCACTCGGGGTGGGCGCATGTGACGGTCCTCCGACGCTGGTGCGTTTGCTTGCCTGTCGTAGCCGGTGGGGTGGCCACGCCTCGCACGGGCGAGGGCTGTGGGGGTGGTGGGCTCACCCGCCGTTTTGGCAGCGCCTCGCCGAGACGGCAATGTTGGCCCCAGACCTGCTTCTGGGCATCACGGGTGCGCGCGCTGGAGATGCTTGCGTTGCCCAACGGGGCACCGGGCGTCGGCAGCCCGCACTGCCGCTCTGCACCGGCGCCTGAGGCGCCTGCCAGCCGTCCCGGTGCAGGCGTCTCTCCCGTTAAGAAGACGCGCCGGATCGTGGTGGCGGTGGTCATCCAGTCAACCCGTCCCTCGTGTCGCGCCCGCCATTCGCGGCGACGTTGTCGGTGCCTACCTCCACACCCGCACTGGCCGCATCCACTCGCGCCCCCCCCTGCCCTTCCCCAGCCGCGGAGCCCCCAGTTGGCTAGTCCCGGGTACGATGGCGACCCCTACACCGATGAGCCGGGGCAAGGAGACGGCAACGCGGTCATCTACCAAGCGCGCGGCTCAGGAGGATGTCATCGACGTCGACAACCTACCATCCACGACGGTGGAGCCGTCGACCAAGGGCAAGGGTCCCGCAAAGGCTGCCCGCTACCAGGAGCCTATCGATGTCGACAATCCCGCTACGTGGGTGACGCCCACGCGCTCCTCTGCCGGTGGCCCTGCGAGTGACCGACTGAACCCGCACCTCAAGTTTGACGGCGCAGTCGGCGTCGCGCTGTACGAGCAGAAGCTGGAGGTGTTGACGGAAGACGCACGCGGCGGAGCAGTGACGTTGGCTGCTGACCTCGGCGCGACGCCGGCTACCAAGGCGGTCAAGGCTGGTGGGGCTTCGTCGGAAGGCGGCCGGGCGACGCCTGGTGCATCGTCCTCTGTCGCTTGGTCTCCGAAGGGCTCTGGGGCCGCTTCCTCACTTGTCACGGACAAGGTCGCCAAGCTGCGGAAGACGTGGACGGGGGCTGCAGTTCCAGCTGCCTCCACGCCGTCTGGGCCGGTTGTCCCCGTCGTCGGATCGGCGGCAGGTTATGGTCAGTCTTCTCGGCGCGCGTCGGTGACGGAGGCGGTGACGCGGGGGCGTAACATCGAGATGCCCCCGGGGCACCTATCGCTTCCTCGAACCAAGAACCGTTCCAACCGGTCGCGCTCCTCCCGCCGCGGCTTTGTGCGCAAGGCTGCTGTCATGACGGCCATCGCACCGCGCATGTACGCGGATCCCCCCACTCCACCTGGTGGTTGGAGCGACGCTGAGACGGCTTCCAGCGACGGTGATGGTGAGATATCGAACGGGGAAGAAGAGGACGCTGCGGCTGGCGCATCAAGCTCGGCGGGCCCAGCCCGAGCGCCGACGCCAGCGGCTAACGTTGTGGCATCGACCACTCGGCGTGCTGAGACGGCAGCTGCAGGTATTGGCAAGCCTGACGACCGCGAGTCGGCAGCTGGGGTTGCACACGTAGCGGTCCCCATGGCGTCGTCGACCTCGACCGAGCCGAACGAGACGGCTTCGCGCACAGATGGTGATGGGCGTACGCCTGGGCCGACGCCGGCCGTCCCGTGGGTGGCATTGGCGGCCGATGCACTGGCGGAGCAGCTCGCGGAGCGCAGCCGCAACCCGCGGATCTTCCCGGCCCGTGCCTTTTGGTCTCCTGGCACCGCTGCGTTTCTACCTGGTGTGCAGTTCTCATCCGGGGGGCTTCCTCCTTTTCCCCCGCCTGTTGCCAACCGGGTTGCTGCGGCGTCAGTTGGCGCAGGTCGCTCCCCGTCGGTGGCGATGCCTGCAACTATTTCCCGGGTGCCTCCCCCTCTGGTACGGGCGCATCAGCCACCGCCGCCCGGGACGGACGACGGGAGCAGCGAGGAGATGGACGACGACGCGCTAGTGTCCGCGTACATTACGCCGCCAGCATCTCCACGCTTTTCGCCGACGGTGTCGCCCCGACGGACTCCGGCGTTGTCCGGGACTCGTCGGCGCGCCGGCGCCTCGGGTGCCCAGCGCACGACTGCAGCGGCCTCGACGGTTGGCCCAGCTGCCAGAGCCAACGAAGACGTCGAGCATGCTACTCTGACGCTGCGCGACGTACTGGTCGCGCTGCGGACTGGGTTTTCGTCCGTGCGGCGCGAATCCGGGCGCTTGCGAGCGGAACTTGTTGTCGTCAAGTCGCAGGCGGCGTCGTCTCTGCGACGCATGGACGGTATTGCAGCTGCCGCGGATGGAACGCAGTCGGGGAGCGGTGTCGTTCTCGAACGCCTGTCGAAGCTGGAGATGCTGCTGCAGGCGCTCAACGAGCGACTCCCAAAGGAAGGGGGTGACAAGGCGGACGGTGGTCGCGTGGCTAACACGCTGGGCCTCGTGAACGAAATTAAGGTGCGTCCGCGAGCCGCTCGCTGCAATCATCCGATGAGTTGCCCGGTCACTGTTCTCGGTCGAGTTCTTTTGGAACGTCTATCCTGCTGATGTTGTGTGTCGCCGTGTAACCCCGTTGTCTGTGTCAAGTGCCTGCCTCTGTACGTTTCGACCGACACTGACGATTCCTCAATGGGTTGCTTGACAACTCTTCCCCTCTTGGTCGTCCGTGTTCGTGCTTGTCCTGCACTGCATTTCCATCTGACAGGAGCGCTTCCTGGAAGGCCTAATGGAAGAGATCCGCACCGCCTCGTCGTCGGCGCTCGTGTATCCGACGACGACGGTTACGAACGACCGGCTCCTGCGCGCAGCGGCGCACGTCATGCATGTGTCAGAAGACGAGGCGGCGGAGAAGCTGCAACAGAAGGTTATGTTGCCGGTGCGCAAGCCCGCGAAGGGGTTGGCGCTCGTCGTGGCGTATCAATACGTGAAGCGGGTGGTCGGGCACCTCAACAGCGCCTTGACGTCTTCTGCGGTTGCGACCTTCGTCAAGCGCATCCATGCGCTGACGGGCATGGGCGCGCGCGACGCTCGTGGGGTTCTTAAGCTGTCTGGAGAGGAGTGTCTCGAGCTTCTCCGCGATGACTCGTTCGTCAAGGGCGCCAACGGGCGTCTGGCAGTGCTCGACGCGCTGGCCAGCGTCATCGACGAGGTTGCCGGGACGGCGATGATGGTTACCTGGTCGGGCCCCAACAACGCGGCGCGCATCATCCGATGCATCTACGGGCAGGCCGCCAATGTCTGTTTCCGGGTACGTGCGCAACAGATCTCATGACCTATCCGGCTCATTTGCTCTGCGCATGCTCTGCGCGCATTTGCTTCTCTGTAGCGGGCGTGTGGGAGACTTCCCTGTCAGGTCGAGCACAACAGGTACTGACATCGTCTTTCCCTTCTAGGGCTGCATTGCTGTTCCCTGCTTGTTGTTATCGCACTCCAAACCCTCTGGCAGATTCGCACCTTCCTGCGCAGCCGGGCTGGGCTGCCACCCGTGGCCGCCGCCGTCGGTGTGCTCAACCAGGGACACCGGACGCTGTATGAGCGTGAGCTGCTCTTCCTGCACGATGTGCTCCCAAAAGACATGGAAGTGCACGACGGCCTGCAGCTGCTTGATGGCGGCAACCCCAACCGCCACTTTCTTGAGGGTGCCCCAGCTCCGGCAACTGTTGGTGCTTCTGCTGCTGTGCTTGCTGCTGCTGTGCCTGTGGTTGGTGTGTCTGCGGTTGGTACCGTCGCTCCGCCCGCCTTTCTCGACGGGGCCGCCGCTACGCTCGCCCCCCAGGGTGTCATTGGCCCTGTTGGTGCCGTCTTGCCTAGTCCGCCCCATCGGATGCGTCTTGCGCCGCTGCCGGCGGGTATGCCCGTGCTTCCCGGGTCGCAAGCCGCCCGCGAGGCTGCTGCGCGAGTGGACGACTGGGATGACGAGGAGGATGACGAGATCCGTCCCGTCTCTGGCGAGTGCGCTTCTCAGTGGCGTGCGCACCGCGCGGCTGGTCTGTGATGCGGGCCCCTGAATCCTGCTGCTCAGGCGTTTTGACGACTCCTCCATGGACCTTGTCTTCTCGCTCTGGCCAGGGTTAGTCTGTGCTCCTCACCTCTGGCCGGTTCTGTGCCGTGCGAGCGTTGCCGTGGCAGCAGTAGTGCAGCCGGATCGCTCTGGTCGCTCTTGTCATCGCTTCTTTATCGGAATTGTTTCTCGTTTGCTTTGCTTGCTCTTTTTGGTCAACGTCGCTACCTCTTGGCGTGGGATCTGGCATTGCTGGCGTCCCTGTCCTCCGTGCTTTGAGGGAGTGTGTTCATCGTGTTGGAAGTAGTGCTTGTGACGGCGCTACATACAGCCGATAAAGGAGCCCTGTTTTGTCCTACGCGACATCGTGCGGGCGTCGTCGCTTCCTGCCACGAACAGTACGAATCAATTTCTCGATCCGCACTCATTCCAGGCCGACCAAGAACGAATGCACAGCAGCTGTATCTGGACTGCATGGCGTCAGGTTTGGACTGCATGGCGTCAGGTTAAGCCGCTTTGGACCCCGACTGCTAACAAACCCGGCTCGTACCGTTATTATGTCGAGAGCTGCACGGCTCTGGTGCAGGCTGCCTTCAGGCTCGAAATCGAGAGCTCAGCACCTAGACGGTAATGGAACAGATTCGCTTGTGTTGAGGCCTTGTTCAGGCACAGGAGCCCGGACGGAATGGCAATCTGTTCCCCTCGCACGCAGCAGCGACGATCTCCAAAGCCATGTGGCCCAGACTTGCACACTGCGGGAGGGGTGCCGCGTGGAACTTGCGCGGGGGGGGGCCTTGGGGTGTAGGGGTACGACCCCCACGCAGTTGCATTGCCGTTGGCGACCACCCGCCCTCGCGCGCATCATCCCCCCCCCCTCCGTTGAGCATCTGCCCCCTTCCCCCCGACCTCTCCACCTCCCCCTCCTGTTTTCTTTTTTGTTTGTTTCCAACCCGGTCCGTACCAACCCGCTGTCGTGGTCGCCCACGCGACCCGCCGTTGCACGCCGGTCCCGACGGTGTCTGTCGGCCATGCCGCGCCCTTTGCCCTCGTTTGCCGCCTCCCCGGCGGTCGGCCGGCGGCGACCCGCTGTTCCCTATGGACGGGCCGTTGCGGTTGGCAACCTCCACCCCGCCGTATGCCGCCGACGGCGGCGCCTCTCACCGACGACGGGGGCCCCTGCGGTCCGTCTAACCGCCGACGGTGGGGGCGTCGCCCCGGGCGCCGCCGACGCCAATGGCGGCAACGACGGCGACGACGCGTCCCCGTCGGGCGGCGGCTCCATTGGCACCGCCGACGCGGCGGTGGCGGCGTGGCGCCGCTCCCGTAGCCTCGCCGCCCTCCTCGCCACCGACGGTGGCGCGGCGGCGGCGGCGGCGGCGGCGGCCGACGCGGACCCCCCCGCGGCGGCGGGGGCGACCCCCCCCCCCAGCGGCGGCGGCGGCGCCCGCGGCGACGCTGTCGCGGACGTCGGCCCCCACGCGCTGCTGCTCGACGGCGACGGCGACGGCGACGGCGACGACACGGTGGCGGCCACCGCCGCCGCGCGCGACGCGGCCGCCCGCGACGCGGTGGCGGCCCGCCGCCTGCGCGGCGCCCAGCGGGTGGCGGACCGGTCCCCCCCCCCCACGCGCACCGTCTCCATCCTCTTTGTCTCAGAGGCGTGCGAGCGGGCGGTCGTCATGGAGCGCCTCTTTGCGGCGGCAGCCGCGCGGCGGGGCGTCTCGCGGCGGCTCCTCCCCCTGTCGGCGGGCCTCGACGTGGCGCCGGGCGCGCCGCTGCGGCGGGATGTGATTGTCGCCGCCGCGGAGCGGGGCGTCGACTTGACCGACGAGCGCCCGTGCGCGGCGTTTGGGGTTGCCGACGTGGGCGCCTTTGATTTGGTCGTGGCGGTGGATGCGCGCGTGCGGGAGCGCGTTTTGGCGGCCGCGGCTGCCGCGGCGGCGGCGGGGGGGG
>Ga0115030_1001188_pt1 | contig 11654 bp, 12 predicted proteins | sample SidtaG_4_FD_87174 | JGI IMG/M metagenome (GOLD analysis project Ga0115030, IMG submission 87174) | Marine algal microbial communities from Sidmouth, United Kingdom - Sidmouth_Male1 metaG | ecosystem: Host-associated > Algae > Red algae > Unclassified | place: Sidmouth, United Kingdom | collected... | reverse complement strand
GGGGGGGGGGGGGGGGGGGGGGGGGGGGGGGGGGGGGGGGGGGGGGGGGGGGGGGGGGGGGGGGGGGGGGGGGGGGGGGGGGGCACAAACCGGGCATCTCGGCGGGCGTGCGTGCTCTTGCCCATTGTGAGGCACCCGAGGAGCCAGAAGAGACACGAGAGCGGGAGGGGGGCGGGTAGCAAGTGCTGTGGGAGAGGGCCAAGCGGTATGGGGGACTGTGTACGTCCTTCTGGCTCACAGCGGGCTGTTGGGTGGCAAGGCGAGGCGGTTCGAGCAGGGCGGGAGTGACTTGATGGCGCGGGAAAAACATCGTTACGCGCTAGCACCCCGCAGACGTGAGATGCAGTGGACCTCCGCCATCAGCAAATGGACCGCGGTGAGTCCGTTTCTGGCGTCAGAAGTGTGGTCCGACCATCAGACCAGGTCGAGAACGGCCTCCAGAAAACAGTCTCCTACGAGGCGAATACGCTCAAATGAGACGGTCAGTAGAATGGACACTAGTGTCTCTTTTACCACAGAATCGCACCGAATGATGCGGTGCTTTGCATCAAATGATGCGGTGTCGGAATCGCTGCTTCCGGGGCATTTGAGTGGGAAATCGGCCCTTCTTGCATACATAAACTCACGATGTTGCTGTTCTCCTCGGAACTATGAAGCTGGGTGGACGCTACTTCAGCCCACAGAAAAGAAGACCCGTTGCGTATGACCCACGTATGACAAAGCGTATCAAAGCCCACTCAGAGGGCGTCTGCCGGCGGGGACGAGTATCGCCCTCCCCCCCACCCCCCCTCGAGAACCCCCAAATACGTCGATTTGGAGTCGCAACAGCCACTGTGCACGCCGAGTTAAGCCGGCTCTTACGGCTCTGAGCTTTACCTTGGGTTTGGTAAAAGACAATCTGCGACGTGCAAAAACGTGAGTGATGGAGGGAAAGTTCCCCTCTCACAGAGGCCGCAAACGAATAATTGGCGAATCGTCGCCGACTTTGCCTCTACGGCGCCTGTGAGACGGGTGGGACGCGTCCCAATTATCGCCGCTAAGGCCTCTCTGAGTGAGGTGGCTGACAATCCAGGATGAGCCGTGGGCATTGACTTGATCCGCGGATCACGTCTTGCCCGTGCACCGTCGCCTGCAGTCGAGTCTCCATAGACAATCAGCGGATCATGTCTCGTCTCTGCATCGTCGCCAGCAGTCGATTTTCTATAGGCGCTCGGGCAACCGCTGCGCCGTTTTCTTCAGCTTGTGGTGGGGCTCAAGATGGTGGACAATGAAGAAGAGCGGAGGTAAATCTTGTCCACGTATGGTCGCTGCACTTGTCCGCGCAAGTGGGGGGGCGAGCGTGCGGGGGGGGGAAGGGGGGGCGAGGCGGCGCTACGGCCGGGTGACGAACTCGCACGGGGGTGAAGGCACTCGGACAACGGACGAGGAACGCACTCAGTTGGAAGCCAAGAAGGTGCGCATACCTCGTTGATACATGGGAATCCGTAGGCCCGGCGGCGGGGGGCGGGGTAGGCACATACATGCGGGGCGGGCGCATACGTGCGGGGGTCCGCCACGCCGACTGTCGTGCGATCGTTCCAAGTGCTTGCTGCACGCATCTTGCGGCAGAGAATCGGCCGATCCAAGAAAAGGGCGCGCTTCAGAGCAGCCACACTGTTTTCAACGGCACGTCTAGCTCAGAGTGTCTTCGTGTTTGGCATCAATCTGACAGCACAAATTCCAGCCAATGAATGGTCCCAATTGAGGGCCTCTGCCAATGGAGAGCCAGAGGAGCTCTAAGAGCTGATCCACAATGTATATACCAGGCCCTATCATACATCTATTGTGAGTAGGTGTTTTTGCGGGTGAGAGTGTCTGGAACTCCCGTACCCGTAGGCAGCAAGGCGGCTGGCACCCACACCCAAATCAACAGATGAGTAGGGTGGGTATCGATCAATTCCAACCGCCAGCGGAGTTAGAGCCAGAAGAGCTCGCCATTCTGATGCAATTGTGGCGTTTCACCTGCGCGAAGTACGACTTGATTTTTGGGCTTGATTCCAAGGCTGAATCGGTTCTTGTCGGGGTAGAATCTCCGATCCCTGGTATGCTCGGGGCGCCCGTTCCAATTATCACGTTAGCCGTAAACAACGCGACGAACAGGTTCACTCACGTGAAGGAACCGTACCGACATGCTTGGGCAAAATACATGGCGCTGCTGAAGGTTGGCAGCTGATCCAAGTCGATCAATCTCGGAATTGATTCGAACCCGTGTTTTCCAGGTACATCTCGTATTGATACCCTTGAAGAGACAGCTGCCCAGCACTCGTACTCTAACTTAACGATTTTTGGATACCGTACCCGAAGTTGAAAACGCTACTTATGACAGGGCCTCGTATATACTCGGCGTGTCTGGAGGCCCCGCGTACTCGTCTTGTTCAAGAGGCGGAGGCTGTCCGAACATGCTGTTTCTTCCTAGGGACACCTCCGCGTCTGATGGAAGTGGTATGTGGAGTGCCATGTGTCGCATAACACGCCGTGTCACCCCAGCCCACAGAAACAGATAGGGACACCTGCACAGCTGAGGGAACCCGCGCACACACCCTTGCTCTTCTCTCGCCCGGTGACACGGTCACCTAGGAAAACACACGAATGCGCCAAGAGGGAGGAAGGCGGTGAGAGCGCAGTTAAATTTCTTGTATGGCATCCGGGCCACGGTCGCCCCGCTGTCCCGTTCAGCTATCCGAGCAAGCAGGCCCGAATGGCCCCAAGTCCCGCACAGTAGCATTCCCAATGGGAGATTTGGGGCTCCATCCCAGTGGACCCCCCTTCTGTCATTCAGAAATTTCAAGCAATCGACAAGCAAATGCAAACGCCCCACAATGAATCAAGATTCCATCCAACAAGGACAGCGCCACCTGTTCTAACCGGGGCGTGACACGCCATCCGCGTCGCCCGGCGCCCGATCGACCTCCGGGCCAGAAAAGGGGCGTGGACTGGGGCCGCGTAATGTGACATAGCTCCCTTCTCAGCGTGGACCGTCCCAGGCCTGCCCAGGCGGTTCCCCAACCGGCGCCTTATCAGGACTCTTCTGTGTCCCGTGCGTCTCGTGGTGCGGCGTAGGTGCCAGGATCACCCCCGTCTCGGTCTCAGGACTGACTGGTTTCCCGCGCGTGCTTGGACCTTGGGGGGCCGCCGCGTCTTGGTGGGTGGGTTGTCCTGTGAAAGAGGGAGGAGGAGGGTGCGCGCCCCGGTGAATGAGAGTCCGCACGTGAGTTTCCCCCCCCTTGTCCTATTCCACTCGTGCGTACCTCATCCCCGAGCGGTGCGGGGCCCATCAAGAGGCCCACTATCCCCAGTTCCCTCCTTGTTCTCTGGAGGAGGTCTGGCGTTGGCGGGGACCGCGGGCGACAGGTCGAGGCGTCCCGGTCCAAGGCCAAGGCGTCCCGGTCCAAGGCCAAGGCGTCTCGGTTCAACGTCAAGGCGTCCCGGTCCAACGCCAAGATGTCGTCGTCGGGTTCCGAGGGTGGGGCGCCGGCGTTTGTCGACCACTCTGGGGAGCATGGTGGCCCCCAGGGTACTAGCCCGACTCCGGAAGGTGCCGTTATACAAGACGTGGCCTGACCACAGTCGGCGATGTGCGACGCGTCCCCGCGGAGTCTCCTGGCGACCACCATGTTCGTGCGCTTGTACCGGGTTGTCGTGGGTGTCGTGCCGGCGCCCACTTGAGGATGTCAGCAGGGCCGAGAGCCTCCAGAAGCTCGTGGCGATGCGCCCCGACCTGTCGACGAGTTGGGCCCGGGAGCAGCGTCGGTAGTTCATGACGCGTCTGGACTCCGGGGCGCTCTTTTCCGCGGACCGCGGTGCGGGGGAGATCATGCACTCGACCCCTCGGTTCACTCTTGGGGCTGATCGGGCGCCTTGTTGCCCGGGTAGTGCTTGAGCGACCCGTCTTGCCGGTATAAACGACTGTTTGATCCGGGATCCCGCCCAGACTGACGACCCCATCATCTCGGCGCCGGTTATCCGCGCGCCGGTCGAGGATAAATACCCCCGGTGGATGGCAGCGACGCTGTCCTGCGTCAAATCCATGGCCACCCCGCCGGCGTACCCCAACTTTCTCTACACGCCGATTCCAGGTCCGTACGTGCGTTGGCTGCCCATCATGCCCCCGTCGTCACAGGTCAACTCCAAGCAGCGTGCGCGTCGCCGGGGCTTCTTTATTATCTGGAACCACCAAGAGTTTTGGCGCCTTCCCCCGGTGATGCGCACACAGTTCTTCGCGGCGGTACCCACTTGGTTTTCCCAGATGAAGACCCCGATTGGGTTTTCCACTGGGGACTCCTTCGTGGCATACTACGCCCGGGATGAGATCTACCGGTCGTGTCGGGACGCCCACTCGGTCACGATGGCCATCTGGGTGACCGAGTACTTGGTGATGGCGTGCAACCGCTGGTTTGAGGAGGCGCGTGACAGAAGTTTCTGGCTGTTCTCGGACACCCTGTCTGGCTGGGTCAAGCAGCTCAAGCCGGAGGAGCTCACCGGGGATGCTGCCGAGGCCTTAGGCATCTTCCAGGCCATGTTGACTCTGTGGGCGGCTCTCCTGGTCAATAACACGGCCTTCCACGTCGCCGTGCGCCATCTCGACACCTCGCGCTGGGACACAGACGGTTGGCTCATGGTGGTGTCTCGACAGGACGCCGATGGGGTCGGCATCTTCATCCAGGATCCGCTCGAGGCCGCGAAATTTTCGATCCCTGCGTCTTGCACGTCGCCTCCCCCGGAGGCACGTCCTGGTCGGGAACAAGTACCGATCGCATCTGTCGGGAACCCGTCTGGGTGGGCGTCCGCCGTGGCGCAGCGAACCGGTACTTCCGGCTCTTCTCCCCTGGGTGGTCCGCCCCTCTCTGGACATCAACTGGGCCTGCCTCCCCGTGCTTCTCTCGTCGCCAGCCGGGTGACCTTGGTGACGACAGCCCCGTCTACTCGGGCGGATCATGTGACCCCTGTGGTGAGTACCGCGGCCGGGGTTGCGACGGCCAACCGCTTGCCAATGCCCCCCCCGGTGCCCGAAGTGCTCCTACAGGATAACTTGGCGACTTTTGGGCCGGAGGAAGAGGATTGGATGGAGCGTCTTGTCGGGCGTTTTTGTGGTCCGTCTCCTGGGTTTCCTACCAGCTCGCGTTTGGTCTCCATGTTATACCTCCTTGAGAGCTTGTCCAACGACTTGTTCTCCTGGGCGGAGACTCAAGCGGTGGGGGACCTCGACGCTCTGGAGGCGGTATCTCAGGGGTGGTCCCGTTCATGCGTGAACGAACAACTCTGGCGCCTCCCGAAAATCCACGAGCATCCACAAGAGAGTCACCTCCAGCGTGTGGAGCAGGCCAGCACGTGGCGCGCCCGTGGGTCGGGAGCCTGTGATCGTCGGGATGAGGCCGCGGGAGCCAGCGAGGCCTGGTATCGGGATGCCCCTGGGAGCCCCCAGCGTGGCACGAGTGGCGGCGGCGACCAGAAATGAGGCAGTCGCTCCTACGAGTCACGTCCGCGGTCGAGCACCCCGGGTGTGATCCCTCGGGCTTATGGCCGTACTTATGGGAGCAGGTCGGGACCTTCCGGTTATGAGGCCCCGTCCGCTACCCGTCGTCGTCTGTACTGAGGCGAAGTGTCCGTGGTCAGTGCCGGCTGTCGTGAGTGGCGTGAGCGTGCTTTGTGTTGGCCCAGGTAGCTCCTGGCTTCGTATCGAGTGATGAACCATGAGATGTAGTACATGCATAAGCGAGGGTTTGTTGTCCTTTGGCTGTCCTGTCACGCCTCCTGGACGTCCCGCCCCGGATCTTACTTATCCGGGTCCTTCGGGAGAAGCTCCTCGCGGTGACATTAGAGGTACACCGCAGCAACCGGCAGGCGCCCCGAGTGTTGCCAGGTATCGTCTTCCGGTCCATAACCAAACCAGCGGACCAGCAGCAGCTGGACACCCTCCTATTTGACGCATTACGCGTCCCGGCCCACGCCCCTTGGCTGGCCAGGAGGTCGATGGCGCGCCGGGCGACGAAGATGACGTGTCCCGCACCGGTTCGTACAGGTGGAGCAGTCGGTGCTGGTTGGGATCTTGATTGATTGTGGGTCGTTTGCATTTGTACGTCAATTGTTTGAATAATCTGCTTTACAGAAGGGGGGTCCACTATTGGGGATCCCCAGATCTCCCCGTGGGGAGGCTACTGCGTGGGATTCGGGGCAATTTGGGCCCGCTTGCTCGGTTAGCTTAAGGGGACAGCGGGGCGCCCGTGGCCGGGCTTCCCCACCAAAAAAAAACTGTGTTCTCACCTCCTTCCTCGCTCTTCGCGCCTTCGAGTGCTTTCCGTGGTGACTGTGTCACCGGGCGAGAGTGGAGCAAGGGTGTGCGGGTGGATTCCCTCGGCTGGGCAGGTGTCCGTATCTGTTTCTGTGGGCTGGGGTGACACGTCGTTTTATGCGACAAATTGGTGGAGCAGCAGGGGTTTTTCTGGCTGACATCCTGTGCCGGTACGCGTGCAACGGGCGATCTCTCCCGTGTAACGGGTGAGCTCTCGTGTGCGTGGCCTTTCCCGGACGGGATTACAATCTCCCGACTCGTGTCGGGATTCCCACCTTGTAACTTGTTGCCACCCCTTCCTTATTGGTCGTACGTGTCTCCCGGTTTGCCTGGTTGTTGAGTTCCAGAAAACACTATGCCGACCCCGACGTCCTCTCCGGGGGAGACATCGCCCCGGCGTACGTCGACGGACACGCCCCCGGCTCTGGCTGGGGCTGGGATACCTGTTTCCTCGGGTTTGGTTCCGCCTTCGCCGACGCCAGCTGACGTGGCTGGGCTTGGTGGTGCCTCCCGGGTGACAACGACCGTCGAGACCGAGATGCCGAGACCCGCGGTGGCGGGCACAGGCATGTCCAAGGGCAAGCAAAAGTGGAACCCGACTCCAGCTAGCCCGGGTCGACGTGATGCGAGCGGCGTCCCCCCGGACGTCGCTTCCTCTCCAGCCGTGATGTCCTTCCTGGAGTCCCTCCGCGAGGACCTCCGGGCGGACATGGCTGGGGCGGTTGAGACGCTGACCGCGGGGCGGTCAGGGACCCGGGTGGTGACGGGTGGAGGCAGAGGTGACGACGGGGGACCGGACGGGAGTACCAGTGGGGACTCTCGCCGGGACCGTCGGTCACGCCGGAGCCGGCGCAGCCATCGGCGTCTTCGCCCCCGGTCTTCATCGAAAGACTCATCCTCCCGGAGTGACGGGGAGACGGTCCGGCGGACGCTGGTGGACTTCCAAATCCCTGTCCACAAGGTCGGGGACAACTTGCTCCACACGGTGACAGACTGGCACTCCTAGAGCCTGGACAGCCAGAATCAGACCTTCACGAGCCGGATGCGTCTACGGACTACACAAGACCGGAAGAAACTACGGGTTTCCATGGACCGGGTTCGCTTTGACGGGACCAAGCCGGCCGAGCTCTTCTCCTTCTTGCGCCGGTTTGTCGGTGCCTGCAACGACAGAAACGTCTGGGAGGGCAAAGCGCTCTACCTGGTCGGCTCCTTCCTGACCGGGGCAGCCGCCACTCGGTTCAATAAGATCCTCCCTGACACGGCCGGGCACATCCCGGGCCGGACTGTTGCATCCTTCCCGGAGGCGGTGCACTGGCTCCTGGTCAATTACGCGGACTCTATCACCCTGAACCAAGCCGTGTCGGACGTAAGCCGCGCCTCCTCGAGCGCCCAGAAAGTGCGTGATGCCTTCGCGGCCCGTTTGCGGGACCTGGGGGAGGCCTGCGGGAACGTGTACAGCGAGGACCGGCTCAAGATGGCGTTCATCCAGGGGCTACCCAAGCACTTGCAGGTGGACGCCCAGCAATACAACCTCCAGTTCACGGAGCACACCCTGCAGCAGCTTGCGTCGTTCACCCAGGGAAAGCATGAACAGGTCAAGGCGCTCCAGTGACTCCAGCCGACCCCCCCCAAGATGTACCTGGCGCGACCGTCTAGTCGGGCAGGACCCAAGACGCCGGTTCTGGCCGTGGGCGAGTCGTCGTCCCAGGCGGGTGGTCGCCTGGAGGGTTGGCGTGGGTTTGTGACGCCATCTACGCCCCGTGTCACCCGGGGGGGGGAACGCCCGAACCGGGTACGGGCGTGCTGGCTGTGTGAAAAAGAGGAACACATCGCGGCAGCCTGCCCGGAGGTGCCCAAGGAGCTCCAGGACAAGCTAGCCCACCAGGGGATCCAGTTCGCCAAGGCCGTCCGCTGGGCTGACCGGAAAGCCAAGGGCGCCTCCCCTGCACGGCGCGACCCGGAGACGGTGCACAACGTCCGGGTCGCGATCCTGTAGAGCATCCAAGAGAACCTGTATAAGGAGAGTCCTGAGGACTGAGACTCCCATCCAGTGGAAGAGACCACGACCAGGGGTACCTCGGAATCGAGAAACGAGGTGGGGGAGGTGCACCCGTAAGCGCCCTCCCGTCTGTTCCAGGCCCCAGAGATCCTGTGACGGCCTCAGTTGCATTGCTGGACAGGTGCGGTCGTCGGCTACGAGCCAAAGTAGCCGCATGGACACGGATTGCCTGTCGGGGTACCCTGCTCGTCTTGCGTAAGGACAAATTAGAGGTTAAGACCACCTTGAGTTTCGGGGGTGAGGACCCCGTTTCTGTGGCCGCGGTGGTGGACACAGGGGCCGGACCAGGCGTTGTCAGCGAGGACCTGCTCCCTCCGGTCTGGCGCGCCCATGCCTGGCGTGCGCCTACCCGCACCCGGATCGTGGATGCCTCGGGGCAGGCTCTCAAGGCTCTCGCTCGACTCCCCCACACCCTGAATGTACATGACAAACCTATTCATTTCCCGTTTATTGTTGTGAAACGCCTCTCGGTCCCGGTAGTTATCGGGTGTGACTTCCAGCGCCAGTACACCAAGGCCATCCTGCCCCAGAACGGCAAGATCGAGTGGTCGACGGACGCTGTCTCGGACATCCTGGGCTACCATCTAGGCGCCAGGGGGCGACAGTACAAGGCACCAGCCAAGCCCTGGGTCCGCCAGAACGAGCTGACGCTGGCGGGCGCAATGGACCTTCCCCCTGGTGCCCAAACCGAAGTCCAAGTTGTGACCAGGTCGACGGGCAGTTGCCTCATCAAGGGCCGGGCGGAGTTCCTGGCCAAGCATGGGCTGCAACTGGCCCACGGGCACCACAAGAAAGTGCACCGGCACGAGCTTTTCTCTGTACTCCTGGCCAACGTGGGTCGCAAGACCAAGACGTTTTTCAAGGGCACCCGAGTGGGGGTCGCGGAGCCGTATACTGGCGAGGCGCGACACCTCTCCCAAGGGGCCCTTCTGGCCGTCCAACAGGTGCTGGAGGCCCGACATGAGCTGGGCACGCAGGCGGCCATGGCCACGGCGGAGGGACTGCCGGAGCCCCCAGTTGTGCCGCCCCTGAAGGAGCCGGAGACGCCAGAGGTGAACTAGGCGGGCGTTCCCACGGAGCCACATGGCAAGGTGCACAATCTTCTGGATCAGTTCAAGGGTATGTGGTCGGGGAATCTGGATGAGCTCAAGGCCACCACGCATCACATCCAGCTCAAGCAAGACGCCAAGCACTCGTACTCGGCTCCGTACCGGGCTGGTCCGCACCGTCGCTTGGAGATCGAGAAGCAGGTCAAGAACACGCTCGACCTGGGTGTCATAGAACCCTCGGACGCCGAGTGGTCCTTCCCGGTGGACGTCGTGCCCAAGCCAGGTGGCCACTTCCGGTTTTGCGTGGACGACCGGGGGCTGAACGAGCGCAGTGTCAGGGATGTCTACCCGATCCCGAGGATGGACGACTGCCTGGACTCCCTCGGCGATGCCGCGGTGTTCTCAACCCTGGACTGTAACGCCGGGTACTGGAAGATCCCTGTGGCCGCCGAGGACAGAGACAAGACGACGTTCACGTCTCACACGGGCTTGTTCTGGTTTCTGCGGCTCCCGTTTGGTCTGGTGAACGCGCGAGCCTCTTTCGAGCGGGCTCTCCACATCATATTGTCCGGTCTACGGTGGCAAACGTGCTTGGCATACCTGGACGACGTGACGTTTTTCTCCCGGACCGTGGGCGATCACACCCGGCACCTCCGTGAAGTCCTCCTCCTGCTGGAAAAGGTCGGCGTCTCACTCAAGCCCGCCAAGTGCCACCTGTTCCAGCAAGAGGTGGAGTACCTGGGACATTTCGTCCGTCAAGGGCAGCTGCTGGTGAACCAGAAGAACATCACGATCCTGGCGCAAGCGCTTCCCCCACGTCACCAGACGGAGCTCAAGAGCGTCCTGGGCATGTTTGACGTGTACCGGCGTTTCATCAAGGATTATGCAAACATCGCGAAGCCCTTGACAAAGCTCACCAGCAAGAAGCTCCAACACGTACTCCCCTCGCTGGATGCCGCCCAGTTGGCGGCCTTCGAGTACTTCAAGGAGCGCTTGACGTCGACACCTATTCTGGCGCTCCCCCGACGTGAGGGTCACTTCATCCTGGATACCGATGCCTGCGCCGTCCAAGTCGGCTGGACCCTCCTGCAGCAAAAACCGGACAAGAGCATCCTCCCAGTCGGCTACTACAGCCGGGATCTCATCCCAGCCGAACAAATCTGCTCCACGACCGACAGAGAATGCCTGGCCGTGGTCTGGGCCTGTTTGTGTCTCCGCCCCTACCTCGAGGGACAAGAGTTCCTGATCCAGACAGACCATTCCAGTTTAAGATGGCTGCTCAACATGGTCACTGCCCAAGGACGGGTCGCTCGCTTGCGCCTCCGGTTGTCGGAGTTCCGGTACAAGATATGCACGAGACCGGGAAAGGAGCACCAATGTGCCGACGCCATGTCGCGGCTCCCGACACTGGCTTCGGATCGGTCCGTCATCCCGGAAGAGATTCCCTTTCTCGCTCTGGCTGACTCCTCCCGTGGCTGGGTGGCACAGAACTGAGGGGAGCCAGACAAGCACCAACCAGTCACGCTCGCGTGTATGCTGTCCGCGCAGAAGGAGGACCAGAGAAGCCAAGATATACGGGATAGGATGGACCAGAACACGCACTCCCGCTTCTCGGAGAAAAAAGAGGGCCTCCTGGTACGTGTCGCCCCCCTAGACGGGGCTGTCGAAGTGTACGTCCCGTTCACCCTGCGCCAGGACCCCTTGCGCTAATTATACGACGTGGTGCGCGCTGGACATCCTAATGTTAACCGGATGTACGCCGCCATCAGGCGCCACTACTACTGGGAGTCCATGGCCGCGGACGTGTACGACTGGGTGGCCATTCGTTCCTCTTACGCCCGGAACAGGATAGAACCAAGACAAAGCGGAAAGAGGGGCTCCTCGTACGTGTCGCCCCCATGGACGGTGCTTTCCAAGTGTACGTCCGGTTCACCCTGCGCCAGGACCTCCTCCGGTTGGAACACGACGTCGTGCGCGCCGGTCATCCTGGGGTCAACCGGATATATGGCTCTATCAGGCGCTAATACCACTGGGAGTCCATGGCCGCTGACGTGTACGACTGGGTGGCCAGCTGTTCCTCTTGTGCCCGGAACAAGATAGAACCAAGGCGACGCACGGCGATGCTCAAGTTGTTCTCAAGGAAGGATCCCTTCGCGAGCCTGTCCATGGACCTCCTCGGACGGCTGACAGAGACCAAGACAGGGAACGTCTTCCTCTG
>Ga0115030_1001184_pt1 | contig 11669 bp, 6 predicted proteins | sample SidtaG_4_FD_87174 | JGI IMG/M metagenome (GOLD analysis project Ga0115030, IMG submission 87174) | Marine algal microbial communities from Sidmouth, United Kingdom - Sidmouth_Male1 metaG | ecosystem: Host-associated > Algae > Red algae > Unclassified | place: Sidmouth, United Kingdom | collected... | reverse complement strand
CCGCGGCGGCGGCGACCGCGGCGGCGGCGACCGCGGCGGCGGCGACCGCGGCGGCGGCGACCGCGGCGGCGGCGACCGCGGCGGCGGCGACCGCGGCGGCGGCGACCGCGGCGGCGGCGACCGGCGGCGGCCGCGGCGGCGGCAGTGGACGCGCGTCCCGCGTCAGTAAGAGGGCGCAGAGCAAGTCATAGAACCAATTGCCGCGCAGCCAAGAGAGCTTAGTCGATACCACAAGCACGCCAGTAACCGGGACCACTCGCGCGAAGCGCCACGAAATGCGGCACAGCTGCACGCAGCCTTGTAAAGTTTGACTCAAATACTTGTCTAAACCTAGAAAGTTCGGATAGCAAGTCGAGATTGAGTACGACCGAACTCGAGCAATTCGAGACGGACTTAGAAGATGTCTGCCAGGACCAGATTTCTTGAGTCCCTGGCTGACGAGTCCAAGTGTGTCCACGGCTCCCGAACTGGGAGCACGCCACGATTCCCTGCACCACGCAGCACAAAGAGTGGCTACGCGCTGCGACGTCTACGTCAACGCCATGCGCCCGGAGACAGTCAGGGTACTCAAGACCGAAGACAATGGACAGTGTTCAGAACAGGCCTGGATTCTGTCCAATACCACACCAGATTGACTGTTGACTGGCGTCAGGCGCTTTTGGATGCCTGCGTGGCGCGCCGCACAGTACTACACAAAAGCGTATCACTTGTGCGACAGTGTTGTGGCCGCGCCGGTGGTCACCTGTCACGCCGCTCCCTGCACCGTCCGACGCGGCGTTCGCAGAGGGGGTACCTGAACGCCGCAGTTTCAATAAGACAAAACCATCATGCACCAAATATACTTGTATCGTAACTACGTCTGTGCGTGCGCAGTGTGGATAATCAGTATCTGTCACTTTTCATTTGTTTGACGGATTTCTCTGTTTTTCCACAGGTTGACTGTCGAACATGTCCAATCTGACATGGCACAGGAAGTCCTGGACCAGGGTGAGAGTCAAATGGGTCGGGTTCTGAGCTGCATAACCCTCGATCACACAATGGCAACTGAAATTGGTCAATGAGGGTAGTTTGTTGACCCTCATCATTCGTGCTTCGGACTCGTGCTCCGATCTTTCCGGCTGGTGCTTCGCGAGCTCGGGCTCCCACGCTCAGCACCTCGTAGCTCCAGTTTCCTTTGCCGTCGCATCCTTTAGAGCCCCCACGTTCCTCGCATTGTTCTCGGTCTTCCTATTTGCCGCATAGGCAGACACTGCCCCTCACCCGGCCATGGTTTTTTCTTCTGCCACTGTCGAGCACAGCTGTTTCAAGTTCGCAGCCACGCCGGCTCCCTGCAGTTCTCTCGCTCCGCTGCTACTCCGCGCCCCAGCATCATCTCTGTCTCATTTACCTGTCCTCTGCACGTTTCCATCTGTTCGCGGTAGCCGCTAACACGCTCGCCTCAGAGTGCCCCAGCGCCACACAAAGTATCTCTCGCCGAAGCATCGTTCTGCCAGGCTCTGTGCTTTTCTGCCACGGCGCCTCGCTTCAGGTAGAACCGTGCTCAATAAAGTGAGTGGCGCAATGATGGCGCCAGCCGGTTTGCCATGATTGGTTGTCGTCTCTAAGGAAAGTAAAACCATGCACCCTCACCGCCGGCGCCGCGTGTACGCTTGTGTCACCAAAGAGCACGACAGCACGTGTTCGATGCATTGAAAAAGTCGACGGGAATGCGTGTACTGTGGACGCCTAGATGACACCGAGGCGTCAAGCCTTGCATGTGGGGGGAACTGCCATCGGATATGTGAGACACACAGCTGGTGCGACAACGGTCCCAGTTGGAAAGGTATCAAAGCCATGCCTGTATGTGGCAATCGCTGTGACTTTTTTGCCATGGCGCGGTGCGGCCACGCCCACTCCAAGCCGAGCGTGGAGGCGCCCGCTGTGGCCTCGTGCCACGTACGCACGGACGGCGGTGGGAAAGCGGTCGCTTGCGCGTCGCTCCACGGCGGCACGGACCCCTCTGGTGCGTGCGTCGGGACGGGACGCCTGAGCAGTCGCGCCCACAGGATGGTGCACGGAAGACGGGCGCTGACAGGCCCAACGCAAGGCACAAGGCGCGCGGCTGAGTGCACGAGGGGAAGGGGGCACAGAACTTCCTGGGAGGCGAGAGGCGAGGACCGTCCGAGGGTACAAGGAGGAGAGAGCAGATGCCGTGGAGGACCCATGGAATGGGCAACAAAAGAACATCTCATTTCTCACAGTCGGGCTGTCACGGAAACGCAATATGGCGCTGGAATGTTGTGAGAGCTAGAGTCTCTCATACCCGCGCACGGATATCTTCCAAGGCCCGTTCTTGTGCACCTGCCACGCGGAGCTCGCTGGACGCGCGACAACCGCCTTCCGTTGGCACTCCCCCGGCAAGCTCACCGGGACCACCCCGTGCCGACCAGCTCTCGCCGGCTCGGGCCCGGTGTCCGTCCTGGTTGGCACCCCGCGGCCGGCGGTGTCCAAGCATGAACGCCCCTGCCCGCGTGGCACCTTCGCTTGCCCGTCACCCACGCCTGCCAGCTCCAGCCTGCCCGTTGCTTCCGACTGGCGTGGGTCTCAGCACACAGTGCGTCTTCGGGCCCGCCGCCCGGCGTCGGTCCGGGCTAACGTGGGTCACCGCACGGCCGTGGTACAGCCGGCGGCCCTCGCCTGACCGAGTACTTGGCGGGTGCCCGTGGGCAGGGTGGAGGAGCACTTCGTACTCGCTCCTCCCCTCTCTCCACGACATAGAAGCGCCTGTCAAGGGACTCTTACTGTAGCTGAAAGTGGCCGCGATGGTTTCCCCACCAGCAGCGACGCGCATGACTCACCGTCCATCGGTCTGTTGGAAAGAAATCCCCCGCCGTCAACGGACACACGGACCCTCTGGTCAATGCGCGTGGGGCGGCCCACCCGTGGAGTAATCCGTCGTCCGACACGGAATCTTTCCATGGAAAAGAACGCCAGACCGACGTTATCTACTACATTCACATTCCCACAGTTGCTGGCAGACTCTCTACCCGTTGCTACCAACCTCAAACCAAACGACTACCATACCCTTCTGCACAAAACAGGTCATAGAACAAAGTTGACAACTGCATGCTGAAGCGCACACGACCAGGTGGGGGTTCCAACCTAGCAAGCAGCGCCCGACCATCGGCTGCCGACGCGACTGACTTGTACGCGGCGGCAAGAGATGCGGGGGTAGTGAATCCTGCCGCCAGCATCGTGTCGACACGGGCGCCGCCCACCCCGGGTAACACGTGGAGCTGCAGTGCCCACAGCTGTTGCAGGGTACACGATCCACGCATACGGCACATGACCGCCACCCACTCGGCATACGTCCGACGCAGGGCGGGGCCGTCGCCGCCTGACGCGCCGGCCCGGGCTGCAGTTTCTGGGCCAATCGCGCCGCCGCCGCCGCTAGAAAGGTAATTGGCCAACCCGTCCGCGGTCTGCAACCGCCGCCCGCTGTAGCGCACCATCGACGAGTAGTACGCCGCGGTCTCTTCGACGCTGTCCGTGTATTTGATGAAGAAGCCGCCCGTAACGTCCAGCTCGCTCAAGTACGCGTGGAGCTCCGCCGAGACGACCGCCTGGCCGTCGTTGCGTGACACCCCAACGTCCCCCTCAACCACAAGCGTGAGAGACGGCAGACCGGACGCGGCCATGTAGTACGCCTGCTCCATGCAGCGGGCGTCTCGGAAGGAGGCCGCCAGATCGCAGACCGTCTTGCGCTCGAACAAGCGGGGCAGCAACAGCTCCGTACCCGCCTCGGGCGCCCCGGGGAAAGCATCCTGACCGGCGCTTGTGACACGTGCGACCAAAAGCGCGTCCCCGACAGGAAGCGTGCGCTCCTCGACGCAACCCACCAGCCCCTCCTGTGCCCGCAGGCGCGCCAAAAACGCCGACCGCCCAATGCCACTGCCGTGAGTCTCACGCTTATCCACCACAAGGAACACCTCCACTAGTGGGGAAGAAGAGAAAGAAGGGGCGGGAGGCAGCGGAGACAACAGTGCGAGAGGAGTAGGAGCAAGCGACACACCAAATTTGTCCAGGGGGGGCGACACGGGCGGCGCCGATGACTCGGACGTCGCCGTTTGACGCCCAGTGTTGAGAAACGTCGGATTGAAGAACGACAGCAACTCTGCCGCCGTCTGCTTGTGAGTGCCAAGGCCACTAGACGCAACCGGAGGACGCATCACCGCGTCCCCTTCGTCTCCAGCGAGGCCGTCGACGCCCGACTCGACCACCAAGTCCGTCGGCGCGCCGACAGCAACGATGTCATCGTTGTCACTGTCGATCACAATGACGGAAGAGTGAGACGCCCCGCCGCCTGCGGCGCTGCTGCTACCGCGCCCGCATCCGCGGACAGAGCCACTGCCGCCCCGCTCCGCGCTAACGCTCCCGGAAAAATTGCACTCGTTCTTGACCAGTGCGTTGGACACCGCACGCTCGCGGAAGGCGGGGGTTGAGGACTGGGACTCCTTCAACAGCTCCTCCTCAATAGCCGCGGCGCCCAGCTCCACCGGGATGCCCATTGCCACCATGTCACGCAGGAGCACGACGTCCTCCGGCCGCGCTTCGGTCGGAAGACCCGCTGTCAATGGCGGGGGGCGAGCGGAGGCAGGAGGTGAGGGGGGCCCATCGGTCCGTACGTGGCTGGGCCCACCCATAGAACGCGACTCCATTACCTCAGCGCGGTGTCTGTGGGAAGCGGGGGCGGTCGCGGAACAGATGGTGGCGAAGCAGCATCAATGCGAGGAGCGCAAGTGGGGGGGGCGAGCGCGGCCGCGACACCGTCGGTTCACTCGGCGCGAAGACAGGAGCCGATGCACGTTACCAGAGAGCGCTCAGCCCGACCGAAACGACTCGCCAGAGCCCGACTGGGAGTGGTCTCTTTTTCGAAACTGGGCAACGAATCAGGCTCTCTCTCGAGTGTTTGTATCAAGTACGTAATAAATTTGATCTCGAAATGCTTCTAAATGCTGGCACCCAGCCCAGTTTTTGCTCGTGCTCCGTCGGTCCCGTCGGGCTTTCCCCTCGCTTCTCCACATGCCAGCTTCACCCTCCCGGTCGGCATTCTCGACACCGACGCTTCGCTCCCGGCCTGGCGCCGATTTCCACCCCGTATTGTTCGTATTGTTGCTCCCTGTCTGCCAATACCGTCCCGTGTGCCAACGCCCATTGTTCTGCTGCCGTGTTCCCGTCCACTGCCGCCCCCCAGTCTCCTGTCACCCTCCCGTCTGCTGAAACTTCCCGTCTGCTGCGGCGCAGCGGACGGCCATCGCCGGCCGACTGGTAACCGCTGCTCGGTCGGTCTCCTTCGTCTGCCGCGGTGCTTTGGGCTGGCAAGCACGCCTCGTCTGCTGCAGCCCCCCAGTCTGCTGCGACGTGCTCGCGAGCGACGCGTGCGGAGGCACCCATCACGTGGGCGGCGGGCTGCCGCGGATGCGGTAACAGGCGGAGACAGCGCCAGCGCCACAGTCTCGGTCGGGGGAGTGGTGCCAGACGCGGCAGTGAATGCCAGAGGCGGCGGTGGCTGCTGCCGCCGCGAGACAGCGGTCCACGCGGGCGCTGCCGCAACGAGGGACGCTCGCGGCGGCACTCGCAACGTCGGCAGCGGGCGGCTGCGGAGGAGAGGACAGGGGGGGACAGCGCCACAGTCTTGGTCGTGGGGGTGGGGCCAGGCGCGGGCGCTGCCACGACGAGCGCCGCTCCCGTCGGCACCCGCCACGCGGGCATGGGCGCCGGTAGGGTGTCGCTTGTGCAGAGGCATAGGTTTCCAAAAAAGGGACAGCAAGCGCAAACACCGTGTGTGTTGAAAATCAAGGAGAGCATGTACAGTCCACCAGTGCACGGCTACGCGGATGCAACACCCGTGTGAAGCAAAATGTGTACAAGAACAAGACGCAGGTCGTCACCCCTACACCCCACCAGCTGAAAGTGCACGTTGGTCACCGCGTGCACCAAAAACTGTAGAGAGAATGCCCCGCAGTTGTGTAGGTCGACCTGCACATTACCAGCGCGCCGCTCTTCCCAAGGAAGTCGCCCGTCCAACCATTGCTTGCCCACGTGGTGTGCCTGTGCAATGGCCACGGTGTTGGCCAGCATCTGTAGACGCGTCCACGCGAGGTTGACGTGCACGGCGAGGGCGGGGTCGGGCTTGGGGTCGTACATGCAAATGGTGTGCTCATCCAGCCGCACGACGGCGGCGCACCAGTGCTGGTTGTTGATGTTGACCATGGTGGCGAACGCGTTGCAGGACGGCATGGTCTTGGCAAGCCGCTGGGCGGTCGTGGTCGCATCGCTCATCGTTGGCGTGTCGCCCCTGTGGGTGCGGATTAGCGACGTGAATTGCTCGCACGTCATCACGTGCACCGGCTGACGGTGTTCGCGGGCGTAGTGATTCAGCTCCACAAGAACGGCGTCAATGAAGGAGCACTTGAGCCATGCCTGCCTCGCCGCCACGACCACATCTCTCGCAGTCAGCTGCGAAGACAGCGACTGCGCGACGATGGCGCCCGCCCGGTCGAAGACTTTGACAGGGACCGTCCTTGCCCAAACCACGTCGTCTGGGCGCACCGCACCCACGACACTCCGCACAACCGACGCCATGTCAGGTAGCGACGTGAAGAGGGGTACCAAAAAGTCGTGCAGATCGACACCCGGCGGGTCCGGGCGCAAAAAACCTGCTAGCCAGACCTTTGACTGAAAGGCGAGCTTGAAGTCCGAGTTGGATGTCAACACCGCCTGCATGTCGTCAAGAGCCGTGTGCGGCACGTGCTGCACATTGTCCCCTCGCGTCACGTCAACCACGTAGCGCGGCACCTTGTCGGGGGCACAGGTCGCTCCAATCACGTCTCCTTGCGGGCTGCGGGAGTCTGCCAAAAGTTGCCACGCCTTGGCTAGGAGGCACGCGTCCAGCAGGAGGGCGGTTTGGTCCTGCGCCGCAACGACCTCCCGCCACTCGCGCACCGTCGCCAAGCGCACGCCCACCGTCGCGTCCGCCGATGAGAGCGACGGCGCTGTCACCCAGTACTTGACGAGGTCCGAAACGGTAACGCGCCGAGCGTCTGCCGCGGCGCGCCGTAGTTGGAAGGTTCCCGCATCACGCGGAGCGCGGTTGACCTGCCACGGCGTGGAAGGCTCTGGCGCGCCTCCCACGTCCATAGAAGGGGCGGCCGTCCGCGCCTGGCCAAGCATGCTGCGGGAAACAAGAGAGAACGAGACCGACAACGCGCCGTTTTGCTCACAACCACTCTTACTTAAGCGTGGTTGCTTGCAGGGTGGCTCGGGAGAGGCGTCCCCATCAGGAAAAGCCGCACTGGCCTCCGCGTCATCCCCCAACTTGCGCAGTCGACGCACGCCTGCAACAAGGTCGGACGGTGGAGGAGTGCCGTATATGACTCTCGGACGTGCGACGCTGCCATCAACGGCTGCCAGGTCGCTCGACACGGTGGGGGGGGGAGGTGGTGGAGTGCGACCGCGGGGTGGGAGGGCACCAACGATAGCGGCGGCGCCTCCATCGGCCAGCGGCTGGGGTGTGGACGCCACGGGAGCAGGGGCACCGACGACGCCCAGCGCCGCGGGACCGCCAGACGCGCGAGGAGGGAGCACACCGCCGGCGGCGGATGTGATCCTGTCGGCCACAGCCGCTGCATTGCCGCCCAACTCGCCGTTGGCTTCGCCCGTCTCGTCCACGGTCTTGTCGGGCTCCCCACCCGCAAAGATATTCACGGCTCGGGTCCAAAACGGTGACAGGGTGTACGAGACAACCAGCGCAATGCGCTTCTCCGAGATCTTGGACCGCTGCTTGCAGTGCTTGGGGGGGTGCATGCTTGTTCGGTCGCCGACGGGCTCCAACATGGGGTCGGTCCACCTCAACGCCCAGTTGTAGTCGTAGACCTCAGCTGGGCAAATGTGTTGCCAGTCCCGGGTCTCCTCGCCGGTCTTGGTGGTGATTGCGTCGCTCAATGCGGCCGCCACCTGCCACAGGCGGATGCACATCGCAAAGGTGAAGGCAGACAGGCGGGGTAGGCGAGTAGCACTCAGGAATCGATTCACCATCGCGCTGGTAACGATCCTCTCGGCACGGTCCTTGGAGCGCGTGAGGGGTCCTTGGTTGCTCAGCGACTGCGCCCAGCTGTCGGACGCAGCGATGATGTCCAGCGAGTTGTTCTTCTTCACGGCGGTGGCCACCCAATCGGTTGCCCCATGTGCGGCATCCGCAGTGGCGGTGATTCCGGCGCTGGCGCTGACGTCAGCGTCGGCGTTGGCCATGACGTCGGCGTCGACATCGCTGGCAGGATCCACAGAGACCGCTGCACCGAACATAGCCGTCTGTACGGGGCTCGCGGCCGTGGGATCACCCGCAGCGGCGACCGCCGACGCGTCCGCCTCCGCATCGGCGATGAACGCGTCGAGAAGCGCAGAGTCGGTGGCGTCGGCTGCGTCGGCAGCTGCGGTAGCAGCCGCGGCTACGTCTTGGGAAGCGCCAGCGGCGTCGTCGCCGCACGCGCCAGCCTGAGCCGCAGCGGCGCTGGCCGCAGCTGAGGCACTCGCGGCAGAGGCAGCGATAGCAGACGCTTGCGTGGCCGCTACGGTGGCCGCAGTGGCGACGGCGGAGGCGGGGGAGGCGCCGCGTCCCCCCAAACTCGTTGAGCCGTCCCGCGTGACCGAGCGTGACGAGCGCCGGGAAAGATTGGTGGCATGCGGTGCACCTGCAGGTGAACCTGCAGACCATGCACCCGCGCCGTTGGAATGGCCATAGGTAGCTCCAGTGGCACCCCGAGAAGGCAGTGGGGACGGGGAGCGCTCAGCCTGCCAGGCTTGTGCTACGCTGTTGGCCAGAAAGCGCCTCTCGGAAGCAGAGCCTCCCCCATCGCTGCAGTCCAACAAAAACAGCTGCGTTGGGTCGGATGGCGACCCGTCGCCCTTGGCAAGAAGCAGGTGAGCAGACCGCCACACTGGAAAAGCTGCGCTGTTCGCCAGGAGCATGCGCCCGCCCGACCGTATGTTGTTGATGACCTCTAGGCAGAACGGGTCGGCTCCCAGCCGGTTCAGCGCGCGGAGCACGGGTGCGGCGCTTACCCTGCCGAGTCTGGGACGCGAGCTGCGCTGCCCGCTGCCAGCAGCCCGCCGAGATGCGATCGGCGGGCGAGACGCAGCCGTCGGGAGAGCCGCCAGCGGTGCTCTAACCGTGGCCGGTGTTATAGCCCGGGACGGCGGGGAAACCCCCGTAGTCGTGCCAGGCAGGGCAGCCGCCGCCGCCGCGCCCGGTTGAGCAGCCGAAGCCGCCTCGGCCGGCGGCACAACCTCGGCACCCGCGGCCGGCGGGGACGCCACCGCCCCCGCGGCACCCGCGGCCGTCGGGGAAGACATCGCCCCCGGGGCACCAGCGGCCGGCGGGGAAGCCACGGCTCCTGCAGCCGGCGAGGCTGCCGCAGCTGCCGCGGCCGGCGTGGCTGCCGCAGCTGCCGAGGCCGCTGTGGCCGGAGCGCGTACGTCGAGAAGAGCCAAATGAGCAGAACGAACTGCAGGTGGAGAGAAGGTGGCAGCTCCCGCGTCGTTGCCCGCCCGCGCTCCCTCCATCCCCGCTGCACCGAGCCTCCAAACCCCAGCAGGTGACCGTGCGACTGCGCCGGTCGGGGAAAACAGCGGCCAGGTCCTTCCCCGAGCCCGCCGCAGGCACCCCAAGCACCAGAGGATCCGCACGCGCCGGCGGCCGTCCACCGTCCCGCTGCACCAACAGGCCGCCCGCGCGCAGCACCGCCAACGCGTCCCGGCCGTCACCCGTCCGCACCACCACCCCGGCGCTGCCGTACCGCACAAACTCAGACGTGAGACCGATGAGACCAAAATAGATTGGGCAGGAGAAGGGATCCAAGGGCAGAGAAGACTGGGAAGGGGCAACACGGGCGCTCGGTGGCGGGGGCAGGAGCACGGTGGGGGCGGAGCGGCAGCGAGCCGCGACGGCGGCGGCGGGGGCAGCGCCGACCACGATCGTAGTGGGCGGGGGGGGCGATGGCGACGCGGCGGGAAGAGGGAACCAGCGGCGGCAAGGGGTGCCGGGGGCGGGAGCACGGTGGGGGCGGAGCGGCAGCGAGCCGCGACGGCGGCGGCGGGGGCAGCGCCGACCACGATCGTAGTGGGCGGGGGGGGCGATGGCGACGCGACGGGAAGAGGGAACCAGCGGCGGCAAGGGGTGCCGGGGGCGGGAGCACGGTGGGGGCGGAGCGGCAGCGAGCCGCGACGGCGGCGGCGGGGGCAGCGCCGACCACGAACGTAGTGGGCGCGGGGGGCGATGGCGACGCGGCGGGAAGATGGAACCAACGGCGGCAAGGGGTGCCGGGGGTAAGGAACGCCGCGGCGGTGGGGGCGGGAGCCCGGTGGGGGCAGGTCGTCAGAGAGCCGCGACGGCGAGGGACGCGACGACGACCACCGCGGCGATGGCGGGCGCAACGATAGTAATCACGGGTGGCGCCAAAAACCGGGTGCCTGCTACCGTGCTGGCGCATCCCTTCAATTCTGAGGGAAGGTGCAATTGCCAAGCTGCGTGGTGAGGGGGTGATCGCGGGGGAGATGTCATCCATGGGGGGCGGGGGGATGCCCCAGGAGCCCCGTGAAAGGGTGCGAGAAGTTGCGTTTCCAGGCTGTGGAGCGTCTCGCCCCCCCCCCCCTCTCACGACCCTAAAAACCGGTGCGAGAAGTGGAGTGTCAAACAACCCTCCCCCAAGGCATGGGGACGTGGCCGTCGACGCTGCCGACGGGTGCAGACCCCGCGCCCGCGAGAGCCACGGCTCGGCCGACAGACAGTGCACACAGCGGCGCGACCGCTGTACAGCGGCCGCCCGTACAGGGCGGCTGGCGCGCCCGCCCCCCCGCGCGGCGCGACCCGCGGCGCGCGGCGCACGGCACGGCGCACGGTCTGCGCGCGCCGCGGGCGGGGGCGCCGCCCCCCGCCGCGCCGCGCGTGGCGGCGCCCACCGGCGGCGGCGCGTCCGCCGCGCCTCGGCGTGCCGGGGTGCCCCCCCCCCGGCCGGCGGCGGTCGCCGTGGCGGATCCCGCTGGGGGGTCCCGCCGCGGGACACCCGCCCCGCCCGGGGGCACGGCGCGTCCCGGGCCGCCCCCCGCCGCCACGCCAGCGGCGCCGGCAGCCGCCCCTGTCGGCCGGGGGGGGGCGCCGGCGGCGGCGGGGCGGTCAGCCGACGCGCCGCGCCCCGCGGACGCTGGGGCCGGCCGCCCCGCCCGCCCCGCCCGCCCACGTGCCGGCCGGCCGGCCGCCCGGCGGCGGGCGGTCGCGGCGCCAACCCCTCCACGCGGCGCGGCGGGGCCGTGCCACGCGGCGCGGCCGCCGCCGCACGCCGCTGGCGGCGCTGCGGGGGCCCTCCCCCGGCGCCGTTGGCCGCCCCGCGCGGCGGCGCGGCCGGCCGGCGCGCCGCGCGGCCGCGGCGCCGCCGCGGTCATGGCGCCGCGGCGGGGCGCCGCCGTGGAGGGGCCCCGCCGGGCGGCACCGCCGCCGCGGGCAGCGAGGCGCGGCCGCCACGACCCGCGTCCGGGGGGGGGGGGGGGGGGTGGCGCCCGGGGCGGCGCGCAGGGGGGCACGGCGCCCCCCCCCCCCCCGCCCACCCCCCCCCCCCCGGGGGGGGGCGGCGCCCGGT
>Ga0115030_1001183_pt1 | contig 11669 bp, 14 predicted proteins | sample SidtaG_4_FD_87174 | JGI IMG/M metagenome (GOLD analysis project Ga0115030, IMG submission 87174) | Marine algal microbial communities from Sidmouth, United Kingdom - Sidmouth_Male1 metaG | ecosystem: Host-associated > Algae > Red algae > Unclassified | place: Sidmouth, United Kingdom | collected... | reverse complement strand
CGCGCAACGCGCTGCAACCGCCGCGTGGCGCCCGGGCGGTTGTCGCCTGCAGCGCCCTGCGGCCGCGGCCACTCGGACCCCGCGTCGGGCGTCTGGGCCAGGCGCGCCCCTTCGCGGGCTCGCCCCTGCGCTCATAGGCGCGCCCGCCGTCTTCGTTCCGCCCGAGCCCGACCTCGTCGGCGCCGCCGACCCCCCTCCGCGTCGGCCGCACCTCTGGTGCTCCGCCGGCCGCGCCACCGCCGTCGGCGGGCTCTCGTGGAACTACATCCCCTTCGGCTGAGATGGAGCCGTCCCCGGCGGCGCCCCCCGATAGCCCCGGCGGGGCCCCGTCCGCCGCGTCCCCGATGCGGCCGGGCACCGACCGCGCCGAGGTTCCGCCCGTCGTGCCCCTGGCGAGCCCGTCTGCGGCTGAAGCCGCGTCGGGGGCTATGCTGTCGCCGGCAACACCGGCGACGCCGGCACCAACGAGGTCCCGGCCGCCCGTCCCCGCGCGCCCGACGTTGCCGCCGGGCTTGCGGCTGCCGTACGACCTCATCGGTCTTGAGTGGCGGACGCCGCCCCGCCAAGCGGGAGCGGCGGCGGCGACGAGTGGCGGGGTTGGATCTGCGGCGTCCCCGGCCGCCGCCGGGGGCTCGGTCACCACCCCAGGCCAAGGCGGGGTTCCCTCGATTTCGTCGGCGGATCGGCCGCTGCTGTTGGGGCAGGCGGCCCCCGCCCTCCTATCGCGACCGGCGTCGCGCGCCGTCCGATAGTGGCTCGCCCCGCTGGGGCCTGCCGTGGCGGCGGACGACTGGCCGCTCGTCAGTGACGTCTTCCGGTCCATCCATCCCCAGGATGTCAACGGGGCGCAGGCCGTGCGGCGGTCCTTCCGGGAGTTCGCCGTGGCGGCGGGTTACGACGCCCGGCCGGCGGCCGAGCGCGCTTTCGGGTCCTTCATCCCCTCCATCGGTAGTAGCGCCGCGTGGTTGCGTTGCATGTTGCGTTGCAACCCGGGTCGGGTGCTCTTGGTCCCGCACCCTGCGGCCGAGCTACCATTTGTCGCCGGCGGCGAAGAGTACGCCTACCTCGAGGACTGGCACTCCCGCCTGCGCCACCGCCCCGCGGTCCCATTCGGCCACTCCTTGGCGCTCGTCAACTTCGGCGTTGTGGGCCCCCTGCTCGCCCTGAGCCCGGTGGGCCCGCCGACCGCGCCGGCGGATTTGGCGTTGGAAGCCGCTAGCCGTTCTCGCGGTGAGCTCGTGAGCCCCCGCCGGGCGGGGCACGGGGCTATCTTCTTGCCGTGCGGTCCGGCATCGGGTTGGCCCCGGCGCGCGCTCCCTTGCCGCCGGCAATGGACTTGCCGTGCGCGACGCCCCGGCTGCTGACCTACAAGTATCCGCCCGTCGTTCACCAACAGCAGTCCCTGCTCCAGGCGTACCCGTGTCAACCATTACAAGGGACGGCCTACGTCATGACGACGGCGGCTATCGTTTCTGTGTTGCTCCGCGCGTACCGCGAGACGCACCGCGTCTTCAAGCCGTCGCCTGCTACTACGCCCTGACGGAGAGGTTCTCGGTCGACGACCTGGCGTCGGGCGATCGCTCTGCCGCGGATGCCATGGCGGAGTATGCCGCCATCGCACGGGCGGTGTCCTGGGCAGCCGTCCACGAACGGCTACCCTACCACCAAGACCCCGCCCGTCAGGCGCCCGGCACCCTGCTGCCCCACCAAGTGGGTACCGTCGCGGCCCGCCGGCGTCACTACGTCCGCGTCGTGGGCGTCCCGCGGTCGCCGCAAGCCCCGCTCGGGGTCATGCTGGCGGATCCGCGGCTCCCGGATGCCGTCCCCAGGTCACTACCTGTGACGGAGCAGGCCTGGGCAGTGCCCGACGGCTTCTCCTTGTCCGACCCGGGGAATGTCCCTTCGTCGACGGAGGAGACGGCCGCGTCGGCAGCGTACCACGCCCGGAAGCGGCGGCACGCCGACACCGAGCGCGGCGGCCCTGCGCAGTCCGATTCCGCCATTCCGGGGTCTCCGGTCGGCTCCGCGCCCGATGGCCCGGTTGCGCCCGCCGCCTTCCCGCGCCGGGCGGTCGCTGGGCTGAGGAACAGCATGACGACTACCCCGGCATGGCCGGTGCCGAATTTGGTGACGGGTGGCGGGCCGCTGCCGTCGGCGGCGCCGGAGGCGCCCGCCACGACCCCGGGGACCGTACGGACGGAGGAGTGGGCCGCGGTGCCGGCGTGTGGGATGCCCGCGCATGGCCGGCGGCCAGTCAGGGCGACGGTCGCAGCCGTGCTGCTGCGGGCCGCGACGACCACATGAGGCGCACCGATGTCTGCCAGGGCCGTAGGCGCGACGCCCACGCCGGCCACCACTGGGACGCGGAGCCCCAGCGCGACGACGAGGGATACCCTACTGGCTGCGCCGGGGCAGCCGCCGGGTCGCACCGCGACGCCCACGCCGGCAGCCACTGGGACGCGGAGTCCCAGCGCGACGACGGGGAATACCCCACTGGCGGCGCCGAGGCGGCCACCGGGTCGTACCGCGACGCCCACGCCGGCCGCCACTGGGACGCGGAGCCCCAGCGCGACGGCGGGGGATACCCCACCGGCGGCGCCAGGGCGGCCGCCGGGTCGCACCGCGACGCCCACGCCGGCCTTCACTGGGACGCGGAGCCCCAACATGACGGCGGGGCCTACCCAGCCGGCGGCGCCGGGGTGGCCGCCCGGCCGCACCGCGACGCCCACGCCGGCTGTCACTGGGACGCGGAGTCCCAGCGCGACGACGGGGGGTACCCCACTGGCGGCGCCGGGGCGGCCGCCGGGTCGCACCGCGACGCCCACGCCGGCCTCCACTGGGGCGCGGAGCCCCGGCGTGTCGGCGGGGGATACCCCACCGCCGGTGCCGGGGCGGTTGCCGGGTCGCAATGCGACGTCCGCGACGGCCGCCATTGGGGCTCGGAGCCCCGCCGGGACGGCGGGGAGTATCCCACCGATGCCGCCGGTACGGGCACCGGAGGTCCGCGCTCCGCGCGCTGGGACCCCGGTCCCGACAACAACGGCCCGGCGGCGGCGCTGCTGAAGCTTGGGATACTAGGTCCCGTCACAACCCCCGTCCCGGGGCAGCCGGACGTTGCCTACGACTGGCGGCTGTCCTCGCTATGGAAGCTTCCCGCTCCTATGACAGCCACGGCGTGGCGGGACTCGCTTACGTCCGGGAAGGTCGTTGCCTTCTTTGGGCACGACGGGGCCGTGAACTGGGCCGAGGTGGGCCCCCCGGAGCTTACGACCGCCCTGGTGGAGTACGCCCGCATCGGGCTCGACGGCGTCGTGACGCCCTGTCTAGAGACCCCGCGGACTCGGGCGAAGCTGTTCCATGCCGCCTTGCGCCGTGTCCTTCGTGGGGCGGGCCGCCCGGGCCCCGTTTCGGAGTACTGCGGCCGCGACTAAGGGCATCGTCCTAGCCGCGTAGATGCCGCGATCGTTTGGGCGGCATTAGGCCGTCGCTGCCTTTTCGTCAAGCCGCGGGACATCTCCTGGTGTCCCCGCGTGTGGGCGGGTCGACGTGGCGCTGCCGCGTGGCGTCGAAGCCCCGCGAACGCAGGTCCGGGCGACCCAGTGGCCCGACCGCGCCCGAGGGCCCCACCGAAAATCCCCACCCCCTCCCCCCCACCGTCCGCACCCGGCCGCCGCGCCCACCCAAATGGTCAGGCGCGGACGGTCGGGGGCGACGGGGCAGCGACGCCTGCGGCGGCCCCAACAGAGGGGCCCGCGGCACGCGAGGGCGTCGGCGGGGGGTCGAAGGACGTATGGGGTAACCCCAGGCGCGCGGCGCGTCGCAGATAGACGCGGAGCGTCTCGTGCGGGGCGTCCGCGGCGTCCATCCAGGTAGGCTGGGAGTACCCGGTCCAGTTAACATGGACCCGCAGTGTTCCGTCGGGTAGCGTGGCGTGGTCCGCGATCCGGTCCACGGCGTACCGCTGGCCATCGGCCTCTGCGCCATGGAAGGAGCGGGCCGTCCGCAACGCGGGGTGCTGGGCGGGGCCCGGGACGGCCACGCCCGAGGCACGGACGACGTGAGCCACGTTTTCCCGGCGGTGCTCCCCATCCACGTCAAAGAGGACCGTGGGACCATCCGTGGAGATCACGCGATCGGGCCCGCGGGCCACATGCTTCAGCGTGCCGCCGGGGCCTTCCTCCTTGGCGTGATCGCGTAGCCACGCGACGCCCCCGACGGTTAGCTTCACCGCGCGCAGCGCGAGGCGTCGGCCGTGGGCGCGCTTGTAGCGCCCTTGCGTCGCCTTCAGCGTTGCCCGCATCTGCGGGACGAGATGCACGAGGCGGGCCAGCAGGTCGGCCTAGGCCCGTTTCTCTGCTGCGGTGCCGCGTTGCGCCGTGAGGGGGTACGCCCTCGTTCGGGAGACGTCCTTGAACGCCCAGCTCGACTTCCCCATGGGGTTGGCTAGCTCCCGCGGTGCGACTCCGGTGCTCCGGTGCGGGCAAGTGTTGTACGCCAGCCTCAGCGCTCCAAGGAGTTGGTCCCAAGGCCGCGGATTCTCCGCCACGTAGTGGTTTAGGATGGAAAAGATGGTGCGGTTGAACCGCTTCGTCTGCCCGCTCGTCTGCGGGTGGGACGGAGACGTTACTTTCGGCTCGATGGAGAGCAAGTTGCACACCTGGCCCTAAAAGTGGCTGGTGACCTGCGGTGCCCCGTCGGACAGCAACCGGTCCGGCAGACCATAGGCGGCGACCCAGTAGTCCAGGACCGCCGAGGCGCAGTCCTCTGCCGTGGTACCATCCATTGGGAGTGCACGCGCCAGCTTGGTGAACAGGTCGGTTATCACGAGGATGAACAGGTGGCCAGCAGCCGTCCGAGCGAGGGGCCCGTAGAGGTTCACAGCAATGTCCTGGAAGGGCATGGTGGCGGGGAACAGGGTGAGCGGCGAGCGCCGCGCCAGGGGCGCACCTCCTGTCGCGCGCAGCTCTCGCACTTTCTATCGTAGGAGACGACGTCCGCCGCCAGGCCCACCCAGTAATAATACCGCCGCATGGCCGTGTACATGCGGGACTCCCCGGGTGTCCCGCGAGGGTCGCGTCGTGCTCAAGGTGAAGGACCTGCTCCTGCAAGGAGGTCGGGACCACCACCTGGTGAGCACTGTCGGGGGCCGCGCGGCGGCGGAGGATCCCATCGGGATCCTCGAAGAACGGGATGTGCCTCCCATCGTTCAAGACCTTCACGACCTCCTGACAGTAGCCGTCCGTGGCCTGGGCGAATAGCACCTCGTCCCGGTTGATGCCACGGACCGTGGGACCGCCAACGTAGTTGGCGGCGTCGATCCCCCGGACCGTATTGGCCCGAGTGGCAAACACAGGAACGGCGTCATCGAGTGCCGTCTCGTCGCTAGCCCCGGTCTCCAAGCGGGAGGTGCTGTCCGCCAGGTAATGCGTCATTCCCGGTTTGTACGCGACGTAGAACTCCAGCTCGCTGAGGCGCAGGCGCCAGCGCGCCAACCGGGGGTTCCCCGAACCCTCGAAGTTGCGGATCCACCGCAGGCAGTCGTGGTCTGTGCGCACGACCAAGCGGTCACCCTCGAGGTAGGGGCGGAGTCTGCGCGACGCCCGGACGACCGCCAGGCACTCGTTTTCCGTGACTCGGTAGGGGAGCTCGTTCGTGGCCAGACGTTGGCTGATTTACGCGACGGGTTGGAGCTTGCCGTCGTCTTGCTCCTGGAGCAGGGCGGCACCCACCTGCGTTCCGGACGCGCCCACGTCGAGGACGTCCTTGCGCCCGCGTCGCGGGAGTGCGAGAACCGGCGGGGTCTTAAGGGCCTCTTTAAGCCGGTCGAACGCCTGCTGCTGCAGCGGCGTGGCGGGGGGCACGAGGACACGGGCCGTGGACCCCATAAGGTCCGTTAATGGCGCTGCCATTCGGGCGAAGTTCGGCACGAACCGGCGGAAGACATTGCACATCCCCAAGAAGCTCCGTACTTGCGTGCGGGTCGTTGGGAAATGTGCTTCGCGCAGCGCGCGCGTGTGGGCGTCCATCACGCCAAGCCGGCCCGGCTTAATCTCGTTCCCGAGCTACTCCACGGTCGTGCGGAAGAATCGGCACTTGGGTAGGCGGAGTGTAACTCCCGCTTCGCGCAGCAGGCGCAGGACTTGGTCGACGTGGCCGATATGCTCTTCCTCCGTCTTGAAGTACACGATGAAATCGTCGAGGTCGATGAGGCAGCTCTGCCACTTTAACGCAGAGAGGATGATTTCCAGTGCCCGCTGAAGCGTCGCGGGTGCGTTGGTGAGCCCGAACGGCATCCGCATATACTGGTAGGCGCCCTCGTGACACACGAAGGCCGTCTTTTCCCGGTCTTCGGGTGCGATGGCGACCTGCCAGTAGCCGGCATTGCAATCCAATGTCGAGAAGATGGTCGCCTTGCCGAGGCTGTCAATGCATTCTTACATCCGGGGAAGCGGGTAGGAGTCCTTCTTGGTCACGACGTTCAGCAGGCCATACTCGACGCAGAAGCGGAGGGTGCCGTCCTTCTTGGGAACGAGTACGACCGAGAAGCCCCATTCGGACGCTGTCGGCTCGATGACGTCCGCTTCCAACGGCCGCTTGACCTCGGCCGTGGCACAATGTCGTGGACACCACTGGCAATGGTCTTACTTTGCGTCGTGAACAGGCGTGAGGCGCCAAACACCTGGCCCAGGCCCGCCCACATGGTCCGCACGCAGACGACTGAGGCCGCTGACGGCGGTAGCCGCGTCTTGCAGGTGGAGCGTAGCATGCATGAGACACGCATGGAGCGGTCGTCGTCGTCCAGCGGCCCCCGCACGATTGCGGTGACGGAGCCGTCCGTCCAACGGATGGACAGGTCCTGGGGCAGGATGGCATGCGCGTTGTCGTCGATGAATGCGCAGCCCAGGATGACCGGCACTGACAAGTCGTCGACGACGAGAAAGGTCACAGGGACGATCCGTGCACCCGTCTGCAGCAGGGGTTGTCATGGATATATCCCTGAGGAATATGTCCATGCATTATATCCGTATCCACTTCGGATACGCGCCGAGGACGCATATCCTAAATGCATTATGAGAAAGAATGGAGAGGTTATATCTATCCTGTCCAACAAAAATTGCGACATTATATCTCATCCGTATCCCAGATATGAGAGTCAGGATACAGGGATATATAAGATTATGAAACTTCTCGCGCCTGCAGAATTCTAGTAAAACGCAGTCGACCTCTCTATTCGCGTTCCGACAATTGGGGGATTCGTGTGCAACATGTTGCAGCGACCAGCGGCGATCCCGCTCGACCCGAAAGGAACCGTTCACTCACGCGACTCGGCCCGCTTGCGTTGTCATCAGAGTGTGACACGAGATTCAGAATGGTCCTTCTGACGTCCGTTTACAAAAACGGCGGGGAACCGCCCGGACCGCGTCCGTTCGGGAGCACAAATCAACTGTGAATTTCAAGTCGCACTTGACGTCCATTTAGCACTCTAAGAGTGTCTGGATGGCGTCCTTCTCTGGCTCTCATTGTGCTGTCTGTCGGACTTGTGGGAATATAATCGGATACGATAATCGTATCCGGATACGGATATACTCTACGTAATAATCCGGTTTCGGAGGCAGAGATCCGTATCCGGATCTGTGCTAACGGAGTTATCCGTAATCTGGTACGAAGCATCGGAGTGTATCCGTATTCTATTACGGCCCAAAATGCATATCCTGACAACCCCTGGTCAGCAGGCACAGCGTGACGGTACCGCTGGTACGTAGCCGCGCGTTGTTGGCGTCCCTAAGGCGGACCCGCTCCTCTTCCTTGGAAGTGACGACCTGGCAGAGCCAGTCAGGGGCAAGGGCGCTCCGTCGGACCCGGTTGGGCCCCGCCCCGGTGTCCACGACGACCCCAACTGCGACCAGGGACAGCTTGTCCAGGCCCAACGAGGCCACGTTGCGATAGTTGTGCAGACTGAACAGCTGCACCTCCCTCTCCCCCGTCGGGGCACCCAACGGGCGCGGGGAAGCCGCCACTGCGGCCGCATGGCAGCGGAAGCGGGTACGCTCCCGGCGGGAGCGGCCACCGAGGCGGTGCCAGAGCCGGCCGCCCACGCGCGCCCCGTTGGCGGGGGGATCGTCCGGAAAGCCATCCCCACCGCACCACGGCCGGCGGGCGGAGTGGCCCAGGGCCAGGACCGACGCGGCAACCTGTGGCATCGGGGAGGGGCCCGGACCGTCCGTGGAAAGCGCGCGGACCGGGGCCCGGTCCGCGCCTTCGGACGATGCGCGGGGGGCCCCCCCCGGGCGCGCCAAGACCCGCGGGCAGAAGGCGGGCGCTGGCGGAAAACCCGCTGCAGCCCGCCTCTTGCGGACCTGGCGCAGGCGGCTCGCCGTGATGTAACAGTGTCGGTGTGCCTTGAGGCGGACAACGTCCGTGGGCTGCCCACTTAAGGGGCTGCCCCTTACTCGTTTCCCTGGGCGCGGCCGGGGTGCCCGCCGTCACCGTCCCCGGCGGACCACTCCTCGGAGGAGTTCCCGTCGTCTTCGGCTGGCCCTTCCGGGTCGGCCCGGTCGTCGGATTCCACGGCGTGGACGAACGAGGCGGTGCCCCGCGGAGTGCCCCGGGAGGCGGCCGCGCCCGGCGGCGGAGGCGCGACCGGCGGACCCGCGCCCAGAGGAAGGGGCGGGGGCGGAGTGGGACCGCGCCCGCTCCGGTGCGCCGCCACGGCTTCGCGCAAGGCGCGCCCGTGCGCCCGGATTTCGGGGGACTGGGCGGGGCACTCCCACACCCAAAGCCCTAAGTGGCCTCAAAAGGAGCAGGCCCCCCGCCGACGCGGCGCCGGTTTCGATGCGGACGGACTGGCGCCTCCCCCACCGCGTGGCGCGGGCGCCCCGCCGCGCGGGAACCGGGGCGGCCGGTCGGAGTACGGGAGCACCGTTCCTGTACGCGGCGGTACCGGGGTACCCGGCGCCAAAGTGCCCCTGCCGCCGCTCACCCTGGTGTGAACGGGGTACATCTCCGGGCGTCCACCCCACGCGAATAGTTGTTCCCATCCCGACGCGGGCGGCAGGCTGTCGATCGGCAGTACCGGGGCGTTCCCGACCGGACCGTGTTCGGGGGGCGCGACCGACGCAGCGAGGACGGCGGCCCACTCAGCGCGTTCCGCCTCCGTCCCGGAGTCCGTGACGGTCAGGGCCGCGGCGGCCGAGGCGTCTCCCACCGGGAGGGCCACCGGGGCGGCCGTCCGGGAACGTCGGGGCTCCCGCTCTTCACCCCCGGCGGACCGGCAGTTGCTTCCCTTGGGCTTGGCTTGGAGCTTGACCCTCCAGGCCTCAGGAGTGGCGGCGGCCGTCTTTGCAAGGAACTTGCGCAGCTTGGGAAAGGTCCTACCCTGGGTCTTGAAGTTCCGGCCCAGCGCCTGGAACTCTCGTCCGACGCCCTTGAGCAGGAAACTCATGAGCTCGGCCTCTTGCAGCACCGACCGCAGGGCACGGTTACCATCGAGGATGCGGTGCGCCAACTCGTGCTCGTCCTCCGGCTTCTCCTGAGTCGCTTGCATGAGCGACTGCAGGTGGTCCACCAAATCTTCGCCATCGAGGTACTCGTTGAGTAAGGCGCGGACCGCGCGTTTGTTCGTGAGCTGCCGCGTGGCATGGGTGTCCTCAGCGCGCTGGAGCACCCCGAGCACCTCGCTCGTGACGAAGTACTGCAGCAGTGTCACTGCCGTCCCCTCATCCAATCCGCTGCCGTCGCAGGCCGTCTGGAAGTTCCCGAGGAACGTCACCAACCCCAGCGGGGTTTCGCCCGCGAACTGCCGCGAAGTGTGCATCAAGGCCCTGACGTCTGCGCGGATGCCGCGGATGGAATTGCCGCGGGGGAGATGGAAGCGTCCTTCCCTCAGCGCGAGACGGTACCGTGCCGGTGACAGGAGGCCCTTTAAACGGGGGGCCACCACGGTGTCCTCCCGCTGCTCCCGCCGGAAGGCACGCAGCGCCTCCTGCACCAGGGCCCGCTGCGGGCGCTTCTCGGCCGCGCGAGTCCGCCGTCGACGGCGGGGAGACGCGTGGTTACTACCGCTGTCGAAGGTTGAGGTGGAGCTGCTGCTGCCCTTGTTCGAGTCCGTCCCACTGGGGGCGGAGGGCGAGCCCGGCGGGCTGTGCTCGCTCTCCGTTGAGGAGGAGGGTCCGATGATGGGGGCGACTTGTCACGTCGCGAGGAGCGCCGACGGCGGGGCTCCCGCAGAGCCCCGTCCCTCGGCGTACGCGCTGCGGGCGCCTGCCGCGAGCGCGATCGCGGAGACCGTCCGCGACGGGTGGCGGCCACTTCCAGGGCAGGCGCCACCCCGGCGCCACCCGCATCCCGAGACGACCTCCCGTGTGTATCCGAGCCGGGGCCCGGGGCAGCCGTTTCTGCCGCGCTCGCCGACAGCGGCGAATGCCCCTTGGCCGCCGCGAGCGCCGACGCGACGGCCGAAATGCACCCCGGCGCCGGGGTACCATCCGAGGCCCCGGTAGAAGCCTCCTTCGCCGCATCTCGGAACACCTGGACCACTTGGCGTAGGCGTGCCGTGTCGGCCACGGGCCGCGACAGCCCGTGGGTGTCACCGCCACCGACCTCGTGTAGGCTGGGTCCGGACCCGCCCGCCGCCGACGTGGGGTCCAGGGACCAATGGTCCCGGGTGGAACGCTGCCACTGTGCCTGGCCCACCTCCTCCGGGGTAACCCCGAATGCTCTCTGTAAATCCCGGCGCTGTTTCTTCTCCTCCTCCAGCGGCAGCGCCTCCACTGATCGGCTCGAATCCTGGCCAGTAGGTATCCCGCCGGCCGGGGCCCCCGACGAGCTACCAACTGCGGGCACACGGGGCGGGCCAAAGGGCGTCGCCCCATCCGGGCGCTGCCCATCCACGGGCGAGGGGTGGGCCCCTGGGCCCCCACGCTGGGACTACGATAGCTTAGACGTCTGTCCCGCGCCGGGAGGAGGACGAGCCCCGGTGGTCGGCGTGCGGCCGGGATTCTCGGGCGGAGAGTTCGACTCACCCGCCACCGTACCGCCGCCGCCAGCCGGGTCCGCCCTTCGGCCCCCAGGGAGGGCCACGGCACCCAACGCCCGCAGAGCCCCGAGGTCTCCCGCCGGTGGCGTGTCCGTCACCCGGCTAGTGCCGGGCATCTCGAACGGAGGAGCGCCCCCGTCGAGCGGGGAAGATGAGGAAGATCCGCGAACCATGGCAGCGGGGCCCGCGTATCGATCGGTTGTCCTCGGTCACCGCACCGCAATACAACCCACGGGGGTCCCCCGACCTTGATACCGAAAGAGATGTCGAACCGCAACATGCATCGCGTGCACACAGCGGGTCTCACCCGGAGCGCCAAATGTAGTACCGCGATCAGGGGGGGTACCTCAGTAAGAGGGAAGTAACGGCCGTCTAGGCCGCTCGCGCGACACCCGCTATGGGACTCGAGGTCCAGGAAGTCGGGCCGAATGAAACGCCAAGACATGAAGACACGGTTTACTTGCCGGCGACGACGGTGCCTCCCACCGTCGTCGCCCTTCGTCCTAAAAGGGCGGAAACCGTCGCCCGGGCCCATTTCTCCGATAGGGACTTGACCCGGGCTGTCACCAACCAATGCAGATAATTCCCTCCATGCATACAAAGTCCCCCGAAGCGATCATTACAGACGAGGGGG
>Ga0115030_1001181_pt1 | contig 11670 bp, 18 predicted proteins | sample SidtaG_4_FD_87174 | JGI IMG/M metagenome (GOLD analysis project Ga0115030, IMG submission 87174) | Marine algal microbial communities from Sidmouth, United Kingdom - Sidmouth_Male1 metaG | ecosystem: Host-associated > Algae > Red algae > Unclassified | place: Sidmouth, United Kingdom | collected... | reverse complement strand
TGGGCGGCGGGCGGGGGGGGGGGGGTGGCGGCCGGGCGGGGGGGGCGGGGGGGCGGCCGGTCGGGGGGGCGGGGTGGTGGTTCGTTGGTAGGGCGGGGTGGCGGAAGGTCAGTGGGGGCGCGTTGGCGGCAGGTCAGTGGGGCCTGGTTGGCGGTCGATCCGTCAGGGCGGGGTGGCGGCCGGTCGTTGGAGGCGGGTTGGCGGCCGGTAGGTGGAGGCGGGTTGGCGGCCGGTCGGTGGTGGCGGGGTGGCGGCCGGTCGGTGGGGTGGGGTGGCGGCCGGTTGGTGGGGCCGGGTGGTCGGCTCTGGCGGGGTGGCGGCGGGTCGGCGCGTGCTCCGGTGGCAGCATACAACTTTTTCAACAGCCGGGTACCGCAAACTGTTTTGCCGATAGTTTTGAGCCGGATGCGGCCGGTTCTTTTCCGGCCGCCAGTCCACTTGAGAAGACCTCGTTCTTAGCTTATTTCCGATTCTTACTCAAAGATAGAGCGGTCGGGCCGGGGAAAGGTGGCTTCCGGCCTGGTGATGAGAATGTGCCCCGGCAACGTCTGTGCAGCACTTCTTAGTTAATCTGGCCTAATCGATGGGGCCAGATGTTTCCCGGGGCACAATAACCTGTAGATCTTCAGACTTTCTACTGTTTCCATGCCATTAGTGCGGGAAAAAATAGGAGCTGACGTCGATTTCCAGGCCTTCTGGGCACATGAAAGTAATCAGCAGCTCCAAGTCAGTCGGTCCGAAAGTCAGTCTCGGTCCACCATTACAAATTTCCGGGATGAGCAATATTAAGAAACGTGGTGGTGCTTCTTGCGACATGGTTCGGCTAGTGTCTATCCTACCTTAAGGATCAATTGATCCTTTCAGGATCATATGATCCTCGTTTTCAACTCGTTACAGTGCGTTCTCGTTATAAGAGAATCGTTTACAAGAGAATATGGGTCGCGAGACTTCCATTCCGGACCATGTAGGCCACTTTTTACTCATTTTGAGCTCAATCAGCTGTCTCTTATAACGAGAACGCACTGTATTGAGGCAGTCTGAGAGGTCCCACCACTTTTTTGACCTCGGAAACATAATCGGCGCTGGCTACTTACCTTTGGGGCCAGAGGGCGTCCTTAAACGGCATGTAGTTAGAAAACTGTGTGCATTGCTGTGCCTGCTCCCAGCAGCCCCAGCCGCCTGGTGTCGTCCCCAGGAAAGTCCCTGATGCGCGCGGATCCGAACGAAGTGGCTCAGCTCACGGCGTATGTCCGTGTCCGCGGCTGTCTACGGACGGCCGCCCCTCTCAGAATGAGACCCGTGCACCCGCGCTTTCTCCTTTCCTGAGCAGCGCGCGCTTTTTCACTGGGTCGGCCTTGCTCCGATAGCTCCATGGGTATCCACCCCCCCTCTAGCGCGCACCTATCCAGCCAGTGCTGATGACACGTACGTTCTTCTCTCACCCCTCCCTCCCCCGACCACGACTGTACAGCCTGCGGCGTGCGCTCATTACAAGACGGATCTCCGCATGGCGCGTGTCCAGGGGGTGCCACTGGTTCCCATTAGGCCTTGTCAGTCCTGACCACAGGCGAGCTAACGGTCGCGAGGCACGAGGACGCGCGGACCCGTGACGCTTCCTATCTCTGCCCTCGTCCGCCTCTGGCCTCCCAAACCCCCCACCGTCCATTTCTCACACCGCCTCCTCGCCTGATTGCCACATGGCGCCTCTTTCCGACCCCCGTCTCGGGATCAACGCTATCGTCCAAGCCAAGGCCATCCACGTCCAGAACTCTGCCGAATGTGCGCGCCTCTACGGCAGCGCCGCGACAACCCAGCTGGTGATTGGACGGGTGACGGATTTTAGTCGCAGTAAGAGCCAGAATAACCGCCTGGTGACTGCCGTCACTGCACTGTGGTGGATGTCTGGTTACGAGGTCGTTCAGTGCCTCGGGCTTCGGTGTGTGCGGGCTGGTGTCGCCCCTGAGCCATCAGTGTTGTTTGCGCCGCTGCCTTCCAGAGGTGTGGCAGATGCGGCCCCCCCCTCCTCTCTCGAGACCCTGGCGGATGTGGCCAGCCAGGCATGCCCACCTGTGACGCCTGCCCCTGTTATCCCTGAGAAGGGTCATCTGACACCGGCTGCCAGCCCATCTCCTAATGTCAACAACGAGACCGACCCGGCGAGCCAGGTGCATGACGTGGCGGCCGGTTCCCCGCTGGCCCCCACGGTGCGGCTGGCCAGGCCGGCGGGTGAGCCCGCTGCTCCCCCCCCTGTTGTTGGGCACGCCTTCTAATGGCGCGATGCGGACGTCTTGCAGCCTATTGGAGGGCCTGTTGCGCGACGGGCGTAGTCGGTGCGCGCGCTCGGAGACGAAGTTATTGCGGAAGGGGGAGACTCGGTTGGCTTCGGGCGGTCGCGTACGCCGCTGGACTACTTCCTTGCTGTCTCTTCAAAAGACCAGCTCGCAAGGGTGCGTCTCACTTCAGCCAAGTTGGTGCAGGCAGGCGTACTGCCCACGTCTCCTGGGGAGCTGGTAAAAACATTTGGTGCGCTCCTCCTGTCCACGCGGTTTGAATTTGGGTCACGAGCCGACCTGTGGTCGACCACCGCACCGACCAAGCACCTTCCAGCCCCTGCTTTTGGGAGTGGAACCGGTGTGCCGCGACGGCGCTTTGATCTTTTTGGGTGGCTGCTCACATTTAGTCAAGCCCCGGACGGGCCACCGGCGGCCAGCGGGGGGTCTGAGCAGCTGCGCTGAGCGCGAGTCAACGACTTTGTCTCGTCCATCAACACCCATCGGTCAACCTGGGTCGCACCTGGTGACACAATCTGCGTTGACGAATCTATCTCTCGATGTTACGGGCAAGGTGGCCACTGGACATCCCGCGGGCTCCCAATGTACGTCGCCATCGATCGCGAACCGGAGAACGGGTGCGAAATTCCAGACGCTGCGTGTGGCCGCAGCGGATTGACGCTGCAGCTGCGCATTGTCACCACCGCCGCCGACCAATAATCCAATCTTACTGCGGAAGAGCTTGCTGGATCCCACGGCACGGCTGTACTTATGCGGCTAGTGCGACCGTGGGACGGGACGGACCGCATCGTCTGTGCGGATTCGTACTTTGCCAGCGTAGTCACCTCATTGGCCCTCAAGGAGGCGGTCCTGCGCTTCACCGGCGTGGTTGAGACTGCTCACCGCCGCTTCCCATTGGCCAGCCTTTCCTCTCGAGAGCTGGGCGCCAGAGGTGATCACCTCTAGATGGTTCATCTCGACGCTACCGGTCGCCCAGACATGCTGGCTCTCGTGTGGGTGGACAGGGAGAGGCATTTTACTTTGTGTCAACGGCTGGCAGCTGTCAACCTGGCACTCCCTGTGAGTGTTTACGGTGGAGGGAGATGGAGGACGGGACAGGGGCACATCGCGTGGCGTTGACGGTGCGGCAGCCGGAGATTGCACAGCTCTACTACGGGTGCTGCTCCCAGATCGACCGCCATAATCGCTGCCGGCAGGACGACCTACGCCTGGAGCGGAAGCTGGGCACGCCCGACTTGTCTATGCGGTTGAACATTTCCCTGTTGGGAATCGGCATCGTTGACGCGTGGCTGCTCCATCGCGGGGCGAGGGGGCCGGCGGCCTCCCTATTGCAGGCCGATTTCTACGAGAAGCTGGCATCTGAGATGATTGACAATACTCTCGATGTTACTGGCACACGTGTGAGGGCGGTCGCCGACGGAGCGCAGCAGGCAGCCTCGGTTCCAGCGTACGGGGTGGGCACTCACTTACCACCCACTGCCAACAGGCGCCACGCGTCATTGGGTCACTTAGCGCAACGTGGGTGTCGGGAATGTGGCGCGCGGACGATTCTCGTGTGCTCTACTTGCAAGGACACGCCCGGTGTGAATGAGGCGTTCTCTTGCGGTTCCCGTTCGAACCGCTTGTGCGTTGCAAAGAACATGTGTGCAGCACACCTGATGAGCGTGTGACCATCCTGGGGAGGAGGTGGGGCGTGCGGGCGCGTGGAGGGTGGACCGGGCCCGTGTTATGCCGGGCGCCAGGTATGGAGGACATAGGGGAAGGATGCGAGTGATTGGGGGGTGCAACCGCAGCCAGATGGCAGGCGGACGCCTGAAGGGGCGGTGTTTGAGCAACGCTACTGGGATTGCAGGATCTCGAGTCAGCAGAGCTATTTGTGGAAGGAACAACCTCTGGTCACTCGCTGAACGACCATCTATAGCCGGCCAAGATTTTTCAACGAAGCACTTGTGCAGCGCAGCGAAGAAGTTAGTAGGTCGCTGTGAGTCCGAAATCATATGAATGAGTGGTGGAATCGTCGATTGTTGGATCGGATCATATGATCTTCGGTTGAGGATCAACTGATCCTCACCACAAGGTAGAATGGACACTAGTGTCCATTCTACTGACCGCCTCATTTGAGGCGATCCGCCTCATTTGAGCCTATTTTTTATGCCTCTCTGTGACCACGTTCCCTGCCTCGGCTGCTCTTTCTGAGAGAGGATCTGGACTCAGCGCAGTCCACTTACCCATGGGCCAGCTCGGCGGCTGTGTACGATGAAAAATCAGAGGGGGTGCCCCAGACACCCGAAAAAGGCCGCGTTTCCAGGGCATATGAGAGGGAGCCTCATGTGAGCCTCATCTGAGGCTCAGCTGAGCCTCGGGAGCAGTAGAATGGACACTAGGGAAGGCACATGTCATGCCCCGTCGTGACATGTCACTGACATGTCAGTGTCGCTCCCCACGGGGTCGATTTCGTTGATGTCATGACACAGGAAATGTCATGACATGTCACCACGTGTCAACCCCCCCCCCCCGATCCTGTGCCTAAAAGCGCATGCGGAAATTACAACCAAGCGCGCGCCGTCTGAGGGGGGTCATCGGGCCGCGCGAAGTCCGGGAATCTGGCTCGTAAATGGTCAGAATCCCAGTGTATGCTGAGCCCGGACTCCTCCGCAGGCACTTTGTGGCACGGGGCTTCCGATGGCACCTCCCAGGCACGCTGCTGGCAGCAGTGTGTCTGCGAGGTGTGGTTACGCGGGTGTGGAACAGTGAGAGGGGGGTGGCGGAGGGCAGGGGGGGGGGCAGACCATGCGAAAGAGGGAGGCAATAAAAGGACGAATGGGTGTGGAAAGAGAAGGCGTGGGGGGGGAGGAGATGGACGACAATGCCGGGAAAGGATGCGCACAAATGAGCGACAAGGGAGCGAAGCAAAGGGGAGGAAAGGAAGCAAGAAAAAGAATATTGGATTGCCTATCAGGCGGAATGGTGACCGCATACGCACGCGCACATACGGGAGAACAAGCCACACAGATGAACTCTTTCTCGTGAGGCTCCCCATGGCGGCGGCAGCCATGAAGCTATCCATACACACACACGATCATGCCCGGGGGGTGGTGGGTGTGCAATAGAAAATGTAGGAGAGCGACGGGGCAAAGGCAATAGGTGGCCCACCGGTGAAGCCATCATGCAGCATGTGAGCGGCGGGACCGGTGGCTGGGTGGGCCAGGGCAGCAGCGACAGTCTTTTCAGGTCGGTGCGCGCGCCGCGCACGCAGACCCGAGTCCCGCATCACAATTTAAGACCGCTTCGAGCGGCTATTTCGGATTTCAGGGCCCGGGCTGTCACCTCATTGGCTCGGTTCAACAGTTATAGCTCTCTATTGGCCATCGAAAAAGCTGTCGGTAGCGCTCAAACATCATATACTTACGGCTTCTACGTTGACCACTTTTCAGAGTGAAGAGCCCGTGGACCAATCAGCATGTGACACCAGCTTCATTCCATTCACAGTGAGGAACCCGGCTGTTGATCCGCCTTGGGCTCGCAGGACATTGGACATCCAACAAGCCCACCTGGTGGAAGCCCCGGCCCCAAGATCACACCCAGCGGTCCACCTGTGAGAAAGGCTACCCGTAGCATAAAAAAATCTACTTCTTATCGTACGCTTCTATCACGCCATTGCCCGCCTCAAACTGGTCTTTGGCCCACTTGGCCCGGTTATCTATCCTCTTTTGCAGCGTCGCGAGGCACTTGCGCCGCCATGTCTTGTTCTTCCGCAACCGCCGGTTCCCAGGCCGCAGCGCGCCGCGCGGCACCGCCTTGCGCTTGCGAATTGGGGCCTTCGCCCGCCGCAGGGCTTCCGACGCCACGCCACTCAGCGCCGTCGTCTGCAACAGCTTGCGACAGGACAGAAGAGCCGTCTCAGCGGTAAACCAGGGAGCGTTTTGGTTATAGAAACCATGCCATGAATAGATAGCTTGCTCCCCGTACAGCCCCGTGCTGCCCCACAGCCCCATTGATTTCCCAGAGTGGGTAAACAGCTTATTGAGCTGGGGCGAAATGCTCATCCAAGGGAATGATCCCTGGAGGAGTCTGACGAACGCCCGTGCACCAGCCTTAGACGGCGCCTGCTCGGCGGGGGGAATAAGCGCCGCTCGGGTCAGGGTTGACAGTACCCCCCGCCAGAGCTCCCAAGCGCGCTCATAGGCAGTGAGCCGGGGAGCAGACACCAGAGGACGCAGCGTGTCCGCAATCTCACCGCACCCAGAAGCGATTGTGTGGCAGTGCCGACCGATGAAGTTTCCCCCGTGGTAGGGCACAGGCTCGACGCCAATGTTGACGCTTAAAATAGCCGCCAGTCGGTGCGCAAACTGCCGACCGTCCGCGGGCCGGCGCTCTTGGGTTACAGCTTCAATTGCCAACCGCAGGAGCCGAGCTGTGATACCAATCGTGATATGAAGTGGTAGGGGCACAATTTAGGAAGGTGGCACAACAATGACCGGTGACCGCTCCACCGACATGTGTGTAGCCAACCTAAGCTCGGCCGGGGTCCGTCCCAACCCCCCATACGCCTCTTGCATTTCCCGAAAGTGCGTCGCGGTCCTGGGGGCATGGGTGCAGTCCAAGTCCTGCGGGGTCCCAAATGCCTCATGCAGCAGAGAGTGGGCCTCTGTGGGGCATTTCATGCCAAGGCAGCAGGGGCAAGGCATGGACGCGCTGTGCCCTTATGGCCAACCTTGTTGGTTATATCCGGGCAGTCGCTGTTGACAAACACGCGCACTGCCCGTCCATGGCCACCCATCACCACCCCAGTGTAGCCCAGTCGTAGTAACTGTGCCACATGTGGAGCCAGTATTGCAGCCACCTCAGGGTACTTGTCCGTAGACTCTGGGCATACTGCCACGAGGAGAGTATTTCCAGGTCTGTTCGGGTGTTCTTGGGTTAAAAAACCCATCACAACCCTCACAGAAGATGGGTCACTTCCCCTGTCCAGGCCAATGGAGATATGAATATCTCGCATGTCGGCTGGAGGGAAGAAATCGCGATAAGACCGTCTCCCATTGCTGGGAATCTCATTATCACGAGTCTGAGGGATGGCCACGCCCTGCGGATAGTATGCGGGGCGTTCAATTAACAGCCCCGCAGACCACAGGTCGGCGAGCCGCCCTTCCAATACCCGCAAGAGGTGGGCCAGATGGGCGCCAGTGTCCAATAAGGAGACCTCCATCGCGGGAAATTTCATTAGGGATGCTCCAGCCTCCCGCAGACCTGTAGACTAGTCATCGGGCTCAGCGCCCCGCCAAAAAACACCCGCATCCGATTGAAATTTGCATCGCTCAGTCCAATGGATGCCAGCGGCCCGACCAACTCCGCGGCAGTCGGGCGCGGCGGGAGTCTTCGACTCCCTCGTGGGCGTGTCGCATCCGAATTGGAGCGTACACCCACCCACGCCGGGTTCAGGAATCTACACAGATACCCGCTCGGCGCCACCTCGGAGTTCCCGCCACCGCAGGCTCTCGCACGGGGCACCATCCTGCGTGCTTCCGGCTGTCGTCACAAATGAGCGGCGGCTGCGGTCTGCCCACAGGACCGCCATCAGATCTGGTGTTCCCGATGGGTCGTCGTGAACCATGGACACCCAGTCCCCTTGGGCGCGCAAGTCGCGAGAGGAAACCGATTGTGGGCCGTCTTCACCACGCCAATGAAGCGCATGCTGGCTTCCTTTAATGACAGCGCTCCCTGTACACTGCCAAAGTACGAGTCGGCGAAAACAATGCGGTCTGACCAGGCCCACGTTATAAGCAGACGCTGCAGCACGGCAGTGCCGTGGAGCATGAGGCTCTCAGCTTCAGTGCGGGAGGCATTCTCCTCTGCCGCGATGGTCACTAGATGGAGGTGCAGCATGATGCTGCCGCAACCGCACGCTGCGCTTTGAATCTCGCAGCCGTTTTCTGGCTTGCGGTCAGTGGAAGCGTACATTGGAAGCTCGATGGAGATCCAGTGCCCCCCTTGGCCGCTCCACTTGATGATGCTCTCTTCCACGTACAGCGTGTCCCCTGGGGTCACATGCGCAGCCCTGTGGCTGTTGATCTCTGAGATGAAGTCGTTGACCAGTGCCCACCGAAACCGCTCTCGGCTGGGGTCATCGGCTGCTGCCTCGCCCGCCGGCTTCCGACTGAACTTCAGCGCTGACCACAGCGCATCAAAGCTGTGGCGCGGCATCCTCGTGCGAGCGCCAAACGCTGGGGCGGACATGTACTTGGAGCGTGCCTCTGTAGCCCACAGCTCGGCACGGGACCCGAACTCAAGACGCGTCGCGAGGATGAAGGCACCACGCAGCTTTGAATTCTCCCCGGGAGACGCAGGGGGTAGTCGACGCCCCTCCAATGACGCCGACTTCAGCTCGATAATCCGCGACAGCTGCTTCTGCGGAAAAACAGCCAGGAAGTAGTCGATGGGTTTTTGAGCGCTACCGAAACCGACATAGTCACCCCCCTCGGCCATTATGTCGCCGCCGAGAGTGCGCACGGACCACGGACGGGGTGGTACTGGTCCGCAAATTGGCTGCGTAACCGGATGGTCTCGCCACTTGAACCCATGGACCTCGACGGCGCGAGCAGCCGATGACGTTGCTGCAGCAGATGACGCAGCCGCCTGCCCAGAGGCCACACGTGCCGGCAGTTGTTCCGCCGCCGACCGCGGCTCGCGAGACGCAGCATCAGTAGGTGGTGGCGTGACGGGGGTGACCGCTGGAAGCGCCGACGCAGCGTCCAACGATGCAGCGACTTGCAACAGCAGAGCCGTCCCCCCTCCAACCAGATCTCGGATCCAGACGGGTAGACCAGTAGCACAATCAGGGGTTGACGCAGGTACCGCAACTGACATGCCCAGCGATCCAATACTTGGCGTAATCCGTGGTCCGCTGGGAAAATTGGAGGTCGGCGGCGGGTGGGCGGGGAAAGCCACGGGGGACCCAGTGAGGTGGGGGGGGGTACGGTTGGTAAGAAAGCAGGGCCGGGGAGGACGCATCGGATGCCCAGGGACTTCTCAACAACAATCGTTTCCCGGAATCTGTGCAGAATCACTCAAACCGGGAAACGATTGCGGTAGACTTGCGGCCATCGACCTTGGTTCTCGTGACCCCAGTCACGATACCAGTTGCCATAGCGTCCACCACCCTGCTCCCCAGCAACCGCGTGCATGTAAACGCGGCCCGAGAGTGCTTGGCATTGGCGTGTACCGTCGCCCCCACCGTCAACCACGCGTCGCCGCCCATCGCCAAAGGTCGGGGTAGCGTGTGGTGGGGACAACAGGAAGGTGGGGCGGGAGGGGCGGGGGGGGGCAGTGGAAGGCAACGGAATCGGTCAGCCTGAGCTTCCGGAGAGCTTGCAGGAACACTCGGGGAGGCGCGCGCCACTCTTGTGTGATGCGGGGCTGTCCGCTCGAGGATCCGGAACGCATGAGTTGTTGAAACGATGGTCGCCACTGGAGGGGGCGTGGGCCACACAGGCCCTCATCACGGTGCGGCTCGCCCTCTGCACGCGCAAAGCTCTGGGAACCGCGGGTGCATGAGTGTGTCGGTCCCCTCTGCATGTCAGTTAGTCTCTCACGGGCACGTCGCGGGGACCGTGGGCATCCAGACACCGGCAGGCGGCGTCGTACCCCCCCGTCGGTGCACCCCGGACGAGTGGAAAAGATTCTCCTCTCCGCGGTTCTTTCCGAAAACCTGCCTGGAATGAAAGATTGCGGGGCTAACCCAAGACCAAACAGCCACCGCTGAGTCCGTTTCCGTCATCATATTTGAAATACGTAGAGCTATTTCCACAGGACAGACCTCCCAGAGTGCGACTCACTTGAGTCTTCGGGACTCAATTGAGCCATCTGGTAGAATAGACACTATTGAAGGTACTACAGACACTGGAAGCTTCGCTACTCAACTGTGCTTTGGCGTGCGACTCCCCTTTAAGCTTTTCCGTGATCCTCTCCCCCCTTTATGGAAGGATGGGCTGTGGTTCGTCCTTCTGGGTTGCTCCTTCGACGGGCCAAGAAGATCAAGGGTCTCAGAGGGTCGATCGACGAACCAACGTGGCAGCGCTGAGATTCGCTACAGTGGGTCCTCTCATCTGTTCCGACCCTGTCCCAAACAGTGGCCTCTGCTGAAAATGGACAACGACTGTCCAAGAGAGGCCTGGTCAATTGGCCTTTGAGTGGTAAGTGGACCTTCCAGTCGCATGCCCGAGATTGAATCCTTACGTTAAATTCAACCCAACTGCTTGGGCGTCATCATGCGATCTTGGTCGGAAGAGTCAAACTCATGCACACGGCCGACACAGAAGCAGCCGCGCGGGCCCTTCGCGGCGCCAGCGACCCTCACTCGGGGCCGCATGCCTCCTATTTTACCCTCCCCCGCCATTCCTCAGTGCTCCCTCTCGCCTTGATCCCCCCTCCACGCGTCGCCGACGCAGACGCTTGTTGTCTCATGTCCGCGCCGGCCCTGTAGCCTCGTGGGGTCTCCCCCCAACCCCCCCGCCCGCCCCGCCCCCCCGCGTGATGTACTCGTGCAATCCTGTTGAGGGCGAAGCCTGAGTAGCGCCCGTACCATTCTATGCGTTGCGTTTGCTTTCATGCTGTGGTGTTGAGCGGACCGGGCAGGGAGAGATGTGCGGGGGGGGGCACCTACGGTAAAGTAAGAGGCTGCTACGAACGTCCGGAGTACGCTGGGGATCCAGTGGGCGTCGCTGGATGGGCTCCCGTAGGCGTCGTGTTGTGGATGTCGCTCGTGCGGCCAGTGGAGGGTGCCAGTGGAGTGTGTGACACCAGCGTCCTGTGATCGACGACGCACGGTTTTTATCGGGCAAGGCGACTGAGACGATTGCACCTCGACTCCCCGGAAGTACACAAAAGAAATTCAAAACCTGTCGTCGACATCTCGTTGATCTCTACTGGAGCTCGAATTTCAATTAGATCTTTCTCCGTAATGGAACGGTGGAGCCTCTTGTTTACGGTGCTACTTTTCTCGAAGTCACTTGCGGAACTTCTAAGGGTCGGAACAGATGAGAGGACCCACTGTAGTCTGCGCGGCGGAGATGGCGAATAGGCGATTGAACGGGGTTTCCCATGGTGGCCACCCTGTGGTGTGGGTGAGAAAGGGGTGGGACAAAACAAGGAGGCAATCTTAGTGTGGCGAGATAGTGGCGTAGGTGTAGGTGGTCTTGTGTCTGAGCGGCGTTGCTCTCCTGTGAGAGCACACCCTCAGGGGATGCTCGAGACGCTCTGGTCTATTGTGCTTCCCACAAAAACTGGACCCTGATGCATCAGCATCCGATGCAAAATCGCTGTTTCATTGGCTCAGAGGGCGGTGCATGCCGATGAAGCGGATGATGCGGATCCAGTTTTTGTG
>Ga0115030_1001177_pt1 | contig 11682 bp, 15 predicted proteins | sample SidtaG_4_FD_87174 | JGI IMG/M metagenome (GOLD analysis project Ga0115030, IMG submission 87174) | Marine algal microbial communities from Sidmouth, United Kingdom - Sidmouth_Male1 metaG | ecosystem: Host-associated > Algae > Red algae > Unclassified | place: Sidmouth, United Kingdom | collected... | reverse complement strand
TCACATATGACGACATCTGCAGGCCTGTCGTGCGAAGCTTCCGAAAATGCGATGGTCTGAGAAATGCAGCCGAAGTGCAGTGAGATGCGGCTGAGATGCGGTGGGCACGGCTGCCGACGATACTCATGAAAAGGCCTGTCCTCGATGACCCGGGCATCGCCCGCGTTGCCTGAAGCCGCCGCGGTGATCCGCCGGCCCGCGTGCCGCGCAAACTTGGGACGTTCTCGGCGGTGATGTCTCCGCTTTTAGCCCAAACGAAGGCTGACATGCCTACCCCGTGGCCCCGCCGCGACGCTCTTGACTGCGTCCACAGTGCGTGACGCACGCGGCGGCCCCCCGCGAACCGGGCACAGCACCTCACACACACTAGGGGGGAGGCGATGCGCACCGAGAGTCTGCCGCGAGCGGGTCGACGGTAGACGGGAAAGCAACAGTAGTGCAGTGCGCGTGCCCTTCGGCGCTGGCCCCAGCGCTTTCCGCGGGGGCCGTGAGCCCTGTCCCGCTCGTGGTGCTGCCGTCGGCGTTGGCTGTTCAGGCGAACGTCCAAGACCGTGAAATGTCGCACACCATCTTTTAGGTACCTCAAGCAGTTGCTTCGGCGCTGCAGCAGAGCATTTGCGGACGGTGTGTGTGGCAGCGTCCCACTTAATGCTTCCAGAAAGCGTCGACACGGCTGCGGACACACGAGCGGCAGTGCCGACAGAGTCTGCGTGTCAGTGACGGCGCTGTTTGTCGGGTGCACCGTCAGACCGAAGTTCACGAAGAGGTTCTCGACTTGGGGGCGCGTCGCCGTAGCGGCGTCAGTCTCCGACGGCAGTGGCCGCGAGGGCCGACTACTGAAGGCGCCCATGGTGGCCTGAATGATCATGCACTGGCACCACAATATTCCGGAAACCGGCCGGAGCATCTTGGACAAGACGTAGAGGGGCAGCTTCATACCAAACGGCAACACGAGGGGAACGAAGACGCGGGTATTCACGTGAAAGGACAGCCGGTGCTTGTTGGAGGGCAACCTGGAGACGTAAAAGAAGGCCTCGATTATGTCCCTTCTGATAAGGTTATTGCCCCGCGAGAGCTGCGCCGCGTGGCGCAGCCGGCTGTACTACGTGAGGGTATGGTCTAGATTTACGCCATCTTGTTTTGCGGAGCTTTGCGCCGCAAGGTCACCCTTGGGAAGGTGTACCACAACCGTGCGAGCCACATCCGCATCCGCTGCCACCTTGTGTGCTTGCAGATCTAAGGCAAAGACTGTTGCGACCCACGAGTCTGCCGTAAAGTGCCAGAACTGGAGCTCCGGGGGCGTCTGCCGGTAGAAGGGGCTACGGCGGGTATTAGAAAAGTGGGACAAGAGGATGCTACAGACATCCTTGAGCAGGCGGAGAACCTAGAGAAAGACGCCCTAAACGACCCACTGCCGCAGAGAGGCGCGGGCGGGCGCCGTGTGCGCGTGGGGGAGCGTCCGGGAAACTTCGGCTGCCAGCTTCCGGGAGGCGTCTCGTAGATCCGACCTCTGAGATCAACAGCAATGGTGGCTTGAATGGGTTGTGGGCTGCCCCCACGGCAGTCGTTGGGCGGACTCCGATTGCAGCTTCCTGGCAGAAACAGGAGCGGCCGCACAACGTCGGCGCGTGAGAGGCGGAGGCAGCAATGGTCGAGGCGGCGCCGCGGCCTCCGCCGATTCCGTCCGCACCTCCGCCGCCGCCACCGCCACCGCTGCCGCTGCTGCCTCGCCAGTTCCCCCTCGCGGCGGCACAGTTAAGGCAGAGACCACCGCCGCGGACGCCGCCGTCGCCGCCAATCCGGCTGTGAGTGACGCCTTCCCAGCCTCTCCCGCGTCCATTGGCCAAGCATCCGCGGATGGCGTACGCCGCGGGGACACCGGCAGCTCCCGCGTGTTGTTGGAGGAGGAGACTGCCTTGGAGGCGGCGGGCGCTGGCAGGGATCCCGGCGGGACCCGAGGAGGATTTCGATCGGGAGTCCCGTTTCCGGTGGCATCGCATCACCACTCAAGAGCTGCGCCTACTCCTGAGAGATGGATTGCATGCTGTGCGCCAGCCGCGACGGCTCAAAATGGGAGGTCTTCGGGGAATAGACGATCTCGCTGTCATGAGACGCAAGCAGTGCGTAAAGGAGGCTCGCGGACAGCGTGGGGTTGGCGTATTTCTTTGACAGGACACGGTATCGCATGAAGAAAATGATATAGAGCCGGAGCAGCGCGGCCCTCCTGTGAAATGAACACGCTCAGCAGCTTTCCGGATGACATCTCGCAGCGCTAACGCGCCTCCTCGATGTCGAGAAAGCAGTTGTGGAGTTCATCCGCAACGGAGCATCCTTTCTCGAAGCAGCGAGCGTCGCCAATCACGCGGGACGGCACTGACTCGAATGCCTCTGACCAGTATGCGTCTTATTGCACCTGAGAGGGGTGGGGTAAACCGTCCTCGAAGTCGTCGGGGCGGGACGGCGGGGCGTGGAATCCGAAAACGGGCGCCCAGCGGGCGACGGCGCGCTCCGAGATCGCATGGTAAAAACCGGACGGAGACGTGGCTCACTAGAGGCAGCGAAGTGCAGCGCCCATCGAGGTGGCCGCCGATACGTCAGCGAAGGAGTAGTCGGAAATTGTCCAACGGAAGGTAGTCGCCGTCGTCGGAGTGTAAGTTCACGTCCTCTTCGTCTCTGTCGTCGGCCGCGAAGACCGGACGAGTGCCACAGGGTCCGTTGCGTCGGGGAGGGGCGCCCTGGGCATCACAACAGCCGCCACTGGGCGGGCCGACAGAAAGAGGAGGGGGGACCAGGGGGCCAGGGGACAGAAGCAGGGGGGGGTACGCCCCGCCGCCGAGGCCGTCGCCGCCGCAGCCGGAACTGCCAGGCTCCATCTCGTCGCCTGCACAGTGCAAACCCCGGACCAGTCTTTCAACGCATCCCGCAGCATCCCCGAAGCTATGACCTCGTCAGAAGTGGACAACGCCGCGGCGCGCAACAAAAACGGCACCCGATCGACGCCTCATTTGCCTCAATCTGAGGTGGGTTGGAGGGGCGAGGGAAGAGCCCCGGACGCCCTGGCCCTCCGAGGGCAGCGAAATTGACACAAGCGCCATTTTTGCGCCGCAGCCCGAGGAACGCCAGCCCAGTGACGCCAAGGAGGCCGCAGACGGCACCTCAGCGCTCGTAAGGCACCGAGCGTGAAAGAAGACGGACGCTCCAAGGCGAAAGGGGAAGGGGCAGCGCAGAGCTGCAAGTAGGTCAGTGCGGCCAGGGACCCTCCGCCTCCCGGCGCCGCTATCGTACATGCCAGCTGCCAGTGTTAATTGCGCATCCTCTGGCGCGGGATAAACGTTTTCCCGCATCTCACAAACGACCGAGTCACTCGATCGACGGTTACCAGGAGAAAATCAATTCTATCGAAGCACAACTGTGAGCATGGCTTGTGTAAGTGCCTCTGCAGCAGTGATGCTGCACCGTGGTATGGGGGTTCCCGCCTGCAGCAGTCAGTCGCTGTCGCTCGCAGCGCTTGAAACAATGCTCTTAGTGCCGAAAAAAATGACGGTGACTCCCTGATGTGGCTGCAGCCTCTCTTGCGTACAAGCGCCACTCTGGAGCCTGGCTGGCGCCTCGGACCAGGGCCCCACCCACCCGTGCCCGAAAAGGCGAGGCAGCGGCGTGCGCAGTGCTTCTTGATGGTGGGGCAGCTGAGAGAGGCCCTGACGGCGCTCCCGCCTTCTCTCGTTCCATATCACACGTCGTCCGTCCGGGGCACAGCGTGGTGGCAGCTTACGCGGCGCATTACAGGCCTGGAAAAAGGACGCCTACAAAAGCACAGATCTTAAGGACATTCTGTATGTTGGTTCTGAGTACGTGTTCTCCGTCAAAAGGCGTGGGGAGTCGCCCGAGCTCCCGGCCCTACCATACGTGTATTGTGAGTAGGTGTATCTGCGGGTGTGAGTGTCTTAACTCCAGTACCCGTAGGCAGCAAAGCGGCCGGCACCCACACCCAGATCTACAGATGAGTAGGTGGCCGTAGGTATCGATCAATTCCGACCGCCAGCGGAGTTCGAGCAAGAAGAGTTCGCCATTCCGATGCGATTATGGCGCTTCACCTGCGCGAAGTACCACTTCATTTTTGGGCTTGATTTCAAGGCTGAAATGGTTCTTGTCGTGGTAGAAGTTCCGCACGCTGGTGTGCTCGGGGCGCCCGTTCCAACTCTCACGTTAGCCGTGAACAATGCGGCAAACAGGTTCACTCACGTGAAGGAACCGTTCCGACATGCTTGGGCAAAATAGGTGCTTGGCGCTGCTGAAAGCTGGCATCTGACCCAACTCGATCAATTTCGGAATTGATTCGCACCCGCGTTTCCCAGGTATATCTCGTATTGATACCCCTGAAGAGACAGGTGGCCAGCACTCGTACCCCAACTGAACGATTTCTGGATATCGTTCCCGAACTTGAAAACGATACATATGAGAGGGCCTGCCGAGCTCGCTGATGCCTTCGCCAGAGGTGCCATCTTGCGGATTTGGGCGGCTTTCCTTCCCTTGCAACCTGCCGAAAACATTCTCATCCACCTAAACGGTGTGCTCGTGGATGCGGCGAGCCCATGCACTTGGGCTGCCGTGGTGCGCCGTGTGCCGCTGCCAACGTAGCACGCGCTCGTCAGAGCAGTCCTTTTGTTACTGCAACAGGGTTGGGTCCTTTATTCTGACGTCTTACTCTGGCTCCTCCCGATTTAGATGCAGACGAACATTTTACGTCACCAGGTCGGGCTTGGCGTCGCAAAACTCTGGGGGCGTGTGCTCCAAAAGTTTGTTTGTCTTCTGCAAGGGGCTCAGTGTGTTTCTCCCGCGGAGGATAAGGTGGTTGTGGACGCGCCATACAGGTACTCGCTCTTAGTTTCTGGGTGAGCACGGGGCGGGCTGACAGCCACAGGTCTACGGCTAGCTGGGAGTGGACGACGAAGCGGACGGGGAAGATGCTCCCTGGCGGCGACTACCGTTGCAGGCGAAGTGCGGCGTGCAGTAGCGAATGCCGCTGTGAACTCTGTTCTAGGCCGACGCCTCTCACCGCTTTATCTGTCGCCTCGTTCGCGGCAACGCAAAAGTGGTCGTGGGGGTACATATGGAGGTATTACCTGGCAGTAGCTCCGTCGGACAATCTGAAAGAGGTCCTCAAGATGGCAGCGTCAAACGTGGCAGCCGTTGAAGTAGACCCGGCGCCGCCAAGTGCGATGGCTTGTTGACTTATACCCCCCCGCCTCTCCGCAACTGGCCAGCAACGTGGGCCGGCGGCGGTTTTGTCCGAGTTTTGGGGCCGATGATGCCGGAAGTGTCCATGGAAGACGAAGGGGGCGAACTCTTGGCACATCATGAGCGCGTATGCCAGGCAATCGGCGCTCTCTCCCCCGCGCAGGTCGGTACCTATCTGTTTCTGCTGCACTTCTGCGCTGGCCCGCAGCCCAACAACGGACGCTTGGCCGCGGTCCCACATTAAGCAGCACGGTGGTTGAGGTGGTGGACCGGGACACTCAGTACGCGCTGCCGCAGCTGCTGAAAGAAGAGGGGGAGTCGGCGGCCACAGTCAAAGCGCTGTAGCGAGGGGCAGCTCTGCTCCTGTATTTGGGGGGGGAAGAACGTGGGAGGACCGAAGACAGTCATGTCTCCTGCCAAACGTGTTTCTCGAGATAATGTACTCTGTGATTACGGTTCGGCGAAAACGCCAGCACTGGAGGCTCCCGCGGTTTTCCGATGGGCGCACCGCGGGGACCCTACGGTCCTCCACCGACTGCGCCTGTCTCTGCCGCGGCAGTAACCCGGGTGGGGCCGACCGCCCTCCCCCCCTCCGGCCTTCCCAAGTGCCGCGCCGGGTGCACACTGGACTCCCGACCCGGCCCTCTTGCGCCAATGTCTGTTCCCGTCGGCTGTTTCCTTGTTCGTTGCCGCCACCGTGGCCCGCCGTGGCGTCGATGAACCGCTTCCTGTTTCCGGTAGCGGTCCTCTGCCACCACAAATAGGCTGCCTGACTCGCCGCCGGCCGAGCTGGCTCCACCAGCTTCAGCGGTCGGAGGCGCCGCGCCGACGCCAGCTTAGGGCTCTCTGCCCCACGGTGGGATCCCGTTGGAGATCCCGTCCCTAGGCCACGCCGCAGCTTCACCAACAAATATCGGTCTGCGGCGGCTTGTTGTCGCCGACGTGGAAGCCATGCACTTGGCGGGGGTGACCTCACCGACCTCCAGCTAGCCCCTCTTGATGCTAGCGGTGATTGTTCCCTCTTTAGGAACGCGCACCACATGGCGTTGTTTCGAGGCCTGTCTTTTCAGGGTTCTACAGACTCGTCGACGCGCAGTCCCTTGGGGATTGGGGGGTCAAGCGCAATGGCACTGCCTAAACCGCGTCGGCCTTCCAACGTTTGGCCTTTTCGCCACTTTGCCACCACCAATTTCTCGTGTGGGAGCGGTCCGACGGTCAGGAGACTACGTGCCGTGTGGACGAAGCGGCGTTCGCCGCCATCTCGCTGCCCCATTCACCATCCTCACTTCGCCACATCCCTCCACCCGCACAGCCTGTCCCCACTCGCGCTTTCGCGATGTGCAGCCCTCGTTCCGAAAAAGGACGGTTCTCTTTTCTGTCAGGCGAAGACCATGTCTATTGAGACAGTGCGACTGCGGCTTTGACAAGCACAGTCACCCATATTGCCACGACGTCCTGGTCGGGATCCAGCTGCTCCTCAGCATTCACGAGTCAAGCTACGACGGATGCGTCCGCGCCAGTCTCTGATTGACCCGCGGCGCTCTCTGTGCCGCCCGTCGAAGAGTACGCTCGACCCCAACACTCACTGGCGCGCACATTAAGATTCCAGGACGCCCAGAGCCGTGCTCTCGGGCACGCATCCCGGTTGCAGTTGTCCGGTTTACGTGATACGGTCGAGCCCCGCGCGGTCCTGGGACGACACAAGGGCGCCGAATCTTCCTGTTACTCAAGAACTGCTCTGGATTCCTCAGCGAAGAAAACAACTGGCCCCGCGCTATATCTTCCAAAACGGTGGCCCTCGTGTGCGAACGTTTCTCCTCAGCTCGCAGACGCCCCTGCGCACGGGCTCCCTGGAGTCCACGTCTCCTTGATAACGTGCGACGTTCACTCCTGTGCTCTCCCGCCTTCGTACGCGTGCGTATGGGTACCCGACCTTCCCTTAAGGAGTGCAAGAGTGGCACAGGCGTCCATCCCGGACGCTCCACGCGATCCACTGACCATACAGCGTGGTCCCTTGTGGCCTGGCGTTATTGGCGGCCACCGTTTTCTGTGTTCTCTTGAAATCCCGGTTTACGCTCTGCTATTCCCAGATGCACCGTCTTCACCGTTCGGGATAGGATGAAGCAACCGGGTCTTGGCGCATTCGAACAGTTGGCGCTGGAGATGTTGCTGTTGCCGACTCGCATGGGTAGGCCCACTCAAGTGCATCAGAGAGCCCGCGTGTCATCTGAAGCGCTGTGTGTCGGTCAGGCGCTCCTTGGGACTCCTTCAAGACCGCAGGTTCCCACACCATGGCGAATAGAGTAGCACCACGACTGGGACCTCCTTGGCTGCATATCCATGCGTGCGGCCGCGCATTATGCTCGGAGTGCATTCTGAAATGCCCCGGCCGCCACAAGCCTCCCAAACTCATACCGTCTACTTATCGTTCTGGGGCTGACTCTGACTTGTGCACATTCACCACGCACGTTATTGGGGGGCGCCACAACCCCAATCATGGCCTTAGCCAAACCGGTATCTGGTAGGGATTCGGCTTTGAATTTGCCGGCAGCACCTAGAAGGTGTGACCCTGAATCTGCGCTCGACGCAGACCACTGGCAAAATGGTCTTTGAAGACACTGCGTGCATGCTGGCGGTGACTCGGGTGCTGTTTGAAGGATTCAACAAGAAGGAGGCCTATCGACGCTATGCCTGCCATCTATCGACGGTGCAGCGGTGGGTCAGCCCCAATATCGCGTCGGGCGAGTTGTGGCCTAGCCCGGTGTTGCGAAACCGGCATGCGGACAACGTCATCTATGAGTACCACTTCCTCCAAGCCGTGAATTCTGTCATCCTGTCGGACACGAAGCAGCCGATAGGGGAAATACAGGATGTCTTTCCTTTTCAGTCCACCCTCCCTGGCTACCGCAACTCCTACACGACGTCTATCGGAACGCTCGACTGAGACCTACGCGCCTCCTGTTTTACCTACCAACGGTTGTGCCGAATGTGCAGGGAGTGCGACAAAGAACGCTGTGTGGCCTTTGCGCGCGTCTTGACGGCTATTCCTCTGAGGTGCATCCTTTGTGTTGAGGAAACGCACGAACATGCAGCACATATTCGGATACGGCGCGGCCGGTGCTTGCGCGGAATGCGCTATGATTGCCCGTCTCGCGCTGAAAAAAACATGCTCCGGACTTCATTAAGGATGGCAGTATCCTACGATACGGGCTTCATCCACTGTGTGACGAAACCAACACCCCCGGCGCAGAACTCCGACGACTGGCTAATCTTCCTCGGGGGCTGCTGCCGACGATGAAAGAGTTCGTTCCGGGGTTGCTTTGAGCGCTTCAGCCCTAAACGTGCGTCCTACTTTATGCGAATGCGCCCATCCACTCGGCTGAAGCAGACGCATAGATTGCGGCGGCGGGGGTCTTCCCTGTGAGGCTGCCTACATTCAGCCAGGACTTCCACTCAGTCGAGGAGGTGTTCAGTGAGCTTTAAAGCTTGTTAAAAATGATGCATCACGCGTTCCCGGGGGAGCCAGACGCCCAACGCCACGCTCTTGCGATTGCTGCCTTGATGGCGGAAAAAAAGCACGCACTTTGAGCATAGTCTTATGGAAGCCATCAGAAATATGTCGGAGCTGGATGGCCCGGAGGGGCCGTAGAGAGAGGCCTTTGAGCCGTTTCAGATGGAGCGAGAGTAGAGCATCATAGAGTGGGTGAGTGAGTTGTGCAAAGACCCGTCTATTGTCTAAGGTGCATAACGATGCAAAGACAAGGACGCGGCGCCGCCGACAAACGCTCAACTCCGGGAAGAAACCCAATAAGTGACCGTGTCCACCAAGCCAGCAGGGAGGTCCCCAAATGACGGGTGGTCATCCCCGGCGTCTCCCCACTTACTCCAAATGAGAGCCGCCACAGCCGTTACGGTCAAAGATGACCTGGACATATTGTGGCCGCGGAGAAGTGGGCCCTCCATCCCCGCTCGCTCCTTGCCAACAAAGCAGCTTCTGTCGGTCGAAGGGCTTGGTCCGTAAAAAAATGCCGAGGCTCTCGTACAGCTGCTCTCGTCCGAGGTGGTCGAATGCGACGCCTTCATCCGACTCCGATGCCAATCCAGGACCTCCGCGCATCTCGGCTACCATAGATTGGTTCTAACCCACCTGACAGACTTGCGGTGGGGTGGTGCCGGCCCCAGCAACCCCAGGCTGTCCCGTAGACCCATTGCGGAGGTTGTGCGCGTCCCCATACGAGGAAAAAGATGAAACCGAGAGAGTCAGACATACAGGCGATTGGGTTAGTTCCCTATTGCAGCTCTTTCTCGTGGCTGTGAAACGCTAAAAAAGGGAGTACGATACAGACCAGGCAACGGGGGAGATGGATCCACCAACGCACAATCGATCCAACCCGACTGGTCCACTCAGCGTGCTCATCAACGCGCCAATGCGGTCCATGTGGCCTTTGTGCTTGGTTGCTCTTGCATTCTCAACCGGCTTGTGAAGCCCGCGTCGGACCACATCTGAGTTTGAGATCTGTCCAGGAGCCGACTCTACAAACTCGATGCCGGCCTGCGTTGCACCAGCGAACAGCAAGGCGGTGTATTCGCTCATGCCCCCCGCAATCCCCCCCGCGTAGGCCTTATGGTAGAAAGCTCCACGAGGGTCTGTCACGAGAGCAGCTCGTGCGGGCGGCCCTGTCAGCGCGTTCGCCACACGGGTCATGGAGGCAGTTCGGACGGCCGGGGGTAGGCTGGTCCCCTCTGTTCGCAGCGCCGCCTTCTTTCGCAGGGCGACGGCCTCGCCCCTGTCTGCCTTCAGGGCTGGTGCGCGGTGTGCCGACTCTGCCTCGCGCTCAAGATGCACGGGCTGCGTCTTTCTACATACCATAAAGCGGGGTTCGAAGGGCGTCTCCTTCTTTATGAAGATTGAGAGCCGACCTGTTTGAGCGCGTTCTGGAGTGAAGGTCTTCGTCAAAGACATGGTATGGGAAAGGTGTCCCTCATCAAAGCTAAGTGTACAGCTGTGCAGCACCAGTAGCGGATATCGAATACCAATGATCAGCGAGTAACAATGACAGTGACACTAGAGTACTGTCACCGAACGACAAAACGAGAGAACACTAGCACCAGAATACACGAGAAATATACATCCTGTCGGCAAAAAGAAAAAGAATGTAAACGCACACTGCAGTCTTCAGGAAAGTGTCTTCAGTAGTATTAGAGAATGGACAATGCTCGGCCCGATCATCGACGGGGACGGTCGGGCAGGACAGGCACTCGCAGCTCTGCGTCCCGCACGTGCTGGCGTTGTGCTTATCGTGCGAAAACCGCTTGCAATACCCGCCAATAGAGCCTGACGCACGCGGGCGGGCGTTCTCCTTGTCGCACGACACGCCGTGTCACCCCAGCCCACAGAAACAGATAGGGACACCTGCCCAGCTGAGGGAACCCACCCGCACACCCTTTGCATACTCTCGCCCGGTGACACGGTCACCTAAGAAATCACCCGAAGGCGCAAAGAGGAAGGAACAAGGTGAGAACGCAGTTTTTGTTTTGTGGGGAAGCCGGGCCACGGGCGCCCCGCTGTCCCCTAGAGCGAACCGAGCAAGCGGGCCCAAATCGCCCCGAATCCCACACAGTAGCCTCCCCATGGGGAGATCTGGGGATCCATACTCGTGGAGCCCCCTGCTGTAAAGCAGATAATTCAAGCAATTGACATACAAATTCAAACGACACACAATCGATCAAGATCCCAACCAGCAACGACAGCGCCATCTATCCGAACCGGGGTGTCACACGTCATCCGCGACGCCTGGCGCTCCTTCGACCTCCTGGCGAGCCAAGGGGCGTGGGCCGGGCCACGTAACGCGACACTCCTCCTCCCAACACGATCAATCATCAGCCCGAGCACCCCCGCCCTGCTGCGGAGTCCCCTCAGGGACATTGGAGGACGACAGTGCGGAGCACCCAGAAGCCGCCGCATCGGTCGGCCCGACGGGGCTGGCGCGGATCGGTGTCACCGCATCGTCCGTCGCCATCGGGCGCGTGTGTACGGACCAATTTCAGATCCTGAAATCACGATGCGGGCACGCATCGGCCGGCAGCGGCTGGGGAAGAGGACGTTACGACGACGTTTGTGCCTGCCGGACGAAACTGGAACGTCAGTGACTTACAAAAGGAGAATTATGCCCGTGTGAGACGCCGATCGCGACTGGATCGTACTGCTTTCAGGCCATTGTGAGAGTTGGGGGGGGGCGGGGGGCTCAGCGAACCGCCACGCCCTACCCAGCAGAACAAGCCTTGAGAGGCGGCACACCGCATATTTCAGCCGGAACGCGCCGTCGATGTGCCGACATGGATCGCGGGAGCGCGCGTCGGGCCCACGCTTCTGTTCAGTACGCCACTGAGTTGGGGGGGGGGGGGTTTCCAGTCCCGGCCCGGCCGGGATGGAGTTTCCGTCGG
>Ga0115030_1001174_pt1 | contig 11687 bp, 14 predicted proteins | sample SidtaG_4_FD_87174 | JGI IMG/M metagenome (GOLD analysis project Ga0115030, IMG submission 87174) | Marine algal microbial communities from Sidmouth, United Kingdom - Sidmouth_Male1 metaG | ecosystem: Host-associated > Algae > Red algae > Unclassified | place: Sidmouth, United Kingdom | collected... | reverse complement strand
GTCCGTGCGCGGAATTGGGTGGCCATAGAAGTATGTGGCCATAGAAGTCCAAACCACGGGTACGGCGTGCGTCCCCGACGCGACAAGCGGGTGGTGTGGGTGCAAACCAATGTCGGGCGTCCGTATGTAGCATATCTCCTGGTCAATTGAGATTCGACCAATTGTGGACCACTTAACTGGTTGGTGTTCATGCGGAGGAATGAACCAACTTGGGCCTTGCCTTCTGGGGGGTTTCTTCCGCCTTGTATATCTGTCTTCGTTTATTGCTTCACCTTTGGGCGGTTTACTTAGATCTTTCGGATCTCCCGGTCGATCGTCCTTGCGCCTCTCTTTTCGTCATACTAAAGCACCTTGGGCCCGGGACTCGCCGTCGTCGGCACTCCCGGTTCCCCATCGGATGTCATCCAAACAAAGGTTTCTTCTTTCTCGTCCCTCGGACGATAGTATTCTCTTTATTGTGTGTCTACGGTCGGTCCTAACATACTGGTTGACTAACCAACGTCATTAATCCCGCAAGAACCAGTGGGCACTCGCCAACAGTTTTCAACCGCAACGGCCGCCACTGCACCCGTGTATGCGATGCGCATGACGATAATGTGCCAAAATATGTCGAACGGTGCGGAATACGAGTGTCCGCACGACGCACGCTCGCCCGGGTGGCTGCGGCGTCGGCGCGCGAGTGTCCAGCAGGACCCTTTGGTACTCGCCAACAGTCTTCAACCGCTACGACGGCCACCGCACCCGTGTGCGCGATGCGCATGCTGATTATGTCGAACAGTGCGAAATGCGAGTGTCCGCACGACGCACGCTCGCCCGGGTAGATGCGGCGTCGGCGTGCGCATGTCAAGAACGACCAATGGGTACTCGCCAACAGCTTGCAACAGCTACGGTGGCCACCGCACCCGTGTGCAAGATGCGCATGCCGATTAATTCGATCGGTGCGAACTCCGAGAGTCTGCACGACGCACGCTCGCCCGGGTAGATGCGGCGTCGGCGTGGGCATGTCGAGCAAGACCAATGGGTACTCTCCAACAGTCTTCATTTGCTACGGCGGCCACCACACCCGTGGGCGCGATGCGCGTGCCGATTATGTCGAACGGTGCCAAATACGAGTGTCCGCACGACGCACGCTCGCCCGGGTAGACGCGGCGTCGGCGTGCGCATGTAAAGAAGGACCAATGGGTACTCGCGAACAGTTTGCAACTGCCACGGCGGCCACCGCACCCGTGAGCGCGATGCGCATGCCGATTATGTCGAACGGTGCGAAATACGAGTGTCTGCACGACGCACGCTCGCCCGGGTAGATGCGGCGTCGGCGTGCGCGTGTCGAACAGGACCAATGGGTACTCGCCAACAGATTGCAGCCGCTCTGGCGGCCACCGCACCCGTGTGCGCGAAGCGCATGCCGATAATATGCCAAAACATGTCGAACGGTGCGAAATCCGAGTGTCCGCACGACGCACGCTCATCCGGGTAGCTGCGTCGTCGGCGCGCGAGCGTCGAGCAGGACCAATGGGTACTTCCCAAAGGCTTTCACCCGCTATGGCGGCCACCGCACCCGTGTGCGCGATGCGCATGCCGATAATGTGCCCAAACATGTCGAACGGTGCGAAATCCGTGTGTCCGCACGACGCACACTCGCCCGGGTAGCGGCGGCGTCGGCGCGCGAGCGTCGAGCCGGACCAGTGGGTACTCGCCAACAGTTTGCAACCGCTACGGCGGCCACCGCACCCGTGTGCGGGATGCGCATGCCGATAATGTGCCAAAACATGTCGAACAGAGCACAGCGCGACTGGCATCGGCTCCACGTCCTCCTTTGTGTGGACGCGCACGAGGCTGGCCGTTGCTATGCAGGAGGCGGGCTTTCAATTTCCGCGAGGGCCCACGCATTACGACGTGGCGCACGAGCACCCTGCCATTACGGCCCTGAGAACCAACTACATCGACACCGGGCGGCAGTACCGTCGGACGGGGCGCAGGATACACTACACTGACGAAACATGGGACAATAAGAACATGACGGTGTACCGGGGCTGGAATGATGGGACGCTGAATTGAATAGCCAAGGTGCCGTCGGGCAAGGGCGGCAGGAGATTTATTGCCCACGTGGGCTCTCGCCAGACGGGCCTGGTGGACGGCAGCAGCCTTTTCTTCATACGCAAGAAAAAAACAGGGGACTACCACTATGAGATGAACTCTGACCGCTGGCTGGAGTGGCTGAATGACGACGTCTTCCCCAACATGCACGGCGGCGTCTTGGTGATTGACCGCGCCCCAGATCACCTCGTACGCACCGAGAGCACGCGCCCCGCCAACACCAAAATGCGCAAAGCGGAGGTGGCGGCGTGGCTCAGGGCTCACGACTGCGTGCCAGAGGAGTGGGAGGGCACCCATTGGGAGAAGGACAAGGTCAAGAAGGAGCTTCTTGAACAAGCAGCCAAGAACCGCCCCGGCCTCAGGTACCTGGTCCAAGACCTGGCGAAAGACTTTGGGATATCCATCCTCATTTCACCAGTGGCCCACCCTGAGCTCAAACCTATCGAAATGGTCTGAGGCACCGTGAAGATGGCGCTCAAGCGGGCCAACATCGACTTTACGCTGACGACTTTGAAGACGCTGGTGGCGGAGCAGTTTGTCTAAATTACCGCCCCGGAGTGGCTCAAGTACGAGCTGCATGCTATCAAGATGGAGGACAACTTTCGGGCGGTGGGCGGGGTGAGAGCAGCGGTGGAAGCAGCATTTGGGGAAGACCAGCTGGAGGTGGAGTCCGGGGGGGGGGAGGGTGGGAGTAGCTCGTCTGATGAGGAGAGCGACGCCAGCTCCCACATGGAGGAGTGACAGGTGCTTTGCTTGCTGCACGTACGTGTTTTCTCTTGTTTTTTCCTGTTCTCTTGGTGCGACCGGGAGGCTGGCACACGTAGGTGGCCTGTGTGGTGGGCGAACACTCGGGGGTGTGTGGATGCGATCAGAGCCGTGCACTGCTGTGTGTTTGTGCAATCTTCCAAGTCACGCTTTCCATTGACCCATGCAGACAGATTTAAACCACACAAGTCGCCTTATTCCGCGGCAACATATATCTTTGTGGACCCCGACCTGCCGATGTCGGAATTCATTTGATTCGGGCCAGAGGGACAATCGGACTGGAGACACAGCATTGGCGTCCATGGCGTTGCAGACAGGCACCTTGTCTCTTCCTCTCGGCACCTCCGGTGGAAGACAAGCGATTTCGTGCCTGACTTTCTTAGAACTGAGCCGTAGCTCACTGCTGACCTCGCCTACAAAGCCTCGGCCCCATCCGACAGCCTCCCGTCTCGTGCGGTTTTTTTTCTTACACGTCTAGCTATATGGGATGGACCTTTAGGCTGTGTCACGAACGCGGGCGATTCTGACGCCTGCAGCCGATTCTGCCACACCACCCACAGATGAGATTTAATTTTTTGGGAAATACGTTGAAGTATGCTTCGACTTGGCGGCGCCGCAGAATCGCCGCCGTCCACCACCCAGGTACTCACACTTTCCTTCCCCGCTGGCGATTCTGTCACGCAGCTCGCAGCCGCCCGAGATCGGCAAAGGTGTGTCTGTCTCCTCGCCGTCGGCGACCGCGTTGCCTTCCCCCCAACACGACGACGACAACCACACCTGCACCGTGTCAACGGAGGAGGAGGCCCTCCCGATGTAAGCTTGGAAGTTTATTTTGACACAGCATGGGAGTGGCTGGTCGCTGTGGCGCGTCATCCCGTATCACCAGTGCCATCGCCGTTTACTACTCCACCGCCAAGCGTATTTTCTGACGCGCTTCGTGGACTGTACCCATTCTTTCCTCGTTTCTCTTTTGGCGCTCTACGCTGCTTTCCCCCCTCAATAATGTGTTTCTCCTTTCGGGTGTTTTCTCTTCTCCCTCTTTGCTCCCCCTGCATCGCTCCCCCCTCCCCCCCTCACCCCCCCCACCCTCACCCCTCTCCCCTCGCCCCCCCGTTTTTTCACGTCTCCCGTCGCCTGGGTCACGCCTGCATGCATGCCATTTTTTTCTCTGCTGCTGCAGTCGGCGCCGCGTCGTCCTCCGCGCCACTTCGTTCGTCAACCGTGTCAACCCGTCGGGCACCCTGGCGTTGGCGACCCCACCGTCTGTCAAGGAGCCGTCGTCGGCCGGACACCAAGTTGGTGCTGGCGGTGACCGGCCGTCGCCCTCGGCCCCCCCCCTTCCCCATCAACGTTGGCGGTGACCGGCCGTCGCCCCCCGCCCCGCCCCGGTACCCATCCACAAGGACCGCAACCCGCCGTCGCCGCTCCCCTTTGCCTTCCCCATCCTGTCCGTCATCGACTGTCGGGGTCGCTGGTCGTTTTATTGAGGTCAAACTTTACTTTTCAACCACCAACCACCACTCTCAATATGGGGTGCCGATCACACCCGCTCGTGCTCGCTACTCTCCGTAAACGAGTATTTTTTTTCACTATTCTTATCGCTGCTTTCGACGTCGGGTGGGTGGAGGAGCAAAACGTGCTTCCTGGTAGTGGGCGGACGGCCAAGATGGGACTGCAATTGGGTTGGGCTCTGTCGTACGATGCGTTCCGCAAGACGCACGGGCGTCGTTACCGCTCCCATAGCGGCGACGGCCACCATCGGAGCGCCTGCTACCAACGCGTCGACGGCCGCCGCTGGTGCGCCTGAGATGACCACGGTGGCAAGTGCCGTCCCTGCGCCGGCCGCTGCCATGGTGACGGCCTTTGTCGGTGCGCCGGCCGCTGGGACGGCGACGGACGCCGTCGGTGCGCCTGCTACCTCCGAGGTGACGGCCGCCGTCTATGGGCCGGCTGCTGCCTCCGCGACGGCCGCGGTTGACGCGTCTGTTGACGGCGCAGTGACAGCGCGCAATCTGGACGGTGCCCTCCTCGCCGCGACGGCAGTTGCCGGCAGTCCTGCGGGCGGCGTGTCGGGCTGCACGCAAGATACGACGGGCCTTTATAATCTCCCTCTGTCGACCGCCCCAGTGCGCCCTCTTGTAGCCAGCAGCGGTGGCAGCAGCGCCCCTTCCGCAGCTGCTTCTTCGAGTATCGCGGCCGGCACAGCCGCTGGGGCAGCGGTGGCGCTCGAGCGTGCGGCGGCAGCGGCGAGCAACCGAAACAGCCCGCTTATGAGCCGCCTAGCCAAATACGTCTCGGCGATCACGGGCAAGGGCGCGTCGGCGGTCCCTATGCTGCCCTGCGGGCGCTTGGTGCGCTCGTGGCGGCCGCCGAAGAGGCCGAGACACACCTTGGCCTCGGGCTGTTGGTGCACGCGTCCGGAGTGGACACGGCGGGCAACGTCGGCTTCCTCACGTTGGCGGGGAAGGGCAAGTACGCCGGCCCCGACGTTTTGCGCGTCCTATCCGACGTCCACCAGTTTGCCCGAGCCGGCGACGTTCTGTCGCAAGACGCGCTGGCTCACGGCTCCCGGTCGGCGCGCCTCGTCGGCTCCGCCACGCGCACGACGCCCGTCGTCGCCCCTCTGCCGGCCATTTCCGACGAGGACATGGAGCTGCACGAGCTCATGACGTCGCCTTTTGACGACGACCTGCCGCCGCCTGTGGAGTGGCAGCGGTTGGCTGGCAGGGTCTGTCGGTCGCGGTCCCACGCCCCCCTCAACGCTTCTGAGGAGACAGAACCCTCGGCCGACAGCGTCGCAGCTCCCTCCACCACGGGCATGCCGTTTCTGGTTGAGTCGATCCTGCATCCCCCGGTCTACATGCCCGAGTAGGAGATCAAGGACATCCTGCGGGAGTTGATGGGCATGGCTGCCGCCTCCAAGCTCGTCCGGAACATCCTCAAGGTGGTTGTCATCCTGCTCGCGGCCAAGTTTGGCGTACACCCGCAGATGATGCAGGAAGGGCTCGCCCGATGGTGGTCCCATCGGCTTGTTGTCAACCCGGCCGGCGACGGGCAGGTGGTGGGCGGGCGCTGGCCGCTCGGCGTCAGTGTGCCCCTGTCTCTCTTGCCCGCGACGCAGCGGACGCGAGGTGCGGAAAATGGCGTTTCGGGAGGGCTCGGTCGCCGCGTGGTCTTCCTGTCGAGCATCCCCAACAGCGACCGCTGCACCCAGGAGCAAGCGGTTGCTTCTCTGATCCTGCTCTGGGGTAAGGAGTCGCGCGTCCGGAGGCCTATCCGGACGGCGCTGTTCCGCGCTCAACTGGCGCAGCAAAATAAGAAGAACCGAGCGGCGGCGGCGTCTCGCCGAGCGACGGACGCTGTGGCGGAGTCAGCAGCGGCAGTCCGCCCCGGAGTGGCAGCGGCCAGCGCGGCGGCTGCAGCTCGTCAAGGCACCCACGGTGCCCACCACCATGTCGTCATTGCGCCTCGGCCGGGGGCGGTGGCGAGCAGAGGCGGCGCGTCCGCCGCCACGTCCGCCGCTACCAATGACGCGGTGGCGCAGGGCGCCCTCACCGGTTCGTCGGTCGTGGCAGCCCGTGCTGCCACCCGTGCTGCTGCACGACGGGCCCGGTATTCAGCGTGCGTCCCTCGGCGCATGCTGCCACGCCGACGGGCAAACGCGGCGGGTCGGAAGCGTCTGGAGGCAGCCCGTCCAAGCGGGGACGGCATGCTGCCGCACGGCCGCGGGTCTTGGCGGCGAGTGCTGCGCTGTCAACTTTCGCTGCTGTCACAGCTGCTGTTACGGCCGCGGCGTTGGTTCCCGCCACAGCCCACACTGGGCAACTCGTCTCTACAATTGGAACCGTTCCGGGAGTGGATGACGGGCCTCATGATCTGCTGGACGCGGCAGGCCTGCAAGTCGGGCACGGTGTGGTGCATCCATCGCGCAAGGTACTGCACGGCCGTGCTTTGTCGGACAACCTGGTGGTCGTACTGTTGGAGGGTGTTTTCAACCCCCGCTACATCTACACGCACGAAATAGACTTCCCTGTGGAGCAGGGGTTGTCATGGATATATCCCCGACGATTATATCCGTGCATTATATCCGTATGCACTTCGGATACGAGCCGGGGACGCGTATCCAAAATGCATTATGAGAAAAGGAGGTGAGGATATATCTATCCTGTCCGACATAAATTGCAAGATTCTATCGGATCCGTATCCCAGATATTAGAGTCAGGATACAGGGATATAAAGGATCATGAGGCTTTCCGCGCCTGCAGAATTCTGGTTAAACACATTCGACCTCTCTTTGTCCCTGACCTTTAGGACAGGGTGCTCTCAAAGTGTAGTGATGCACACATATACTTAGATCAAGGGACTTTCTCTCCGTTTCAGAGGTGGCAGTCTGCATTCGGGATCTGAGGGCGTGTCAGCGTTGGAAGGGTCGCGATGACGCTGAAAGCGAATAGAGTTACGCGGCCTCTTAAGGACTGTCCTGCCACAAGGGTCCCAGGGCCCAGACGGCGCCTGCCCCCCTGCCCCCCCCCCCACCGCCCCGAGTTGCGCGCGGCGACCGCGTGCAGCGACTTCCGGGGTTCGAAGCGCCCGCGATGACCCGCGGTTGATCGTGCCTGCGCGCCGGCTTCGGTTGCGGCGGCACGTCGGCGGATTCTAACTCCATCTCGCGGCACGGTTCGAGGCACCCCGTCGCGCAGTGGTCGATCCCATCCGCCCACCCGTGCGCCTTGTCGGCCGCGCGCAGGTGCGCTGCGCGGCGCGGTGACGGCCCCGCCCGTAGGCGTTGCACCACGCCGGCGGGCCGCCGCCGCCGCGGCGGCGGCGGCGGCACCCCTTTCCCCGCCGCGCGCCCCCCCCGCCACGGCAGTGTGGCTGCACGCGCCCCCGTGCGTGCTTGCGGCCATGGAGCCGGCCGGCTTACCCGGTGTCTATGCGTCGCCGAGCGCGCCACCGCCCTGAAGGCCAGGGTATTGCACGTACGTGCCTGGAATCGCGTGCCGACAATCAAAGGATTAAGGTCCGAACATTGGGCAGCGACAAGCCCCGATCCAGCCCGACCCGGGTGGAACCGTTCAATCTCGCGACTCGACCCAATTTCGTTGTTGTCAAAGTGTAAAACGAGCTTCAGAACGGTCTCTCTGACGTCCGTTTACACAAACGGCGGGGAACCGCCTCGACAGCGCCCGTTGGGGCGTTGAAATCAAGTGTGGATTTCAAGTCGTACTGACGTCCATTTAGCACTCGAATAACGTCCAGATGGCGTTCTTCTTGGGCTCTAATTGAGCTGTCTGTCGGACTTGGGGGATTATATTCGGATCCAATAATCGTATCCGGATACGCTTATAATCTACTCAAATATCCGGTTCCGGAGACAGATATCCTGATCCGGATCTCAGCTGATGGAGTTATCCGTAATCTGATACGAAGGATCGGCGTGTATCCGTATCCCATTACGGCCCAAAATCTATATCCTGACAGCCCCTGCTGTGGAGCCGCCGGGGGTATCGACTCGAGTGCTGGGGGACGCCATCGGAAACTTCATCGTGTTGGACCCCGACCTGATTCTTCCTGCTTAGTCCTCTTTTCTTCGTGTTTAGTGTGCCCTTCTTTTTCTCAGTCTGCTCCTGTGTGTGGAGCAGTAGCTTCGTTCACCACCTCGTCTCTGTTGTGTGTAGGTGTTCTCCAAGTTTAGCTGTGCCTTACATGACGTCTACTTGCCATCCGCTTGGTGCTACAGCCCATAACAGAATGAGGCCGTGGCGGAACGGGGGGCGGTTGGAAAGGGCAGTGTGGAAACTGGAGCTCTACTACAACGGAGCATAACACGCATTGTCTGTGTTTTTCTCTGTCCTCAGGTGGTGCATGACGGGGCGTCCTCCGCTAGAAGGGTTCCTGAAGGGGTTTCAGCCGACACCACCTTTGCGCGGCACGACCGCATGGCGCACCCCCCCCCGAGGCACTGACAGGGCGCACCTCCCCCCGCAGCCAATATCGCCCCCCGTCGCCCGACTCGCTGCCGCCGAGCACCAAGCCCGCGGCGACCCAAGCGAGGGATCATGGCAGCGCCCTCCCAGGCCGCCCCCTGGGCGGGGGCCATGAACTCCGTGACCGCAGCTGCGACGGGCGCGGCCGGCCGGTGTGCGTCTCTCCCCCTGCATCTCCAGACATACACTCTCACCGCGGTGGCCGCCGCCGTCGGCACCCGCACAGCCGTAGCCGTCTCTGTCGCCCTCCCCTCCACCAGAAAACCAGCGCTTCTCACCAACGCCGCCGCAGCGTTGTGGGAGGCGTCCACCATCCTCTGCGTCCTCCGCATGAAGGAAGACTCAGTCGTCGGAACCTGGGGATGGTGCTCGTGGCCACCGACTCTGGGCGGTCACAGCAGCGGTTCGGGTCGGGTGCCAGTGGCTGAGTCACGTGACTGCAGACAAGCCCGCGGGGCCACTTGGCATTTGGGGCGCCGTGGCAGACTGGTGGTGGCGTGGCCTACCCACGGCTCTGGCGGGTCCGAAGTCCGTCGTCGGCGCGGCCAACACCCGTTACGGCGGTGGCGACAGGTAGGCGCATCGCAGTCTGTTAGAGGGGACCATTGATGGATCCCCACCCGGGGGTGAGCCAGACAGAGACTGTGTGCCAGCCGCGGCGGGTTTTCGGCCGTGGTGGCGGGCAATGCGTGTATGGTGCGCGCGGAACACTGTACTACCGCCTTCCCTGTCGCACTACGCCACCGCCTGACAGATTTTCCGCCCAGGAGAGGGTGACACGTTCCCCTTGCACCGTCGTGGCCACACATCCGGGGCGTCATGGGGCCCTCACAGGACATGGGCCTCGTGCAGTGACGCTATCTCCCAGTCCTGGTCTCTCAACAATCAATGGCCCACGCAGCGGGCGCCTACGTTTACCCCCTCCATGTCCACCAAAAGAGCCCGCGTTGACACCAGACGGCCACCACTGAAAAGACGCCCCGGTAACTCTACCAGCCAGTGGATCGTGCGAGGACGGGCGGCACTGAGGACGTGCCCTCCACCGTGCTCGATCCACCTCCGGTTGCGGAGGCGATCGGGGCAGCCCGAGCACGGGCCGGTCACAAGCGGCAAGCTGGCGGCGTCCGGCATCGTTTTTCACTGTCCCTCCTCTCGCGAGTGAGGTCGCCTGGAGGTCAAAGCATCCGCGTTGCTCTTCAGATCTTCCGGAACTTTTCGGCACGAGACGGCTCGATCCGCCGCCAGCACGTGCGTAGTGAAAAAATAATCAGGAACTCATGGCCACAGAAGGACAGGAACGTATCTCAGGAACGTTGAGGACCATCCATTGGGCGGAAACGCCAAGCGTCGCGCCGTTTCCTGACACCCACACTGCTGCATTGTCATCCCCGCATCGCGTCGTCGCCGCTGCTGCAGCTGTCCGCCCCCTCCCCTCGCACCGGCGCTCCGCCCCTGCTCCAAATCGTCGTCCCCGTACCGCACGCTCCTGGCCTCGCGGGAATCCGCTTCTTATTTTGATAGCCTCGGCGAGCATCGTTTCGCTGTGGTGCCACTCTGTCGCTCGGCCTGCCCGCTCCAAGAGTTGTATGTGGCTTAGTGGGAGCGGGGAGGTGTGAGTTGTGCACTGGCCTGCCGATGCCACGCCGCTGCGGCCGCGTCCGCGCGTTTCTCGGACGCAGCGGTGGGTGCGGCAGTAGTGGGATCCACTGGAGAGGTCGCAGGATGGCGGCTGAATCTGTCATGGACTGCCGTCATCACTGTCCGCGCGGAACATCAATGGCCAGGGGGGCGCTAAAGTGACAGCCGCTTGTGCGCTGCATAGGGATGTGTGCAAGGGAGAGGCGGTGGCTGTGGTGGCATTCGGAAGCTGCAAGGCTGAGCTGTCTCTCCGTGTCTCACAGCCGGGGTCCGATGTGACAGATGTTCAGGCAATCAGTCGGCCTCCAGCGGGCCAGCTGGAATGGCGCCCCCATCAGGTGGGAGCGTAGACATCGGGAACTCCATTAACCCGCAAACGAGGGTCTGACGGCCTTGTCATGTCGGAAACTGTACACAAAGCGTGTCAGATACCACACCATCTCTCATGACACAGTCAGCTGGATGCCGTCTACGTGTGCTCATTTGACCTGACAGTGGCGCTCTGAAGATCTGCAGCGACACGCGGGTCGCATCTTGTACGACGTCACGGTGACAAGTAGGTCGAGGCGCGTCAGGTATGGAAAACTATGCGGGCATGTGACTGCTGGGAATTTGCATCTGTTTCGTGTGCCAGCACAAGGGTGGCTGTCATTCTGGGGGGCAGTCAATCACTGCCAACGCCCCCATCGTTGGTGGGTGCATCAAAAGCGATGGGCGCCGGTGCTCACTCGTCATGGAACGCGGGGGCGTCAAGAAGGGTTGCGACTGCACCTGGCGGCACAGGAGGGGCAGGAACGGTGGAGAAGCGTTACTGTTATGCTACAGTCCATCCCCATGTACGACGGCGCCAAGACAACCAGGGATAGACACCTGGTCGCTGAGCTGTGTAGCAATGGCGACTGAGCTTGCAAGAGAGGTAGTGCGGCTGTATTCAGAGAACGACGGCCTCCACCGCAAGCGGGCGTTGGAAGGGGAAAATGGGACGTCTTCGTAACTAAGTTTAGTCTTGGCGGATACAATCCGTACTTATTTCACTGTCATGCTTGGTCGCGTCCTCTGAGCTGAGCTGTGCCGCGGAGATGTGTGGCGGTCGGTGAGCGGGCCACCGCCGTCTCGCCACCAACGATCGTCTTCGCTGCAGCGCCTCCACGTCGCCCATGCCGTCGACGTGCTCGCGTTGTTCTGCCGCCCCCCCCCCCC
>Ga0115030_1001173_pt1 | contig 11692 bp, 4 predicted proteins | sample SidtaG_4_FD_87174 | JGI IMG/M metagenome (GOLD analysis project Ga0115030, IMG submission 87174) | Marine algal microbial communities from Sidmouth, United Kingdom - Sidmouth_Male1 metaG | ecosystem: Host-associated > Algae > Red algae > Unclassified | place: Sidmouth, United Kingdom | collected... | reverse complement strand
GGGGGCGGGGGGGGGGGGGGGGGGGGGGGGGGGGGGGGGGGGGGGGGGGGGGGGGGGGGGGGGGGGGGGGGGGGGGCGGCCGCGGCCGCCCGCCCCAATGGGGGTGCCCCGCGGCGGGGGGTTGGTGCCTCGGCCGGCGCGCCGCGCGCGTCGACGGCGGCCGCGCGCCGTCGGCGGGGGTTGTGGGCGTCCCAGTGACCAAGTAGCGCTGGAGGACCGTAAAGTTTGTGTTATTTATGGCTCCCTGCCATAGAATCTGTCACTGTGTGACCGGCGATGCATTTTGATGATACGACAAGCATCGTGAAGCTCTCATTGAGATCTCTCCAGCGCAGCCCAGTTCATAAATTTCAAAGTGTACAGTTTTGTTGAACTGGCTCAACTTTTCATGATCAAACTTTAGAATACACACTTCTTGCACATTCTTGCGACTTTGGACGTGTGTTCTCGTTACAAGACACTATGATTCAGCTCAATGTGAATAAAAATGGCCTGGTCGAATTGGAATGGACTCGCGACCCATATTTTCTTTAAAACGAGTCTCTTAAAACCAAAAAAACACTCCCGACTTTCGAAGCGACCGTTCTTAAACCGCACGCACTCTCTTTGTTTCTACCTGCGCAGTTAGAATGAGGTTTCTATTTTCGGGAGCCACACATGTGGAGGAGCACCAGTCCTTCCTGCCACTGTGCCGTACTCCCAGCGCTGGGCGGTCTCCCCGACGACACGCGGGGCGCCGCCGCGGGTGAGTGAGGCCCCCGGCCGGGCTGCGAGGCGCCCCATCCCCCCCCCGGCCAGCCGACCATGCCGTCGATGACGACCACCAGATTTGGCGGCAGTGTCGTTGGCGGCCGCCCCGGCCGGCGGACGTTGGCGGGCTTGCGGGGGTGACGCCTGTCGGCCGCCCGCGTGCGGCGGGCAGAGGCGTCTGCTCCCGGCGAGCGTGCCGCCGCTCGCCGTCGCGAAAACCGACGTGGAGCGTTGGTGTTCCACGGCGGTAAGGGGGGGGCGGGGGGAGACTCTGACGGGCAGCACAGCCCAGGGTGGTGCAGTGGGTGCGACACTGGCGGCAATGGCGGCGGCGGTAGCGGCAGCGGCCGCGGCGACGGCAGCGGCAGCGGCAGCGGCGGCGGTAGCGGCAGCGGCAGCGGCGGCTGCAGCCGCCTCGCCGCTGGCACGGAGGGGCCGGCAATGGCATCCGACGACGGAGTGGCCGTCGTCCATCGCAGGGGGGGGCGGGGGGGGAGCGCCCCCGCGGGAGGGGCGTCGCCCGAGCGGTCAATGTCAGAGACGGGAATGACGGCGGCAGGGCGGCGGCGGGGGGGGGCTGCAGGAGGACGTGAAGAGGGTGAACGGTGCCGACGCAGGCCAACCGCTGGGGGGGTTGCGACATTCGTCAGTGGTTCTATTCCACCACGTCGCTCGTGAGAATAGAGAGCGTCGGCAAGGTGTGGGTCAAATGTGGAAATCTTCTCGATCGGAGCCGCACCCACATTTACACCCACGCCGGTTTGCCGACGCTCTCTGTTATTCTCGGAGTGCAGGCGCTGTATGTTACGGGTGAACTCGCGGCACGCTCAGTGGTTTTTTGTTCCACGTGTGGCGACCCCGCGTGGACGTCCGGGCGAGTGCAACGCGTGCGTAGACCATAGGTGCGGTCCAGGTGAGGCTGGGCAGCGATCAGCCAATCAGTTTGCTCTCTCGTTGCCCTCCCATTGCGATAGCGGGTGGACAGAGAAGCACACCCTCTCGACCAGGAGGGCCTGACCAATGAATTGTGTTCTTGTGGCGAGATCCACTGGATATGGCCTTCACCAGGGAATCTCCTTCCATATGACGTGACCAGAAGTATCCGAAGCGCACGTGACCGGATACTGTCGGTATCTGTGCAGGTTAGGATGTCGATGCATGCTGTTCGCGCACATGCAACCGCAGCAGGTGCACAAGCCGTGTGGCAAGATCAAGTCCGTAATCCACCCACTTCAACGCAGCTAATTCCTCCTCCCCGCATGCAAGGGGTGATGCGCCCCCACTTCTCCGCCGTCTTCTCCCGCCCCCGACTGGCTCGCTGCGGCTGGCGGATGGCAGCGGTATCGTGTCACGGCGACCACGGCTGGCCGACATCATGGCACCCACCAAGGAGGCGTCTACGCTCCTGGGTGGCACACCAAAAGACGGGAGCGACTATGGGAGCCTGCCGGCCTCGCCGGTCGACGGGTTGGGCAGCCCCATCGACAGCGGCGGCGGCGGCGGCGGCGGCGGCGGCGGCAACGTCGACAATGGCGGCATCTCCCTCGCAGAGGCGGCGCGGGATGACCCCCAAGACACTGCCCTGACCGCGGCGGAGCAAGCGGCCTGGGTTATTGAGGAGCTCCTCCGCGGTCAGCCCATCAAGTCGGCTTCCGACGTTGGCTCCTCCCGCTCGGCCCGCACCTCCTACCTGCGGCTGCGCCACTCGGAGCCCGGGCAGCAGTTGCTGGTGCTCGCGCTCATGGTATTGAGTTTTTTGGAGCCCCCCTCCTGGTGTGCCCACGTCGGCTGCCCAAACGCGCCTCACGAGCTGTCCACGTACGCCATGTCGGGCCTCCAGGGGTGGTTGTCGCGGACGGTCGGCGCGCGCCTCGAGGGCTTCCTCCTCGGCCTCCTCCTGGCGATTGCGGTGTTTGCGATGGCCTTTGTGCAGCAGCCAGTGGTGAGCCGCAAGCGCCTCCAAGTCAAGACGGTATTACTGACGCTGGCAGCCATCGACTGGGCCGTTGCCGTCTTTGGCGGCAACTGGGGGTGGCGGGTCGCCGCGCCGCTGCGCGTGGCGCTCACCCTCGTCTACTTTGCGTCACTGTACGACGTGGCGTCGGGTCTGGTGTCGGTCCTCCCGTCGTTTGCGTCGGTCTTTTCCATGGTGTGCCTCTTTGTGCTCATCGCCGGCTGGACGGCGGCGCTGCTCTTCCACGACCTGCCCGGCAGCTCTGACATTCAGGTGTACTATGGGAGTCTCCTGCGGGGCATCTACACAATGTTTGCGGTGTTGACGACGGCCGACTTTCCGCTGCAAATGATCGACGTGTACGACGCCAACGGCTTTTCCGCGGTCTTCTTTGTGTTTGTCATCGTCGCGGGGGTGGTCTTCCTCTTGGGGCTCGTCACCGCCACCGTCTACAACGTGTACACGGAGCACCTGCGGCAGTGGACGGCAAACAAGGCTCGGGTGCACACTGATGGCCTGTCGGTTGCTTACGACCTGCTGCGGAGCAACCGGGGGGCCAATATTCAGGGGCGTCCGGCGGGGGACAAGGCAGCGGGCGGCAGCGACAGCGGCAAGGGGCATGGTGGAGGGGGAACCACATCTGGTGCGTCAGCGCTCACTTCGGGCGCTCCGTCACCCAACGCATCCGGAATGTACTCACCGAATTCGTCGGGCATGCTATCGTCAGCCACGTCAGGGCTCCTCTCGTCCGACTCGCTGCAGCAGGCGTGTGCCGATGGCGACGCGGGTGGCGACGTGGAGCATGGGGTGCGCGTTGGTGACTCCCCTCCAACCTCCCCGCCAGTCGGGGATGGCGGTGCGAGCGCCAGCGGTAGCGGCACCGCCGAGGGCAAAGACGGGCAGCGTTGCGCCGGCCCATCCGCGTCTCCTTCCGACCCTGCGCCCGACAATGAGCTCCGCCCCCGCCACCTGCGCGCCCTCTTCCGAGAAATGCAAAAGAACGAGACGCTGACGACCACCGACCTGACGCGATCGGACCTCGTCTTTAAGGTCCTCGACGATGACGGGGACAATACGCTCGACCTGGAAGAGTTTGAGGACCTCTTCGACGCGCTTGAACTCAAGTTTGAGTCCCTCACACGGGAGACATTGCTCCAACGCCGCTTGCCGTGGCTGTACCGGGCGCCCCAGTTTGCGGCGCTGATGGACTGGGTGCGCGCGGACGACTCGTTTTGCAGGACCCTCAACGTAATCATGATTCTTAACATGTTGGTCGTCATGGTCGAAACGCACCTCGACTTGACGCACAACGACTCGGCGTTTTCCGTCGTCGCTTTTGCAGTGATTGAGCTCGGCTTCTCGCTCATCTACATTGTCGAGGTTGTCCTCAAACTCATGGCCGTCGGGTGGCGCGTGTACTGGCGGCAGTTTGGCAACCGCTTTGACTTGGGCGTCGCGCTGCTGCTGCTCGCGTCGGCGCTGTACGTGGTCATCTCCCCGTCGGAGCAGTCAACGGCGACGGTGCGCATTTTTATGCTCCTCCGGCTCCTTCGGCTGCTGACGCTGATGGCCGACATCAGCCACTTTCGGCTGCTCGGTCGCACCGTATGCGTCGCCGGCGCCGTATCCCTCCCACTTCTTACCCTCCTCTTCTTGTGCATCTTCCTCTTCTCCTCTCTGGGCGTGCAGCTGTTTGGGGGTCTCTTCTGGAAGGGCAACCCGGCCCTCGACCCGGCTGTGAACCCGAGCGTCGCGGCGTTTGTCGAGAACAACTTCCTGGTGCTGAACTTCAACGACGTTGCTACGGGATGCCTCGCGCTCTTCTGCGCCATGGTCGTCGGGTACCTGACGGAGCTAGCCAACGCGGCGACGGTGACGAGCGGCACCGCCACGTCGCTGATCTTCTTTGTCTCCTTTTACGTTTGCAGCGTGCTCATCATCGGTAACGTGGTGTTTGCGCTACTCATTGATGTGCTCATCTCGACGCAGGAAAGGCTGAGCGGGGAGGACGCAAGCGAGCGGGGGGCGTCGGTCACGCAGCTGAGCCAGCGGTACGGGCTGCGGCACGTCAAGGTCTCCCACAGTGGGACAACGCTGACACACGAGCGGGTGTTTTACCAGTTCTTCAAGGAAAACCTCGACCAGATTTGAAGTGCTCGTGGGAGGTGGGAGCTGCGAGAGCCCGTTGAGTTTCGGCGGCGGGCAAGCGTGGGATCTTGTGCGGGGTCGTCTCGCAGGAGTAGGCGGCGTCGATGCGTGGGCGCCGCGCGAGCTGTCTTTCTCTTGCTCGTAGAACCGGCTGAGCCTGTAGGCCTACAATACCTGTCTTTTATTGCATACACGGTGTCGGCGGTGGCTGCAGGTGGTGCTAGGCTCGTACGTTGTCCCTGTACGGAGGCGCATGCAAATTCCAGTGCAGCCACCAGGCGTTCAGCAGATAGGCGAGAGTCAACCCACACCAGACACCAGGCAATAAGAATACGTGACGGGCAAAAGCTTTGTTCATAGAAGACCGAGCAGGCAGCAAAAAAGAGAAGAGCGCAAGCCGGATCACTTGTAAAAGGTAAACTCTTGGTCGTCGTCCTTCTTGATACTGCTCTTGTAAGCCTTCTCAAAGTCCCGCGGCAGGACCATGTATCGGTTGGCACGCACCGCCTGCATGCCCGCCTCTTGGCAGATGGCCGCAATCTCGGCGCCCGAGATCTTGTCCGGCCGGCTGACATACTCCTCCAGGTCGACCTCGTCGCTCAAGTTCATGCGGCCGGTGACCACCTGGAAAATGAGCCGCTTCTGCCGCCGGTCGGGCGTAGGGAACTCAATCTTGCGGTCCAGCCGCCCTGGCCGCAGCAGCGCCGGGTCGAGCGTGTCCGCCCGGTTGGTGCACATGATGACCTTAACGTTGGAGTGTTGGTCGAAGCCGTCCATCTGGTTGAGCAGCTCCATGAGGATGCGCTGCACCTCTCGGTCGGCTCCCGTTTGCGCGTCAAACCGCTTGGTGGCGATCGCGTCAATCTCGTCGATGAAGATGATGGCAGGCGAGTTTTCCCGCGCAAGACGAAACACGTCGCGGACCATGCGGGGCCCCTCGCCGAGGTACTTCTGCACAAACTCAGAGGCAACCACGCGGATGAAGGCAGCAGTGGTGTGGTTGGCCACCGCCTTGGCGAGCATTGTCTTGCCCGTACCGGGTGCGCCGAAGAGCAACACACCTCGCGGTGGGTCAATGCCGATCTGTGCATACAGACCAGCGTGTGTCAGCGGCAGCTCCACCGCCTCCCGGATCTCCTGCTTCTGGATGTCTAGCCCGCCGATGTCCGAGTAGGAGACGTCGGGCTTGTCGCCCTCGGCGACCATGGAGATGGTCGAGTCTGCCTCCGGCGGCAGGATGTCCACAAGCGCGTTTGAGTGGCGATGCAGCGCCACTGATGAGGAAGGCTTGAGTAACTCCCGGTTGAGCGTCGACAGGATGCGCACATAGTAGTTGGAGCCGGTCGTCGAGCCGACAATACCGGTCGTCGCGTCGACCATCTCCAGGAACTGGCCAATGACAAGCGGCACCGACTGGATCCGCTTCACCTCCTCCTGGGCGTGAAGGAGCTCCCGCTTCAAGCTCTTCATCTCATCCTTGACATATTCCTCCTGGATCTCCAGCAGCTCATGCTGCCGCTGCAGCAGCTTCAGCTCGGTGTACACATCCGCGTCATCATCGGCGCCACCGAGCGCACTGCCGGCGGGAATGCTGCTGATGGCAGCGTCCGCCGGTAGCACAGCCGTCGCCATGACGAAAGAAGCCCAAAGAAGCAACGTTAGTCGGCGTGAGGGGCGAGACGGAGCACTGTGACGCGGAAGGGGGCGAGGAGTGGTGGAATCGGAGGAGGCGAGGGATTCACCTTCGCTCTGACCGCGAGGGCCAGGCGACAGCAAGCAGGACCAGGCAAGAGTGCAGCTGACACAACACTGAGGCACACAAATGGACACCCTGAAACAGGAACGAACTTTAAAAAATAAATGTCTCGAAAATTATCCATCTTGAGAGTTACTTAAGAGTTTCCTGTCTGCCTGTGCATCCGCTTCCCCATCCAGTCCTCTTGGGTCGACCCAAGAGGACTGGCGACCGGTCGCCCACGTCAAAGCGCACACTTGGGCTCACGTCGACATGAGCGCATCTGCGTCGTCCGATTGCCTGTCGCTCCCAAGTGGGCATGGAGGGTGTTCGCCTTTGTGAGCATGGTCGTCCCTGTGTGTTGCGCGCATCTGGCCCCGTTGGTGGCATTGGCTTTGTACGCTCGAGCTCTTCTTTTGCTCTCCTCTCCTCTCACTCCCTTCCTCTTCGTCTCGTACGCTTGCGTCGGTAGTTTGTTCAATCGATCCTGGCTAGGGTGCACGATGCTGCTGTTCATACTCCTTTACTGTTCTCGTTGTTTCTCACTCGTCTGGTGCTTTTGCTCTTGTCCATGATGTATTTTGCGTGCCCCTCGTTTCTCTTGGTCCCTGCCTGTGTCCGCTCTCGTCCACGTTGTTTCCCTCTTTTTTCGGGTCTTACAGAATTTGAAGAAGACCTGGCAATGCGCGAGCACAACAGTCGCGCAGCGATGCAAGACTTCAATCAGCCAGCAGCAGGCGGCGCACCCCACGAGTCACGCTGCCGCTGCGCCCAACGGGCCTGACCGCGGCCCGTCTGCTGCGTTTGGCCGCGACTATGGCGGTACTGCCCCCCGTCCTTTGGGTACTCCGTTGGGTCGACCATCACGCGGAGGTGGCTCCCGCCCAATGCAGGCCTTTGGCTCTGGTGGCGCAGCCTCAGCCAGCGCCGGTGGGCAGTGGGCAGGCGCGGGGGTGCCTGCCGAGTCTTCCCACCAATCGACATCATTTCGGGCGGCCGTCCAGACGACATTGCCGCATCCACCCCCGCGGCCTGCGGTGCCACGCATGGCGATGCAACCGCCACGGCCGCGCTCTCCGCGTCAGATGCACCTGGCTATGCGTCCTGCCGTTGCCGCTCCGGCTGCTCTTTCTGCCGATGCTGCCGCACCTACCACGGCTGCTCCTGCTTCCACTGCGGGGGGTGCGGGTGCGAGCAGCGGGGCCGGCGCCGACTCGCCCGTGTGCCATTGTCTCGAGCGAGCCGTGTGCCGGATCGTGCAGAAGGCGGGACCCAACCACGGCAAGGAGTTCTACGCATGTAGCCGCCCGCAGCACGGCCCGGCCCCGCGGTGCGAGTTCTTTGCGTGGGCAACCGACACGCAAGCGGCAGACCGCTCCTTGTTCCTGACCGGTCCGAAGCGGGCGCCCCCCCCGACCGCGGGCAGTGGTGGGTGGGGCGGGGCCGGCGGCAACCCGTCGGCCACTAATGACGCGTCTGGCGCCCCCAACGCCAAGCGGTTTTGCCCGTTTGTGAATGTCTTGACCGCGCAACTCGCGTCTGTGCAGTCTCTGTTTGTCATTTTGAGCGCGGGGGTGCCGGCGGACTTGATCACCCAGTTCACGGCCCTCTCTGGGGCCCGGGCGTCCCCCGCGGAGCAGCTCGGGAGCCAGCGGCTGGAGTTCCCGCTGAGGGCGCTCTCGGCCTTCTCCGCCACGGCGCAGAGGTGGGGCGTGCGCGTCGAGCAGCCGCCGGGGTGGCTCCTCGCCAGCCTAGCCGAGTGGAACCGCGCCGAGGCAAAGCAGCGGGAGGGCGAGGAGGGGTTCCTGAGCGGCACCCAACTGGACCAAGTGCTCCCCGAGTTTATGAGAACCACCCTCATGACCTTCCAGCGGGAGGGCATTGGCTTTGCAATCGGCCGGCGGGGGCGGGTGCTGATTGGGGATGAGATGGGGCTCGGCAAGACGGTGCAGGCGCTTGCCACCGCCTATGTGTATCGCGCCGACTGGCCGCTGCTGATTGTGTGCCCGAGCTCCCTCCGCCTCAACTGGCGGGACGAGCTGTTCAAGTGGCTCGGGTCAGAGGTGGACGCCGCGGACGTGCGGGTGATCATGAAGGGGTCAGACGCGGACCTGGGCGGCGGCGACATGCCCCGAGTCACCATTGTGTCGTACGAGCTGGCGCCCAAGCTCCCAGAGTGGCAGCTCACCTACGTGGGGGTGGTCGTCTGCGACGAGAGCCACTACCTCAAGAACCGCGCCGCCAAGCGCACCAAATTTGTGTGCGGCCAGCTCCTACCAAACGTGAAGCGGGTGCTCCTCTTGACGGGCACACCGGCCATGTCCCGCCCGTCGGACCTCTACCCGCAGCTGTCGGCGCTCGCGCCCAAGCTGTTTGGCACCTGGACCAACTTTACGGAGCGGTATTGTGCGGCGCGCCGGGCCGCGTACGGGTGGGACACGTCTGGGTCGTCCAATTTGGAGGAACTCCACACCCTCCTCTGTGACACGGTGCTCATCCGACGGTTGAAAAAGGACGTCCTGACGCAGCTGCTCCCCAAGCAGCGGTCCAAAATCTTTATCGAGACGGCGCCGGCGGCTATGAAGGTGGTGGAGAAGGCCATGGCGGACCAAATGCGGGCGACGATGGCGTACCGTGGTGCCGCTACGCCCGAGGATTGTGCGGTGCTCGGGCAGGATGTCAAGGCCGCCACGGCGCGCCTAGAGGTGGCGTCCTGCGAAGCCAAGGTGGCGGGCGTGTGTGGGTACGTCAAGGAGCTCCTGGACGCGTCCCCCGGCCTCAAGTTCCTGCTCTTTGCCCACCACCAGTCGATGCTCGACAAGTTGGAGGCCCACTGTCGCGATAAGCTCAAGGTCTCCCTCATCCGCATCGACGGGGGCACGCCCCAGGGGCAGCGCCAGGGACTGACGCAGCGCTTCCAGACGGACGACCATTGCCAAGTGGCGCTGCTTGGCATCACCGCCGCGGGGGTGGGCTTGACCCTAACCGCCGCCCACACGGTCGTCTTTGCGGAGCTGTGGTGGACCCCCGGCGCGCTCATCCAGGCGGAAGACCGGGTGCATCGGATTGGCCAAAAAAACAGCGTCGACGTGCGGTACCTGCTCGCCAAGAGCACCATTGACGACCAAATGTGGAGCATTGTCAGTCGCAAGCTCAGCGTCCTCGGGCGCTCCCTGGACGGCGCTGCGGGCAAGATGGACGTCCGCTCCCACGTGGACAATGACGAGTGCATCCTCGAGTGCCGCGGCGTGCAAGACGACTGGGACGATGGCGAGGCGTCGGGGGACGAGGACCGAGGCAGCAGCGGCGCCGCTAGTGGCGGCGGGGCAGAGTGGCCAACCGCCGGGCCCGCCCCGCGCCCCGTGCCGCAGCGCACGCGCAAGGGCTACATGACCATCGAGCGGGGGTTTGCCAACGCGGTCGCTCGCCAGGCCGGCGGCGGTCCCGCGGGCGCCGCGCCCAAACGTCCGCGCCGTGGCGCCTCGGACGACTCTGACTGGGGGAACGGTTCTGTTGTGGATGTGGACGGTCCCGCCGACGAGGCGGTGATTGAGGTGGACGGCGGCGCCAGCAACACCGCGCGGGCGGTCCCCGGCGCCGTCGTGTCGGCGGCCTGGGGCGACCCCAACGCCGGGCGGGACACCTTTGCCGGCGTCGACGCGGCCGCCATCTTCCCGGAAGCCCCGCTGCGGCAGCTGGAGGAGTGCCAACGGCGGACGGCGCGTCGGCCGCCGCTGCCCCCCGCGGGGGGGGACCCCGACCCGCCCCCGCCGGCGGGGGCGGGTGCGCCCGCACCGCTGCCGCCGCCGCGCCTGCTCGCGGCGGCCGCGTCCACGTCTGCGCGGGGGGGCCCCCCCCCGTCCGTGGCGGGGGGGCCCGCCCCCGCGCGCCCCACGGTGGACGCGGATGAGGCCATGGCGCTGCGGCTGCGGGCGCTCGACGCGGCGGCGGCGGCGGCCGAGGCTGAGTTTGGCACCCCGGACGGCGGCGCGCTGTTGTTGGAGTGACCGACCCGCGGGGGGGCCGGCGGGGCGGGTGGCGGCTCCCTGGGGCACTGTGCCCGCCACGGCCACGGCGGCGGTGGCCCGCCACGGCAACCCACACAGAGAAGGAAAAGGGGTGGGCGCGTGGCGCCCGTGTCCCCCCACGTGGGGATGATGTAGACAATCAACAAGCTGCGCGTCCGTGTCTCCCCGCCCGCCCCCTTGCCGACGGCGTCACCCCCCCCCCTCCCTACGCCGCATCCACGCAACCGCGTCGGCGTACGGGAGGTCCCCCCCAAAGAGGTCGAGCGCACTCCCAATCGTCAAGTCGACGCCCCCCCCGCTGAGGCGGTCGACGGTGGCCAAGTCGGCGAGCGCGCGGGCGCCGCCCGCGTACACGACCGGGAGGTCCCCCCCCCCCGCCGCCGCGCCGCGCGCCCAGGCGGCCAAGCGCGCCACCAGCCGCCCGTCAATGCCCCCACGCCGCCCCTCCTCGTCAACCGCATGCACGAGCAACTCGTCACAGTTGGACGCGAGCCGCCGCACCGCCGCACCGCCGAGCACAAAGTCGGTCGTGCGCGTCCACCGGTCGGTGCACACCACGTACTCGACGGCGTCGTCGCCGTCGCCGTCGCCGTCGCCGTTGCCGTCGCCGTCGCCACCGCCGCCGCCGGCGACGGCACCCGCCGCAACGGCGCGCTTGCGACACGAAACGTCGAGGACGAGGCGCGCCTTGCCGACCGTGTCCCGCATTTCCGCAACGCGGTCCCAGTCGACGGCCCCCCCCCGAAACACGTAGCTCGTCACAATCACGTGGGAGGCGCCCGCGTCGAGCCACCCCCGCGCGTTGGTCGGGTCAATGCCGCCGCCCACGTGGAGGCCGCCGGGGTAGGCGGCGAGCGCGGAGCGGGCGGCGCCCTCATTGCCGGGGCCGAGCATAATCACGTGGCCGCCGGGGAGGTGGTCGGCCGCGTAGCGGGCGGCAAAGTCCGCCGCGGGGGTGGTCGTTGAAAAGTTGGTCTCGAGGCCGGGGGCGGGGGGGGGGGGGGCGGCCGCGCCCCCCGCCGGGGCCGCCCCCGGGGGGGGCCCCCCCCCACTCCGCTTACCCGGGCCCCCGCCCAG
>Ga0115030_1001172_pt1 | contig 11695 bp, 12 predicted proteins | sample SidtaG_4_FD_87174 | JGI IMG/M metagenome (GOLD analysis project Ga0115030, IMG submission 87174) | Marine algal microbial communities from Sidmouth, United Kingdom - Sidmouth_Male1 metaG | ecosystem: Host-associated > Algae > Red algae > Unclassified | place: Sidmouth, United Kingdom | collected... | reverse complement strand
GGGGGGGGGGGGGGGGGGGGGGGGGGGGGGGGGGGGGGGGGGGGGGGGGGGGGGGGGGGGGGCGCCCGCGCGGCGGGGGGGGGGCGCCGCGGGGGGGGGGGGGGGGGGGGGGGGGGCGCCGACAGCGGCGCCTTGGATGCCGTGTGTGCGGCGTGTGGGAGGGCGGGGGGGGACGCGGGTTGGCGTCGCCATCCAAAGTCCCCGCATTGAGTCTCCTGTCCTGTCTTCCTATGTTTTTTGGTTCGACCCGGGTTGTCCGCGCGCGTGCCGCTACGTAGGCTTGTGCGAGGTTGGAGTAGCAAGAATGGAACACGTGTTTTTCCGAGCAGACACCTGGGACCACAAGCTGTCGTGCACCTCCTCACCTCGAGAGCTCCATGTTTCTTTGTACCGACCAAGACCCCATCATTGGCAGCAGGGTGTGGGTGGCCTTGGGGAATGTGCCCCGCCGCCATCATTGACATATCAACGTGAGCTGATGCGCCTTCGCCAGCAACAGCCCCTCTGCCAGGCACAATGCAACAACGCGTGGAGATTATTGGCCATGTTGCTGCCCTGTCCTTCCCACGACGCTGGCGCGAGCAGACACCGACCAACGGCGACCTCCTCGCCTGCCACGAACACCGCGGCGGACCGAGCAAATGCTGTCCGTGTCGGGGTGCCACAGGTTGGCACGCAACGGCGGCATCCATGTCAACTGCCCCAGGCACTCGCGACACGTGTCCACGGCCTTGACACTGACCAGGGGGGGTGGAAGCTCCCCTAAACGTGCATACCAGCCCAGCTACTGCAGTGGGGGCTTGAAGTCGACGCGTCGCGGCTCGTGAGGTTGTCTACGTTTCCGAGTGACGTCAATACTCACCAGCCGACCCGCGGAGTCCTCCGTTTGGCGTGGTCGGAGGTCGTCCTAGGGCCAAATTCCCTTGGTGCGGTTCTCGGCGGCGGTTTCGTCGACATACGGCGGAGAAGCTGCCGCCACCCGCCCCTTTGGTTTATCTCTGCGCCTCGTGGGTGTGCAGAAGAGCCCCGTTCACTCGCTGCAGCGCCGGAATCGAAGTGAAAAACTGTCGTTGATTTCTTCAAGTAGATGAGCATTGCATGCCGCGTGGTTCACTTGGACAGTACTCTAGAGCGAAAAATAGAAGAGATGTATCAAATTTTGAATCTGAGGCGACACGGATGCCATCAGCCGAAGAAGCCACGACGGCACTCCGTCGGCGGAAGCTGTTGTTGCAGTTGAACAGCAGGACCTACGTCACCTCTGTTGCTCAACGATAGGAATTCGCAGCGCTGAAGAGCATAGGTGCCGAACATGTATCGTACGGCACCAGCCACTGCCCGTAGAAGGCTCCAACCCACGAGAAGAAACCCACGGAGAAACCCACAGGCTCAGAGTGCCACAGGTACAGAATGCCACAGACGAAGAATGCTTTTATCGTCCACTTCGCATTTTTCGCTCATGGCTGCAGTGCCATGACTCAGACTGGTGTGCCATTGTTGCAGCAGGGTCAAGAAACAATGTGACAGAGGGGTTCCGACGGCCAGTTGGATCGTCATTCCATTCACATGGGATTCGGCGGATAGAGCAACACACGTCTCGCGTGCTTGGTCGTGGCCGTGGCGAGAACCCAACACTCGTTGACCCCCTTGCTATATCAAGCTCAGCGCTAAGCAGGCAGCATGCATACAGGCACCTGTGGCGCTGGAGGGAGGAACGTCTTGCACTCCAAGTTGGCGCCCCCTCTGTTGTTGATCAGTCCTGCTCCCAGAGAGGGCCGAGGTGGAGGGAACGCGATAAACGGCCCCGTGCAGCCGATGTGACTTTTTTCCCTACCATCCATACGGGCTGGGTGAGCGAATCGGATGTCTGGCAAGGGCAGACATTCAGAACCGATGGGGCTCGGCAGGCCACGACTGGCGGTTTCCCTCTTCCCCCTCCACGACGGGCAGACACTCGCGCGCTTTCACCGGTGCCTGTCACGCTTCCTTCGAGCGCGCGCGCCCCCATCTCGCCCGAGCGGTTCCCCTCGCGTTCGCGCAGCCGTTGGGCATGCGCGTTCCGCCAGCGATCACATCCCTCGGCAGCTGCAGGGTCCATCGCAAACTCGGCCGGCAGGAGCCAGACGCCCAGCCGCCAATGTCGGCAGGCTGCGGTGTAAGTTCATGTAGAGAGGGGGGGCGTCCCGGACCCCCTCTTCGTACAGACGACGTGGAACGAGCGCCTGATGCTGGCGCTATTGTCGTGGTGCAGCCTCGGGCTTGGTTCCGATTTTCACCATCCCCCTTCGCGTGGCCAGCCATTCCGTCGGTGCGGCCATGGCCAAAGCATTCTGTCGCACGCGCACCCCACGATCCATCCCCGTTTCTCGCGGGATCGTTTGGGGAGAGGGGAGGATGGGCTGTGCGAGGGCCGCCGGATGATATTTTGCAAATGGGCGGCGGCGGTTGGTCAAGCAACAAGCAGCACAATGCTCATCAAGACGGCGGGCGATGCTTGTCATTGACATTTGCACGTGGCAAGAATTTGGTTGTTACGACAGCAGGTGTCTGCTTCAGCCCACGCGCCATCGTGAGTGTCTGCTGACGCTGGCGGCCCACGGCGACCCCACTGTGGGAGAGCAGGCAAATCGTCTGCCCTCCTCCTCCGCCACTGTTGCTCTGTCGACACGGAGCAGCAGTCCCCGCCTGCTCGTGCTTGGCGCACGTGCCGGTTTCGGACGTGTGCCGCTGTCCTTCCCGCGGCCTCACTATGCTTGCGCCGGGCATGGGGGGGCGTCCTCAACTGGCGGACTCATCGACGCGCACGAATCGGCCGTGGGAGGTTGTGGGGGGTGGGGGGGGGTGGGGGGGGGCCAATGCAGATAGCGAGCTGCGACCGGCGCCCCTGCTGGTGGAGGGCGGGAAGAACACACGCAAGCCCGTTCCGACATGCGCGTCAACACGTGCGGCGGGCGTGGGGCGGAAATGACTAGGTGTCTGCCGTTTGCCCGAGCCGTCGCTCGTGCCGCCCGACGGTTGCCCGGCGGAACACGAAGTGGTGGGGTGGGGTGGGGGGTGGGGGCCAGGTGACTGAGCCGGCATTGAGGAGTGGTTCTTGCGGCTGCACAGCGTCGATTGTGACAGACGCTGTCGGCGCCGCTGCTTGCGCCCCACCCCGTCAGGAGGGGCTGGGATCCCACCTCCGAGAGTGGAGGCGGTCCTTGCGTCCCCGGTTCCAGCGAGCGAGAGGCGGCTAGGCGGGTGGTGTTCGGGGGGGGGATGGGATGAGCCGGGAGCAGGTGTGTGCCTTGTGTGCGGCTCTTCCCTGGGGGTCGTGCACGGAAGTGGGTGAAGATGGCAGGAGGTGGGGGGGGGCGGACCTAGAGCCGCTCGCTCTGCGCCCCCCGCCACCCCCCCCTCCCTCGTCTGCCTCCCACCAGCCTCGTGCCGCGCCGCGATTCCCGGCACGGCACGAGCGACGCGGTGGCGCTCGCCGCCCCGCACTGCCAAGCACTGTCCTCGCCGGCGGCCCGCCTGCGGTGGTGGCGGCGTCGGGCCTCCCCCATTCGGCGGGCGGAGCGCGGCGGCGGCGTCCTCGCCCCCATCCCCACCCCCCCCCCACATATCAGCGTGTGCGCGCACGTGCCGCTGATTTGCTGGTCCGCCCCCCCCGCGTGTACCCCACACGCCGGTTGCGTTGCAGCCCTCCGTAGGCTGCCGACGGCGCGGCGGGAGCCTCCACGTGGCCGGTCTCGACCCGGCCCACCGCGGTCAACCGCGGTCCCGGTCGGTTCGCAAACGGCACCCGGCCGTCTCCCCTTCTTGTGTACTCGTACATATACGTTCCAGTACGTCCCCGCGCACGCACCCATCCACTCATCCGCCCGCCGCACTCCCGGCGGAACGGTAGCTTCGGGGCGGCAGCATGGACGGGCCGACGACGTCGCAGAGGCAACCGTTGCTGCCCTCCTCGCGGTGGGCGGGCGCGCCGCCCAAGCGCCGGCGGATGACCGACCGGGACGGCGACGCGGCGCTGCCGAGCTCCCCGACAAGCGTCGTCGTGACGGCCAGGGCGGCCGGCGACGGCGGTGGCGGCGGCATGTCGGACGGCGATCGCCGTCTTGGTGACGATGGCGACAGCGGCGGGAGCGTCGACTCGCTCATCAGCGTCGACTCATTGGGCGGCGTCAACTCGCTCCGCAGCGTCGACTCGCTCGGCAGCAACGACTCGCTCGGCAGCACAGACTCGCTCGGCAGCTCCGACTCGCTGGGCAGCATTGATGGCATCAATGGCGGGCGTTGGTCTTCCAGCTCGCCGACGGTCAGCCGGCGGCGTCCGCCCCTCCCTCGGCCCGTCGAACGGATGGCGCGGCGCGGTGGCGGTGGCTGCGCCGGCCGTCGCGCCCCCCCCCGCGGGGGCATGCCGCTCTTCTCCCTCTCGGCCGCCCTACAGCTCGCTCAGCAGTCGCGCGACCGCTGGATGGAGCGGACTGTGGTCTGCGACGGGTCCCTGCCTCCCCCCCCCGCCCGCCGCTCGCGGCCGGCGCTGATGCTGCCCCTCGGCCGCGGGTCGGACGGGGCGCTCGGCCGGGCGCGGCAGGCGCTGCTTGCCGGCAGATTTGCCAAGGAGCGGACGGCGGCGGCGGCGTCGCCGTCGGCGCCACGCGCGACGGGGGTGGAGGGAAGCCTCTTTGGCATCCTCCCGCCACCAGTACTGACCAAAATTATGCAACATCTGCTGCGGTCACTCATTCCCGACGACGCGCCTCCCGAGCTCCTCCGCGGCTGCTTGCCGACGACAGGGAGCGCCGCATCCGCCGCCACTGTCCCCGTCGTCAGTGTCGTGCCCCCGGTCATTGTCGACGGGGCGTGGGCACGCCCCGCTGCTCCCAAGCGCCCGCGCACCTCTCTGGCAGGCGCTTTCGTCCCACGAGCCGCGCCCGCCGCTCCAATGGCGGCGGCAGCGACAACAACGGCGGCGGCGGTGGCATCACGCCCCAACCCCGCTACAGCAGGGCTGGACCTCTCCCTCGCCGTCACGGTGGACGCGTCCCTGTGGGCGGCCGCCTCGCCCGTCTTTTCGACGTGTCGTCTCCTCCGTGCGGCACTCCTCCGCGCCGTTGCGGTTGTGGACGTGGACGTCCCCGGCCTCGGGGGACTCCCCCCTGACGACTGTGGTTCCGCACCGGCGGCGATTGCGGCGGCGCTGACCAAACTCCGCCGCTCCCTGGTGCCCGCCCTTGGGCGGTGCCCCAACCTCACCGCCGTCCGCTTGGCGCTGCCCTACGGCTGGGCGGGTCTGCCAGCGGCCGCGGAGGCAGCGGCCGATGGGGCGGCTGCGATCCTGCGCTCCGCCCGCTCCTCATTGCGGTCCGTTGCCCTCGAGGCGCATGTGCTTCCCCCGTCGATCGTGCGGGCGCTCCGCCACATCGTTGCCCTCGCACACCTCGACGTGACCGAAGTCGACGTGGCCGACAATGCGTGCGCGCTCGCTGAGCTTTGCTTCCGCCACGGGCGGAGCTTGCGGCACCTCGGCGTCATGCGCCACGACGGGCGGTGCGCGCGGGAAGTGGCCACGATCACCGCCGCGCTCGGTCGCTGCGAGGCGCTCACGTCGGTGCGGTTTGGGTGTGGCGTGTCGGCGGCGGTGCTGCGTGGGCTCAGCCCCAAAGCCGCCGTGTCACTCGGGCGCGTCGAGTTTGGGGCGGCGGTCGTCGAGCCCGACGACCTGCTGGCGGGGCTCCCGGCTGCCGCGCGGGCGGTTAGGCACCTGAGCGTTGTTGGCGCGTCGGGCGCGACGGTCGACTGTCTCGCCACCGCCATAGGGCGGTTGCCGCAGTTGGAGACGCTCGAAACGCCGCTGGTGCTCGCGCAGGGGGAGGACGCAGCGGACCTCGGGACCGCCCTCGCCGCCGCTGCGCCGGCGACGACGCTTTCCGAGCTGGTTGTATGCAGCGCCGTTGACGACGCGGGGTTGGTCGCGCTCGCGGCCATCCCGGGGTTGACCAGCCTGACGCTCGATGACGCGTCTGCGCTGTCGCGAGGGGGGGTCGGCGCGCTCGCCGCCGCACCGGCACTGCGGCGGCTGGTTATCAAGGAGATGGGCGCCGACGCGGCCGCCTTCCCGACCGCCGCCGTCGCCGCCGTTGTGGAGGCGCCGACTCCGCCGTCGCTCTCTCAGGTGACCCACCTGGAGGTGGAGGACGTGGCGTTGCCAGTTTTGCTACCGAGCCTCCTCCGCGGGATGGACAACCTCCGCCACGTGCGTCTGTGTCGATGTGCCGTGGACGCAGACGACGATATGGCGGCGGCGGGGGCCGACGCCGCCGCTGCTGCCATCGCCGTCCCTGGGCCGCCCGCGTGCTCAACGATTGGCATCTTGGCTGCGCTGCCCGCACTCGTGTCGGCGTGCGTGGAGTTTTGCCCACCGCTGTCGGAGACCTCCCTTGACGTGCTCGCGTGGCAACGCTCGCGGCAGGACGTGCACATTACGGTTGTGGGGGAAGTTTGAGTGCTCACCCCGGCAGACCTGCTACGTGCTTGTTTTTTCGGTTGTTCTTTGTTCCAGTTGCTGTTATTGTTCGGCCCTGTTATCGTGTCTCTCGTTTCGGCTCCTCTTGCCAGATTAGTGCAGAGAAGTACAATCTCTCCATTGGCATCCAGCGTCCCGCGTTTGGCGTTTCTCAGCAGCACACCCGTCGCACCGGTTGTTGGATGCCAGGCCACTCACAGGAGGCAGGCCTCAAATTTTGCTTTGACATTTCCATACGCGCCAGTAGCACTCGCAAGGATCCAGAAGATGCGCGTGTGGGCCTCGGTGAATGGGTGAGGCAGCAGCAGCGCCTGTTGGCCATGATCAGCCCCTCGGCAGGCCATGTGACACAGAGGAATGCGCTGCACGCCGTCGTCAATCGGGGCGGCGCCAAGCTTACACTCGAGTGGAAGCTGTCCTCGCTTTCCGAGTCCCTTCGCACCCGGACGGGTATCAGTCGGGCGTGGTGGCGAGAGTCGCGTGGCCGTCGCGGGACGCAGAACTGCACAAACTCGCGTTGACCTCGTGCAGCTTGAAGGAAAGAATACATATCAGCAGGACGCTGTTGAAGCTCTTCGCGGTCCGTGGGAACGCCCCTCAGCCTACTTCATCATACAATTCGCCTGCAGTGCGCCTGTGATCCTGTGCCCACTTCCTCAGTCGACTCCCCCTGCCTGTGCCAACAATACACAATGCAAATGTGGCTTTACAACAAGACAAGAGACAAGTGAACAGGGAACCAGCACGCGATCAAAAAAGGGGGGCACATCAATGATTGCCAAAACTCGACGCAATCCCCAGTGGCACCGCATGGTCTCCACCAGCACGCGCACCGGCAGCGTACGCGCATCAAGCAGACGTGTTCGGCTCGGCGGCTGGGGCAGACGGCCTAGACGCCCGCGTCGTGGAGCCTGACCGGCCCTTGCCCTTCTTGGCCTCCTCTGCCGCCTTCTTCTCGTCCTCTACGGCAACGACGACGGCTTCCACGTCCGTTTCGCTCAGGAGCTGGAGGCCCTTGTCCTTGGTGACAATTGCCACCTCAATGTTCTTGGCCGACGACTCGACCACTTCCAACAGCGAGCGGACGACCAGCTTGACGTACTCCTCCTTGGCTGCCTCATCCGATGAGGCGGCGTTCGCCGTCTCCATCGCCGCCGGCTGGGACTTCTCCAGGTACTCGACAACGGTCTTGGAGTGGCGGCCAATGGCATTGGCCGACCACTCGGAGAAGGTGCCGGACGGGTCCGTCTGGAAGAGCCGGCCCGTACCGTCAGCGTCAAAGCCGACAACCAGAGTGGAGATGCCGAACGGCCGCACGCCGCCCGATTGGGTGTACTTTTGCTGGACACCCGCCAAGTAACGCGTCACGTACTCCACAGACGGGGCGTCCTCCACCGTTAACCGGTAGCTCTGGCACTCCCGTCGCGCCTTAGAGAGCAACACCCGCGCGTCAGCAGTGAGGCCAGCAAATGCCACGCAGATGCGAGAGTCAAGGGGGACGATCTTGCGGACGGTGCGAGCCTCTTGGAGCTTGGCGGTGGACTTCTTCTCCACACCCAGGACGATCACATTCTTGCCGCGCACGCCAACCTACGGAGGGGAACCGTCCACAAACACGTATCAGCAACCAACAGAGGATATGACGTCGGGAATCAACGGAGGGTGAGCGGGAAAGCGACCAAATCCCCTTCGAGAAAAGCAACACGATTGCAAGGTCAATGCCAATGCTCTGGCGCTCTCAAGCGCCGCCACCAGGCCACCGACCGCCCAGCCAGGTCACAATCAACAGACGATGGCGGACACACAAGGCACCGCAGCAACCAGACCCGAACCAGGCAACGCGAACAAACTCAAGAGGCGCACCTACACCACGTCCAGATGCACTCCTGCACGGATCGCTCATGCCTACAGAACACCCTCTGCAAACTTACCGCCGTGGTGCCCTTCCGCACCGCCTCGAGGGCGTACTCAACCTGGAAGAGGTGGCCATCGGGCGAGAAGACCGTGATCGCCCGGTCGTAGCGAGACATGATGGCGGTGGCGGGCACACGACAGATGGCCGCGCGGGATCAGCGGTGGTGGTGACGAGCAACAGTGGACAATTAGGGAAGAGCGCCTTGCTGCCCGTGGTGGGCGCACCACTGCGACAGGGGCGGGCGGAAGGGGGTGGCTGTCCGCTGGATGCGACGAAGAAGGAAGCAGCCGAACACCAAGCATCGATCGGTGTAGGTGGTACTGCTGTCACGCTGGTATGCAATTGATGGTGATCCCTCTGAAATTTCACACCAGCCAAGAACTTACTGGATTGCGTCAGCCATCGACGCAGCGACGAGATTTCTTTGCATCGCGCGGACCAACCAAAGGCGACGCAGCCAGCTGGGCATGCGATTCGCCCGGAAGGCACCTCCGCTGGCAGCGCTGCCCATTTTTGATGCCGCGCGAGGACCACGGCGAGCTCCTCCCCGCGCCACGGCTAAGGCAGAGCACCTTTCCGCCTGGCTCACTCTGTGTTCCCTCGAGCATCTGTTGTCCCAGCTCCTGTGCCCCCTTCTTTTTTTCTCGTTCCGAGCTGCTGCCCGTTTTGTTTACATCCCTGTCACCCCATCCAGGGGGGAAGGCTTTTGCTGAGGCCACAAGTCTATCACATCTCCCGCGTCGCACGCCCTCGTCATCCTGCTCGGCTGGTGCGCGCCTGCCACCATGGCTTTCATCAACGCCGTCGGGGTCGGAGCCCTCACCCGCCCAACGCTGGCCAAGTGCCGCCACCGCCCAGCGCGACCCGTCCTTTCGCCCTCGTCGGTCGCTCCCGCTCGGAAATGCGCTCCACGTATGGTCGTCGACGACGACCTCCCGTCGACCACCTCCGTCCCCGCGGTGGCGGTGCCCAAGTCGGTCGGTATTGGCGTCATTGGCTGCGGCCGCATCGGCCAAGTGCACGCGCGGGCCATCACTTCGCTCCCCGGCGCGCACCTGGCGGGCGTCGCCGACCCGTTTGAGCCGTTTGGTCTGGCGGTGGCGTCTGAGTTTTCCACCACCTGGACGGGGGACTGGCGGGAGCTCGTCAGCAATGCGGCCGTTGACGCAGTTGTTATTGGCTCGCCGACGCCGTTTCACGCGGAGCAGATTATGGCGTGTGCGGCGGCGGGCAAGGCCATCTTTTGCGAAAAGCCGATTAGCAACGACTTGGCGACGATCGACGAGTGTATCCAGGTACGTGTGGCTGCTCGGATGTGGCCCTCTCGGGTGTGTCGTGTGCTGGTCTGGGTAGTTGGGTGCATTGTTGGTGTCGCTTTGTCTGGAGCCACGCCGATGTTCTAACCCATCCTGTGTGCTTGGCGCGCTGTGTCCTTTTCTTTGTCCTCTACAGGCGGTCGAAGACGCGGGTGTGCAACTCCTGGTCGGCTTCCAGCGGCGCTTCGACAGCAACTTTTCCAAGGTCAGAGACGTCGTCGCTTCGGGGGCCATCGGCGACCTGCGCACATTCTCTATCAAGAGTCGGGATCCCTCGCCACCGCCTGCGTCCTACCTGGAAAAGTCGGGCGGTATTTTCTTGGATATGACCTCTCACGATTACGATATGGCGCGCTTCATCACCGGCGCGGAGATTGAAAGCGTGTACGTGACGGGGTCGGCGGTGGAGAGTCCCGCCCAGGAGGCACACGACCTTGACACGGTCATCACGGTACTCAAGATGAGCAACGGGGTGTTTGGGACAATTGAGAACAGCCGTCGCTGCGGCTTTGGCTACGACCAACGGATCGAGGCGTTTGGCGGCAGCGGCAGTGTTTCTGGGAGCAACAAGGCGGCCGACACGGTGAAAGTGAGCACAGCGGGCGGCATTAGCGCTTCCAACCCCTACTCCTTCTTCATGGACCGCTACGCCGAGGCCTACACGGGCATCATGGGCGCCTTTGTGCGGATGGTGGCGGGCGGCGGCGCGACGCCCGTCGGCGGCGCCGACGGCCGCGCCCCAATCGTAGCGGCCAAGGCGGCGGCGCTCAGCCACGCAGAGGGCCGGCTCGTGCGATTGGAGGAAGTCGACGTGGCCAAGTGGGTGGCTGGGGCGCTGTGAGCGGCGGGGCGGGCGTCTGGGCTGCTGGCTGCGGCCCTCCGCTGGCGCGGCGCCAAACGTCGTTGCGCACTGCTACGGCACCATCGTTTTGAAAAAGCCCGTTGAACGTCCTGTGCTGGGTCCCGTGGCCGCACGTTTCGTCCCGCTTGGCGGGTATCGATGCGCCTGGACCGACCTGAATGCACACCCGGTGTTGGATGTCGGTTGCGGCCGCCGTGGCTCTGACCAGGTTGGCGTCAACGAGAGGGCCGGCGCGTGCCCGCTGACAGCGACCGAGCATCATGCTCGACGACATGAATGTCGGCGCCGCCGACCATAGCAGCCGTCGGTCAGCCGGAGCGGGTCAGTACAGTTTCCCATCTGTCGCCTGTTCGGCGACGGGCATGCCCGGGCGTGGCCGTGCGCCCGGTCACGCAAATGAGAGCTCGTGCCCATGACTGTTTCAGGGTATTGCTGTTTTCCGAGTTGTAACGGATTTTTACAAGAACAGCGCGCAGGACAAAAACGTGACGTGATATGATTGGTGATCATAGGAAATTTTCCCTTCTCATTGGCCGAGGCGCTCAGTTCAGCCATCTCCAACAATCAAGAAAAAGAAAATTCGTATCTCAGTCATTGAATCCACATCATCAATTATGTTCTGAGATTCTCAATTTCATAGAGAATACGCAATGCTCGCACTGATGCTCACGGATCTCGCGCGCCTCGTCGCCTTCCTGCCGGTTCCCGCCGTATCTTGAGGAAGGCGATGCGCGGAGCTCTTGACTCGGCGGTAGTCGAGACCGTCTGGCAACAATCGCGGCGCCTCCTTCCCCCAACCTCTTTGCACCTTGTACCTCACCCTTCCCTACTGGTGGCTCCCCACGCTGCACCCGCCATGGCATTCGTGCCGTGCCTCCCTGGGGCACTCATCGCGACTGCGACCAGCCGGCGGGTGGCGCGCTGTGGTGGCCGCCCCGCCGTGGGCACCCGCCGCGCCGCCGCCCCCCCCCCCCCCCCCCCCCCCCCCCCCCCCCCCCCCCCCCCCCCACCCCCCGAGCGGCGGGGCGGGCGGCGCCCCCCAGGCACGGCGGGGGGGGGCGCCGCCCCCCCCCCCCGGCCCGCGGCGGCGC
>Ga0115030_1001168_pt1 | contig 11708 bp, 15 predicted proteins | sample SidtaG_4_FD_87174 | JGI IMG/M metagenome (GOLD analysis project Ga0115030, IMG submission 87174) | Marine algal microbial communities from Sidmouth, United Kingdom - Sidmouth_Male1 metaG | ecosystem: Host-associated > Algae > Red algae > Unclassified | place: Sidmouth, United Kingdom | collected... | reverse complement strand
CGGCGCGCGCGCCGCAAGCGGCGGGGGGGCGGCGGGGGCCGCGCGGCGGGGAAGGGGGGGGGGGGGGGGGGGGCCGCCGGGGGGGGGGGCGCGCCCGGCCATGGGTGGCCGCCCCGCTGGCGGCGTGCCGCCAGTGGTGCAGGCGCCGCGGCGAGGCGCGGCGACCGCCGCGGGGTGGGGCAGGGGACGGTCGTGCCACCCGAGGCGGGCGGGAGGGCGGGCTCTGTCGGCTTGTTGTCGCTGCGGTCGGGCGCGGGGGGACGGCGTCGTTGGGGAGGAGCCAAAGGACAACCACCCCTCAGGTGTACACTGGGCTGTCGGCGGGGAAGGTGCTTCCTTGACGAGCTGCTTCCTGAGCCCCATGACCCCATCAACCATCATGCTGTCGGGTAGGCTTGTACTTCACGCCCCCAAACCCGGGGCATGTGAGCGTTTCACGCTCGATCACGCCCGATCACGCCCTAATCACGCCCTTTTCGGGGCGTGAACAAACAAAGGTGGCACCCATTGTCCATCGAATCTACTTTTTCCGTGATTATGCGGCACCCCTTTTGTATGGGCGGCGATAATTGTGACCTGCTCTAGGGCTGCATTGAACGATTCTAAAATATCACAGACCGAAGGTTGCCTTGGCATCCTGCAAAGACCCTCTGTGTCAAACAGGTTAAAGAGGAGGACGCATCCCCCATCGTGGGTGGCCAACATGTAGATGGCCTTGACCGTACGTCACTGGGAGGGCGGCGGCTGCCACTGAAAGTCCAGCAACGGTGGCCGAGGCTGCCGCTAACCTACCAGAAGCGGCCCTGCATACGACCACGGGCACGTCTGCGGAGGCCGTAGCCATAGCCGCCGCCGCCGTGGGCATTGCAGCCGCCGCCGTAGCGGCGGCTACCTTGGACACGGCCATCACAATACAGCCATTGATGGTCGCCTGCGCGGCTTGGATGGCGCCACGCCACCCTCCCTAGTTGTGGCCGATACGGGCGAAGAGCGAGGCGGTGGCGGTTCCCGCTGCTGAACGCGTGAACTCCTGCGGCTTCGCTGGTTTCGGGACGACGCGTTTGGGGGTGAAGCGCCAGTCGAGAAACTTGCAAGCCTCCGCGCTGAGTTCCGGCGCCGCGGTTTCCACGACGGTCAGCGGCGTCGCAACGTACTGCAGCGGGGCAGCATCGGTAGCATCGGATGCGGATGCTTGTACCTCCAGATGTACAGTGACTCTCCGCGCCGCTGCCGCCGGCGGGGCGGCAGGCTTGACCGGTGCCGTGTGCCCAGCCTTGTTGGCTGGCTGTGCAGCCACAGACTCAGCAGGCCCCGCGGCAATCGCCACCGCGACCGCCGCGGCATCGCAAACAACATTGGCAGCCGCCCACGCCGCGTCTGGAGGCACACCGTTGCGGCCTGTAGAACACACGCACAGCCACGTGACAGCCGCAGTCTCAAAAGCTGCCGTCGCAGCCGCAGTCACTGACGAAGACCATATGGGAGGTGCACTGTACCAATCTGGAAGAGAGCGGACCCCATAATGTTTGGGGCGTTGCGAGGACCGGCAAGGCTACCGTTTTGGGGCGCAGCAGAGCGCCCCGGCTCTCGTCCCCAGTGCATTGGATTGCACAGTGTTAAGTCCGTCGTTGGAGTAATTATTCCATGAGATCACGCCCCAGTTCACGCCCTTTTCAGCTGGGGCGTGATGAGTGATCACGTGAAAAACGTGCATGTGATCACGTAAAACGTGACTTCCCGATCACGTAAAGGGCGTGAAGTACAAGCCTACTGTCGCGGACATCCACGAAGGTCATCCATCGGACTGGGCGCGATGGGAGCGCGCAATCACATGCTGAAATGAGCTGAAGGCAAATCTATTGCTTTCAATCCCAATTTTGACCGATCGGGTCAAAGTGACGGGGGAGCAACTGCAGTCAATAGAGAGCGTCGGCAAACCGGCGTCGCACATGGATGCCGGATATGCCACCCAAACTTATGCTGTGGTTAGCAGATCTGCTCTAACGAGAGGCTGCCACCCCTTCTCAGCGCTCATCTCAACCATCGCTGTAGCGACTGGATCACCGCCTGCCACCTGTGAGCACTGTGCACCGCAGATTCATGCGCCACCGCTCGCAGAAAACGTGGCACGACCTCTGTTGGTGCGTTTCCAGAGTCGCATCCGGCCACCACCCCTCTCTGGACGCTGGAACCACAGGGTGCTCGACGTTTCTGCGATGCCATGAAATGTCTTTCGCAGCGGATCCTTCTGGCTCTTACCTTAAGGATCGAAGCACTTTCTGGTTTCATTTCGTACTCCTAAACCATGTTGACATCAACCCTGCGCTGGGGGTTTTTCGTCGAGAAGCCGAGACCTCGCCCTGTTGTGGCAGCCCAACATGGCTGCCGTGAGTACTACGGGGGCTGCTGCCCGTTTTGGGCCGATCTCTCAGTGTGGGGTGCGCGTGCATCACCTCCCGTGCTGTGCAGTTCGTTTATGTTCTTTGTCAGACTGGCAAGGGACGCTGGCCGAATGAGCGAGAAGCGCAGGTCTGAATGCTGTCCTTGATGGGACTCTCACCCAGAGGGGCTACTACGTTGGGAATTGCATCGCTCGCATTGTTGCACTTCGTCTGTACTTGTACTAGGGTTGGTCAGAACGCCCAGGGCGTTGTTGAGGGCGTCGTTAAGGGCGTCATCAGGGTATTTTTTAGGCGTCGTGCGCCCCTGGCGCTCCAACTCAAACGGGCGTCAGTAAGGCGTCGCGAAGAGAAAGATTGCAGAAGGGTCCACATGATTCAGCAGGTGGCGGCTAAGCACCTTGGTTGGGGAAAGGCACCCAGTCTTGACACAAAATAGACATATGAGGGGACAGTTTGGGTGCCACTTCGCATTTGTTGGGAAAACTGAAGGTGCTACTTGGGGCATCGTAAGGGCGTCTTGGCTGCCGAAAGGGCCGTCAGTAAGGCGTCGCATCCGTCGCGAGCCCCTGGCATCCCCCAAAGAGGTGCTTCGTGTGCAACCATAACTTGAGCTGCAGTTGTACTCGACCAGTGCTAGCGGACAAACCTCCGTCCGGCGCGAGGCGCGCTTTCAGCTCGGATTTTGGAGCTCATCTACGTTGAATTTTATAGTGTTTCAGCCACAGCGCAGCGCCCGGCCCCTCTTATCCGTCTGGCACCAGGTTTTTTCCCAACTGGTCCATCAGGATGGCTTTTCCTCATCCTCTTCGAAGAAGGAACATATCGGCCGCCTCGGGGGAGTCTCGCCAGCAAGCACATGTGCTTCGCTGCTTCTGAGGAGCCATCGATGATTTTCTGCAAAATGCACCTAACAAAAGGCCTGTACCAGGTATTCCCAAAACTCAAAATCCCATCTGGATGGTTCTAGAACGCACATTTTGAAACGAAAAGCATACCATGGAACGGAGTAATGACTGATTTGCGTTCTCAGAGCGCGGTCTTGTCCGAACTCCCCCCGAAAGGTGACCAACTTCGGCTGTGTGGAAGGCGCTTCGCGCGAAACCGCGACGCATCATGAGTCGTGCTGCTTTCATTCACGTGCGGACATCGGCCATCTGGAACGTGCCTTTGCTTTCCCTATCCGACCCCTCGTGGCCGCTGCATCTACGGGCGTCCAGCTAGTCTCTTCGCCCACCCCCACGCCACAAAAGCCTCTGTCTCCCCATTCGAGCCCCCGCACTCGCCGCAAAACCTCACAGTACGTTGGAAGACACTGGATGAATGCGGCGTCGAGCAGCTGCAAGTCGACGTCGGGTTTTGGCGGCCGATGTCAGAGCCAATCCCATCATCCGAAAGCGGCAGGCCGCCTCATGCGACGCCGCATGCCCAATGTCTTCCCACAGCTCACGACGAATGGCGACCTCCTTGGACTCCACCTTGGCACGCTTCATCTGAGCAGACTCAGCGTACTTGGATTTCTTGTTGGCCGCCTTTATACCTCGAGCCCGCTTTTTTGCCTCCTTCAAAGCTTTGTAAGCCTCATTGGCTGCCGCTGTCTCGTCCAGGGCGGCCATAATCTCCGCAGCGGTTGACAACGTGCCACGTCCGGCGGTAAAAAGCGTCCCCTTGACGACGACGGGGAACGTCATTTCCATACGCGCGCGCGGGATCAGAAGGTTTGTGAGCTTGGCCAGGTCCACGTCTCGGATTGGCGCTTCAGAGCCGTTACTGAGCTCCTCCGCTCTCACCAACGTGGGGTCCAACGGCCATATGCCCACGCGGTGGAATACCGTCGTGAGGGCGTCCACTGTCAACGCCTCAGATGCAGCCCTCGCGATGCACTGCATCAGCTCTGGTGTGTTGAAGTGCCGGCCCGCCTCCTGGCACTCGAGAGCGATCTCGAGAACTCGCCGGCAGACCATTGGCTGGTACCGGCCGAATGCGCTGCGGCTGTCCAGCGCCTGCAAAAGATGGGACATCTTAGACGGTTCCGCCACCTCTTGCACACGCGCCCGCAAAAGCGTGAGTAGCCCCACCGTCGATATATGCACCTTGGCGCCGTCAAAAGATAAAATCTTGTCCTCATCAGGAAAGTACGAGCACGCAAACTTCGCAATGGCAGATGCCCAAACGTAAAACACGGTCTTGTCGAAGCCTGGGGGGTCCCCGCCGCCAAAATACTGCACCGTCGTTAAGAACGGATGACAATGCCCACTCGGTCCTTGACAAAGAACGCCCTCCGCACACACTCAGAAGGCCGCTGTGCACACGCCTTCCCCCGACGCGAAGGGAGGCAAAAAAAGCTCAGTTTTTCGCATACCCATCCCCCCAAAAATGCCCCCTCGCCCATCGATGGCGGATATCCGCGCCTGGGAGTGAGTCTCGTCCATGTTCCAAACTTTCCGGGGGGAAGGCACGCGATAATCGCGGTCCAGCAAGGTGAGAAGTGTGAACCAGGTGGCAACCACGTCCGGGGGCCCGTTCCGCGCCCGTGCCTCCTCCAATGTGTCAACGCGGTATCTCCGCATCTAGGGGTGTTGCGAGAGAAAACCGCTCACACAGCTGCGGCCAGGATGCAGCGTGGCCCCAAGCAGCTGCCGAGCCGTATTCTGCCGCTCCGCCGACATCTCAGCGAGATAATCGGCTCACGCCAGGCACACGGCATCCTGGGATAGCCCCCTTCCGATGGTCGCGTTGGTATTGATGAATCTGGCCAGCAATGCCCCCTCAGAAGCAGTAACGAAGGGCGCCCTCCCACACGTCTTGGAAACCCCCCCGAGGAGGAAATAGTAGCGGCCGCGGTTTTTGGACAGGTTGAAACGAGCCGCAAATGATTTGACGGTCATCGTGCCCCACTTCACGGTCTGCACCGCAGCCTGCATTGCCTCGTCGTGGGTGTTCCTGACAGCCGCCGTCCTGCGGGTTGCTGGCAGCCGCCGGTCTGGCAGGCGAACCGGAAGTGGTTCGTCCGGGAATCGCGGCACGGCTCCAAACCAGAGACAAGGGGGTGAGGGGGCGAGCGGGAAAAAGGGGAGGTTGTTTGTGGGTACCGATGATGCAGATGTGCACTCAGCGTCGTCCGACAGAGGCGTGTAAGTGACGCTTCTTCCGGAAAGGGGAAGGGCCCGTGCACAGAGGGAACAGTTGGTGTCAAAGGAGCGGACCTGGTGGGCACATGAACGGGCGAAGTGGGTTGTGAGAGCGAGAACCCCTCCAGATGAGCCATTTGCGGCCGTAGTTAGACCTAATGTTTTCACGAGAGCTCGCCCTTTTTTCCTCGCTGAGGGCGCCTTGGGGTTGCGCATGGCGCCCTTGTAGCCACTTGACACACCTATGGTAAGGCCTTGAGTTGGCGCGTCCCTGGGTCTGCCTCACTATTCCTGCTCTTCTTTCTTGTGGTACTTTCTTTAAAAACCTGAAGGGAATAGCTTGAGCGAGCTTTCGGACGTTGTCAGAGCCGGTTTTCTGCGCAGAACCTGTTAATTTCCCAGACAACGCGAAATTGGGAAAAACAGGTGCAGTTGGGAAGAATTGGTGCCATACGGATAGCTTCCCTTTCACGCCTGGGTTGGGTGCCTCCCAGCCTCATCTTGCTCGTAGACGTCTCGATCTGCAACGCGAGAACCGCTCATTCTGTTTTGCAGCTGTCTTAGGACCAGTGAGATCCTGGGCCACTTGCCGCGGCCTATTATATTGAGGCCTCCTCACCCCCGACTTGGTAGCTGTCATGAGAGTGCGCCACTTGTTGTTGTGGCGACAGTGTCGGCTGTCTCTGCGCTGCCGGTTGTTGAGGGTGCGGGAAACTGGTCCCCCCCGGCTGCGCGCATGCGTGGCGTTGGTGGGGCCGAACCGCCTGCTGGCGTAGCCGCAGCGTGGGCTAGGCCTGTCCTGCCGGTGTTGGTGGGTGGGGACGGTTGGCCCCACCCCCACCCCCAGTTAATACACTAATATAGTAGACAATGGGATTTTCAGCTCTCCATTGGCTGTGTAAGACCCTCCAGGACACCTGGCGAATCAAACGTACTCGGGAGGAGCAGCGGGTGACGGGGAAGGCCCCGTCTAAGACTCTGGGGGCGACGACGGAGGGCACTAGGGGTGTCGATGGGTGCAACGACAATGGAAAAGGTCAGGAGCGGTCACAAGGGAAAAGGTTGTCCCTTGAACTGAGGCTGCCCCTCTCGATCCCCCCGAAGCAGCTCGGTTCGCTTGACTATATACTCTCCCTGGGGCACCTGAGGTGCTCCAGAACATGCATGCGCTCGTCTCCACACGGTACGGAACCATAAGGGTCAAAAACGAAGGGGGACGGGCGTGTGCCGCCAGAACGCGGCACCAACGGGCTCAGAAACGCAGGTAAAGGAACGTGGAGAAGCAGGCGGCTTGCGCCAAGGAAGCAGAGAACAGAGGGCACTTCCCATTGGACAGTGCGGCGCTCGACAGCCCCAACAGCAGGGCATAACCGACATGCCCTGCTGGCCCCGGATTGTAGTAGTGGATTGTAAGGGACGCTGAAAATGATGTCGCGTCCCTATAGGCGTGCAGGGCACGTGCCCGACTACATCGCCTGAAAAAAATGGTTGCACTCGGCACGTGCTGCAGAGCCGTGGAGAGCGGATTGAGCCGCGCCGCGTCTTAAGCGACCAGGTTTCCAGCGTGTGCGGCACAGCCGTACCCAAGAACAAAAGTGCCGTCAGCCACCCCATCGCGGCGCTTGCGGACCATTGCGCTGGGAGAGTCGGACAACAATGCAGGAATCCGCTCCTCGCAGAGCCGCCGCCAGCGCGGGGTCTGACCCGCGGCACCAACCCCAGCGCTGGTCCCCATCCGTGCCGCTGCAATGCTTGGCTGGTGCAAGGAGGCCTTGAGGGCGCTGAGGAGATTTGTCCCCGTCGGGGTCTCTGCGCCGAGTCTCCTGGTGTCATACAGAAAGGCCCGTGGGGTGTTGACCACAAAGTTGTAAACCCCTTGAAGGTTGACCGTTGCCCCGTCCATGGACACAGCGGCTGATGCCGCCGACTGGAGATGGGCCACCGTCAGACTGTCCGACTTGGCCGCCACGAGAGGCTCATACGTTGACAACAGCACACGGCGGTCGCCATGACCTGTAAACCGCCCACTCAAAACAACTCCCAGCGCCGCCGCCGACGCCGGCGTGTCGAAAAACGCCGACGCGGTAGGCACGTCTCACACATCGCCTCGGTCCAAAGAAGGCGCCAATGGTGGCTCTCAGCGGTCGTCACATGTCCTGGTCCATCAGTTGGTGCATCAGAGGCGCGGCGCAGGTCAGCGATCATGGATGGGAAGTCACGTCGAGCGTGTCTAAATTCAGCTAGGTGATCCCGCGCTCTCGTTTCGTTGATCTTGATTCTCCACGAGCACCCTCGCCCCCGACACGACATCTTGCCAGGAGTACTGTCAAGGTCGACACACAGCCAGGCGCCTGTCCGCGCATCAGGGGAAGGCGCGTGGCTGGCCGCCGGCTGCGCCGCCGGTCCATCCATAACGGGTCCGACGCGGCGACACAGGGATGCCCAGCCGCTGCGGGTGAGCTGGAGATGAGGCTTGAAAAATGGGGGTGGATAGTCGAGGGGTACCAAGACAAGAAACAAGAGGCAGGGGAAGGGGGAGGGGGGTGAGGTAGGGCGCTCGGAATGCAAGTCAAGATCGAATGGTGATGACGGGTAGCGGCTGGGACATGACGTTCACGTCGCGGCCAAAGGGAGCGCCGGGAGATCTTGGCGCTTCGTACCGAGCGAAGCCCCACAGACCCGGTGCGATTGACAATGAAGTGGAGGAGAGGGAAACCACGTGGCGGGTCTCCAGAGGAACTCGAAAGAAATTCCCTCGTTCCGGAAAACGGCCCTCACGACCCCTGGGCACGCAAGAAGAAAGCATTCCTGGAAATTTCCCAGTGTGTCGGTAAGACCGACATCACTAAAAATGATGGAGGCCCTTGTGGCGGATGTTGGACGCGTACAGCGAGTCACGAAGGAAGCGTGCCACGTGGAAAGTGATGCTTGAAACTGGTGAGAATGTTGGAACAAGGTTTCCACGTGGCGTAAAAGGCGAGAGGTCTTACAGGCTGGCAGCGACGGTGTGAGCTAAATGTCTGTTTTACCAATTTGTGGAATAGTAATGAGTGACTTGCTGCAGGCGCACCATTGCTTGTGTGAGCTGTGTCATGTAAGGACACTCCATTGCGTCTGTGCCGCCTCCGCCGACACGAAATGCTGAGGGGCAAAAGAGAGTTCCGAAACCGGTCGTCTTTCAGACAACTGCGTCGTCGCTAGCGCTCACAGGACCCCGGAAACGACGCACACACAAAGCGTGGCCCTTTTGAGGGAACAGAGCTCGCAGAGAGGCCGAAATAGCTTTGTTGTGATCAGCGTGAAACAAAATGCAGACACAAACGACCATCACGAAGGACAGGATTGCCCCGTCGACCACATCGCAAACTTCGATGTCAGCACAGCGTACCCACCCGGGTGCTTTGGTGCCCCAAGAAATCCTCTTTCAGTTGCACTGAAGAACAGGGATACTGGACGTCATTATTTTCTTTTTTTGACAACCATGGACGTACCACTGGGAGCAAGGATAGGGAGAATGTAGGCTGGCTAATGAAGCCCTGCTTGTCGGTTCGCCAGGCTCGTAAAAAATGACACAGGTCAAGGGGGATATTCGTCGTGGACGCCGCCGGCGGAGGCGTCAACAACGCGGATGCGGACGCGGACTCCCGGCCGGGGGTCGCCACGTCGGTCCGCGTCCCCTTATCGGTCGGCGTCGCCGCGACGGTCTGCGTCCCGGCGTCGGTCGCCAGCACCACCGCGTCGGTCGACGTCACGACCGCGTCGGTCGCCGTCACCACCGCGTCGGTCGCCGTCCCCACCGCCACGGCGGTCACCAACTCCCCCGCCGCAACGCGGACGGACGCCGCCGCCGAGGCGCGGGACGCCACGCTCTCGTCGTGGCCCGACGCCGCTTCTGGATACGCCACCACCGGCTCCGTCGCAACGGAGCGGCGTGGCATCCATGGGGGCATCTGCGGGGGGCAGCCAGCTGTCTTGGTCGCCGCCGACGGCGTCGGCACGCCGGCGGAGTCGCCGGCGACCGCGGGGGCGTCAGGGCGCGTGGAAGGCGTAACGGCGACGCCCCAACCGGGCGACGCGCGGCGCGGCCGGATATCGGCCGGCGCCGACGGCGCGGCCCGGTCGACGGCAGGGGAAACCCGGTCGCGGCGGAGCGGGGGGGGCACGCGGGGGAAGCGCCCGCGGCCGTCCGAGGCGCAGGAGGTGGAGCCTCCGTACGCGGCGCACGACAAATCGTACCGCGTGGGCTCCATCGCGCCGGAAGGCGACGCGCTCCGGGCGCACCTGGCGGCGGCGGCGGTGAATCGCCTGGCCGCGGCAGGCGGGGCGCCGGCCGGCGCCGTGGAGCTGGCCATCAGCCGGGTGCGGCGCAATGGCGTGGACCGACTACATGCGCCCCTGCAGACTTCCAGCGACAGCAAGGTGGGGGAGGCGATGGACGGTGTAGTCAAGGTCGTCAAGGAGCTGCGCCGCGCGACGCACATGGAGGACGACATCGGTCGCATCCTGAATGAGGTGCGGGCGGCGGATCGTGTGGCGCCCGCCGACGAGCGGTTCGTCTATGACGACAGCGACGAGTCGGGGGGCAGTCGGCCCACGGGTCCTCGGCGGCGGCACCGCTAAGCGGTGGCGCCCGCGCTGACCCGGGTGGTATGAGCCTTCTCAAAGCTGAAGATGACCACGCGCCACACAGGCGGCGGGGAGGAAGCTGTGCGGCCGGCCACCGTGAACGCGGAATATGAGTTGAACCCGCGCGGCGCAGTTGCGCGTGGCGAGCGCCCACCAGGACTGGTGTTGCCAGCGCGGGGCGACGAAAGTGAGGTCACATGGGTAGGAGATGATACCGGCGACGACCTGTGGTAAAAAAGCGAGAAGGGGGGGTTAGCCCACCCGTTCTCGACTGCCCAGTCGACAGAGAACGCCGCGGCGGAGCCGCGCGCGGCGTCCTTGGGGGAAAAGAGCAGGAACCGGGGCAGATGGGTGGCCGCGGCGGTGGTGAACAGGTCGACCGTATGGGGGCCCCATACCGCATCGCATTTCTCGAAGGCGGGGCGTACCAGTGCCCAGTGGGAAGGTGGTGGGTCTTCGGGAAACTCCGAGAGGAGGTGAGATCCCAAAGAGCAGGGACAGTCTCATCGTGGCTAGTTGTCGGGGACGTCCAGCGGACATCGACGATCACGGCGCCCGTCTCGTCGGTGTGCTGCTGGACCGCGACGCATACCCAATCGGGTTGCCGCGGGCACGGGGCGAGGACGACGGGCGTCTTCGGGAAGGCGTCGTCGGGTAGCGTAAACTTCTTCTGCTTTTCCAAGCGGATGACGAGATGCTTTGGCAAACCCGAAATGGGTTCCCACGAGTCATCCCCCCGGCCATATGTGGCCCACCGGACTTTCGCCACGATGCCGTTATCGGTGTCGTGGCGACTATCCAACAGCCGGTCGATTTCCCAGGTCGGGTCCTCATCGGAGAAGTTCATGTCGGGGAGCGGGGCCTGTGTAAGCCGATGTGCCTGGGAATCCGGTCCCGACACCGGGTGCGGTGCCGGTGGGACGTCATTACTGTTGACCCGTCCTTCGACGTCGCCTTGGTCGATGGCGAAGTAGGTGCCATCCGCATCGAGAATCTCGAACCGACCAAGGGCCTTCGGCAGCAGATTGTGCACGTCGCGGTGGGAGCGGAGGTAGAAGAAGTCGCCGAGCGCCAGATCCTTTTCCTTCGGCCGCACCCGGCTGTCCCAGTTTCGCTTGTAGCGAGCTTGGAACTTGTCGAGGGAGGCGCGCACCGTCGGGATGAGCTTCTTCAAGCCCTGAATGATGGCGCGCTTCACCATCAGTTGGGAGCCATCGGCGGATGCCAGCGGGGACGAGCCCGCTAGGCCCTCAACCTTGAGATTGGGCATGCGGCGAGGGATCAGGGGATCGAACGGCGCCATACAGGTGGCCCTATGCGGGCAGGTGTTGTAGGCCAGGCTCAGGGCGGGGAGGAGGCTGTTGAGGCAGCCCCCCAAGCCCGCACTGGTAAGTCGGAGTTACTGCGGACTGTCTGGATAAGTCCAGGTGTACTTATGCGGTGATCGGCTTGTTTGTCTGTACCTTTGACATGCATTGCTGTATGAGGGTGCTGTAATTACTTGTACTTGTATCTCGAGGGGAGCTCCTTTTGGAGCTGAGCTCGGGGAGAT
>Ga0115030_1001167_pt1 | contig 11710 bp, 4 predicted proteins | sample SidtaG_4_FD_87174 | JGI IMG/M metagenome (GOLD analysis project Ga0115030, IMG submission 87174) | Marine algal microbial communities from Sidmouth, United Kingdom - Sidmouth_Male1 metaG | ecosystem: Host-associated > Algae > Red algae > Unclassified | place: Sidmouth, United Kingdom | collected... | reverse complement strand
CAAAAATCCCTCACTGCAACAGTTCCAAAAGTGTTCCAAATCGGCCTCTGTGGGGTCGTAGAGGCCGATTTGGAACTCTTTTGCAACAGTTGGAGTGTGGGATTTTTGGGAGAACGGCTGTACCATCCAGCGGCCGGCACCCCCACCACAGAGATTATTCCTCCCGATGGCGCCAGCGAAGCACGAGTACAGTACTGTCATGGGCACCCTCCCGGTGCATCATCCTCTCACAATCACGTTCATATCAACAGTGCGCACTCAACGCAACGGCCCGGCCACCCACCCCACCCCTGCAGCTGCCACGGGGGTGATCGGCGACGACGCTGGCGGGAGGGAGGCCGTCGGGGAGAGGGGTGGCAGAGCCCCAGGAGCCGCAACCGTCCACTGTGCGGCGGGCGGGGCGGCCGCCACAGTCGCATCGTCAGTGCCTCCCCATCGCTCCGTCGGCACGGTCGGCGCTTCGACGGCCGCCGGCGCGGCTGGCCCGCTCCCGGACAGGAACCTCCCCCCCCCCCTCGGGGGTCGAACGCCGCCGCCGCCGTCTCCGTCGCCGCTGCGACTTGCACCGCCGCCTCGACCGCCGCGTACAGCAGCGCGTCGTCGGCATCCCCCGCCGGCGGCAAACGCAGCGCGGGACACTGCCCATCACCGTCACCGTCGCCACCGCCGCTGTCGCCTCCGCCCCCCCCCGCCGCCGCCACCGCCGTCAAATACCGGTGCGTCGGCGACGAGCCCCGCGACGGGAAACCCCTTTGCCGTGGCCGCCACCGCCGTGCGGATGGCGGCCATGGCGGGTTCCGGCACACGCGGTGGAGCCGCCAACCGCCCGCCGTCGGTCGTTCATTGTCAGCGCCAGCGGCCGCGACGCAGCGGCCGCCGCCGCATAGGCGACAGCCGCCCGCGCGGAGCGCAGCGCCGCCCAGTCGGCCGCCGTCGCCACCGGCGCGGGCACGAGGGCGGGCGCGGCGGGGGCGCCGACGGCCAGCCCAGCGCTGCGGAGGGTGCCCCCAGAGCCCCACACGACACCGCGGAGTGTGGACCGCTCCATGAGGGGGGGGGTGTGGGGGGGCGGCGCGGGTGCTGCCGCCGTGGGGTGGGGGTGCGGGTGGAGCGGGGGGGGCGGGGGGATGGCGCTCCTGGGCGCGACGGCGAGTTGTGGCGGCCGGCGGAGCAACGCTGTCGCAGCGGGGCAGGGGCACCCGGGTCGGCTGCCGCCGCCGCGCGGGGTCGGCGCGCGCCTGCGCGGCGGCTGGCTGCTCGTCCGCGCAGGGAGCTGCAACAAGCAGCACGTTGGGTCTCATACCGAAACCGACCGCGCGGCCCTCGAAATCCCGTGTGCAGGCCGGGTACAGTCGCTTCTATCCTTGTGCGGCGCGGCGAGCAAGCCGACCACGGTTTCTAGCATGCCCCAGCCGCCCGCTTGCACGCGAGGCAGGTTGGTCCGCGGCAGTAAATGGGCAGATCAGGGGGGGGTCGAGGTCTCGAGCTGCCCACATGCTGCGTCCGGGCGCCTCACCGGCCCCTGCCGGTGGCTCGCACCGCCCCTGCTGGACCCACAGACGCAGCCTGCCACCAGATTTTTCCAATCTTGGACCGCAACAGACACTCAGTCGTCACCCCATGGCACTTTTGGGCCAAATCACGTGGCGCGCGGGATTCGCACTGCGTGCCCGGTGAGAGAGGACGCGCGGCAGCACGACGGCGAGGCCGCGGCTCCGCCACCGCCCCGCGGCTGCGCCGAGCGCCGGGAAGGGGCCACGCGCCCTACCGAGCTTCCCCGCCGTGACCGCCACGCAGCGGGGTACGCGCCGCCTGCGCCGACGTCGACCGGCGGTGGCGGTGGCGGCGGCGGCGGTGGCGGCGGCGGCAGCGGCGGCGACGGCGGCACGCGTGCACCGCGTCCCCCCCGCGTCGCGACGGTCAGCGACGTCTGCTCCACCACCGATCGTCCTGGCGGACGGCGCCCGTGCTCCCTCCGCCCCGTCCGCCATGCCGGCCGCTTGAATCGGACAGGCGGGGGGAGCGGCTCAGCGCGGCGAGTGCGCCACCCACATCACGCCCCGCCCACAATACTTCCCACCCGGCCGACTCTTTCGTGGTCGCCGCGTCAGACGGTCGGATGCCGCCCGCGTTGGGTGTAACAACTCCATGCGCAGCAGGAGGCAAGCAGGGTTGTGTCGCGTTGGACTGGGGACGAAAGCGGCCGCCGCTGCCGCCGTCGTGGCCTGCGGCGGGGGACGGAGTCGACCGGGCTGCCGCGGGCAGCCCCCCCAGCGGGGACCGCAGTCCATGGCCGGTGAAGCAGGACGCCGCGACGCCATGCGCCTGTTCAAGCCTTTCATGGTGGTAGTACGCCACCGTATTTTTTTGCAAGGTACTTCGGAAGACGCGCTGGTTTTGCCAATCTGCCTCTGCTGCCACTGTGGGCAGCCTGCCATGCGTGTCGTGAAGGCGGATGCGGCACAGCGGCTTCGAAAGGCCATGAGACACATGCGATTGCTGTATTAATAGTTTCATATTGCGCACGTTGGCGGGCTCGTGGCGAACACGCGCAAGTCCCGCCGCTTTCCAGCTCTTTGGCATTAGTGCCATCGGACATTGGTTCGTAGCGGCGACTGCTGGCCAGCTGCCGGGGTCAGCTCCCGGCAGGGGACCAAACACTGCACCAACGATCCGCAGTTGTCGCGTCAGCCCTGTCGGACGGCCATCCCTTTTAGCTGGCACCAGTCCAGGCGCACAACAAACCCACAACAAGACGACTCGTGGGGGCGCCGAGCTGGGGACAGACATGAAAGGCCACGAATGCCATCGCGAGACTTGAAAATCTCCCATTGCTGAGCCTTGCACGAGGGCCATTCGTGGCGCCACGTCGACCGAACCGTCGCGAGATCGGCGCTAATGGCCATGCAGATGGGGGTCCAAAGGCAACCAATGAAAAGAGCTGTTTCCCAACCGTCTCCTTGCTCCCCGGTTTGCATGCAGCCGCCACACACCGGAACGGGCCGTCTTGGAGCGTGGGGCCCAGTGCAAGGAGATCTGCCATATTCGCCGCGAGACACACGCGTCCGTGGCTGTGCAATCTACTGGCTACGCGTTGGTTCCGGAGAGCCATGGGGTTGAGCCACTGGACCCCAGAATTCCCGTTGATCCCATCAACCATCAACGCCTCAGTCACGGTCAAACTGGTGGACCTTTCTTGGCCGAGGGTCTACAGTATCTGGTGGCGTGAACGAAGACAGCCTCGTCGGCCACAGTGTGGGGTTCAGGAGCTGCATGCCTCTTGTATGAAGAATTGCACTGGCCAATAAACGAAGAGAAGCATGTGTATCTGGCGATTGCGAGGTGCCGGTCCGTTTTCCTGTCCGTCTGGGAGGCTCTTTCTCTTACGCCACCTGCCCGTATTGGCCTGTTCCGGCATGGTCCCTGGCGGCTTTTCGACGGATTCGCCCAGATTTGGGCGGCGGTGCCCGGTCGCCGCCATCACCACAGCACGTCGGAACCCTCAGAGCTGGCGGTCGCAGATCCCTTCCTATTGCCTTCGAAGTGATGGCAACGGACCTTCCAGACCCGCCTCGCGCCCGCGGCCAATCGGGGGGAGGAACAGCTGACCGTCTCGGTGGCAGCCCCCCCCCAGTTTGGCTGAAACCTGTCTTTTTCTGTCTACCGGTTGTGGTCCTCGAGGCCTCACCACTAGTTAAAAACTGGGCGCGTGCTCTCATGCGATTCTGTGGCTGTGGTCTGTGTGCAGCGCTGCCAGGCGGGACCCTCGGCTCAAATCAGCCATGGACAGCCACACAGACGCCCCAGCACGGTCGGGCGGGGCTCGGAGGGCCAGTGCCTCCCTCCCGCCTACTTCCAGCGTCGGTCTGCAGGGCGGGGGCATCTGCGCCAGGGTTTTCACCCCCTCCCCCGCAGACAGCCGACGCGGGCCGGTGCCGCCGACGTGCGGCGTGTGCTGGTTTCGCCCTGTCTTGCCGCGGGGGAGCAGTTCGCGCGCTGGGGGGGGCGTGCATGAGTGAGAAATCTGGTCTCTTGAGAACAATTTGGCTCGGATGGTCGCTTCCCCGTGTGCCTGACGCCCCGCGGGCTGCGCAGTGGTGCTTATCGTGTGCTCACACGCAAGCGCGCTTTTCTTGTAAATAGCTCCGAAACCCCCTCCGTAAGGTCCCCCGCAAGGACGTCGATTTGTGGAAGAACTGCGGAGGAAATGCGGGCGAGGCCGAAAGAGTCTTGTGGGTTACACTCTACGGAGTGACCCACAAGCTGGTACAAAGAAAATCTCCTGCTGTCAGGAGCCGCACGAAGCCAATCGCCATGACGGCCTCGGATCTTTTGACCCAATGGTCAATCAATGTCGACTGTGTCACCGTCTGTGTGGCTGTTGTTCGCCAGCTTCATGGCCTGCTGACTGGGGGGAGATTGTACACGCCGACCGCGTACGCGACATGACCGCTCTGTAGCTAGACTCCCTCCGCAAGAAGAGCGTGCCGCAACTTTTTATCAAGCGCAAGAAAGCAGGGACCGGTCTGAGGGAAGGCAATGGGCCTTGCTGAGCGCTGCGAGACTCTTCGGATGGTGTAAACTTGACAAAACGGAGGAAACGCAGTTCCGCTGCGCAAATTATTGTGGGCGAAATCTCTGTTTACGGCTACATGCAGGCCGGTCCGCAAGATTGTTACGGAGCTTTTTACAAGAAAAACGCGTTTGCGCGTGAACACACACGATAAGCACCACTGCGCTGGTGGTGCCGCGTGCCTGAGCCGTCTCTCTTCCGGTCCGCCGCGCTCCGCGTCCCCGTCGAGGGCCTCGCCCTTGCCCGAACCGGCCTGACTGCCAATCACGCGTCTGAGCGCGACCCAACAAGGTCCGCGGTGGCGCTCTTGGTCGGCCGCTGTGTCCAGCGCTTTCGTCCGAGCGGGCGCGGCGGCTGCGGCGGGCCACGCGTGCTGCGAGCGTGGTCGGCGTGAGGGCGGGCCCGCGTCGAGACACGGGTGGCCGCGGCGGGGCTGCGGACCGCGCCGCGCCGTCTGGTGGTGGCTCTGAGCCCGCCTTCTCTTTCGGGCTTGCCACCGACAGCCCAGTGGCGCCGTGTCACCAACACACCACGGCGCCCGCCTCGTGGGGGTGCGACCGAGCTTTCCACAGGTGCGCCGCCCATTCCACGAATCACCCCTCCCCTCAGGGGCCACCGCGGGTAACCACTCTAGCCGACCGGGCTGCTGCCATCCTCTGCGTGTGGGGGCGATCCCTCTTGTGCCCCACCGCCACCCCCCCACCGATTCCATTTTAGACGCTTTGGGCGTCGACGCCCACCATCCTACCTCCCTCGCCTCCGAGAGCTCCTCGTCGCCCCCCCGCTGCCATCCGTTGCTGCCAGACTGTGGCCACGCTGTGAGCCTGCGCCCGGCGCGTCGCTGCCAGGGGAGGAGTCGGGCGTGCGGGCGCTCGCGTGCAGCCGCGAGCGCGGACGCGTGTTGTTGACGGCTGAAGTGTCTCTGCACCGCGCGGCTGCACTCAGGCCACACAATTGTTAGGCCCCTTGGAGCGACACGCGCCGGCGCACGTGGCGTCCTCTGTCCGGTGGCGCGGTCTGTATCTCCAAGGAGGAGAACCCGCCCATCGTCGGTCGCTCCGGCCTGACGACGTCGCGGTGCGCCGGTCTGGCGGCCTGTGCGGGCGTGCAAAGTTCGCGCGGGGTGCGCGTGTGGCGGCAGCGCTCCCCAACCCCCCCGCGTGTGCCGCACATCGCCGTCGTGGCCGCCCCCACGTGCGCGGCCGCCGGCGCCCACTGAGCATTGAGCCCCACCACCCCGCCGCCGCCTTTTGTTCCTGTTTGCAACTTTGATCTCCGCTACTACCCCCACCGACTCTGGGCCATCCGTCCATATCTCTGTGTGTATCCCCCACTCGCACGCACGGCGTGCGCGGTCGGCAGCCGCTGCATTTGGTGCCCCACCGGCCGGGCAGAGTTGAGTGCGGCTGTGTGTTCTTTTACTCGCACGGAGAGGGGTGGAGTTGGGGGTGCTGGGTCGTGGGCGGGACGGTGAGAGTCGACCGAGCCACGTCGACCTCCCATCCGCTCCCACTTGTGTACCCACATCTGTGTCGCGGGAGGTCAGCAGAGTCCGCCGCTCTGCCCCGCGTGGCCCGCAGCTCCTCGGCACGTCGGCGGCGGTTGTTGGTCAAGGAGCCGCTCGCGGGGACACGCGGGGGGGTGGGTGGCGACCATCAAGGCGGTCGGGCAGGACATGGCCGCATCCTCCCCGGCCGTCGTTTCTGAACGTAAGTCACATCGCCCGCTGCGGTCGCATCCAGTCGGGTCCACGACCGACTCGATCATGACGGGCTCGACGCTGGACCTGGTTGCTCTGCTGCGCAACTCGGAGCACCCGCACGGGGTGGACAAGAGCGGCTGCTGTGGCGGCACAACGGCAGGGGCGGAGGACCATCCTGCCGCACCGATGGGGGTATCGTCACGGCCGTCTCGCCCGCCACCGGCTGGCACCAAGGAGGTCAAACCGCAGGCGCCGACCGACGTTGAGGACGACGAGCGGATATTTAGCTACTTGATCCAGGAGCTGCCGGCGGCTAAGAGCCCGGGCCCCCATGGTGCGGCTGACGCTGATGGCGTAGCGGACGACCACAGCGACGTTCCTACGCTCTCTGCATCTGTTACGGAAAGTATTGGGGACCCGCTCGGTCCCGACAGCCCCAACTTGGGTGACGCCGCCCCGGCCGTGGTGCGGTCACCGTCGCCGCCGTCCCGGCGTGGTGTCCTCTCGATGGCCGTCGCGTCCAACCAGCAGAACTCATGCCTCCTGCGCCCGCCGCAGCCGTGCGGGGCATCCATGGGTGGCATCACGAAGGCCGTCGCCATCTGCGTGCCGTTTGCCATGGACGACGATTGGCGTTCTGAGGATTCAGAGCCCTCCTCGCCCGCCCCGGCCGACGCCGACTGTGGCGACAATGATGGCGGGGAACGGATGGACGTTGTCGATGCGGCCGACGTTCACTGTCGCCGCAACGCGGCTGGCAACTGCCGCGCCGTCCGTACGCACGCTGGCGGTGGCGCGCCCGTAGCGGCGCTGCGGAGCACCGGCCCATCTTCTATGAGCGCAACGAGCAGCAGCGACGCGTCGTCGGAGCGGAGCCGCCCACCGGGGGCGTTCGGCGCGGGAAAGGGCGTTCCCGCTGCTAAACGACCACCGACTCCATGCCTGTCGACGTCACCCGCGGCTTCGGCTGCCACGGTACGACTCGCCGCGGAAACTATGGTGGCGGCGTTGGCGGCAGCGGCGCACCCGCTGCCCCCGTCGCCGGAACCGCCAGTGACACCAGCCGCTTCCCCGACGGCAGGCACCCAGCCGACTTCTTCCCCTGCTCCCTCGCCGTCGCTGCCAACCCACCCGGCTGCAGGTCTGCTGCTTCGGGGTTTGGAAGCCCCAACGGCGGCGCCACCACCTGTCGCGGCGGCAGCCAAGGCGCCGGCTGCTAAGCGCCCCGCTGGTCGGTCTTATTGTGACGCGTCGGCTGTGCTGCCGCCCGTGCCGACGACACCCGTGCGACCGCGTGGCGGCAGGCCATCGGCTGTTCGCGCTGGTAACGCCTCTTCGGTGTTCGTTGCCCCCGCGGGGGCGGCGGTGGCAGCGGCGCCAACGGCGGTGCCCGGCGATCTCAACCGCCGCGCCCTTGCCCGCTCCACAAGCAGCGGCACTGTGGAAGGTGACGCTGCGGGCACGCTGACCGACGTACCGGGCATGGCCACCGACGTCTGCTTTTCCCCGATGCCGAGCCTGTGCCTCTCTCCGCCCCTCGGGCTCTCCCTTTCGCCCACCCCGGACGTGTCGCTGTCGTCTCTGGTGCCAATTCTCTGCCTCGCCGCCGCGCCTGGTGGCAAGGTCAGTGGGGTGGCGGCGGCCGCCAGCGCGACGGCGACGGCGACCAAGATGATCGTCCGCCCGACGTCAGCGGCTGTGGCCAACGACGGGAATTGCCGTCGCACGAGCCCGGTCGGCGGCATTTCGATCCCGCCCGCTCCCGAGGTACGGCGGGCCACCGCGGCCGCGGCCGCGGTAGCGGCAGCGACAGCGGCAGCCGGGACTGCGAGCACTGCGCCTCGCGGCGGTGCTTCGTCGGGCCCAACGTCATCGACCTCTCTGGCGCCCGCCTCGGTCGAGTCGCGTCCGTTTGCGCCCGTCTCGACTTCTCCGTTTGCGAGCACCAGCTCGATGCACAGTCTCCCAGTTGGCGCCAATGCCGGCGGCACTGGCGTCTCTGGCACCGGTGCTGGCGCCGCCGTCGCTGCGGCTGCCCCGGTGGTGGGCCCCCGCCCCGGCCCCGCGGGCCCTCCGGGCATGGTCGCCTCGCCCCCAACGTACGTGCCGCACCCCGGAGTGCACCCCGGGGCGGGCCCCTCTGGACCCGTTGACCCTCGTTATGGCCCCATGTACACGGCGCACGGCGGGCGGTCGGCCTACCACGCGCCGCCCCCCGGCGCGTACGCCATGGGCCCGATGGGTCCGCCGTACGGGGTTCCCCCGGGCGCGCACTATTGGGTGCCCCACCCGAGTGGTGGGGCGGTCGTCTACCCCGGTACCCCGCACGGGGCGCCGGGGGCTTACCCGGGCGCTCCTGCGCCGGTAGCGGAGGCCGCTCGCAATGCCCGTAGCGACCGCGACAAGGTGTACGTCCGGTGCGTGTGTGGGCAAGACAACCACATCCGGCGGTTGGCTTGCTCCCGCTGCGCACGCCGCAAGGAGGCCAAGCCGGTCATTAAGAAGCAGTCGCGGGCGATAGCACGCAAGGAGCGGGCAGCGGCCGCGGCCGCGGCTGCCGCCGCTGGGCCGCCACGGGCATCGACGATCCTCCCCCGCTCATTTGCGCCCCGCTCCCCGCACACCCCGGGCGCGCGGCCGGCGGTTGGGGTACACGGGCTGGCGCCGGCGCCGCCCCCGGGGGGGGTGCCGGTCGTGTCGGGCGGTGCTCCCCCGGCTGGCGGATGGTGGGTGCCGCCCCCAGGCGCGCATGGGAACTACCCGATGGCGTCGGGCGCGCCGCCGTCGGCGAGTCACCCGCACGCCCACCCGCACCCGCCGCCGCCGCCACACGCCCACGCCGCTGTGTCTGGCCCGACACCTGCGGCAGCCGGCTCGCCGCATGCGGCGCACCCCGTCATGGTGCCCGGCGGCGGTAACTCGGAGGTGCACTCGCACCCTTCGGGCCCAATGAACGGGTGGGGCAACCACGCCTACCCGCACCCGGCGGCGCTCGCCGACATCTCGGCGGCGGTCGTTGCGTCGGTGGCCGCGTCTGGTGGGGGGTCCCCGCCGCCACCGGGCATGGGCAACACGCCCTTTTGAACGGCCCTTCTCAGCTTGTGAATAGTCGCTTCGTTTTGTCTTTTTACTTTTTCTCTGTTTTGTTTCCTTTGCTTTGCTGGTGGTGGATGCGGTACGATGGTGTCGCACAGTACGCTGATAGTACGCTGCAGTGCACGCGCACATGGGATGGTGTGCGACTGCTCTGCGGCGCAGGGGAGGCGGCAGTGGCCGCCCCCCTCTCATTTCTTTCTCTCTTGGTCTGTCTCACTGCTCATTTTTTTTCGCGTTGCATTGGTGGAGGTGGTGTGCGTGGTCGTTCCGCGTCCGTGCTCGGCCTATTTCTTTCTTCTCTCCTGCTCTTGTTTCTCGTCTTTTTCCCCTTACTCTTTGATCTCTTTCAATCTTTAATGTCTGGGGCGTAGGGGCGAGCGGCCTCGGCTTACCTCCGTTTGAACCTTGACACGCGCTTGACGAGTAGTATGGAACGCATGCTGCTTGTGTAGTTGACTTTTGCCGTGGACGCCCCCCGCCGCGCCCTGTGCCTGGGAGAACAGCTAGGCGCCCGCGCATCGCTCCAGGGTGGCTGCAGCGGCATGACGCCTGGACCATCGGGGGGCCCCTCTTGCCTGCGTTGCGTTTCTGGCCAGACGCCCGCCCAGCGAGATCTGTCTGCCATGGTGCGCGGGCGCGCGGGGTTTTGGCCCGACCGGCACGCGTGGGGCGGACCGGATTCCACGTGCCCGCGTCTCTTCTCAGCATACAGCACATCCAGTCTGATCGTGTGGTTGTCTGCCGCCCACCGCGCTGCAGGCTGCTTCTCCACGTGGCAACGGCAGCCGCGACGCGCAGCGACGGCCGCAGGGGGGCTTCTTTTTTTTGCTCGTCGTGCTCGACCGATCCATTTGGCTTTGGCTGCCCACCGCGTTTCCGTTTCAGCGCCCCCCAAATGGGGGGGGGGACCGCGCATCACAGACACCCGCCGCGCCGCCCGCCGTCATCCGTCCGCGCGCCCCCGCGGCGCGCGGCGGTGCGGGCGGTGGCCCCGCCGACGGCCGCCGCCGGCCGCCGCCGCCCCGCCCCCCGTTGGCCCCACTCGCACCGACGCAGAGGCGGCGACCACCCGCCGTGGGTGTGTGTGTTTTGTTTCCTTGTGTGGGGTGGTGCCCCCCGCCGCCCCGCGGCCGCGCGGCCCGCCGGGGGCGCGGGGCGTCGGCCCCGGCCGGCGCGCGGCGGCGGCGGCCGCCCATGGACTTTTTCTTTGACGAGGAGCCGCCGGCGGCGCCGCCGGCGGCGCCGCCGGCTGCCCCGCTGCCGGCGGCGCCGCCACCACTGGCAGCGTCGGTGGCGCCCGCGGACCTGCCGGCGCGGCCACCCGCCGCGGCGGCGGCGGCGGCAGCGGCGGCCGCCGCCGCCGCCGCCGCCGTCCCCCCCGCGGCCACCGCCGCCGTCCGCCCGCCGTCGCCCCCCCCCCCCCCCCCCCCCCCCCCCCCCCCGCCCCCCCCCCCCCCCCCCCCCCCCCCCCCCCCCCCCCCCCCCCCCCCCCCCCCCCCCCCCCCGCGGGGCCCCCCCCCCCCCCCGACGGCGGCCGCCGCCGCCGCCGTCGGCGGCCACCCCCACCGCGGCCCCCCCATGGACGATGCCGGCGACGGCGCTGCCGCCGCGTCTGCCGCGTCCGCCGCCGCCGCCGCCGCCGCCGCCGCCGCCGCGGCCGCACAAGAAGACGCTGCCGCCGCCGCCGTTGCCGCCGCCTCGGACGACACGGGCGCCGACGACGACGGGGAGGGGGAGGAGGACGCTGCCGCCGACGCGGCCGCCGCCGCCGCGGGCGCGCGGCCGGGGCGGCGAAAGCGCCGCCGCGGCAGCGGCAGCGGCAGCGGTGCGGGCGGCGGCGGCGGTGGCGGGCGCGGCGGCGACGGCGGCGACGGCGGCGGCGACGGCGGCGACGGCGGCGGCGCGGCGGGCGCCGGCGACGGCGGCGGCGACGGCGACGCGGCGGCCTACCGCGACGCGACGCTGTCGTCGATTATTGGGAATTTGCGCAAGCGCGGCGGCGCCGCGCGGATGCCCTCCTCCGTCGCCGCCGCGGCGGAGCGCAAGCGGCAGCGCGTCGAGGCGCGCGCGGCGGCGGCGGCGGCAGAGGCGGCGGGCGCGTCGGATAAGGAGGGGGGGGGGGGGGGGGGGGGGGGGGGGGGGCGGCGGGGGGGGGGGCGGTGGGCGCCGCGGGGGGGGGCGGGGCGTGCGGGGGGGGGCGGCGGCGCCGCCACCCCCCGGCGCCCCCCGGATGGGACCCCCCCCCGCGACGCGCTCGCCGCCGCGGCGGCGGCGGCGGCGCACCCCCCCCCCGCCTTTGACACGGGCGACGCGGCGGTGCTCGCCCCCCAAATGCGCCT
>Ga0115030_1001166_pt1 | contig 11724 bp, 3 predicted proteins | sample SidtaG_4_FD_87174 | JGI IMG/M metagenome (GOLD analysis project Ga0115030, IMG submission 87174) | Marine algal microbial communities from Sidmouth, United Kingdom - Sidmouth_Male1 metaG | ecosystem: Host-associated > Algae > Red algae > Unclassified | place: Sidmouth, United Kingdom | collected... | reverse complement strand
GGGTGTTCTGTTGTTTTTGGTTGTAAAAAGGGGGCCCCACACCCCCCCAAGCGGGGGGGGGGCCCTTGGGCTTTGGCCCCCCCCCCCCCCCCCCCCCCCCCCTGCCTCGCTGGAGACGGAAATCGGAACAGGCGGTGCACGTGGTCCCCAAGGACAAACGGCCAAAAGTCGTCGGCGAGGTCGTCCGCCCCCCCCCGGTAGGCGCGGCACGCCGCCTTGACGGCGAGAACGTAGCTCGCCCGGAAATGGAGGCGGTAGCCGGTCGTCGCGCCAACCGCCGATGCCCACCAGGCCGTCTCGACAAACGACGGGTCGACGACCAGCCGCCCCGAGCGGTCGAGGAGCACCTCTACCCCGACATGGTGGTAGCCGAGCAACCGCGGCTGCCGCACGACCGGGTCGGCGGCGATGACGACCCGCCAATGCGTCGCGACGGTCGCGTCGTAGCGCAAGGCAAAGGCCGAGTTGCCGACGCGCGGCGCGCCAAAGGTCGTCACCGCCACGTCCTCGGCCGACCCGAGGCCGAGCTGCCGCCAGTGGCGCGCCGCCTCGTACGACGCGAGCGTTGCGAGGGAGCCCCCCATCGAGTGGCCCGTGAAAAAGATGGGCTTGCCGCGGCCGCGGCCGCGCCACCTGCTAGCGTCGTACGCGGTGCGGGCGTTGGGGGGTGAAGGTGTCGACGGGCGACCGCGACCGCCGCCGCCGCTAGAGCGGCTGCCCGCGCTGCTGCTGCTGTCGTTGGCGTCATAGCTGCTATCGTCGCTGCTGCTGCTGTCTCCAGAGGATGCGCTGGCCGGGCTCCACCCGCCGCCGCGGCCGGCGGGCGCCCACTCCTCCCCCCTGCCATCCTCATCGACGGGGGCGTCAGGGTCCTCATCGCTGACCCCACCGCCGCTGCTGTTGCCGCCCCGGCGGCGGCGGCGGCGGTCACGCGCCCCCCTCGCCGACGGCGACAGGGCTGGTGGCAGGTACAGGTTGGCAATCGCCGACAGCACGTCGGGCCGCAGCTGCTTGTACACCCGCCCGTGGCCGCCGTGCACGGATGCTTGCCCGAGCGTCATCACATCCTTGGCAAACGCCGCGAGGCCGCCACTGGACGCAGGGGGAGGCAAATCGTCGGTCGCCGCCTTGCCAGACGCGGCCAATGCGTCGCCCACAAAGGTCGACGGCGACGCGCCAATGGCGCGGACCGGGCGCCCGACAACTGCGATGCTGCCAGACTCGGCGAGCCTGGCCGCTGCCGCGCTGTTGGAAAGTGCCGCCGCGCCGCCGCTGGTAGACGCCACCGTTGTTGTGGCCGCCGCGGTGGCGCCCGCGTCGGTGGAGGACCCCCCGGCGCGACCGCCACGGTCGGTGTATAGGCTCGGGTCCAGCGGCAGCTCGTCCGAAAAGAGGTCGTCAAAGGGTGTTGCGGACACCTCCAGGTTGGCCGCCCAGTTGGTCACATCGCGGGTGCCCGAAAAGGTGACGACGACCCGGTCGGCCGAGACAAGCACGAGCGCGTGCGCCGACAGCGCGGGAGCCGTGATGTAGCGGACGACCGAGTAGCCGCGGGAGGCAGCGAGCGCAAATGGGTCGAGACGGAGGCCGTCAGCCGACGTGAAGCCGTTTGGGGCCACGCCACCTGCCGCGGCAGCGGCAGCCGCCCCCTCCCCACCCGCCGCCGACGCCGACGCCGACGCCGACGCCGACGCCGAGCCGCCCCCCGACGACGATGCCACCAGAAGAGTTGTCGCCCCCCCCACGCGGGGTGGGGGGAACAACCCCGTGGCGGCGGCAGCGGACCCAACCTCGGGCGACGCGACCGAAAACGGGGCACCCGCGGTCGGCACCAGCGGGCGGCGGCCCCACGTGTCGAGCGACGGTGACGACATGCGTGACACCGCGTGCGCGGTCGCCGAGAGCGGGCGGCGGCCCCAGGGGTCGGCGCCGCCGCCGCCACCGTCGCCGGCCAGCGTCGGCGTAAAAACCGACGCGCGGGACCACGAGTGTGGCTGAGAGGCGGTTTGGCGCGCGCCAAAGTACACGACATCGCCGCTGCCGCCACCGCCGCTACCGACACCGCCGCCGCCGTCAGCGTGCAGCATGGACAGTGGGGGAACGGGTTGCCGTCGCAGCGGTACTGCAAAGGGCGCCGACGCGCCAACGGCGCCCGCGCTGGAGCTGCCACCACCGCTGACGCCGCTGGCACCCGCCAACAACATGTCGTGGCGCTCCTGCTCCAGGAGCGCCGCCAGCTCGTCGGCCCCCCCGCTGGCAACCGACGTTGGCGTCGGCCGCCGCGGCGGCCGAGGCGGCGGCGGCGGCGGCCGCACCAGCTCCTCCCGCGCGTTGCCCGGGATGTAGGCCAAGTACGCGCAGTTGACCATGAGAACGACCGTCTGCATGACAAGCACATTCTTCTTCATGCCGAGCCGAAAGTAGGCACCATGGTCGGGGTCCGCGTCGAGGAGGGTGCGCTCAAAGCGGGCGCGCGCGTGGCGATGCCGCCGCCGCACGCGGTCCACACGGCGGGGGCCAATCGGCACCCGCTGCAGGCCCCGCTCGTCGGGCGCGCCCGGCCCGCCGCCGCCGACGCCATCCATCCCCCCCCCGCCGTCGAGGGCGACCCCCCCCAGGTAGTCCCCAAACGACCCCGTCGACGCCGCCGCCCCCGACGTGTAGGTGTTGACCATGGACGATGCGGGCGGAGGCGGGTGAAAGTCCCGCTCCCGGCGGGCCCGCCGCCGCCCCCGCCGCCGCCGGTGAGCGCGGTCACCCGAGCGGCGGGCCAGCATCCGGTGCCGGTCGCCACCGTCGCTGCCATCGCGGTCATCGCCGCCGCCGCCGCCGCCGCCGCCGCCATGGTCATCGTCCCCGCTGCTGTCGCTGTCGCTGGCGGCGGCCAAGCGCCCCCACTTGCGCGCGCCGCGGAGGTGGTCTGGCCGCGCAACGCCACCGACCGCGGGGCCACCGCGGAGGCTCCCGTTGAGCACCCGCCACTCGCGATGGCGGTAGCGGAGGGGCATGTCACGGCCCCAGGGGATCCCCTTGCCGGTCGTCGTCAACGCCGATGACGGCAGGCGCACGCGGCGGCGGCGCCCGCCCCCGCGCCGCCGGTCGTCGGTCATCAACGGCGCGCGCTCTGGGTCATGGTCCGCCGCCCCCGGCGCGTGGCCAATGGAAAACACGCGGTGGATGGCGGTGAAGAAGACGCGCGCGAGGCTCCGCTCCATCAGCAGCGGCACCCGCCCGCCGGCCGACAGCGACGGCGCGAGCGGGGCCGGCGACGCCGGCGACCTCCCCGACGCGCCGCCAGCGGCGGCGGCGGCGGCTTCCGCTTCCGCCTCGGCCGCCGCCGCCGACGCCGACTCCACGTCCCGCCACAGCCCCGCCGGCAGGTTGACGTACGCCGCGAGGGTGATGCTCGTCAAGTACACGGCGGCGATACCGAGGTTGGCCACCGGCGGCACCAGCGACGCGTCGGCGAGCGACGGCGGCGGCGGGCGGGCGGTGAGGACGAGCACCTCAATCGGCAACCGTGCAATGGTCAAGAGGCGGAGGCCAATCATGGCCGTCGCGCACGCGGGTGTTTGGTAGGCAAAACAGCGAAAGCCGAGCTGCTTGGTCCGCGTCTCGGCGTAGGGTTGGGAGGCGAGCGCGACGCTCGTCGCGCGCATGGCGGAAAACATGGAAATGGCAATGACCACGTCGAGGGCAACGGCCGCGATCGCGGTGCCGCCGACCAGCGGCGGGAGCTCCCCGACGCGCGCCAACCGAAACACCGACAGGGCGCGCGCAAAGGGCACAAAGCCGAGCGACACGCCCGCGGCGGCGGCCAGCACGCCCTTGATCAAAAAGACAAACACGACGGCCGCAACTTTGGGCGCGTAGAAGCGGGCGCGCTCGAGCTGGGAGCCCGGCCGCAACAGCAGTCGGTACGAGTGGGAGGCGGAGAGGAGGTAAAAGGTCACCGACGCCGTGTACACGGCGTCGGTGAGGATGCGCAGCAGCCCCCCCGTGGAGAGGGGCGGGAAGAGCGCGGCTGCCGCCGGCCACGCCGGCGTCAGCAGCGACCGCAAGGCCGCCACCGCCGCCGCAACGGGCCGGAATTCGGCAATCGGCGCCACCGCCGCCGCCGTCGGCAGGTCACCCGGCAGCGCCGCGAGCGTCATGGGGCTCGTGCACAGGAGCCCCGCGCCGACCAGCACCGCCGTCCACACCTGCTCCTCCGTGCGCTCCGCGCGGGGGATCGCGGCGAGGGCGAGGAGGAAGAGCGCGGCGACGCCCACGCCCGCCACATTGATGCCGACCGCCGCCGCGTGGGAGAGGAGCGACGGCGCCAGCGCGGCTGCGACCGCCGCCGGCGACGCGCCGGCGGGGCGGTGCGCCCACGCCATCGACGCGCGCCCCGTGGCCATGAGGGTGTAGACGAGGCCCGCGAGGAGCGTCACGTACAGGGCGCCAATGCTCACATTGACCTCCCCCGCGGTCATGACTTCGAGGCGCAGCTTGGCCGCATTGTCGTCAAAGCCGCCCGGCGCGGGCATCATACTCGGGTGGCGGGTGAGGGGGCCCCCGTCGCCGCCAGTGGAGAAGAAGCTCTCCCCGGCCGCGCCATAGCCGCCGCCGCCCCGCGACGGGGAGGCGCCGGCCGACGCGTGGCTGTCCTCCTCCGCGTCCGTGCCGAAAAAGGAGCGGATGCGGGCCAGGTCCGCCCGCAACCCGGCAAAGCGCTCCTGCAACGACGCGGAGAGGGAGGACGACCGGTGCGCAGACGTGCCGACGCCGGGCGCGAGGCCCGTCAGCTGACTGCTGCTGTTGGCGCTGCTGCCGCCGTCGGCGGCGCTCGACGGGAGGCTGCGGTCGCCATCCCCGCCGCCGCCGCCGCCGCCGCCGCCGCCGCCGCCGCTGGGCGAGCCCACCCCACTGAGGGACGCCCACGACGCCAGCGGCCGGTGGCCGCCACTCCCGTGGACGCACGCACGGTCACCCCGGTCGTCCCAGCCGCCGCCGCCCGCGTCGTGGCCGCCACCCCGCGGGCGGCGGACGCCGCCAATGGCCACGGGCGGGGTGGCAATGTGGCCGGCGCTGCCGCCCCGCGGCGGCCGCGACAGCGGCGCGGCGGGGGGCGCCCCCTCCGCCGCCTCCACGGCCGCCCCCGGGTCCATGCGCCGCGCGCCGGCGGCCGCCCGCGGGGACGGGCCAGACGCCAACGCTGACGACGCCGCCGGCCGGGCACCGGCGCCCGGCGCCACGGGCGCCGTCACGCGGCCGCCGCTCCCCAACGCCAGACGCTTCGCCTCCTCCCCTGTGGGTGTCCCCCCGCCCCCAGCCCTCCCCAGGCAGGCCGCCAGCGGCGGGGCGCGCCCCGCGGTCGCGGTGCCGACGGGCCGCAGCGGGCGAGACGCCGACGCAGCCACGCCGCCCGCCGTCAATGCATGCCCCGCGACGCCGCCCGTGGGGGGGGGGGGGCGCGCGCGGGACGCGGCCGACCGAACCTGGGCAGGGGGGGGGGGGGGGGGGGGCGCGAAAAACGCGGGTCGTAGCAGCCGCCGCAGTGGCGTGGGGGGACGGAGGGATCGGCACCCGGCCCACCACGATTGGCAGGCGGCGCGGCGGCAGCCGCGGGAGGCGGCCGCTCGGACCCACCCGACGCAGTTGCGCTGGGTCTGACCACGACCGGCCGTGCACAGAGATTCTGCAGGCACAGCAGGTGGGGGTGCCGACTCCGCCTCGTTTCTCTCCCGCTGGGTGAGAGAATCCGAGTGTCACCGCGCTCGGCGGGATGTGCCACCGACACCGTCTTGGGAGCCGATTGGTTCCTTCAGAATCTTACAGTATCCAGTCCAAATACCCGTAGCAATGAAATTATGTGCTCATGGTACTTTGAGAAGCAACAGCCCGGCGAGCGTCGCTGGTGCAAGAAGTCAGTCGATGGCCTCCGATTGGTCATGCTCCCGAGCCTTTCGCCTTCCTCGCACGGAACCAACGGGTCCGGGGGCGACCGGCTTCGCCACGGTCATCCCGTGGCCTCCCTCACAGTAGCCGTTATGCACGGTTGGGCTCGTGTCTGCCCGCAAGTCTGCCTCACCCGCCGCGAGCCGCGGCGCACTTTGCCGCACGTTTGTGACGTCGCCTTCTCGTGGGGAGGCTCGCCGCTGCCGGCCACGGTCTCGGGCGGGGCGCCCCGCTCGCGCAGCCGTACACGGCACGTCTCGTCCATAGCCCGGGCTGGGTCGAGGGCCGAACCGGTCGACATTCCAGGAAGCGCGTCGGCGCGGACGGGTTTGCCGAATCCACCCCTCCCACCGTGCCTCCTCCTCCCCAGTCCCCCGACGGTTGGCCTCCACGAACACAGCCGCGCCACGTGAGTGGCCGCTGACGGGGGGATGCCATCCCCGTTGCCGCGCATTGTGTACAAAGAATTATTTGGCACCCACTCGGCGGGTACTGCCGCGACCACCCAGGACCGTCGCCCCCACTGGGAAGCGACTCTGCGGGCGGCCCGCCCGAACTTGGTGGGAGGAGCCGGCCGCCGGTCACAGGGGCAGCGACTCTACTTGAAAGCGGCTGTCGCCGTGGGCTGAGCTGATCCGCCGCCATCCCCCGCCGCCGGCTAACAGTGGTGGCGACCGCTCGTTGCCGCTACGGCCACCGCCGTGACCATTGCATGGCGGCTCACGGGGGTACACCTTCCATTTGTCTGCACAGACGTGGGGCGGCGGCGCCAGCGAGGCCAGAGCCGAGCGCGTGCACGGCAGGGGGGGTCGACGGAGACGGGTCCGCCAGCGTTGCACGACGGCGGTGGTGGTGCTCTGAGCGGGGCAGAGGCGGCGCTCGGGAGGCCTTTTAGGCGCGCCGACCCGATGACCATGGCGGACCTCAACCACACTCCTCATCGGTTCCCGAGCTCGACTACAAGGAGCCACTGATTGCAGTGCCTGCCGACCTGTACGATTGAGCGTCGCCGTCGTCATTGCCGTTGCCGCCGCCAAGTCGAGCGCGTGTTGCCTCACCTTTGCCCGGCTGCTGCACCACCCCTCCTTCGCCCGTACCAGCACCCGCCCTTCCTAGCCGGAAGCCATGGTGTCCACCTGCCGCACCCTGTCCACAGTCGCTACTGTTGCCACTGCAGCCGCCCTGGCGGTGGTGGTGGCGCTCACTGGTGCCCCTGCTGCCGCCGTCCGCTGCGCCCTCCCGCGAGCCTACGCCGGCAAATCGGGGGTCGTCTCCATCGAGGCCGAGTGGCAGGCCCCCAGCCGGTCCTCCAAGTGGTCCCGTACCAACCGCTTAATTGATGGGCGCCGCACCACCTTTGTGGTGTACAAGGCTGGCAACAAGGCGCATTGGGTGGAACCCCCGCCAAGGAAGAATGCGAACGACATTCTGTCCTTTCCCTTCAGAGTCGACAAGAGCGGCTATTATCGCGTGCTGCTCCGCTCCGCCGCCCCCCACACAACCGAGTGGAACGACGCCTGGGTGTCCCTCCCCGACCCGTTCCGGCAAACGTACGGCTTCATCCGCCGCCGCTGGGGCAACAACAAGGCTTGGAGGCCTCTCAACGCCGCCGCCACTCGCGGTTGGACCAAGGCTTACCAAAACAAGGGGACCACTGCCCGCGCTACCTTTGACACCTTCACCGTGGACCACAACCCGTCCGTTCTCGTCACCCGCTGGCTCCGCCGAGGCCAAACCTACACGCTCCGAGTGGCCGGCCGCAGCACCCGCTGGGCGCTGGACCGCATCGTCCTCTTCCAGTGCACCCGCAGCGGGAGCGACGAGTGTGTCCTCGAGGACAAGGCTACCTTCCAGGCTGCCATTCGCGCGCCACGGAGCAGGTGCGGCGGTGTTTAATGGAGCGCAATGGTGTGGGAGCGTCCGCTGAGGGTACCACGGCGAGCGCACTGGTGACAATGGAGGGGGGGGGGAGTGGGCGTACTCCCAGATGGAAGTGATGACAAGCACACCGCAGTGCGGGCGATTGTCACATCCATAGTAGTAGTAGATAATTTTTGAAGCAGCCCGAACAAACAACTGTACAAGAAAACGACGGCCCACAAAACCAAACGCACGGTGACGGGCTCGTCACTGACCACCAACCGTCGACCGCCGACACCACGACGGCCATAGCATCCCTCCGTACAGGGTACAAACGGCACAATGAGCACGCTCGCCCGCCCCGAGCGATTGCCGTTGCTTCCGTGTCACCCAACGTCCCCACCCGCTTCCTCCTGCCATGCCGACGGGTCCACCGGCACACGGTCGGCAACGCGCCCGTCTGGAAGCACCACCAGCCCCCGCGGGATGCGGTCCCACGCCGGCACACCCGCGAGCATCATGGCGCGGCGCACCTCCTCGACCAGCCCGCCGAGCACCCGCGCCACGCCCTCCTCCCCCGCGACAGCGAGCCCCCACAACACGGGTCGGCCGACCATGACCGCGTCCGCGCCGAGGGCGACAGCTTTGAGCACGTCCGTCCCTCGGCGGATGGCCCCGTCGACGAGAACCAGGCCGGGAGGAGACCCGGCGGGGCGGTCGGGCCCTTTGACGGCAGCAACAACCTCCCGCAGCGCCGTGATCGGCGCGACCGTCCCGTCCAGCTGCCGCGCGCCGTGGTTGGACACGACGATGCCAGCGGCGCCCGCGGCCATGGCCGCCGCCGCGTCATCACCACGGAGGCAACCTTTTACGAGGACTGGGAGGGTGGAGATGGAGCGAAGCCAGGCGATGCAATCAAATGACAGGTTCGGGTCCAGATTTGTGTCCCCAAAGGAGGCGAGGCCGCTGCTGCCCGCCGAAGCCTTGTCCATATCGGCCACAGCGACGGGGGGCACCGGCTCGCCCGCCGCCCCCCCCGACCCGCCCCCCGCCGGCGGCGCGTCGCCGACAAAGTTGGCCAACCGCAGCCCCGCGGGCAACGCAAAGCTGTTGCGCACATCCGTCTCGCGGTTACCATACACTGGCGCGTCGACGGTCAAGACGAGCGCCGTGTAGCCGGCGGCTTGGGCACGGCGGACGAGTTTCTCCGCCGTCGCCCGAGCGGCGCCCCCAAAGACGTACAGTTGGAACCAGCGGGTACCGACGCCGCCCGCGGGCGCCGCCGCCACTGCCTCGAGGCTGCTCGTCGCCATGGTCGACAGCGTCATAGGCACGCCGACCGCCGCGGCGGCGCGGGCAACCGCCAACTCCCCGTCCGCGTGCGCCATTCGATGCATCGCCGTTGGGGCGACCACGATGGGCGCGGCAGCGGCGACGCCGAGGAGGGAGGTGGCGGCCGATACGCTGCCGACCGGCACCAGCACCCGCGGGCGGAGGGCGTGGGCGGCGAGCGCCGACGCGTTGGCGGAGAGCGACACCAGGTCGTCCGCGCCGGCGGCGTAATAGTCGTACACTTGGCGGGGAAGGAGGGTTTTGGCGGCGGCCTGCCAGTCGGCGGTGTTGAGTAGCAGTCGGGGGGGGGCGTCGCCGTCTGGAGGAGCAGTGAGGTGCTTTGGGTCAAACGTGAGGGGTGGCGGCACAGCGCCGGCGTCCGTGTCTGTACCCACGTTGGGCGCCATTGTGCCGACCTTGACAAAGAGAAACGGGTTGGTGCCAACCTTGATTGAAGGAGCTTGAAGAGGACAGTCCAAAAGCCCTGGTACATTCAAGACAGTACCGCCAGTCGGAGGCACAGAGGAGGAGAACAAGATGAAGGCATGAGAACAGGGCGGAGGACGGAGAGCAAGACGAGAGACAGAGAACAAAATGGAGGATGAAGAACAAGAAGGGGGACGGAAACAAGGTGGGGGGAGGCGTCACGCTAAAGAGGGGCCCGGAGCAACCAATGCCGCTCGGTGAGGGCCTCGCACTGGGGTGCAGATGCATCAAGGATCCCGCAACCAAGGTTCCAGCAACAACAGGCCCATAACACACAGCACAACGTTAGTTTTCGGTAAAATAAGCCGATCCTGTCGATGCCAGCAGGGTGATCCACATGCCAAAACTGTGACTCAGCCATCCATTTAGCCGGAAAAAGAGGATCAACCAATGGAAAATTGACCTTGCAAGGTGTCAAAATCGGCCGTTGGCCCACATCGAACAAGTCATCGGTTGACTTTGACTTTTAACCGTCAAGGCACCGCGGACCTCCCGACACTGCTGCAGTAGACTGCCGTGGACGCCACACCCGAGGCCAACTATTATTAGTCAGCGTGTGACGCAGAACCGGCACCCTCAGGGGGTATGGACGGATTTATGGCCGCTCCTTGGAGCGGCACGAGCAGCCCCAGGAGAACGCGCGCGGAGAGCTGTTTCGGGTTCGGGCCTTGCGTAGGGGGCCCAACCAACGGGCGTCCCGGGCGCTGGTAGCTCACGCCGTGCGTGGGGCGCATGCGTTTCTCCGGCACCGCCCCGGGGGGGGCCCTCACCCACCATGCCGTGCCCGTCTTCTTGTGGTGGTGCGCCCTTGCGAGACGCGCGCCCCGCACCACGCGCGCGCGTGGCCGCCCCACTGCCGCTGCTGCGACCCGCCGGGCGTCACCCCCACCCCGTCCCGCCGTCCGCCATGGCACCGACCGCCGCCCGACCGCGTGGCGGGGGGTGCCGCCCGACCGGGCGGCGCCCCCCCCCCCTCCTCATCGCGGCGCTGGTGTTCCTCGCCATGGCCGCCGCCGTCCCCCGCCCCGCTGCCGCCGGCTGCTCCGCCGGGGATGAGGAGCTGGACGGCTCCCGGTGCCGCGCCCTCTGCACCTCCTCCCTTCGGCCGTGCTTCTCCTCGCAGTGGTGGACGTGCGGGTCTTGGTTTTGGCGGCGCTCCTGCTGCCGCTCCTCCGCGGTGGTGGCGTGCGCGAATCAGCGCGAGTGGGCGCGCTGCTACTGCAGCATCGACTCGGTGCGGGCGGCGGGGGTGGTGCTGCTCGTCGCCGTCGGGCTGGTCACCGTCGCCGCCCTGGTGGCGCTGGCCATGCTGCTGCGCCGCCGCCGCAAGGCGGCGGCGCAGGCGGCGACGGTCGCCCCCGTCTATGGGGGCTACGTGGGGGAGGCGGGGGCCGCGCCGCCGCCGCCGCCGGTGTATGGCTACCCGCCGGGGGGAGTGGGGGGCGAGTGGGGTGGCGGACCGGCGGCGCCGTACCAGGGCTACCCCCCGCCACAGGGGTAACCAGAGGGGGGGGGGGCCCCGGGCGAGCCTCCGCCGGGGTACCCGACCAAGCTGTGAGCGGCAGCGTGCGCGTACGCGGGCGGCCCCCAAGCGGCCATGGCGGGGTCGACGAGGTGGTGGTGCGATGCCGGACGGGCGAGTTGCAGGGGCGGCGGGCACCTGGAGAGTGGCGAGGGAGGAGGACATCCCACGGGCGAGCGATGCGTGCAGGGAAAAGCACGGCTCGGGGTGGCTTGCGTCTTGGAATCCAACAGGTTTCGTCTTGTTTCGTGTCCACACACCGGCGGCGCATCGTCCAGCGCAGCGTACAGCGCTTGCGTGCAACACAGCCGTCGACCCCCCCACCCCCCCCCTCACATGTACTTGCGCTCCGTCGAGTGCCCAAAGCGGCTGCCGAGGGAGCCGACCTGCCCCAAAAACGCTTCCGCGGACCGGGCCTTGTGGTTGGCCACCAAATCCCGCTCCCGGTCCCACCCGCCGAGCGGGGCGGCGGTGGCGGCGGCGGCGCCCCCCCCCCCCCCCCCCCCCCCCCCCCCCCCCCCCCCCCCCCCCCCCCCCCCCCCCCCCCCCCCCCCCCCCCCCCCCCCCCCCCCCCCCCCCCCCCC
>Ga0115030_1001165_pt1 | contig 11734 bp, 11 predicted proteins | sample SidtaG_4_FD_87174 | JGI IMG/M metagenome (GOLD analysis project Ga0115030, IMG submission 87174) | Marine algal microbial communities from Sidmouth, United Kingdom - Sidmouth_Male1 metaG | ecosystem: Host-associated > Algae > Red algae > Unclassified | place: Sidmouth, United Kingdom | collected... | reverse complement strand
GTGCGCCATTTGTATTTCTTATCATTCAAGTCCAAAAATGGTATAAATAATCACTTTTTTTTTGAGGTTGCACCATATGACACCAACCTTCTATTTCCGCCTATTTGCCGATTCTGAGTGGCTTCTATAGCTGCTTGAGTAGAACCATTGATTAGAGCAATCTTATTTCCTGCATTTACCGCCTCTTCTAAAGTTGGTTCGGGACGTTCCTTTGTCCAAAGAGGTGTTGATAAAGCCTTAACCCCTAAATCGCGATGGCGTTCGGCTTGGTGTAAAGCATTGCCAAGAGAGATTTTACATTCTTTCCAGAAGAACATAGCTCGCTTGGGACTGTTGGCTATATCTAAAGCCTTGTCGATCGCTTGCTCTCTAGTTTGGCTGTTATTACCTTGAATCAACTTCTCGGCTAGATATTCGATAAACATGGGGTGAGGGACTCCAGGCTCGACCTCCCACTCATGCTGAGTAGAAGTGCCAATAGGTAAACCATTAATAAAATCATCCCAATAACTGTGAAGCTCGCCTCTCTTCAATTGCCCAATTATCTTATTCGCTAGTCCTTCGGGGGAGTGGGAATTAGCAACTATCGGTAAAGCTTTAACCAATGCTCGGTAGAACTTCTGGTATTGCTCCAAACTATTCCAGGGGCCATCAAAGCTCTTATTGGGTTTAGTACCCTTTGGAGTTCGATTCTTTTTAACCTTTTTAGGGCTTTCGGGCAATATTACCTCTACCTGTACAGCTTCTTGTACATTCTCTACTTGTACTGGTTCTTGTACTACTTTAGCTTCATTGATCTTTTGTTCAACACGCGCGGGTCTTTTAACAACATCAGCAAATTGTGTGACTTGAGAATTAATTACTTCTTGACTAACAGGTATGGGATTACCTTTCTCCTGCCTGTTTTGGTGTTTTGGAGAAGTTACAGAAGTAGCTTTTACTTGTTCGCTCTCTCTTCCCCCCAGGGGGGTAAGGGGGGGAGTATATGAATGGTTAGTTTTGAAAGTTGTATCTGTATTGTTTTGCGACATTCGCAAATCTGATTTTTGAGGGTCACGAACCTGATTTGCGATATTCACGAATCCGAAACTTTCGTGGGTTTGAGACTTTAACTTTTTAATTCTAGCCAAGAGAAATTTTTTAAGTGCGTCGTAATCAATACGGTAGTAGTACTGACGGTTATAAGCAGCACGAGCATGAACTGCTCCGTAATGTTCGCGATGTAACTGTTCTCGAATTAACAAACCTTTGCCCACTAAAGCAGAGATTGCTTTTCTGATTTGATAGTCGGTAAAACCAGCGATCGCTTCAGATTTAAGGTGCTTGAGTGATTTATAAATCCATTTAACGCCACGAAGTACCACACCACCTTTTTTCATCCACAGCCAGAAGTGGATTTGTTGGAGTATTCTCGCTTGCAGGTAGTTGTTGTCGATAAATTTAACAAATGAATTACTCGCTCCTGCAAAATCGTACTTTGTCTCGTAGCCAGGAATTCTGATGACTGGGGAGTTGAAGTCAATAGAGATAGTCATTACGCTGCACCTCCATTGATGTTGATTTTTGCAGCTACTAGACTGGGGAGATTTTTTTTGTTATTGTCAAAGGACATTATTGTCAAAAAAGTATTGTCAAGGGACAATATTTGTTCGTTGAAATTGTTGTCGAAGGACAATAATTCAATATTTATATTGTTCAATTGTTTAATAAGCCGTTTCTGGTGAAAGAAAAAGGTGGCTTTTCAAGAATGAATTGAGCAAATATCCAAAAGCTCTGGGATTGCCGTCCACGGAGTCTTTTTTTTTATCTGTGCAATTCAAAGTTTTACGCCATTATGATACTGCTGTATGTGTTGTAATTACCACCTGAATTGAAATTTTCTTGTGTAATTTAAGCTACATAAATCTCTAAAGCTATTGAACCAAGAGAGTTTCCAAGATTTTAATTCATCTAAAAATCCAAAGTTGCGATCGCACTTTCTTTTTGCTGTTCAGTCACCCCTAAATATCGTTCCAAAGCTGCTAGAGTCTTATGCCCTGAGATAGCCTGAATATGCCTTAAAGGAACACCCTTGTCACTCATACGGGTTAAAGCCGTCCGCCTGAAGCTATGGGTACTCACCCCTTCAATTTCCAGATTTAGACAAGCATTTCGGAGTATCTTATCGGCACTGGCTTTGTGGATGCTGCCTCGACCGTGACGACCAGGAAATAGATGAGGGCGCGTGTGCCATTTGTCAGTTTTATGATGCTCTTGTATGTATTCTTTTAGTTGGGGATGAACTTGAATCTCGCGGGTGTCCTGCTTGCCCTTGGTGTTGTAGCTGCGAATCACCAAGACATTACGCACCCCTTTAATACCGATTACGTCTCCCCGCAACAACGTACAGGCTTCGTTAATACGTGCTGCCCCATAGAGACAGACACCAAAGAGGGCGCGATCGCGGGGTTTGGTGAATCCCTCAGAAAATAGTAAATTTATTTCGTTGGGGGTCAGAATTGCTGCCCTGCCGAACTTGTTCACTTTCATGTAACTAAGTTTACACTGTCATATTGAACTTTAATCGCCTAATCGACTCAAAAGCCTATGATTTCGTAACGAATATCTGGGCGATTAAGCAAAACTTATAGGTAATTGACAGATATACTAAGTACAAATACTCAGATCATCATCTTTGCTTATACTTTGTTTGAAGTGGGTTATTTGCTCCAGTTTAATCATTACGGACGGGGTTTGCCAACTCTATTTCAGGATTAGCAATGATGATCTTATATATTCCGTCTTAGATAGTAATATTTTTTTGCTCTACCCTAACTAAAAATCGGCATTAATACAGTCAATATTCTAGGTTTAGTGCTAGATCTGCCCCTGTTTAGTACGAGTAGATTTTTCTGCGACTCGATCTGTCACAATACTATTAGGATAAATATACAGACCTTGGTTTAAGTTTATGAACGACCTCTACGGAGGACTTGACCCCAGAAATATTCCCACTTACTCGATTGGTGATGCTGCACGTTATCTAAGAATTCCCAGCAGTACAATACGCTCGTGGACAATTGGCTATTCTTATCCAGTCAAAGATGGCTCTTCCTTCTTTCATCCCCTAATTAATCTTCCCCTAGGTAAAGAGCGACCTTACTTACTGTCATTTACTAATTTAGTTGAAGTTCACGTTTTACGTGCTATTCGTGTAGGTCACAAAATCCAACTAAACAGAGTTAGAGAGGCTTTAGACTTTATTGATGAACGGTTTGAAGTTAACCATCCCTTGGCTCAAGAGGATTTTCGGACAAATGGAGTAGACCTGTTTATCGAACGTTATGGTGAGTTGATCAATGCCAGCAGTGGAGGCAAAAAAGAACTAAAAGAGGCTTTAAATGCTCACCTAGAGCGCATTGAACCAGATGATAGCGGGCTAGCAATTAAACTCTACCCCTTCACTCGTTCTGACGAAATAGATAATCCTCGCCTGGTTGTCATCGACCCTCGTATTGCTTTTGGTCGTCTAACCATTGCAGGTACGGGAATAGCAACCGATATTCTTAAAGAACGATATAAAGCAGGAGATTCAATTGAAGACCTAGCATTTGATTATGATTGCGATCGCTTATCAATCGAAGAAGCTATCCGTTGCGAATTATCTGCTGCCTAAAATTGTACAGATCCCACAAAATGCCCCATCGATACCTTTATGCTTGATTCAAGTCTTTATTAGACGAATTTATTTTAATTATTAAGACTCGAATCATGACAATAGGGTCAGAGCCAGAAATTATATTTTTTATCGATCGCTGTCTCGGCAAAAGACTCATTGCCAAAGCCTTTCAAAATTCTGGTATTGCCTTTGAGATACATGACGATCACTTTGGTCAAAATGCGATTGATGTTGATTGGCTGCCTGAGATTGGCAAACGTGGCTGGGTAGTTTTGACCAAAGATGCCAAGATCGGTAAAAATCATCTAGAAAGAATGGCAGTCACCAATGCTGGCATCTCCATGTTTACCCTGGCTTCTCAAAATCTTTCAGGGAAACAGATGGCAGACATCTTTCTGGGGGCAGTTACTAAGATGCAGGAGTTCGTCCGTACACATCCCGCCCCCTTCATAGCGAAAGTTTATCGTGATGGACGAGTTGAGATGTGGTTTGATGCTCAAACTCTATTAGACGAACTAGGATAAATAACGTCACAATAACGTTATCGAGGCATTAATTTAACGTTCAGGATGAAGTCTCTTTTTCGAGCTTTTCTTCGATCGCTTCTAGTAACCAGACATGGCGAGAAACCTTGACTTTTCTTTGGCTGAGGGCTTCATCAATCTCCTTTAGTTTTCCTTTGGTTAGACGAAGTTGGACTCTAGCTACTTCAGTGTCATCATCTACAGTCTGTTTGTTCTCATTACTCGTTTTAAGTCCCCGATCGATAAAAGCATCAACCTTCTGATTTTTAGGTTTGGGTTTGCGACTCAACGCCGATTTTTTATCCATAGGTGGCTACTTTAGTTTTCATGGGTGCAAAGACAAGATCGAACAAAGCAGTTACTTCGGCGATCGCTTTCAGGTCATTTGGTTTGTGTTCGATGACAGCAAGACCTTGAGAGGCAGCTTTACCAAATACTTTGCGATAGCCCAAAGGAGTGTTGATAAATTCTAGTTCGTTGGTGTCTTGAATGTATTCGGCAGCTTCGATGTTTTCTGTTCCCGTAGCATCTGCTCGATTAATAAAGGCATAGGCTCTCAACCCAGGATTAAAGGCTCTAGCCTCGGCGATCATTTGGGCTACGGGTTCAATTGTCCAGACATCAAAAGAACGGGGTACAAAGGGAATTAAGACTACATCAGCAATGACTAATGCAGCCCTTTGACTGGCTGTATCTCTGCCACCCGCATCAATAATCACATCATCATATTTTTGGGCCAGTCGCTTACCATCGGTATGAACATTAGAGCCGTTAAGTTGGGTGCAGGTATAACCAGCATCACCTAACTTTTCATTACGCATGGTTGTAAAGTCAGTAGCAGTTTCTTGGTCGTCTGCATCAATCAGCAGCACGTCTCCCCCTAAGCTTGCCCGCATGATTGCTAAATTCGTTGCTACGGTGCTTTTGCCCACTCCGCCTTTTGTCCCACCAGATAGAACAATCATGTCTGTTATCCTCACGTTACTTTAATGTTGGATAGAGATTATTTCAACGTTGTTATAACGTTAATCTAAGTCAATTTTGACCTTAGTATAATTCCACATTTGATTATTGACGAGGTTTGAATCGAGTTCTAGAACTGCCCTGCTCGATTGGTTGCAGCGACCACCCGCTTAATTCTTCGAGATAGGCAATATCTTCTAGTGAATGAACATTGAGTGCATTCTCAAATTCTTTAGTTGAACCAAAACCGACTCGCTTGATTAGTTCACTGCGAGTAAGACCTTCTCGACTATCTCCGTTGTCGTATGTCCAGTCTTGTAACCCGCGAGGGGGTAAGGATGCTTCTAGTCTTTGGGCTATATCAGAAAGTCCTAATTCGGCTAAAGCAGAAAAGGTGGTTTTAAATTGTTTTTTGAGTCGGGCTAGTTCTTGTTTGACTTGTTCTAATTCGTCAGCAGTAACTAGAGCTTTACTAGAGATAGTTGCCATAGGTTCGGCATTAAATTCTTCAACAATATCATTAAGATTATCGACTGAATCTAAGACGAAATAGCCAATTCTACTCTCCATTGAAGTCTCGATAAAATACTGGTATCGATGATGACTATTCCATCTGGTTCGTAGATTGTCGGCTTTACCTATATACAGTATTTTATGGTCGGGAGTGTAAACTAAATATATTCCAGGTTTGGGGGGTAGCTTTGCTCTTTCTGTAATATGTAAGCTGGGAATAGAGTTAGATAACATCCCCACTACTACATCAGTCTTATTCTGCTTGGTTTGCTTTACTTGCTGGTCGATACTATCTACTATCTGAGACGGGCATCGAATTGTAATGCTTTCGCTGCCTGTGTTTTTAGCCATGTTTTACAATAGATATTAATTAATGTGCGGTGTCTTGCATACTGTTTTACAAACTGACTTATATATTAGTTTTATTTTGTTAGTAGTGCAGTAATTTGTTTGATTATTACTAATAATTATGACATTTTTATAACATTTAAATATTTTTTAGTAACGTTGTTAGACATTTTGTATTAATTAATAAGTAAAGTTTTGGTTTTTGACTAAGTAACTACCCATCTTTTGTAGCTTATCAATAATTATTTATGTCAGACAGCATTACGTCATACTTTCATTTACTTACGCTATTTTACAATTTGTAAGTAATATTCTTAGTAGTAATGATTATATTGTCTTATTAATTACCCAAAATAATACAATGTTTTATTTTAGGTAAAACACTGTTATACAAAATGTCATATTAATGAATTGGATAATTGAGCTTAAGCAGCCCGATCGCCTATGAACTCTTGCATTTCCTGCCATTTATACCAACCCCAACCAGCTTTGTAGCCCAATCTACGGGCTATTTCTCTCCAGTCTCCCAAACTCAGTTCTAGTTCGGGTAATTCTTTTAGCTGATGATAGATCCAGCCTTTTTGATATCCTTGTAACTCACCAAAGTCAATCAGTTGCTGCACTATGTACAGTTTACGCTCGTCATATTCGGTGTCGAATTCGGCAAAGTTAGCAGGGACGATTTCGACGACTTTTAATCGTTTGAGTTTCTTACCACTTTTCTCAACTTTAAAGGTGAACTTGACGTTACAGTTGGGACAGGTGGCAAGACATCTATCTCGTTCGCTCTGAGTTGGTCGAAAAACGTGCTGACATTCTGGGCAACCGATGCTCCACTTACCGTTCTTGAGGCTAATCGGGTCAAGACTCCACTCTATTTCGTCATCAGGCCAGGGCAGATTAAGATGGGTATCTGTATGGTCGATTATGATGGCGGTTTCTTTATTTGGTGCTGGTCGCAAAGCTCTACCAATAGCTTGAAACCACACGATGAGGCTTTTGGTGGGACGAACTAGCTGTATGGCTTCAATTCCAGGTATATCTACTCCTTCAGTGACAATGGAATGTTGGCACAAAACTAGAATTTCTCCTCGTTCAAAGGCAGATAGTAGAGCAGTTCTTTCTTTTTTGGGGGTTTTACCATCGAGGTGCATGGCAGATATTCCTGCATCCCTAAATCCTTGGGCTAGTTCTTTGGAGTGTTTTACGCTGACAGCAAACAAAACCGTTCTTTTAAGATAGGCGTGTTGCTTCCAAGTATCAACTGCATCACCAATGATTAGGGTTTTTTCAACTAAATCAGCTAATTGCTTTTGGTTATAGTCTCCTCCTGTAGTTCGGATAGGAGCGTTGGCTGCATCGATGATCTTTGATGGGGAATAGATTTTAAAAGGAGCGAGATATTTCTGTTCGATTAATGACTGTACCGATGAACCTTTAATTAAGACATCAAATCCTGGTGTACCGCTATAGAGATAACGCAAACCTCTGCCATCAGTTCTAGCTGGAGTAGCAGTACAACCTAAGATATATGCACCTCGTTCTCTGTAATGTCTCATGACGGTGGCATAGGTTTTACTATGACAGTGATGGGCTTCGTCAAAGATAACTAAAGAAGCTGGTGGTGGATTGCGACGAACTAGGGTTTGGATACTAGCCACTTGAATTGGCGAGTCTGGGTTAGGTTTTATTCGGGATTTGATTATGCCAATTGGATGATCTGTTACTGTTTCTAACTTTGATGCAGCCTGAGTTATCAGTTCGGTACGATGAGCAATGACCAAAACTGGTTCGCCCATCATGATAAATTCGTTGGCTATTGCGGTAAAGAGAATGGTTTTTCCTGCTCCTGTTGGAAGCTGTATTGCCACCGCCGATGAGCCATTAGACCAATGCTCGAATATTTGTTGAGCTAGATCTATTTGATAATCTCGGAGCTGAATTGAAGTAATTTCTTCGACAGTCATAGTTCGCTCTAAACTCTTGACAGCAACGCTTACAGTTATATATTTATAGCAGATGAATTTGTGATTTCGCTCGCCTTTGAATGGTTATAAAATTGTGTCTTACGTAAGATAATTTATTAATAACTTTGTTTGACAATTTGTAAGCAACAAGATCAGCTAAACCGCGAATCAGTCAAAATTGAGGACATTTATTAGCACGTTGTCAGAATTGATAATTACACTGTCAAACTATTTGTCAGACAAACTTTCATAATGACCATCCCCAGTCTAATTCTTGGGTATTACGAGTTATTTCTTGCTGTCTGTTGTGCTGTAATAATTCATTCCAATCTTTTCCCTTAGAGGGTACATCGCGAGAGATATTTCCCACCGATGGAGCTTCTTGACTTAGGGTGTGTGCTAGTTTATTTCCTGCATTATCGTTATCTGTGGCTATGACTATCGAACCTCCTATTTTAGTCATCTCTGCCATAGCAGTTTTGATTAAATCTAGTTGATACTTGGATGTTGTTCCCCCAGTGGATATGTAGCGAGTATGAGGATTTTTGTCCTTAAAAAGCTGATGGTAGCTCATGGCATCAATGGGACTTTCTGTTATGACTAAACGGCGATCAGCTTCGCTGGTGCGCGGAGCGCAATCGCTCTCATGTTGCTTGGATTGCCATAAGGCTTTAGTTCCGCCTTTACTAAATCCAGTATAGTTTTCGTTCTTAATGGTAAAGCCTGTTATTCCATCTGTATCGTAGTGAGGAAAGATGGCATTACCACGGCTATCTATAGCTACAGTTCCCATAAAGCGATCGCTCTTTAGGATAGATTGGTCAATACCTCTTTTTTCTAGGTATGGGTGGGACTGAACTACTTTGAAGTTGGATGCAGCTTTGATTATTTGATAGCGATCGCGATTTATAGGTTGAGGTTTGTCTCTGGGAACGAACTTAGCTGGTTGTGTTTTTGGTAATTGATGCCAGTTCTTTAGTTCTTGTCTGACCTCAGATAGTCCTATGTGGGAGCGATTCTGTACGAAGTCGATAATCGTACCTTTATCAGTGTCATCAATGATAGAGAAGTAGATACCATGTCCGTCGGTGTCGGTGGCAACTATTATTTTGTCTCCGTTATCATGTCGGAGGACGGCACTATTACGACTAGATTGTTTGCTTATATATTGATATCCTTGGCTTTGAGCATACTCAACTAGGTTAATCTCGGTTTTAAACTTCTCTAATTCTTCAAATCTCTTACGATCTAAGGCTCGTCTACCTCTTTCAATATTTCTGTGAATTTGTCTATGGAGTTTGTCAAGCTGTTGATTTGCTGCTGTAACCCCCCCACTTGTTTGCTCAAGTCCTCTACCTGATTCTGTAGCTGCTTGTTCTGCCCTTCTAACCGCTTCATATCCTCTAAGTACCTGTTGGACAGATTCGAGATTTGTTCTTTGTACTCTTTGGCTAGCTGTAGATAAGACAGTCTCAGTTGGTTCTCTAGTTCGCTCATCGGCTACTCCAGTTTTAGGCAGGGTTGTCCCTGGCACGTCCAGCCTGGGGTCAGTTGTTTGTACAAAGGTGGGGTAATGAATGTCCCGTTGCTGGTTTCGTAAATTTTGATTCCCTTGGTTTCGTTCTTGAGATGGTTCAGGGTTTCTTGTTGTTGTTTGATCTCTTGTGAGATCTGGTCTAGTTGGGTTTGGTTCTGGGTGATTCGCATCGACGAGAATCCTATCAGTACCCAACTCCCGCCTAAGATACCCAGACAAAGACTCCCTGCTGCCCCTGATATCCAGATCCATTGTCGGCTCAAGTATTTTTTGAAGATTCGGTGATTCTCCTCCATAGCGCGAGATATGGTAGTCTGCTCTGCTTTGAGCCAGTTCTCTGATTCTGTCTTGTAGTCCCTCAAGATCTTTTTTCTTTGGGTCTTCAGTTGTCGCTCTAGTTCCTGTTGTTGGAGTTCTGCTGTCTGCTCCAGGCGTTTGTTCTCGGCTTCTATCTTCTTCTTGAGATTGTCCCCCAAGTCTCCAAGATGCTTCATATATTCCCCCTTGTAATCGATATCTATTGTTGGTTTCTGGGTCTACTACTGTGATGTAGTTTTTTCCCTGCCTTGGTATTTCTAAACCTAGTTCGGTAAAGGAATTAATAATGTGATCTCGGTTGGTAATTAATCTCGCTTCGATACGCTGGGTAATGTAATCTGTTAGCTGCTGTTTGGGGTCAGGGGCAGTAACTAATCCAGCCCGTTTGTTTTCGGCATCAATTAACGCTTGATATCCTGGCTCATAGATTCGTTTACGGGCAGGGTCTTCTGGTCTTGCCCAGTCTTCTTTGATATTCCAGTATGTTTGCCAGGGTTTGAAGTAGCCATGCCAACCAGGAGGGGCAATGTTGAGGCTCTTTCCCGTGTCTAGTTCTACTTTGGGGGTAACAAAATGAAGTTCTACACGGTCGCTTAGAGTGTGGGTGTGACGTACCCAGAGGGTGTTGTAGGAGTCTTGTTTGATGCCAGCAAAGGCGTATGATTCAAAGGAATCGATGATTGCTTGCTGGTCTTTTTCTGTGGGGGCATCCTCTACAGCAAAGCTCAGGACACCACTGTTATATTTGTATTGAAAGTCTAGCCCATCGATTAACTGAGTAGTTAGTTCTGGATTTCCTCTAATAACCTCTGGGGCTGGTTCTCGAAGCTGTCCCGTGTTGGGACTATCTAGACGGGTGATATATTCTACGGGGCCACTGCCTGATCCCACTCCTCTGGCGAAGAATTTAACTAGCATTGCGAAAGGCAGAAGGAAGAGGGAAGAGGGCAGAAGGGAAAAGATAATATAATTTTTCTGACTTCAAACTTTTCTACTTCAAACTTCTGGTTATGAGCTACAGAGAACAATTCATTTGGAAACGTGGAATTCAACTTTCTATTAACTGTTATCGTTTGACTGAACATTTTCCTAAATCTGAACTTTACGGTTTAACTAGCCAAATTAGACGGGCTTCTGTCTCCGTACCATCGAATATCGCCGAGGGCTACGGAAGAAAGACAAAAGGTGAATATATTCAATTTCTACATATAGCTTTGGGGTCGCTTCGAGAGCTAGATACACAATTAATCATTGCTAGAGAAGTAGGTTTAGCTGAACATAAATTATTCATTGATGTAATCTCTGAAGCTAACGAATTACAAGGCATATTGGTTTCCTCATTAAACAAACTAAAAACATAATCCCTTCTACCTCTTACCTTCTGCCTTCTGCCTCCTGCCCTCTGCCTTCACCCAGCATTGTTTAAGTGGGTTAACAAAGTGTCAGTTGTCCAAGTTGCCACCCCACAACCCAAAAAATCATTGTCGCTTGTCCAAATTGCTGCTCCTAGAGTTAAAGCTAATGCCACAGTAAACCAGTCATTAGGGTCGCGAGGAATTCGATTTCTAGCAACGGTTTCGTAGGGAGCATAAATTTCATGAGGGACTATGGCTACTTTGACTTCAGCTAAAGCGATCGCATCTGTGAGCAAATTTTTGCCCACAGAGGGCGAGAATACACCTTTACCAATCATCTTCTCGATTCTTTTATTCAGTTCATAAGTTGTTTCCGACCAAGCTTGTTCTGCCATGTAAAGTTCTAATTCGCTCCGAGCAATTAATTTTCTGCCTCTACCTCGAATCAACTCCCCCACCAAAATATTGGCATCAACTACTAAACGCATTATTTACTCTTCTGACCCAGATAAATCTAAAGCACGAGCTAGTGCAGCTTCGTCCATACCACT
>Ga0115030_1001164_pt1 | contig 11734 bp, 21 predicted proteins | sample SidtaG_4_FD_87174 | JGI IMG/M metagenome (GOLD analysis project Ga0115030, IMG submission 87174) | Marine algal microbial communities from Sidmouth, United Kingdom - Sidmouth_Male1 metaG | ecosystem: Host-associated > Algae > Red algae > Unclassified | place: Sidmouth, United Kingdom | collected... | reverse complement strand
TCCCACCCAGCACCGACAGCGCCACCTGTCCGAACCGGGGCGTGACACGTCATTCGCGTCACCCGGTGTACCGACGACCTCCGGGCCAGCCAAGGGGCGTGGGCTGGGACGCGTAATGCGACAGTGGCATAGCTGCACCCCGCGGAACGGCAGGACGACTGTGACAGCAGGCGGCGGCAGTTGGTGGCGTATAGCAGCCGCTCACCCCCACCGCCCGTATTGTACGCTCGCGCGGGGCGCCCTCATTGGTGGTGTCGGTGACGGCAGCGGCGCGGCGGAGCCCTTTCTCGACACGCCAAGCGCACCCCTGTACGGATTCTCTCGCTCCATTTCCAGCCCACTTCAAGGCGGCCGCTGCCATCAAGCGCACCTCCTTTGGTTTGCTAACGAAAGGCGGATCTACAGCGGTAGCATCGCGACACATGCAGCCAGCACCGGCATCATTGAAGACGCGTGGCGTCGAAAAGCACCTACACTACGCTGGGGAAGGTTGATATGAGTCTATGATCGGGGATCCGGGCTTCATGTGGAAGATGCGGTAGCCGGCACATTCTCGCGCGAATCTGACCGTGTCGGCTTCCGATCACCCAATCGCGTGCCACCGTGGCAGCTCGTATGGAAGGGGCTGTGACTGATCTGGCGTGTCGAGACGTGCCAGGTGATCTCAAGGCGCCTAGTGTCCGGGGGACATATATGTGCGGCGGTGATTGCCTGCGTGTGTGATTTTACAGGCGGGCCGTTTCCCGCCGGTGATTGTGTGGGTTGCCGGGCCATGTGAGGGGGGGGCTTGAGCGGCCCGGCGGTTGTTGCTGCTGGGGATTCCTCGCCCGCCAACGCAGCGTGTGTGCCCAACGCCCCATGTGTGTCAGGAGAAAGGGGGCATCTGGGTGGCTCGTTTTGCTGGATCGACCCACGCGTTCGCGCACGGGCATTGAACACCGCTCCGCACCGGCTAGCGGTGGAGCGGCTGGCTCTGCAGCCTCTAACACTGCCTTTCCGTGTCACCCAAGTGGGGGGGACTGTGGTTGGCGGCGTGGGGGCTCTGCCATCCTACACTGTTTCTCTTGCCCTTTCGGCTGTGTATCCACATTCGCGATTCTGTTCGGCGAGCGAGATGTGCGCTGGTGTGCCGGGCACACCGACAAAGAAGGCCGATCCAGCTTGTGCGGCGTTGAGGACTACGAACGAAGCGTGCCCTTCTTTTCGTCTGGCGCCTCTTCCCACCCCCGCCGTGTGGCAGCCAGGGGCTTTCCTGGCGAGGCTTTAGTGGTCTGGCGGGTGCCATCCGGCCTCCATGGAATTCGCAAAGACCCTTGCGCCCCCGTGTACCGTGTGGGTGCGGTCGGGTGGGTCCAACCACCTGGCTGTCCGGGTGGCATTGGAGGGAGCAACTGGGCGCATGCCGGACTCGGCGGACACAGGAGACCTGAAACTGGACCCGTAGGAAAGCGCGGCGACTGTATCCCGGGGCGCTGGGTACATCGACGGGTCTCTACTGGGGGTTTGACCAATAGAGTCTCCCGTCGTCGCCAGCGCCACAAGGGTGCCCTCCCAACATCTGGCGGCCACCAGTGCCTGGTACTGGCGCGGTAGGGTTCCTACCTCGCTAGGAGGTGAGCTGCAACGGGGGAAGCCGATGGGAGACTGCGCCCCACTTCTCTACGTAGGGTCCCGGTGCGAGCCGATCTCGGATACGCTCGTGTGCCGTGCCTCCGCAAGGGCTGACGTTTTCCCGTTCCCAAACAATACCTTGTCCAGAAGTTGCATCGTCCACGGCAGTCGTACACGCTTGACATTGTGGGCTGTACGGATCAACCCTGTTAGAGGGGGGGCTCAGTTGTGAGGACCGCGATTTTCTGGGCTCTCTGGACATTCCTGCAGTCTCTCGAAGATTCAACCCTACCTTTGACTCGAAAAGGCAGACTTGGGCTTCTTCTCGTGATCATGCCGAGTGAGTCGGGATCAACCTCAAGGGCTCTGCCTCTGCGCGTAGGCGTGTCGGGCACGAGCACTATGACGGTCGTCTTCTTCATGCCGGCGCTTGATGACAACATCCTTCCCATTGTGCCTGCCGCTTTTGTGCCAAGAATTCGTCTGATCAACGCGTCAGATGACTCGGCGCCGGCAACGGGCGCGGAGTTCAAGCGTCGGGTGGCCAATCTGTTTCCGCCTTGCAAGCTGTTCTCCCGCGATATGATGGTCTTTCCGAAGCTGCACGTGGATCTGATTGAGTGGCTCAACTACTGGAGAGCCGATATCAGCTTGGAGGATTCACCGAATGCGGCCATGGAGCTGGCGTCGCAGCAGTACGAGGACGAAGCAGGTGATGGAGGACTACCGCGACCACACTCGCAAGCAGACGGATCTAAGCCCCACGGGTGCAGTGATGGGAGGTGTGCCCGGGCACCATGCCCACGGCTTCAACCCATCGGCTCGGTACGGTGGCTGCAAGCTCGTGGGGGACGGAACTAGGCGTCACGCTTTTATGCGGATGCCGAGCCAAGATGCTCTCCTGTACCGGCGTTCTCCGAAACATGGAAGTCCGGGTGGAAGCCTCGGGACGGACGTCGGTGTCCCCGGAGCTGTCTATAATTGGGCCTCTCGTAGCGACCATCGCACTGATCGACGTAATGACCCCCAAGGCGCGCCAAGTGGTGGCCTGAGAGGCCGCGCCAACGTCGGTTTTGGTGGCGATAAAGGTTCTGGTGCCCGTGGAAGCGGCTTTGAGAACGCTGGGAGATTTTCTGGAGGACGGTGGCGACATGTTGGATAGTGCTGATCTCCATGGTGGCGCAGGCGACGGCTGTTCCTTCCAAGACGACGGGCGTAGCCACGGCTTCGGCGAAGACCACGTCGGTGGAGCCGGGCGTAGGCAGATACGAGATACCGTGGTGGTGTCTGCTATGGAATGCCGTCATGCGCGTGAGATAAGTGGACGCTTCAAAACCCGAGCAGCCAAGTTCGCTGGCAAGAAGGATCAGGTGTTTTCCGACATCAAGACGAAGTATGATCTGGTGACGCGCGACTTTGGCCTGTCGGCGGACCAAGAGATGCTCCTATTGCACAACCCACTAGACGGAGAAGCACTGAGATTCTACATAGAGGAGGGGATGCGGAAAAACGTCTCTTATGCGACCGCGTGTGTCATGAAGCTTCCTCACAACTGTGAACCAAGGTCGCGCCACGAAATAGCTACAGAGCCTGGCCATCAGCAACATTGTCAAAGCGGACGTGTCGGAAGCGGACGCACTCGAGAAGGTCTTCACCATGATCGCGCGCGTTTCCAAGAAGCTACCACGGGGGTTTTCCTGTGATGCGCACCGGGCGCACTTCCTTCGCCGAGCTGTAAATGGCTACCCCAGGGAAATTCAGCCACTGAGCATCCAAGACGTTCAACCCGTGACCTTCCAGGAGTTGTACGGGGAGCTCCATGGGTCACTGTCTCAAGATAGACGCAGAGAGAGCGGCTTCCCGTGATGGCACATCGAGCGACGCCGCTACGGCGAGCGAGGCTGTGAAGAGCCTCACATTCGGTGGCCAGAGCCTGTGCGCTGCCTCCAGCATGAAAACTGATACGCGAGTGTCCGCGCGTCCAAATGCTGATCACGCCGCGGCGGGACCCCCACGTCCGGGCGGATGCTGGAACTGCGGGGATATGGCTCACCGCCTTACTGCTTGTCCCTCAGATTCTAACTGGGACAGGGTCTACAAGCAGCGGACCGACTTCTGGGCTGCGTAACTCCAAGACAAGGACGTGGGGAGCACCGTTTACTACGAGAGGTGCCAAGATCTGCGCGGATCGTCGGTCCGTGACGAGGTCGAGACGCAAGATGTCAACGTGCGTGACAGAGACGCTCTGGCCAAATACATAGCCGCCGACGGTGACATGCAACAGGATGCGCCATCGAGCACGGGCGCCGATGATGCTGGACAGTCGGATACCGCGGAGCTACACTGCGGCCTTACTGACGCCATGGGAGATGCGGACGGTGGGCCAGGTGGCTAGGGTCCGGGGTGTTCCGCCGGGGGCCTGATTCATCGACAATACATCGGAAACACACGACCACCGCCCAAGCCCAACATTGAGAAAGACCCAATGAGCGTGGCCATGATGGCTGCCACGGAGACGATCCAAGGGGCTTTCTTAGACACCGGTTCACAGAACACGGTCATTGGAAATCCGCAGGACGAGTCGTACGCGGTGTCGGTCAGTAAAGAGGCCAACCTCGAGACAGCGAAAGATCTGATACGCTACCGTCTGTGTGGCCGCGCCTTTGATACACTCGGCGCCGCTACATCCGCTTTCCCATTGCTGAAGACTTCTTCTTGCCGCTTTCGTCAACGTCATTCCAATGAACATGCCTTTCATGCTAGGCCTGGACATCATGCCCTGTTATCATAGGTACGTCAGAAACGTCTCGAGCCACCTTGTCTGCGTGAACGAAGCCGTGTCGGTGCCTTTAGTGCACAAGCAGGACCAAATCTACCTCGACTGGGTATCGGAGATCCTGTACACCTTGTTGGAGATTCAGCGCATCCACAAGCAGTTACACCATGCCAAGTCCGAGCGTCTCTACGCACTTATGTGTCGGTCGAAGGAAAAAGAGGCGACTTCCGGGCCTCTGCGGCAGTTGGAGAAGATTGCAGAAGCCTGGGACGCTTTGCAACGTGTTGCCAAGGAGCCAAGCCGCTTCCGCGTTTCCATGCCAAAAGAGGACCTCTGCTTCAACCGACGGGTGATGATAGACTGTATGACGTTGGAGTAGACGCCAACTCTTCTTCACGTGGTGGACCGAGACACGCTTTGTAGTTCCTCCACCTTTTTTAGCGATCACGTGAGCTCAAAATCAGTGTGGAACGCCTTCCTCCGCATCTAGGTGTCAGCGCAAGCGGGCTACCCAGAGCAGCTGCATGCGGACCAGAGGACGAACCTGCAGTCGGACGAGTGGAAGCAGATGATGCGTGACGCGGGGATCCAGACGATCAACTCGGGTATTGAGAGCCACATCTCGCTTGGCGCCGGCGAATGGTACCACTCCATGTTGCGGCAGATCTTCCGCACCGTCCGCATGGATCACGCAAGCATTCATCTCGACAGTTCGCTCTCTCTGGCTGTGTGGGCCATGAACCATACGGCAGGCCCTGCAGGAATCTCACCGCAATTGCTGGTCCTTGGGGTAAACCTCCGGATGCCGGTCAAGCCTACCTACCCGGTCACTGCGAGCACGTCCAAGCCATCGCTGAGGCGCGCGACGATATGATCAATTTCGTGGCACAGGGGCGTCTGAGAAAGGTGTTCTGGGAGCGGCTACCTAGCCCGGCAAAGCTGGAGGTGGGACCCGGAACGCACGTGATGGTCTTCCGCGAGCATTTCCAGAAGTGAGAGGGCCCACGCATGGTCGAGGGCAGAGATGGAACGCTGCTGTGCCTCAACATTAAGGACCAGCTCAAGCTGTTCTCCATACCCCATGTTAGGATGTACAATCCGTCAATCACGCCAGCGAGCGCCGCGAGCGGTAAAACTATCACCGAAGAGACGACACCATCACGAGACTCGGAACCAGCGGGAACGGCAACAGAGGATGCAGCACCGCGTAACACGGGCACTACCACGCCTGAATCATAAGCCATGGCGACGAACACCACGACGACCGCCAATCTGGCGACGGTGAGTACCGGGAAGGCCCCTGAATTTTGCAACGTGACAGATGGCATCGCTGTGGCGGAGGCACTTGTCGACAGTGATAGCCGACGGATCGGGAAGGTGGCGCGTCGAGTGCATCGCAGCTTTACCACAGACATGAACCATCCCATCCTGACGTTCATCACAAGGGTACTCCACCGCGGTGACCCACGCGAAGAGTCAGAGACGATGGAGGCCGCCAAGCAAGCGGAGGCCGACGGTCTCAAGCGTCGATGTGTCTGGTAAAGGGTGCAAAAGGATGAAGTGCGGGCGAACTCCAACATCCTCTGTGCGCGCTTCGTGTTGGCGATCAAGCAGTCCAACACCCCGACGGAGGCGGCACAGACCTGTTACGTTTCTCAGGGCTGTGGCGACCGTGAGAGCCCGTTCATCGTAATGAACCTTTCAACTTTGCGACAAAGCTCTACGAAGGTTATCGTGTCAACAGTTGTGGTGTTCGGTTGGCTTCTCCTTTCCCAAGACCTCAACCAGGCGTGCCAGAAGAGCAAGGATGCCATGGAAAGAGACATATACGTGAAGGTGCTGTCGCGCGACGCCAAGTACATAGGGATGGTTAAACACGAGATGCTCCGGATGTTCAAGCTCCTGTACGGTGTCTCCGAGGCCAGCGACTATTGGGACGTCACGTTCGTGCTCCACGTCAAAGAGGACCTGGTCATGGACCCCCTTATTGGCAACCCGGCGCTCTTCCTCTAGAAGAATGTTGGACACCCCCGCGGGATGCTAGGCGCCTATATAGACGACTCCTGTATGGGTGGATACAACAGGTTCGAAGACCTGACGACGGCAACTCTGGACAATTTTGAGTCCGAACCATGGATGTACCACGAGTTTACTTTCTTTGGTGTGTCCGTATGCAGGCTAGCGGGACCGCCGAGGTTGTTCACCCTGAATCAAACTGCCTACATTGACGCATTGTCGCGGCTACGGCTATGAATAGGCTTCAACGACTTCGTGCGGGAGCTTGCTGCATTTTCCGGGCTCGCACACGGTCGGAAAGATTTATACTGTGCCATAAACCGTTCCGCTTCAGTAACGGAAGCGCTTTTCTCCAAGCGCCACGTCAAGGAGTACAACAAGGCGGTAAAACATTTCAAGTCGACTAGATCACTCGTGATGCGCTACGGCCACCTAGAACGCACGTCGCTGCACTTGCGCGTGTACGCGGATGCTTCCTTTGCATCAAAGGACGGCATGTTGTCCCAGTTGGGATTCATCGCGCTGATATGCGACGGAGCGGACCGGTGCTACGTGCTGACCTACGCAAGAAGAAAGCACGGCGCATCGTGAGGAGCATCATGGCTGTTGGGGTCTATGATTTTTCAGATGCCTTTTACGCAGCCTACACCCTCAAGAACGACTTCGAACGCGTGTACGACCAGCCGTTGCCGTTGATCATGCTGACCGACTTGGAGCAGATGTTTGACGTGATTACGAGAGCGTCTCCCACGACTTAGAAGCGGCTGATGATCGACGTCGCAGCCGCAAGAGACGCCTACAGCAAGCATGAGATATCCAACGTAGGTCTCGTCAAATCGGAGCACTACGTTGCAGACGGACTGACCAATCCGGGCTTGCACTCCGCTCTGAAAACGATGCTACGAACGGGGATCGATAACAACCGCGCCCAGAATTGGATTATTCGATCCAACCCGGCGACGAACCCGACGATGACCTGGGGAACCACGCCAGCGGCCACATCCCTATCGGAGGCACCATTCTCGAAGAATGCTGCTTCCCCGGAGCGGAAGCGCTCGGATGACGGAAAGCCAGCAGTGGGAATCTATGCTCGAGGATCCAGGGATCGTGTGGAAGATGCCGTAGCCGGCACTTTCTCGCGCGAGTCTGACCGTGTCGGCTTCCGATCGCCCAATTGCGTGCCACTGTGGCAGCTCGTATGGAAGGGGCTGTGACTGATCTGGCGTGTCGGGACGTGCCAGGTGATCTCAAGGCACCTAGTGGCCGGGGGACATATATGTGCGGCGGTGATTGCCTGCGTGTGTGATTTTACAGGCGGGCCGTTTCCCGCCGGTGATTGTGTGCGTTGCCGGGCCATGTGAGGGGGGGGGTTGAGCGGCCCGGCGGTTGTTGCTCCTGGGGATTCCTCGCCCGCCAACGCAGCGTGTGTGCCCAACGCCCCGTGTGTGTCGGAAGAAAGGGGGCATCTGGGTGGCTCGCTTGGCTGGATCGACCCACGCGTGCGCGCACGGGCATTGAACACCGCTCCGCACCGGCTAGCGGTGGAGCGGCTGGCTCTGCAGCCTCTAACACTGCCTTTCCGTGTCACCCAAGTGGGGGGGATTGCGGTTGGCCGCGTGGGGGCTCTGCGATCCTACACTGTGTTTTCTTGCACTTTTTGCCGTGTATCCACAGTTCAGGAGCACGCCACAGGCTCCCTCACCCTCCAAACGAGGGTTGAAGGCGGCGGCGGCGCCCGCTGGGCTAGAGGCAATGGTCAGGCGTTGTCAAGCGACCATGATTTCGGTCTTCACATGGAAAATCGGAAATTATTTGGTCAAGCATCTCGCTGGAGAGAATTTTATTCCACTTCATGCTGTATGCTCGTTGTCGAGACGGAGTGGCACAAATACATCTTCGCCGACCCTTGTGCTCCTGTACTTAACGTTCTTGACCACCAGGTAGCACAGACAAGCTCTCGTTCGTCACTGCCGTGTGCAGGCGACGCGGTCCGCGGCCCTTGCGCTTCACCGGCATGGTTGACGACAATTATTTCCTGGCAGCGGTCGCACGGGAGCGGCTGTCCCGTACCTGCCTGGACCGGGGTGTAGACTGACACATGAGCTGCATTCGCTGCCGGGACCGCCCACCCCGCCACGCTGTGGCGCGCGTGGCGGCACGTGCAGGGCTGGGGGTGCGGCGTGAGCCGGACTGGGCGAGGCGGGTGCCTGTGCCGAGAATGAGGAGCGGATGGGCGGATGGGGGAGTTGGGGGGGGGCGACGAGGAGGGTGTCGTCGTTTTCTCTCGGTGGCCGGAAGGCGTGGCAGAGGACCGCGTGCTTGCGGCGTGAGGCAGCGCGGCATGCCGGTGCGTAGCTTGGGTGGCGTGGACGACCGTGGCTGGTACCGTCGTTGACCGCCTGTGGCCAACAGTCTTGGTTGCATCGCGCCTGTCGTTGCGGGTCCCGCGCGCCACCGTGACGCCCCCTGCTGTTGCCGCCTGTCGCGCCCATCGGCGCGGTGGGCGTTGGGTCGGGAGGCGCTGCTGGTGGGGCCCCATCCGCGTCGGAACGGCTTGCTGTTGAGCCGCTTTCGGTGAGGGCGGACCCCAACCAAGCAGCTGCAACAAGGCGGGCGGGGGGGGAAGCGTTGCCCGTTGGACTATGTTTTCTAAAAAGAAGTACGTTGGTACGGCTGGTTGGGTGCGGTCCGGCGTGGCGAGCATGCGGCTGCGGCACCCGCGGAGGTGCGGCTTGGCTGCTGCGTTTGTGACGCACTTGGTGCATGAGCCGCACTGCAACGCGTTGCCGCTCGCATCAATGCGAGACGTGACTTGCGGGAAGACTTCTGTGTCAGGGGCCACTTGTTAGACAGGTGCCCCTTGCCTGGGGTCGCGCTGCATGAGCTGTGGTCGAGGGCGTGCGTCGGTTGTTGCTGGGCACCTTGTGGGACTTTTTGGTTGCTCAAGGCGCGGACAGCCGTGTGTCGTTGCCGTTGGTCCTGTTCGTCGCTAACCCCGCACGTTTGGTTTTCTTTTCTTACCTCTGACGTGCCGGTGTCCCCGCAGGAATGCCAACTACCGGGAGGAGGGCGTGAAGACGGAGTTTGTGTATGCCGATGGTGCCAAAGACGATGTTCAGCTGTCTGGTGACTGGAATGACTGGAAGGCCATCCAGTGCTTCCACGAAGGCGGCGGCATGTGGTCCGTCGTAACGCCCGTGCCTCCGGGGCCCCATGAGTTTAAGTTCATCGTCGACGGCGAGTGGAAGCACTCCAACCGCCACCCGACCATTGGCATTGACGACACGTCGCTCAACAATGTGCGGTACGTGCTACCCGAGCCGGAGCTGGACGGCACTGGCGGTTTGCGAACGCCAGCACTGACCATGCCCAGCGGCGTGTCGAATGTGGGAGCGGACAAGGGCGGTGGCAGCACCCTCGGCGGTGGCAGCAGCTTCCGCAGCCGCCGCGACTCGAACGCGACGATGCGTAGCCGGCGGGACAGCAACGCGAGCCGCTCGCGCCGGAATTCCAACGTGAGCAGGCGGCGTGACAGCAACGTCAGTACGGGGAGTGCAAGGAAGCGCCTGACATCCATGGGCAGCATGAGCTTCTTCACCCGGAAGTCCTCGGTGACGCGGTAGGGGGCGTGCGTCGTGTGAGCGCTCCGCTCGTGGGTATCGGCGGGTGGTGCGCGGGGGGGCGGATGCACTGCGTACGTGGTGGCTCCGCGGACGGGCCGGCTAGGTCGTCTCTGCTGCGGGCAGTGCGGCCGTGGCCTCGTGGGTGGCGGTTGCGGTGCCCCTCCGCCTGCGCTGTGACCCGTTGCGTGCCTATGTGTGGTAGAGTATTCCTTGTTTTTTTTTGGTGTGGTGTTTTGCTTAACCTGTTTTGGGGTGGGAAGAGCGCGACGGTGCCGCAGCGAGCTGGCTGGGCCGTGTCTTGGGGGTGCTAGGCATCGGCGGTGGGGTGGCTGGCGGCAGTCTTGTTGAGAGATGCAAAGGCGACGCCGTGCGGCGCGGGAGAGTGACGGGCGCCTGCATGGATAGGCGTGCAGGGTAGAGTGAAACGAGAGTTGATGTCGTCGGCGAATGCCAGACGCGTCTATCATTTCTCTTGCTAACATGAGGTCGCGCTGCGGGCGTAACAGGCACTCCACCAACTGACCAGCGGGACTCAATACAACACTGCCTGCCGGCTAGTGCCTGTCGCTCGCATTCCTTGACGGCTCTACCTTGCTGCCGAGCACATGCGAGATGGATACCCATGACGATGGAGAGAAAACAACTCGGCTCTGCGCCGCAACCCACTGGCTCTGTCAGTGGCGGAGCCACTGAACGTACCCACCTTTCCCTCGCGGTGCAGGTGCGTGCGTCTGACTCCGGTGCACGAGAAGCCATCATCTCCGTCTGACCATCTTGAGCTCGTCTGTCTCCCGGCGACGAAAAAAAAAAAACCGAGAGCCGCGGCGCACCCTACCAGCCCCCCTCACACGGCCATGTACTCAAAGTCGTGGTCCGTCGTCTGGGAGCCGTCGACCGACACGGTCACCTTGCCCTTGCCGGCGGGCATAACGCACGTCAACTCGTGCTCGCTGACGACCTTGATGCGGGTACACGCGGCGCCGCTGCCGACGGTGACCTTGCGGGCGCCCTTGAGGTTGTACCCCCACAGGCGCACGACGTAGCCGCCCGCCCGCCGCCCGCGGGCGGGCGTCACGGAAATCACCGCCGGCCGGTGGCGGTACTCGACCCATGGTGCCATGGCTGGGGGGAGGACCAGAATCTGGCGCTGCTGCGCGAGGGGCGAGACCACCGCGCCCGACGGGCTCATGGCAATCGTCAAGCCCCCGTGGTTGGCCATCACCCGCGTGGACACCACCCGCTTGCCGTCGGCCGACAAGCGGAGGAGGTGCAGGCGCCCGTGCCCGCCACCCGCGTACTTGGAGAGCAGGAGGGAGCCCTTGAGCCCCCCCGCAAAGATGTTGCTGCGCACCTCCACAAGCCCGTTGGTCGACGGGTTGAGGAGGGAGAGCGGCGGCGGCGCGAGCGTCGATGGCTTGTTGGGCGGCACGTACGCACACTCCTTGCGCGCGCGGTTGGGGTGACCGTGGTAGGAGCCACGCGTGATGCGCAGCAACTTGTCCGTGTTGACGCTTGTCTTGTCAGAGGCGGACGTGGTGCACGTCCGCGACACGTCGCCAAAGGCAACCAACCCTCCGCCTCGGTCTCCCCCTCCGTCCCCTCGCCGCCCCCCCCACCTCGCCTCACCTCCCCCCCTCACCCGGCCCTCCCCCACACCCGCCCACCCCCACCCCCCCGCCCCCCCCGCTCCCACCCCCGGCCCCTCCCC
>Ga0115030_1001154_pt1 | contig 11802 bp, 15 predicted proteins | sample SidtaG_4_FD_87174 | JGI IMG/M metagenome (GOLD analysis project Ga0115030, IMG submission 87174) | Marine algal microbial communities from Sidmouth, United Kingdom - Sidmouth_Male1 metaG | ecosystem: Host-associated > Algae > Red algae > Unclassified | place: Sidmouth, United Kingdom | collected... | reverse complement strand
CCCCCCCGCCCCCGCCCCCCCCCCCCCCCCCCCCCCCCCCCAAGCAGAGACGATGCCAGTGGCGGTCAGATGGTAGCGGTCGATCGGCTGCGGTCACCGATGAGAAGCGACTGTGGGTGCCGGGCACGCCGTCGGCGACGGCTTCGAATTCGTATGGCACTGGATCACCTGACATTTCTCGAAGGCTACTTTGACAAATACACTTCCACGAGGCAACCCTCGTGGGCTACATCAAATTAGATCTGATATCTGCACAGCTTACAGTTCACAGCTGATACTCTGGCCACTCACGGTGAAGTGTGCTGCACTGGAACACCCTCTGATCCGAGTCCGGTCTTTAACGCCATCCGAGGTGATCCCGGTTGGGTTGCATGAGCAAATACGCGATACTGATTGGCCCTTTCTCAGGATGTGGAGCTTTTTTCAATCCGGCACTTCCCGTAGGGCAGTCTGCTGGCCACACGAGGACGTTCTGGTCTTATGCTGGTTATACAGGATATACTCCTAGTCGATCGTCGGATGGGCGACGGACCACATTGGTTGGTACCAACGCGGGTTGGTCTATCGATCGATGCCCCAGGTCTGACGGCCGCCCTGATAGAAACCCGGCGCCTGCAGGCCGCGGGGGGCCCCCCGCCACATGACCGCACCGATCGCGCGATCGTGGCCCGGTCGTGGCCCAGACGCCAGGGAGTCCCGGCTGTCACTCTCTCACCCCAGGAAACGGGTGGTCGTGCGAGAACCGCCGGGGGGGCGCCCCACGACCAGCGGCAGGCCGGATTGGCGGGCGCTCCGCGCTCGCTGCCCTTTCGCGCGTCCACCCCCCCCTCCAGTGGAACACCGTCTCCGCGGGGCTGGGGTGCCCGGCCGGGGCGCCGGCCGCCGCCGGGGTCGGCGGCCTGTGGCGCCGCCACCGTGGTCACGCGATGACCGCAGCGCCGCGTGCAGACGCGCGCGCGGTGCCGGCACGAGATGTGCTGAAGCACCCCTCCAAAGCAGTGTGTGCAGAAGATGCGTTTCACGTGCGGGCCACCGGGTGGCAGACGCCAAACTAGTTTGGCGTGTAAGTGGGATCATTAAGCGAAATGTCACTATACTCAAAATTCTTCACTTTGACCGACCAGATTCGGGACTGTGCACTGCGCGTCCACGCGGCGCCGAGACGTCACCTGCTTACCATATTCAAGATGAGTTCCATGAGATGTTCTATCCTGTACTATGTAACTGTGCGCCCCATCTTCTTGGCGCTCCCCTGCGTCATCCTCGGCGGGTTTGATAGAAACTTCGTGCCTCGGTACTGCTCTCCAGGCCGGTCGGGGACCACCCCGGCCGCCCACCTGTCGTTTTGGGCTGTGCAGCGCGACGACACCCGTGGACAGTGGCGCGCTCCCCTTGGGTGTGTTCTGGGCGGTGCAGCGCGATGCCGCCCGTCGGAAGCGGCACGCCCCGCTCCCCCTGTTGGCACGCGTCTTGGGCTGTGCCCAGCAACGCCATTTGGGTGCAGCGGCACGCGCGCCCCTGCTCTGGGGATGTCAGCCCGGGGCTTAGTGGGGCGCAGACTGTGACTTGGCCGGCTCGGCCGCACGACTGACCCGCCTTTGCTTGCTTCGCAGTCCATACAATCCCCAGAACACCCTTCTTCCGCTCCTCCCGCCTCCTCTGCTGGTACCCGTCGGCAGCGTGGGTCTTTTCTTCTGACCGCTACGCACTGCTGCCCATCCTATCCACCGCTGCCCCACCATTACAAGCCCTCCATCGACGCCATGTTGGTCGCCGGCCGACCCCCATCCTGTTCGCTGGCGCGCGGCGCCCGTCGCCCGTCCTTCCCCCCCCCCCTATCGCGCATCGTGCCGGCCCCCCTTCTGCCCTCCACCCCGGGCCACCGTACCCAGGTCTCTGTCCTTCCCTCTCTGCGGTGGCCAAGTTGCTCGTGGTGGGGTCGGAGGTGACACCGGAAACGGCGGTGCGTAGAGATGACGGCGAGCGGCGTCGGTCGTGGAGGTGGCCGTGTCGTCGACGGCGGTGGAGGTGTCCGTGTCGTCGACGACGCCGGTGGTGGTTCTTGCGGTAACGGCCGGCACTAGCCACGGTGGAGGCCGGGGGGAGTAGCGCCAGCGACTGCGGCGGCGGAGCTTTGCGTGGCCGTCGTCAGCGGAGGTGGTGGATGTGGCCGTGGTAGTCGACTTTCTCCGCGCTGCTGCCCCGTAGTGCCGACGGCCACATAGGCGTTGGCGGCTGGCGCTTGTGTGTGTGCTTTTTCTCCCCCGCGCGCACGGGCAGGTCGAAGAGGGCGGGATGAGTTGACGGAGGGGGCGTCGCACGCTTCGACACTGCTTTCCCTGCCTGCACTGTGCTTCGCTTTCTTCTTCGCGCCCGTTTTGTTCGATGTCCCCTCTACCCTGAGTAAATCTCGCCTCTCTCACGATGCCTCCCCAACCTCCGCACATGCAAGATCAATTAAATGCCTTGGCAGAGCTCTTTGTAGCCACATCCTGCGTTCCGTCACTTTAGGTCACTCTGCAGCCTGTTTTTGTGCCTGGTGTCTCGTCGAAAGTTTTCTCTCTGTTTTCTTCTGTGATCCAACCCGCCTTCTCGTCCGACTTTCTGTGTGTGCTTGGTAGCTGGCTACCGGCCAACGAATGTGACACGTGTTCCGTTCTTCACTTGCGTCATTCTTAGTCAAGGTGCGGGTGGGGGTGGGTGGACAAATCTGAGTGGGATAAAGACGCGCGGCAACGCTGCGCATCCGCACCACGCCCAGTCGCCATGAGCACGTTGGAGTTGGAATTTTTTGACGAGGAACAAGACAGGGCGAGAAAAAAGCCAGGGTGTCGCGTGTTGCGCTGTCAGTAGGGCTATAAATTCCAACGACGAAGCGAGCACCGAAGCCTCTTGTTACTATTTTGTTTGTCAAAGAACAGACCCCCAGAGAGGAGGAACGGCATTGTCGGCCAAGCGCGACGGCCCCAAAAGCCACCTCCAGCTCAACCACCTCGATGCCGGCCGCGGTCCCCCTGGCTGCCACAAAGACCCCTGAAACCGCACCGCCGCCGACCACGAAGCGCATCTCGTGAACGACGGCCCGCTGCAAGCCGTCTCCGCTCGTGTCGTCGACCTTTTCCCGCCACTCGCCATTGCGGTCAGCGCCGTCGTTCCCTTGGATGAATCCGTCGGCGTCGGCTGCGGAACGGCCACTGCCGTGGCAGCGGCGATGGCGCCGACGCCGCCCCCGCCCCCCCCGCTACCAGCACAGCTCCCTCCGTCAACGCAGTGGCGACAAGCAGGCCGCCTTTGGCGTCACAGTTGCCCTCCCGCCTGCCGACGCCGTCGCCGTCGGCGTGCGCCTTGTTGGCTGCTGCGACGGGGGAGACGGGCGGAACGACAAATCGGTCGTAGTGGCCGCGGCCGGCGCCGGCGACGAAACCTCCCGAGAACACGGCTTCGGCGGCGCCGAGCGACAGCACGCGCGATACCGCTGCGGCAGCGATAGCGTCACCGCCGCCGCGGCTTCGCCATCGCCGTCACCACGGCTACCATCCCTCAGGTAGCCACGAGGCCGCAAAACGTGGTTGCGGTCGCCCTGATCGCCGGCAGCACCCAAGGCACCCGGCCGCCGCCGCGCGCGACGTCGAACTGGTCGTCAATTCCCGGCTGCCCGCCGTCGCCGTGGGCGGGGACGTCGGCGGCGGCACGGTCGGCGCCGCCGTCGGCGTGCCGCCGGTGGCGGTTGTGACCGCCCCGCAAAAAAGCGGCAGGTCAGGCGTCGGTTGTGTCTTGCAACAGTGATGGCGCCGCCGAGGTTGCGGCGATCGCGCTGCCGCTTCAATCGGCCAAACCAAAGAGACAGAAAGCGGTCCATATCCCCTCTTCCGGCCATGGTTCCCCCAGCAGACCGACCCCCCCCGTCACAGAGATGCCACCGACCATCTCGTGCACCGCGTCCGTGTCGTGGCCGTCCCGTTGCTTTCCGTGGCCAGCTGCCCCCGGATCCACCGGCGGCCTGGACGTGGGCCTTGCCGCTGTCCCAACCCTCACCGTTATCATTGGCGTCGTCGCGCCCACTTGACCATCACCAACACCTCCCTACCCGCGGCACCAGCCGCGTCCATCCGGGTTTCCGAGACCACAGTCACTACCGCACTGCCGCCGATCGCCCCTCCATGGATGCGACGGCCCTCGTGCGGCTCGCCCGCGCCATCGGCGTCGGTATGTTTGGGGGAGGCTGCGGCGCCTGCGGCGGCGGCACGGACAGTGTCACCATCGTGCCGACGTTGGTCACCGCCGAAGAAAATAAGAGGGAGTCAAAGAAGGCGTCGGTGATAGCGCCCGACTACGATCGCGCGGCCATTTCGGGGGCGATAGTGTCACCCTCGCCGTCGCGGTCATGATCGTCCCGTCTGCTACCGCCGTCACAGCGATCGCGCCGCCGCCGACCGCTGCAACGACATTGTTTCCGTCGTCTTGCTCTTTCTCTCCCCCGTCGCAGATTACGGCCACTTCCGCCGCCACCGTCGCAGCGACGACGGGGCGGCGACCGCGCGCTCTTGGTTCGTGTCGCTCCAGCCGTGGCGGTGGCGGGGACTAACAAGTCATCGAAGCGGCGGCGGCCGAAAAAAAGAAACAGAGAGGCAAAAAACCAGCAACCACCAGCAATACGTAACCACGCCCGCAACAGAGGTCGCCCGGACAACCGTCACGACCCTCCCCGCACCTCTTCGTCGCAGGCGCCCCGCCGCCTGCCGTAGCAGACCACAGGTATGCCGGTCGCTGTCATAAGCACAAACTCCGCCCCGCCCCCGCTGGCCGAGTTGCAAGAGTGCGTTCGCGTCAGGCGCGACATGCAGTTGGCGTCGGGCAGTCCTTTCTTAATTTCTCCAGGACTGCCTTCGTCTTGCTGGTTCCCGAGCCGTACCGCTGCTTCAAAACCGAAACGACGCCGTCCACCCCCACAGCGCTGCCACGACTCGCGTACTCGACCTTAAACGCGCGGTAGAGCGCCTCGCGCTCCGAGTAGAGGTTGGATAAGCGCTTCTTTTCCGCCCGGCGCAGCCGCCAGCGGTCGCCGAACAGCTGCTCCAGGTCCCAGATGACCACGCGGCCGTCCACCCCGGCCGCGTGCTCATCAAGTTCCAACCCCCAGTTGAGCCCGTGCCCCATTGGCAGGAGCGGCACGTACTCGTCAGACGACTCAAACATCGGCACGCCGGCAAGCTTTATGGCAGCCTGCAGCGTCCGCACGTGCTCTCGGTCGGCCGTCAGCCGCGCCGGTACGCGCGCCGGCAATGGTGGCGCCACAGCGAGCCCAGCCGGCACCGAAGCGCTGTTCAACTCCCGCGCTGAAAAGGATCCAGGGGGAGGGGGGGACGGCGCGCGAACCAGCTCCTTCTGCACCAGCTTCCGCGCGCGGGGGTCCCGCAGCACGTCGTCCGTGAATAGCCGCGCGAGAAGCTCGCGCATCCGACGCAGGTCCCCCTCCACCATTTCGAGGCGTTTGTCCAGGTGCGACCGCGCGTCGCCCGCAATGGTGGAGCCGTGCGCCAGCACCCTGCTCAGCCCCACATCAACGTGCTGCTTTACAGCCACGACGTCCGCGTCCATCTGGAGAGATAGGCGCCGATCCATCTCCTTGGTCTCCGCCGCGTTCGCCGCCGCTACGGTCTCCACCGCGACTCGGACGGCCGTGGCCAGCGAGGGTAGTACCTGCTGCACGGCGTTGGCGGCCGTATCACCCGCAGCCGCGAGTGCCCGCGCCATCGTCACGCGGTAGGATAAAAAAGTGGGATATTTAAGCAGGGGGTGGCGGTGAAGAAGCGACGTGGAGGGGATGCTGGTCGAGGCCAGCCGGTCGGCCCACGTCTGGAAAAACACAAACCGGCACCACCGCACCAGCGAGAAGAAATCCCGCAGCGCCTCGTCCTTCTCCCTGTGGTCCCTCGATACGCGCTCGCCCAGGGCCTTCTCGGCGTCCTCCTATCAGGGGCAGAGGGTGTCCTGCAGCGCCTGTGTCACGGAGACGTTCAGGCGGGGGGTGGAGGGCGACGGACAGTTTGCTGGTCGCCCCGACAGCGCGTTGGCCATGGCCGGGTTGGGGATGGCCGCCTCGTAGGTGCCGCCGCCGATCATCGCCGACCACAACCCGTGCTGTTTGATGTCGCTCTCGACCGCGCCCCGCTGCTTGCCCATCTGCGCCGCCGCGCGGCGGCCGAGGTCGGTATTGGCGGCACAGTCGGGCACCCCCTGCGCCATCAGCACCTTGTCGAGGCGGTCGTTGTGGTATCAGTATCTCATTGCCTTCATGTGGCCGCCTTTTGGGCGGGGCACGACCAGGCACCGCTGCCACTCGCGAAAGCCAACGTCCGCCCGGCTCCCGAAAGTGCGCCGGCTTGACGCCGACCGCGATGAGCGCCTCGTCGTTGGGCATGAAGACAGGCGCAAAGTCGACGGGCGGCGTCGACGCGTCGGCGCCCGGCCGGCGGTACCAGGAAGACAGCGCGTCTGCGACGGCGCCTACCGGACACAGCCACGGATCCACGTGTGGCAACGCACCGATGCACGGCACCAACCCCTCCGTCGTTTTTGTCGCCGAGATGTACATGAAAAGCACCTTGGGCTCCTCCCCTCCAGCCGTCGCGAACATTCCCGTGAGCTGGTGGGCGGCAAAGTCGCTCCACGCCAGGTCACGTGTCGTGGCCCCGCGCGCCTCGAGGTAAAAGTGCACCGTGAAGAGTGTGCTCAGTATCGACTGCTGGCGGAAGTTCAGCACCGTAGTCGGCTCCAGCGGGTGGTCTTTGTTGCCCCCGCGCCGCCTCTCGTCCGACACCGTCGTGTCCCGCTCTCCCAGCGCCTTGGCCACCCCCGCCGCGTTCTCCTGAAGCATCCGGTCCCTCTTGCGGCGCCCCACCACCGCGTCAGCCGAGTGGAAGCAGCCGGCCGAGTAGAACTCTTCTGCCGCCCACCTCCCACAGCAAGAGCACGTGGCCGTGCGCCACAATAGATTGAACAGGCGTGTGACCTTGGCCAGCGCGTTGAGACTTCCCTGAAACACATGGTGACTTACCAGCTTTCCGGTGCCCCCCGCCCCGCCCGCACGGCCCGCGCCGCTCGCACCCCGTGCGCCTCCCGTGCCGCCCGCGCCGCCTGCGCCGCCCGGGCCGCCGGATCCCCCCGCGCCGCCCACACGGCCCGCGCCGGCCGCGCCATCCACGCCCCCCGCTCCAGCTCCGCGACCTACACCGCCAGTACGACTCGCGCCGCCCGCTGCGCCTGCGCCGACCGCGCCCCTCGCGCATGCAATTCCGCCGGCGCCCCCGGCGCCGCCCACGCGAATCGCACCGCCCGCGTCGCCCGCGCTCTCCGCGCCGTCCGCGCCTCCCACGCTGCCTGTGCGTCCCGCGCCGGCAGAACCTCCCGCACCCTCCGCGCCGCCCGTGCCGCCTTCTCCCCCCCCGCTGCCCACAAGTACCGTGCCGGCCGAGCCGCCCACGCTCCCCGCGCAGGCCCCGCGGCCCACGCCGCCCGCTCCGCCCGCGCCCCTCGCGCCGCCCACGCTGCCAGTACCAGACGCGCCACCTGCGCTGCCCATTACGGCAGGAGGAGGACTTGTGCCGGTTCCTGCCCTTCGCACATCGCCACCAGCCAGCGGTGCCGCGCCGCAGCGCCGCCCAGCGGTTGTTCCAACCACTGGAGCTCCTCCCGGCGTCCGACGTTGATCCAGTGGCGTGGCGCTCGGCGATGTGCTACCAGAAAGAGAAGGATAGGGAGTAGTAGACCCCGAGAGAGGGACCGCCGAGGTTGTTGCGGCCGTTGTGGGGGGGGGGGTTGACGGGGAGGGGAGCGGACCGCAGGCCCCAAACGCCAGCCTCATTTCGCCCGAATTGCGTCAATCTGCCGAGTGCTGCCACAGCAGCCGTCCCTGAAGCGGGCCCCCACCCACTTTCCGAAGGCGCCCGCCACCCTCTCTCCCACGGGGACCCTGCGCCTGGCGACAGCCAGCCCCCCCCCCGCCTCAGACGCTTGGCCACGGGCACTTCCGCGTCTTCGACGCCCTGCTTCACGGCGTCGTCACTGCTGCTGCACAGGTCCCCCCCGTTGCTCTCGTTTTTCGCGCTGGCGAGTGAGGTGGTCGTCGCGCGGCGCCGCCGTTGCGCCGACCTTACGGAGTGGGCGATGCGGCGCGTCGCCTCGACCTCGAGGTAGCTGACGACCACATGGCGGCTCAGTGGCAACAGGGCGGTGGTCAGGTTGGCGGCGCCCCACGCGCCAAACCTGTCGATGCATCCTGCGTAAGTCCTCATGGTAGTCTTGGCGCCGCCGTGAGTGGCGCTGACGGTGTGCTTCTGGTAGTCGCTGGTGATGGCGCTGTGCACGGTCTTCAGTAGATGGTGGGCGCCCCGCTCCGCCACGTGCAGCGCCTGCATCACCACCAGCCTCGTACACGCCTTATCAAATCGGAATGCGGAGCAGAAGTTGGCAATATTAACGATTGCCTCGTACGCGCCGCGGTCCGCGTTCGCCTCGGCGGCGGACCTCACATCGCCGGCGGGGACGCCGTTGCCCTCGTAGCGGTCGCCCAGCGGGCCGCTGCGGTTGGCGTCGCAGAACAAACAACCCAGGCGGATGAGTCGCCCCCCGACCTCGGGCTTGTTAAAAAAGCCGCGAAACATGATTCCTCACCGTGTACTCCCGCCGCTCGTCAACAAAGTTGTGGTAGCCAGCCGATAGTTCCGCAACCACGCCCCCAATCTGTCCACCGTGCAGGTGAGTGGCAGGTGGCAACGCCAGCTCACGTGGAGCGCCAGCACCCCGCGCGGGCACAGGGGTGCCCGTCTGCGCAGCAGGCTCTGGTAGATATGCCATAAGTAAAGTAAGTAAGTCCGTGCGCCGGCCGGCCTCTGCTGTCCACCCCGTCCGGAAGAGCCACTCAAAGTCGGGGGGGGGTCGGGCCCGACGCCCCATTGCTGGGGAGACGGGGACAGCTCCGCTGTTCTCAGTGACCGCGCGGCGGGAGCCACCCATGACGCGCGCGCGCGCTCGCCCCGGTCGTGGTCACGACCGCGGGCGCGAGTCTGACGACGCGTCCGACACATACCGGAAGAGGATGTGCGGGCGCCGTTTGGCGCCATGGAATTAAGGGGGTCCCCCATCCGCACATTCGATTCACATGCCCAGACCGCCAAGCCCGTCCCTGTGGGAATGCGCTCCTTTTCGCTGTCACCAGCCTGACGGAGGTTCAGACGAATCGGTAAGCAGTCCGACTGCCGGACCTGCGCGGATCCGACACCCCCAGATGTCCGTCGACGGTGGGATATGTGACAGATTTTCTTGTCTCACACAAGGGGATTCTCGTCTCACATGAACATTTTTCCGTCTAATATGATCGATGTGGCAGCGTTCCACGCCTGGGGTGGCAACCTTCTCGGTAGTATGCTGGCAGATACCGTCGCGGCGTCTAATCTGCGTGTGATGACCCCATTGAGCACCTTGCGTTACGTGTATCCTTCTGTTGGTGAGCGGGCAGCGCCACAGCCATCGTCAAGATCCATCCTACATCGATTTCATGGTTCTTCATTGCTAGTACAATCGCCGATGTCACCCACCTCCGTCCTTGTAGCTCAGTTGGCAGAGCGTCAGTCTCATATGATCACCCTCAGTAATCTGAAGGTCGTGGGTTCGAGTGGTACGACCACCCCACCGGGGGCAGCTTCTTTTGTATATTGTTTCCTTTATGCCACTGAACTTCATCACGATGCATCGGCACCCGCGTGTAGCGACGACGCTGCTCCCGAGATGCCCACAACCGGCTGCCCACTGTTGACGCATGAAGAGGGTGCGCTGCTGCACCGCGGTTGTACCCCGAGGGCGACAGACGCGGGGGCGCGGCGGACGGCAGTCGGGTGGCCGCGGACCGGCGCCAGCCGGTAGGCCGCATTCGCTGCGATGTGCCGCTCGCCCCACCATTGGTGCTACCGGCTCTCTTGCCGCCGCCGCCGCTGCTGCGCACACCACGAGGCGTGACGGGTACCAGCTCGACCACCATGTCGACCACAACGCCCCCCGCGGCGGGTCCGACCCGACCCCAAACCCCCAGCCGGCTCTCTCTGTCCATGAGCAGCACTGCGTCAGGTGGGAGGATGGCATCGGCCGCCGCCGCTTTGGTCGGCGAGCGGCCCACCGGGGTGGCACGCTGCATCCCTCCCCCCCCACGGTGGTGTGCTCCTCCAGAGCAGCCCTGGTAGCGGCATGCAGGCGTGCGGCGTCACGCCTGCATGTAGCACGTAGACATGCAGGTAGGCGGTCGTCGCAAAAAACACGCCCCCGCCCGACACCGCCGTCATCCCCACCGTCGCCCGGCCGGCGGCCGAAACAAAGCGGATTTTGAAGACGGCGTCGGCCGGGGCAACCTCATCGTCCGCCACCGGCCACTGCGCCAGTCGGGCAGAGAAAAAGAAGGCCGCCGGTAGAGGGATCGCGCGCGTCTCCCGCACCAGCGCCCAGCCGTTGCCGCTGATAGAGGTGGCGACCGTCCCACGCAGCCGCCATATCGGATGGCGCACCGGGGCGGCCGAAACGTCGGCACCGCGCCCGCCGCCGCTGTGCCGGCGCAAGCCAGCACCGCGTCCGCCACGTGGCCTTTGATGACGGCGGCCGAAGACACAGCAACGCTGACACGGGCCGTGTGCTCCCACACCGGCCACCGACCGCGTCGGCGCTGGCAACGACGGTCTGAGTCAGGCGAAGCTCTGGCGCGGTTGACTGCCCTGCTACATGATATGGGATCCCGTGGGCCCCCTGCACACTTGTTTTTCTGCGCCATCGACCCGCTGTTCGTCAGCCCAAAGGGTGGCCGAGTAGCTATGGTGTTGGGCAGGTGGTGCTCTACCGCGCCGCGGGTGCCGCGTACACTGGGGGGTGGCGGCTGAGTGCCTGGATTGTGGCTGCCTCGACGCAACCCTGTGGCGCCCGCCGCCGCCGATGGCCCTGCCGACTCCACATGTCGCTCCCTATAGTACACTGTGCATGGGCGCGTGGCACGCACCTACCCCCCTCCCTCCCCCGGGTGCGGCGACGCGTGGCTCCACCCGAGCCGCCGCCGCTCCGCGGCCAACCCCCCCACCGCGTCGGCGCGCAAGTCGGCCACCACCCCAAAATGGTCACTCGGGTACACCCCGTCCACGTCGGGCACGTCACACACGACGCGGCAGCGGAGGACGATGCCGCGGCCGTCGGGCGCGGGCGGCGCCACCCACACGTAATCCAACCGGCGGTCGGGCTCCGTCTCCAACGCCGCCGCCGCGTTAACCGACGGCACGTACGTTTCCCCCCCGACGGCGGCGGTGCCGCCCGCCGCGGCAGCGGCCACCGCGGGCGCCGACCGGCGCGCCGCCTCCCACGCGTCGGTCCACGCGGCCGCGCCGCCGTTGACCGTGGCGTGGCCGCGGAGGAAGCGGAGCTCCGTCGACCCGGCCTCGGCGTTAAAGTCGCCGAGGAGCACCGACGGGTACGGCCGGTCGCCGCCCGTCGCGGGGGCGCGGTCGCCGCGGCCGGTCATGGCCGCCGCGAGGCGCCCGCGCGCTGCCGCCCAGGAGTCGACGGCGACCACCTGCGCCTGCCGCACGGGGCTGTCATGCAGCTGCCAGTTGAGGTGGGTTGTCGTCACCGACACCATGCCGGTGGGGGTAGCCACCAGCGCGTTGACCGCCGACCGGCGCTCGGGTGGGGGGGCGGGGGGGGGGGGGGGGCCCCACCCCCCCCCTTGGGGGGGCCCCACGGCGCCCCCCGGGACAGGGCCCCCCTTGGGGGGGG
>Ga0115030_1001152_pt1 | contig 11808 bp, 5 predicted proteins | sample SidtaG_4_FD_87174 | JGI IMG/M metagenome (GOLD analysis project Ga0115030, IMG submission 87174) | Marine algal microbial communities from Sidmouth, United Kingdom - Sidmouth_Male1 metaG | ecosystem: Host-associated > Algae > Red algae > Unclassified | place: Sidmouth, United Kingdom | collected... | reverse complement strand
GGGGGGGGGGGGGGCCCCGCCTCGCCCCCCCCCCCGCGGGGGGGGGGCCGGGCGGGGGCGCGCCCGGGGGCCCCCCCCGCCCGGGCGGCGGGGGGGGGGGGGGGGGGGGGGGGGGGGGGGGGGGGGAGGGCGGCGGCGGCGGACGCCTCACCGCGGCGGCCTTTGCGGCGGCGCAGGGGGTGTTGGCGGACCGCACGCGGGGTGGGTGGCCATTGCCGGTGGCGCCACGCCCGCCGACGGCGGCGGCGGCGGCGGCGGGGCCGTCGGGGGCTCCCGCCGCCGCCGTTCGGCTCCCGTGGCAGGTCGGCGTGTACCTGCCGACGGCGGGCGCGGGGGACCACGACGCAGACGACGCGGCGGCGGTGGTGTGGTATCTGCCCCACTACTTGGCCGACGGGCGGTCGGCGGAGCTGCTCGCCGCCGCCACCGTCGACGCGCTCGCCCGACCGGCGGCGGCGGCACCGACGGTCGCGGTGGCCGACGGTCGCGCAAACGCCGACGCCCCGTCGCCCGCGCGTGCGCCCGAGCCGCTGCCGCCCGCGCTCGGCACCGTCTTCCCGCCCCGCGGGGGCACCGTCGGCCTCTACGCCGCCGTCGGCGCCTTTTTCCTCGGCGAGCTCCTCCCGCCGTGGGCGCGGCGCGGCGCGCGGGCGCTCCCCCCCCCCCCCGGGCCACCCGCGACGGCCGCCACCCGCAGCGTCACCTCCCGCTGCGCCTCCTTCTCGGCGGCGGCCACCGCCCGCTTTGCGGCCGCCGCCGCGGCGGCGGGCACGACGGTTGGGTGTGGGCTCGTCGGCGCCCTCGGCGTGGCGGTGGTCGGCACGGGGGTGCTCCCGCCGGCGGCGCCGCCACGGGCGGCCGCGGGCGCCCCGTGGGGGGTGTCGGTCCTCGTCGACGCGCGCGTCGACGCGCCGGCGGGGGGGGGTCTGCGGCGCTCCTCCGTCGGCTGCTTTGTTGGGGCCACCCCCGTCGACGTGCCGCTGCCGGCGGCCCGTGGGGGGGCCGCCCCCGCGTGTGGCGACGGGTGGACGGCCGCCGCGGCAGTGCACGCCCGCGTGCACGGCGGCGCGGGGGGGGGCCGCGCGCCCGCCATTGCGGCGATGGGGGTGCTCGTGACGGCCTTGACGACGGCGCCGGGCCGCGCGGCGCTGCGGGCGGCCGTGGCGTCGGCGACGGAGCAGGGGCGCTTCCTCCCGCCGACCGTGTCCAACGTCGGCCGCTGTGTGGCGGTGGATGGGGCCAACCGGCGGGCGGTGGCGGGGGGCGGCGGGGGCGGACCGCCGCCGACCGTGTCGGCGGTGCGGCTGTTAAACGGGGACGCGGTGGCGGGGGCGCCGATGGTGCTCTATGCAACGTGCGTCGGCGGGCGGCTGACGCTGTGCTTGTCGACCGTGCAGCCGCTGATTTCCGAGGCCGCGTCGGCCGCGCTCCTGGCGTCGCTCGTGCGGGCGGTCGAGGCTGCGTGATGTGGGTGAGGCTGTGGTGGACGACGTTGTTGGCGGCCGCTGTGAAAAACAGCGCAACATCCGCGTGGACGTGGCGTGTGACCGGCGGCTTGGCGCTCTTCTCCCTCTTGACTCGATGGCAGCGAGTCTCGTTTTGTTGTTGCGCCAAGCAGTGGAGAGTCCAGGCTTAACAAAGAGGCGCTTTTCTGCGTTTGATTGGCCCAGACAGCGATTGGCTTGACTGGGGTCCCTCCAGCAGCTGTTGACGGAACGACCATAGGGGAGAGAGCATCCTGCAGTTCCGTGTTCTGTCGATTGCGGACTTGCACATTAATATTTTCTTGGTTTAGATATCGTTCGCGTTCATGCAGGGCCACTTTGTGTGTTCCCGACACCGACGGCTCGGCACTTGATCATGGAAGGGGCAAGTGCTCCCAATTTGACCCGCCCAAACGGCACCAGTGGGGGGTGAGTCTCTCAGAGCGGCAGTCCAGGCCAGAACCGCTCTCGGCCGCGCGCCTGGTCTTCCCGCGCCAACGTGCACCGCGCGGCCGGCCTTCGTACGGACGCCACCGCGCGCGTGCGCAGCGTTCCCAAGGTGCGTCGCCGCTCGGCTCCACGCTCCCGGTGGTGGTGGACCTGCGCGGGGCCCCCTGTGCACGCAAGCGGCACGTGACCCGGGCGGCGCGCGCGGGGGGAATGGATGATGCGGCGGGGGCGACGGCCGCCGCAGACTTCCCGCCTGCCGGCGACAGACCAGGCGGCGGACGGCCGGCGTCCCCCCCCGGCGCGTCGGCCGATGGGGACAAGGACTTTGCGGTTGGGGATGGGGAGGACGTGGACGACGGGGTCGACCGGGGGGTGGCGCCCGATGCGCCCCGCGGCGGTGGGGCCCCCCGCTCGCCCGACGGTGAGGAGGAGGCGAGCTACGCCAGCCGCCGGCCCTCGTCGGCGGGGAGCCCCTCGTCGGCGGGGAGCGACGCAGACGCGGAGGTGGAGCTGGAGGAGGAGGACATGCAAGACGATATGGACGAGGACGGCAGTGTAGGGGAGGAGGAGGACCTCGACCTTGGCGACGGCGGCACGACCGCCGCCCAAGCCCCGCCCCGCGCCCGCCCGTCGTCGGCTGCGGGGCGGGACCCCTCTGCGGACGAGTACCCACCCAGTGACGGCGCTGACGACGATGGCGATGCGGCGGAAGTGCGCAAGCCCCGCCGCTCGCGGCCGCCCATCGTGATCCCGCCGGACCTGCTGCGGCGGTCGAGCCGCGCGCGCGCGACGGTGCAGCGGTACACCGTGACGCCCCCAACGTCGGCCGAGGCGTCTTCCAGGGACGCGTCGGACGACGATGACTTTGAGGCTGTGGAGCAAGGTAAGGAGCGTCGCCCCGTCCCGTTGACCTGTTGGACGGTGCATTTGCGCGCGGCGGGTGGGGGCGGGCGGGGGCACGCCCCGCACGCGGGCCCGACCCGATTTGCATTTTTGTGTGCTGCCGGTGCCTCCGTGGCGCATTTGCAGGCTCGTCTGGTTGGTGCCTCTGCGATGGCGTCGGCTACGACCCTGACGAGGTTCTGGTCTCATCCCGCCAGTTTGCCTGCCGTTACACCCCTGTTTTTGGGTGTGTTGCCTGTGACCTGGACTCTTTTTCTCACGTTTCTCTCGGGTTTGGGCGCTGGTGCTTGCTCGCTTGCTGCTGATGTCACGTCTGTTGGTGTTGCGCGTATCTCCGGGCGCGGTTCTGTTGCCGCCACCTCGTGCTCTGGGGGTTGTGTCCCATCGTCTTGCAGGCAGCGACTCGTCCGACCATCGGTCCCGGGCCAAGCGGCCACGACAGGGGCACGGGAAGCGGCAGCGGTCGTCGTGCAGTGGGGATGATGTCCCCGACGAGTTGATGCACCCCCGTGGCTTGCAACCACTACCGGCCTCGTCCTCCGAAGGCGACAGCGACTGGAGCGGCAGGCGAAAGCCGAGCCGCGGTCGTGGCGGCGGCGGTCGTAAGCGGCAGCGGAGAAAAGTGAATGTCAGCCGCGGCGGCGGCGGTGACGACAGCGATGAGGACGGCAGCGGGATCGACACGTATACGGACGAGGCCCGGGCGTCGATGCGCCTCGTCGGTCGCGGCAACGTGGTGAACTATGCGGAGGAGAGGGACTCGGACCTGGACAGCCTCGACTCGGCCACGAAGCGCCGCAACGCGGAGCAGGCGGCGGCCGAGGAACTCGACTCGCTGGTCATCGAACGGGTGGTTGACTACCGCCCCGTGTCGACCGCCCTGTCCGCCCCCGCCGTTGCCCCACCTGCGGCCTTGGATGGGACCTTTGACAGCGCGTTGCCACCAAAGGCGGAGGGCGGCGTGCCTGCGGCCGAGGGTGGGGAGCACCCGACTTCTGGGAGTGGCTCGTGGGGTGCTAGCGCGTCGGCCCGCGGGTTGGACGGCGCTGGGCAGGCATCACGCCCACCCGGCGCTGGCGCCTCTGCCAAGGCCGAGACCCCCGACGAGCCGGCGCCGGTGAGCCGTACCACGGACATCCCGCTCAAGGACTTTGAAGCTGAGAGCGCCGAGTTCCAAATCAAGTGGCGCCGCCGCTCGTACCGGCAATCATCATGGAACACGCTGGAGGAGCTGCGGTCGTTTGCGGGCTACAAGCGTGTCACCAACTACGTGAAGAAGATGGAGGAGCTGCGGAGAGTGTCCATGGCGGCGGAGACGACATCGGAAGAGCGGGAGGAGCTGGCGCTACAACTCGAAGACATGAGGAGTGTTGTGTCTGAGTACTCCCGCATCGAGCGCATTGTGGCGGAGCGTGCCGTCGGCAGCGGCACGGTCAGTGCGCTCGATGCGGGAACGATCGTTGGCGACGACGGGGAGCAGTCTGAGTACCTTGTCAAGTGGTACAACGTGCCGTACGCCGAGTGCACTTGGGAACCGGCGGTGGACCTGCAGTCCCCCGACGACATGGCAGCAGTGGATGCATTCAAGGAGCGCGAGCAGACGTCGCTCTCTCTGTCTTCGGCGTCGCGGTGCAACCCTTTTTCGTCCAAGTCGCGACGCCCGTTCCGCAAGATGCCTACCCAACCCACCTGGCTGGAGGGGGGTGTTGAGGGCCGCCGGTTACGCGACTACCAGCTGGAAGGCCTCAATTGGCTTGCCTACTCATGGGTCCACCGCCGCAACGTGATTCTTGCTGACGAGATGGGGCTGGTACGTTGAGCTACCGTCGTGGGTGTGGGTAGTGACGCTCTTTGACCGTCACTGGGTGCCTTGGTTGCTTTCCTCGTCGTGTGTGTGCGGCCTGGTCTCGACAGTGCATGAGCGGCGTCAGTTCTCTGACTTTTCTTCTCTCCTCGACCTACCTTCATGTTTTCTTGCTGGTTTTGAGGACGCTCCCCCTCCTCCATTGGTCGGACGGTGCGGGGCGTTTGACTTGTCGCGCTGTTGTCTTGGCTATGCTCCCTTCCGCCTGTTTTGCGTCGCACAGGGCAAGACGCTGCAAACAATCAGCTTTCTGGGATGGTTGAAGAACGAGAAGTCGGTCTACGGCCCTTTCCTCGTTGTCGTACCATTGTCAACCATGGCGGCGTGGCAGCGGGAGTTCGCACGGTGGCTGCCGGACGTGAATGTTGTGACGTATGTCGGCGACGCGTCGTCTCGGGAGCACATCCGCAAGTATGAGTTTGCGCCCTCCCCTCGCTCGCGCAAGACGAGTGGCGTGGAGGTACGCTTCCACGTTCTCCTCTCCACCCCCGAGCTGGTGATGATGGACCAAGCCCACCTTGGCCAGCTGCGGTATGCGGTCATTGCAGTGGATGAAGCGCATCGGCTCAAGAACGAGGAGTCGTCGCTGCACCGCATCCTGGCGGAGTTCAGGTCGGCCAACCGGCTGCTCATCACGGGGACGCCACTGCAAAATTCCATCCGTGAGCTCTGGGCGCTGCTCCACTTCCTGACGCCTGATGAGTTTGCCAACGCGGCTGAATTTGAGGAGCAGTTCTCCTTCTCCGCGCTGCGCGAGCCCGAGACGGTCGCAGCACTGCACATGGCGCTTCGGCCGTACGTTTTGCGTCGGCAAAAGGGCGACGTGGAAAAGTCACTGCCGCGCAAGACGTACGCGGTCCTCCGCGTTGGCATGGCCTCCACCCAGCAAGAGTACTACCGGTGGATCCTCACGCGCAACTTTTCCAAACTCAACGCTGCTGCCAAGAGCGGCGGTCGCAGCCTTGGGGGCGCCACCTCGCTGCTCAACATTGTGATGGAGCTCAAGAAGTGCTGCAACCACCCGTACCTGTTTGACGGCGTCGAGGACAACAACGCGAGTGACCCCATGACTTCCCTGATCCGCGCGTCGGGCAAGATGATCCTGCTGGACAAGCTGCTGCTGCGCCTTCGTGACGCGGGCCACCGGGTCCTCATCTTCTCCCAGATGGTGCGCATGCTCGACATCCTGCAGGACTATTGCCGGATGCGCGGCTTTGCGTGCCAGCGCCTCGACGGGTCTATGCCCAACGACCTCCGGCAACGGGCTGTCGACCACTACAACGCACCCAACTCCAACGACTTTGCATTCCTCCTTTCCACCCGTGCGGGCGGACTAGGCATCAACCTGGCTACCGCGGACACGGTGATCATCTTTGACAGTGACTGGAACCCGCAGAATGACCTGCAAGCCGAATCCCGCGCCCACCGCATCGGGCAGACGCGCGACGTTAAGGTCTTCCGCCTTCTCTCTCGGGACACTGTGGAGGAGGACATCTTGGAGCGGGCTAAGCGTAAGCGTGTGCTCGAACACCTGGTGATTCATGGAGTTGAGCGAGGGGAAGGTGAAGCATCGGCGGCGGTGCCCAAGCCTGCTGCCTTCCGAAAGGAGGAGCTGTCCGCCATCCTCCGATTTGGTGCTGAGCAGCTGTTCAAGTCTGGGGCGGTGGATGGTGTCCCTGCTGCAGACGTGCCGGATGGTGCTGCTGCAGCTCCCCCTCCGACTGTGGCTGGTGGGGCTGCGGCTGGGGCGGAGAAGCCGCTGGAGATGGACGATATTGATGAGGTGCTGCAACGCGCCCCGGCAGAAGAGGATGCGACGGAGGGTGGCGGTGGCACCATGGGGGACTCACTGCTGAACGCGTTCAAGTGGGCCGACTTTGCGACGAACGAGGAGCCAGACGAAGAGGCCATTGCCGCTGAGGCCAAGTCCAAGAAGGCCAAGGATAAGGCCAGGGTCGCTGCCGAGGCGGCGGCATCCAAGCTGACGGCCCTGGAGAGGACTCAGAAGGCGGCGCTGCAGGACGTTGAGCAGCGCGAGGCGGCGGACCGTGACCTGCTCCACAAGGAGGGGGACGGAGAGTTTTGGGGTCGGGTCATCCCGCGGGATGTCCAGGAGGACATGGTTGCCTCGCAACTGTACTTGGCGCCGCGCTCCCGTAAGCGCGTCAAGCACTATGCCAAGGATCACGGGTCTGATGAGGAGGGTTCGTACAGCGACGAGGAGGTCGCTGGTGACGGTGGCACTGGGGACGGCAAGCGTCGGGGCGGCGGCGGCGCCAGCGGGGGCAAGGCCGCGACCGGCCGCGGCCGTGGCAAGGGGCGCAAGCCGGGGCCAAAGGGTGCTGTGACTGGTGGCAGTGGCGCCAAGCCGCCCCGTGGCAAGGGCGGCAAGCGCGCCGGCGCTGCTCGCGTCCCTGGGGACGTGTCAGACCAAGGGGACGAGGAGCTGACGCAGGAGCGACGTCTCGTCCCTGGCTTGACTGCTAAGGAGGTGCGGGCATTGGTCAAGGCGCTGCGCAAGTTCGGGATCGCCGAACGGGCGGAGTCGGTGGTCACCGAGACAGGCCTTGTGGACCGGGTATCGGTAGAGGATGCCCGAAAGCTCCTCGAGTCGGTCCTCTCACGGGCGCACAAGGCGGTAGATGAGCACGCCCAGCACCTGGAGGGGGGCGAAACGGACGAGGCGGGGATGGCCAATGGCGGTTCCCCATCAATCAAGTCCAAAGCTCGTGTGGCTGTCGCCGGTGTCAAGCGTGTTGCCAGCGCTTCGCCGTCTATCGTGGTTGGAGGGGAGTTCATGAATGCAGCCGAGATGGTGGTACGACAAGGGGAGCTGGCGGCGCTCGCGACTGCCGTTGGTGGTTACCCGTCGGACATGCAGTTCCGCCTGCGTGCTGCGGCAAAACCACCGACGTACGGGGTCAAGTGGACGACGGTCAACGACGCAATGTTGCTGGTCGGCATCCACCGGTACGGCTTTGGGAACTGGAAGTCGATTGCTGCGGACGAGGAACTTGGCCTCAGCTCCAAGCTGTCTACCCCGGGCGCGCCTGTGGTGGGCGCCCCAGACGCGCCCAAAGTAGTCCGCCGGGCCATCACGCTGCTGCGTTCTGTCTCCGCGTCGGTTGCGGCCAGCAATCGCGCCGCCGCACGGGTTGCTGCCGGGAAGAGCAAGGCTGCCGCGGCTGCACGAAAGCGTGCTGCGGCAAAGGAGAAGGCCGCTGCTGCTTCCTCTGCATCCCGAGCTACAGCCGGCAAGCGCGGTGGCGCCAAGGGTCGTGGCAAGGCGGGTGCCGCTGCGCCGGCCTCCCGCCCCGCCAAGGCGAGAGCCAGGGGCGGGCGCAAAGGTAAGGCGGTTCGCGGGGCGAGCCCAGACGTGTACGATGACGTCGATGGTGGCGCCTCAGCGGGAGACAAGGGCCATGCTGGCCCCAGCGCTTCTCGCGATGCGATTGTGTCTCGGGAGCGGGATTCGCCAACGACCTCTAGCGCGCCCACCTCTACCGGCTCGGCCGAGGAGAGCCCGGAGGAAGGGGAGGTAACTACCCGTCGTACGTCACGCCCTGTACCCGACAGTGAGGTGTCGCCGAGCGTGGCACCGACCAAGCACGATGCTGGCAACATGAGTGACACGCGGTCACAGTGCCGGTCTATGTCCTCTGCGGGCAAGAGTACGAGCGTCAAGGCTCGTGCGCGGGCGGTCTTTGGCCAGTCGCACTCGCTCAAGACCATGAAGGAGCTCAAGTACCTATCCGACATGGGTGCCACTGCCAGCATGGACAAGAGGGAGCGGTTGACACGTACCAAAGCGTGTCTTGTGCAACTCGGCGATGACATTGTTGCGGCCGGCATTGTGGCTGACACGCTGGCGGCGCTGGAGCTGTGGCGCTTCATCGCAGACAAGTGCCACACGGGTCTTGCCGGCGAGCGATTGCAAAAGCTGTATGCCAAGCTGACCGTGTCCTTCCCTCGTGATGGCTCCCGTGGCAAGCGGGCGGCCGCCCTACCCCCGTCCTTGCCGGCCAAGTCGTCGGCCGCATCTGCCTGCCGCAGCCCCAACCGGGAGCCTGCCCAACGGCGGGCCACTCGGTCTGCATCCCCATCCCGGTCGCCCGCCTCCCGCCGTGCGCTTGTGCCCAGCAAGCGGCGTCGGTCTGGGTCTGGTGCCGACAAGGCCGCCTGCTCGGCGGCGCCAGACTCTAACAGTGAGATCAAGGAGGGCGCCGGCCACTCATCACCGGCCGATGTGGACGTGTCACCGCCAGCCAAGCGTGCGGCGGTGGAGCGCCAGACGGACGACGTGGAGATGGAACGTCAAGCGCAGGAGGACCTAGCACCCCGCCGGGGGCGCAAGCGATCCGCCTCGACTGCTCGGTTGGGGAGCCCATCGCGCTCGCATTCCGGCTCGCATTCCGGCTCGCACTCTCGCTCGCACTCCCGATCACGCTCGCGCTCGCGCTCCCACTCCCGCTCTCGCGCCCGCTCTCGCTCTGGCTCCCTCTCTGGCTCCCGCTCGCGCCCCGCGTCTGCCTCGGAGTCGCCTCGCCATCGGGCGGCCTCGGCCAATGGGGGTGGTGCCGAGCGCAGCGCAGGGGACGGCAGCGGGAGCAGCAGCCGAAGTGGGGCGGCCAGCGTCGGCGGCGGCAGCGCCGCCGCCAGCGTCGTGGTCGGCGGCTCTGCCAGCGTGGCGGCCACGGCTCACTCGTCGGAGCGACGGTCTCCCCGGCGGGATGAGCCTGGCGCTGCTGGTCACGGCCGTATCCGCTCGGCGTCACCGGGCAGTCGGCGGCCGCGCTCACGCGGCGACCGCGGCAGCGGCGGCGGCGGTTCGGCCGGACGCGACCACGACCGGGACCGGCGCCATCGTAGCCGTGACGGCAGCCGCGATGGCGGGCGGGAGCGCAGCAGCCGCGGCGACCGGGACCGGGTGCGCCGCGACCGGGACCACGACCGGGAACGGGACCGCAACCGCGACCGCGAACGCGACCGCGACCGCGTCCGGGACCGCGACCGGGACCACGACCGGGACAGCGGCCGGGACAGCGGCCGGGACCGGGAACGGGACCGCGGCATCGGTCGGGAGCGCGCGCGAGAGCGGGACCGCGAGCGGGACCGCGCGGTGCGTGACGCACGCACGGGGGGTCCCGGCGCTGCCGCTGCCGCCGGCAGCTCGTCCCGCTGGCGGGACGACCGGGACGGCCATGGCTCGGTGCGCGACAGCCGCGGCCGGGGGGACTGGGAGCGGGACCGCTTCCGCAAGTACCCCGCCGACGAGGAGCGGGGCCGGGGTGAGCGCGACCGCCCCCGCGACGGGGGGCGCAAGCGCGAGCACCGGTCGCCCGAGCGGGAGCGGGACGACCGGCCCAAGCGTGGCGACGAGCGGGACCGCGAGCGGGACCGGGACCGCGGGCGGTACCGTGACGGGCGGGATCGGGAGCGGGCCCGCTCGTACGGGTCCTTCTACTGACCCGGCGGGTGGCGCGGCACCCGGCCGTGGTGCCTTCTTTTCTCTTTTTGAGCGGGTGGTGAGGGGCTGTGGTGCACCTACCCCGAGTCTCTGGCGGTGTTTATTTCTTCTTGCCTCTGCGTTTTTTGCTCTGTCTCTTCCATTTCCGTCTTGAATTTCGTCTCGTCGTCTTGATCGTTTTGTGTACCTGTCTTTCTGCGTCGAGCAAGCTGCGTCGGCCCGTCAGGTTGACGGCCCCGTCTCTTTCCTTAAGAATTCTTCCCTCGTCCGCATCATCTGTCGGTTTCATGAGTGGCCTTGTCTGGCGGTGCGGCGGCACCCGTCGTCACGTGGTGACGCGCAGGGAGCGCTTTCAGAGCCACCTCATCCGTGGCAGCACCCGGTGTTGCCCGAGCCTGTTGCCCGAGCTTGTGACAGCGCGGGCGTCAGGTACAACAGAGAGGGGGACATCCAGAAGAAAAAAAACCACGCCGCAAACCCCGACCGTCGGCTCGTGTCGGTCACGCCGCGTCCAAAGCAAGCACCGGGTTGGTCGGTCAACCCCGCCCACCGTGGCTTTTCAGTGTTGCCGACGTGGCAGCAATCCACCGCATGCCGAGTACAGTGTGACGTGCTTGTAATTACGTATGTTGGGAACAGCGCTGTGGCGCGGAATGTGCCAGGTCATACTCCGTGCCGGCCCAAAGGGTCACCCAATGCCCACCAGTCATACTCGTGCATGGCGTCGGGCGACGCCTTGGGATCGTAGACGGTACCCCCTTGACCGCGCCGACCGGCTCGCGTCCCCCCCCCGCGCGCCCGTGTCCCCCCGTCCCCTGTCCTTGCGACGGCCGTCACGCTCGCACGCGCCCCCGCCCCCCACCGACGACCGTGCACGACGACCGCGTTGTGGCCCCGTTGCCGCTGCCGTGGGCGGTCCCCCCTGCCCCCCGCCCCGCGCGCCGACGCGCCGACGCGCCGCACCCGCCGCCCCCGCCGCCATGGACGCCCGGCTGCGGTCGGCGGGCGTCTGCCCCCCCGCCCTCACCGTCATTGGGCGCCTCACCACCCACCCGTGGCAGTGGGTGCCGTCCGCGCCGCCGCCGCCGCCGCCGGGGGTGCGGGCGGGCGGCGACGAGCGCGCCCCGCCGGTGGCCGTCAAGTGGGTGGCCGCCGGCGGCGACGCCTTTCCCGTCTCCCTCCTCGTGTCGGACCTTGTGCGCGTTTTTTGGGCGACCGTCGACGTGGACGACGTCGCGGCGCAGCTGCAGGTACGTTGGCGCGCTCGGGGGTAGCGGGGGGGTGCTCCCGCCGCCACGCAGCGTCGTTGAGGTGAGGCGCGCGGGGCGTGGGAGCCCGCCCACCCGCCCAGTGGCGCGCCCCATTCACCCGCGGTCGCCGCAGCCCCCTAACGCGCCCGGTCGCTTTGCTCGTGGGGAGCGGCGCGTCCCCCCCTGCGTGTCTCCCATCGCTCCTCTGGTGGCGCCGCCCCGGCCCGTCCACCACCCCCGTGTCCCTCCCCCACAGGTGCCGGCGGCAGACGCGCCCGCGGCGCTCGCCGCCCTCACCGCCGCCCTCGGCGGCGGCACGCTCGCGCTGACCCCCCCCCCCGCGGGCGGGCGGGGGGGGCCCCCCCCCCCCCCCCCCGCGGGGGCCGCGCG
>Ga0115030_1001149_pt1 | contig 11811 bp, 5 predicted proteins | sample SidtaG_4_FD_87174 | JGI IMG/M metagenome (GOLD analysis project Ga0115030, IMG submission 87174) | Marine algal microbial communities from Sidmouth, United Kingdom - Sidmouth_Male1 metaG | ecosystem: Host-associated > Algae > Red algae > Unclassified | place: Sidmouth, United Kingdom | collected... | reverse complement strand
TACTGTCAGGGGCCGTTCTGGCAACGCAGAGGGTCCGAGTGGGTCACATTACATTATCGGACCGCTGCAGAAGGCCAGTGGGCCGAGAAAAAAAAAAAACCGCGATGTCTCATTTTTGGGACATGCACCATAGAATAGACACTAGGGCTGTTATGTAGGACGGTACGTACAGTTTCGGACAGTCCAAGCCTATTTTGTTGCCCTCACGGTTGTCCCAAACGTACAGTTGGAGGTACCCCAGCGCGGAAAGCAACAAGAGACATATGTGTCGCCCGATCTCCTCTGGTCGTCGCGCGACATGTGCCTCGCGCCGAGTCGACCAATTCTGGCGGCGCCACGCCTGTTAGCGCGCATTCCATTGGCTGCTAGACCGCACCGGCGACGGGACGCCACGCGCCCTTCGTCACGGGCGTGTACAGGTCTGTCGAACAAAGAGACTGTTTGGTGCCAAAACACACGTGAGTCCACGACCAAAGTAAACAAAGCAGAGTGACCTGACTGTCCAGATATTGCTGATCCCTCACTTCTATCCTCATTGGACCAGGACAGGGACAGACACAGAGATGCTGGGACGAGTCTGACTGCCCCACACGACCTTCAGCAGCGCAGGTTCTTACCGATCTCTACAGAATGTGCCGGTACCGCCCGCATTGGCTGAATAGGAGCACTCAGAAAACCGTGTAAAACAGAGAATCTCAGAGAAAGTATCCATACTGTATGACTGCTGGCTACTTTATACCCTATTTAAAAAAAAAGTGATACCCATATTTAGAAAAGTGATTCTCGACTATGCACTGACATGGTATGAGAAAAGCCAATGGAACGTCTCAGACCCTCACTCAGCGACTGTTGCATTCGCTCTGGGCCAACGGATGGCCCGTTCTATAAGTTAATTCCTGTCTTTGTCCGATGAGGACTGAAGTCAGGCATCAGCAATACAGTCAAGATACCGTCGAATGCGACAGTCGGTTGTTGTCAGTGCGCCAGCCATTTCGCTTTATCAAGGGGTACTACCTCTTTCAGAGTCTCTCTGAGCGAAGCATGCAGCCAAACTACCACAGACTTCCATATCCTCTTGGTTCGAGAATTGTAAGTTGTTTCAGTCGTGGCCGATCGTATCGATCGAGAAAGCTCGGCTTGATCCCTCGAGGCTGGTCTGTCAGCCCAGTTGGGTGGGCAATCAAGTGGGGGGCCTCGATTGTCGGTCGGAAGCACCCCAGCAGTGTGTATTCGTCACGATCGGCAAACACCCCTGTCAGAGCCGCAAGGATGCCAGGCCCCGATGAATTGGACAAGGACGACCGACCGAAGCCGGCGCGCTCGACGTGGCCGTGGCAGTCTGACACTGGCCGCCCCCTGCGAATAGCAGCGTGGAGGTTGGGAGGCGCATGGGCACACATTGGCCAGCCTGAGGTTGGGTGGCGCGCCCCCAGCCATTCGCCACCTCGAACTGTCGGCACTGTATTCCATCTTGCGGGCCAGGCGCGCTTTGGCTGGGTGTGTCTGTGGCCTCGCTTTTACCTTGTTTGGTATCTATTTTGTTGTTCTCTCCGCAGCCGCGCTCCGCGCGGGCCACGACAGCCGTCTACTCGATTCGACGGGCCCTCCCAATGCCTCCCTCTGGGCCCCAACTTGGTGGCGTTTCTTGCACTGTGGCCACACCAAGCCCGCAGACCCACGCCCGAGCGCGCGCGCGCGCGCGCACTTGTGGACCTGCACACCAAACGACGTGGGACGGACCCCGCGCCAGCGCGCGCGCGCGCGCGCCCCGCAACCCCCCGTTTCGGCACCGTTTTGGCAGCTTTTTGACTCTCCCATTTCCGCGGGCGCGCCCGCGCGGCCCGTCCCCTTTGCCCCCGGTCGTCAAAGACACCATCGATCCGTTTCAGCGGCACGCCCGCCCACTTTCACGCGGGCCCTTTCGTGCTCTGGTCGAGCGCCACCAAACCCCGCACCAACCCGCGTGCGCCCCAACTGCGACCCGGTTTCAGCCGACTTTGGCGGACACGGACCGCGGGGGGGCTTCGCCGAGTTGCGCGGGCGGGCAGAGCACGAGCGCAGGCGGGCGGGTCGGTGGCGCTGCCGTTTCACTCGGGCAGCCGCCCGGTGCTGCTCGGGGGAGGCGGCGCTGCGCCGTGACCGAGGTGGGGTCGGTACTGCTGCGAGGCGGGTCGAGTGCCGTCCGGTGCTTTGACTCTGTGGACTGTTTCGTCTCGTTGCTCCGTCGTCGTGTGGGCCCTCTTTGAGGCTCACCTCCTTCCCCCCCTGCCCGCCCTCCCACCCCTCTTCCGCCGTCTTCCTGGTGTCTTTACACACCCTCCCCTCCCTCCTCCCCTCCCTTTCAACCATGAGCAGCACTCTCGATGGGGCGGCGGCCAACTTGGTTGGCCGCCGGGTCAAGGCGCTCGGCGTACCCGAGCATCGCCTCGACACGGCGTCGGTGGCGGCGCTGCGGCTGCTCGAGGCAGCGCAGGCGTTTGAGACGGCTGCCGGCGGCGCCCGCGCTCACGTGCAACTGTCTAACCTGACGGACAACTCGGATGTTGTGTGGGCACGCCTCCACGAGTCCCTCGACGGGATGCGGGCGGGCACACCCGCCGCCCGGGACGCCTTCTCTGCCGCCCTCCGCCATGCTTGGGCGCCGCTGGTGCGGACCAAGGTGCACGCTGCTGCGGCGCCGAACGGGCACGCGGACTTTGCGGCGGGGACCCCCGCGGCGGGCTTTGACGGCACCAGCCCCGCGGCGGAGCAGCGTCGGCTGTCCTTTTCCGCAGAGCAAGCGCACGTTGGCGCGACCACGACAACGACGCCGGCGAGCGCCGGTGCAACCCCGACGACGACCACGCCCGGCTCGGAGCCGTCACGCAAGCGGGCACCCTACCTCCTCCGTCCGACAGGCGTCGACCGGGAGACGTGGAAGTCGTTCACACGCGAGCAGCGGCTGGAGACGGTCGCGCAGTACAATGCGGTCGTCTCGGCGCCCAAGCGGGCCAAGCTCGACCCGAGCGCCGCCGCCGCCACGCCGGCAACGGGCGCGGACGGCGCGCCGCTACCAGCGTCGGCCGACGAGGCGGCCATGTTGGCCAACGCGGCGGTCGCCGCCGCCGCGGCGGCGGCCAATGTGATGGAGGACGGTGCCGGTACGGCGGGGGCGGGCGCCGAGGTGAGCCCTGCCGGTGGCGGCAGCGGCACGGGCCGCCCCAAGACGTACCTGACCCGCCCCCGGTCGGTGGAGGTGGCGGTGTGGAAGGCGCTCAACCGGGAACAGCGGCTGGAGTTGGTTTCCAAGCACGCGGGCGTTGACGCGGTCATGCCGACGATCAAGCGCACCAAGCCGGTGGGTCTCGCCGCGCACGCGGCCGGCGTGGGGATGGAGGAAGATGGCGACGCGGCGACAGGAGGTGGCGCGGATGCGACGGCCGAGACGCTAAACGCCGAAGCGGGTGGCGGCGGCGGCGGCGGCGGTGGCAGCGGCGGCGGCGGGGGCGGCGGCGACGCGATGATGGGCGACTTTGGGTCTGCTTCGTTCAACGAGGCCACGTGAGGGAGACGGTAGATGCGGGAGTGTGGCGGGGTTGTGTTTTGCGGATGGGGACTCGGATATTTGGGGCGAGGAGGTGGAGTGGTGGCGCGGTGAGGAAGACGGGCAGTGTGGGATGCTCTTGTCGATTGTCAACCTGTGTGCGTGTTCCGGTGTGTTTTTGTGTGTTTGCTTGCGCGCGTTTCTTGTACCTGGATGTGTCTCTTGTTTGTTTTGGTTGGCTGGCCACCCAGCCTGTGTCGTGAGTGGGTTGGCTGCTGGTGGTTGCTCTGCATGCTTGTCACGCGTGTTTCTTGTGTGTGTTTGCTTTTTGCCTAAAAACAAAGTGGTGTGCCGGCAGCTCGCTCCCGTTAATTGGATGCCTCAGCCCAAGACCACTAAACGAAGCGCTGTTTGCTTGCTGCTCATCGCCCGCGGCCTGTAGTCGCCGCCGCCTCAACGACCGCCCCCCGACGCCGAGGACCACAGAGCGCCCGGCGCCGTGCTCATCAAGCGCGGCGGCCACGTGGTGCGTGCAACGCACCCATCGCCTGAACGTACTTGGTGGAGAATGGCTGATACTTTGTCGCGATGAATCTTGGCATTTCTACTCGATCCGCCCACCGGTGCCAGATCCTACGGGCTCTTTCTGCGCGACGAGCGGGCAGCGTCGAAACCGGCCGAGCGGACCACGCCTGCGCGGCGCAAGCCCCCCCCCCACCCGCCCGCTCACAGCGCAATGCCTGCTGGGGCCGCGTTCGTCGCGCCTGCGCGTGGCGGCGGGCGACTCCCCGCCGTTGCGGCGGCGGTGGTTGGTGGCGGCGACGCGGCGCCCGGCCGCGGCGGTCGGCCGCCGCCGCTGCCGAAACGGCCACGACGGAAGAGGCGGCCGGGGCCGCTGGCTGTGCCGGCGCCGGCCGTGCGCGGCGCGTCCGAGCCGCCGCCCCGCCCCGACCCGCCGCGGCAGTGTGCTGGCTGCTGCCGCCGCTGCTGCCGCGCGCGTCCGTCGACGGGGGTGCCGCAGCGGGCGGCACCCTGCCCTGCCGCCGCCGCCGCCGTCGCCGCCGCGGACGCCCGTGCGCGGCGCGGCGGGTTGTCCCCCCGTCGCCCCCCCCCCTTCCCCCCCCGGCGGTCACCATGGGCACCCTGTGGCGGTGGCTGTCGCTCCCGCCATCGCCGCTCGCGTATCTCGTCGCTGGCAGCGCTGGCGCACCTGCCGCCAGTGGCGGCCGGGCGCCCCCCCCCGCCCCCCCCGGGCCTTGTTTCCCCCCCCCTCCTCTCCCGCCGTCGGTGGCTGCCACCGACGCGGCGGGGGACCCCCTCCTCGCCGCGACGCTCAACGCCGAGGCGGCGCTGCTGGCGCTGCACCCCGCGGGGACCCCCCACACGCGGCGTGCCATCCCCATTGCTGGCGCGTCGCCGGCGGCGCACCTCCACGTCATCTCTGTGGGCGACCCGGCGGCGCCGCCGCTGCTGCTCCTCCACGGCTGGGGGGCGGGGGCGGGGGTGTTTGCGCCCGCCCTCCCGGCGCTCGCTGCCCACTTTCGCGTGCACGCGGTGGACTGGTTGGGGTGCGGGTCGAGCAGCCGGCCGCCACACCCGGCGTTGGCGCCGCGAGCGATCGTTGCGCCGACGGCGCTGCCGCCGGCAGGGCCAACAGCTGCCGCCGAGGGCGCGGGCGCGGCGGCCGCCGCCGTTGCCGCGAATGGCAGCGTGCACGCCGCCGCCGCCGCCGCCGCTGCCGCCGCCCACCCCGAGCGTGGTGGTCCGGGCGTTGCGTGGTTCCTCGACGCCCTCGACGGCGCGTTGCCGACGCTGCGGGCCGCCGAAGGCGGCTGGGCCGCGACTGGCGGCCGCTTCCACGTCGTCGGTCACAGCCTCGGCGGCTACCTGGCGGGCATGTACGCTCTCGGCGCGTGGCCCGGCGGCGACGCGTCAGAGGTGTGCCGGCGGGTCGCGTCGCTGACGCTCGCCTCCCCGGTCGGCCTCCCGCCGGCGCCGCCGCGCATCCATCCGCCTGCGGACGCGCCGTTGGCCAAGCGGGCGCTCTTTGGGGTCGTGTTTGGCTTGTGGGGCAGCGGCTGGACACCCCAGGTCGTTTTGCGGATGCTGCCCGAGGGGCCGGGGCGCCGCCTCGTCGCGCGGATGGTGTATGGGCGCGTGCGCGAGGGGGGGCGGGGGGGGCAACTCACCTCCGCGTCGGGCGCGGCGGCGGCCGACGCGGGCACCGCCGGCGCCGACGGGGCTGGTGGGGGCGACGCGGGTGGTGGCAGGGTCCCCGCCCTCGTCGAGTATGTGTACCGACTGAGCGTGCGGGAGGGCAGCGGCGAGGCTGCCCTGACGAGCGTCCTGGGCGTCGGCGCGTGGGCGCGGGTGCCCCTCGGGCGGCTGCTCGTCCGCCGCGTGACGGCGGTGGGGGCCGTCGGGGCGGAGGAGGGGGCTGCCAACACTGCCGCGGCGGCGGCAGCGACGACGGCGAAGGCGGCGGCGGCTAACGGCGGCTGGGAGGGCCGCGGCGTCACGTTTGTTTACGGCGCACGGGATTGGATGGACCGCACTGCCGGGGAGGCGGTCGTCAAGTCGACGCGCCGCGGGAGCGTTGTCATTGTCGAAGACGCGGGACACCACCTGTATTGGGACAATGTGGACGGCTTTGTGCAAGCGGTGTTGCAGGGGACGGGGATGGCCGCAGCGGGGGGGGGCAGGTGAGCGCGTGGGGGGTGGCGGGGTGAGTCGGCTGTTCTCTTTTGTCGGGCCGGGGTGCGTGGGCGTTGCGCTCGGACGGGCGGCGACGCCGCGTACGAGACGATACTGAGGCAATGACATGATATGGGCAAAACCGAAGGCGACTGGCGTTACGAACCATGCAGGTGGATGTACACAAAACAAAGATACGCAATGAGAAGGAAGGATGCAAGAAGCATCACCGCATTGGGGCTCCCTGCACCCCGTGCCTCGCTGTCATCATCCCGCACGTTGGCAATGGGAGAGCGAGGCGCAAGCGGCTTCATCCCGCGGCAGCACCCTCCGCTGCGTCATCGGCCGGCGCGGAGCACAGAAGGGAGATGGTGTCGCCTTTGAGTAGGATGCGTCCTAGTGGTGTAGCTCTGTGGAGCAGAGAGTACAGCCGGAAAGAACAAACATGACAAGAGAAGCGCACGATGGAAAGCAGGGGGCCCAAGAACAAAAGAGCACGGAGAAAAGAACCAGTTAGAAAACCTCGCATCACGTACGTGAGGGCACCTCCATGCGCTCGAAAAACAACTGGACGAGGCCCACGAGCTGCAACCGACGGTGCCAGTGACAGTGTCGTCCGCTGCTGACCCACACACGCGGTGGCGCACCCCAGTTTCGCCTGCTCCAATTCCTCCTCACATGCCCCCCTCTTGGAACACCCAACAAAGGTCGTGGTGACAGCAAGTAGACAACCAAACGTACGTTTTCCTCTTCAGAGACACCTCCACCGCGTCGTCCAGCACCACGTTCATGTATTCGTCAAATCCGACAATGAAGCCACGCATGCGCATGTCCGTCGCCGCGTACAACCACACTTCTACCCGCTGCCGAGTTTGGAGAAAGCGAAAGATGAGGTTCTGTGGGGAGGCCCCAAGTGTGAAGGCGCAGAGCGCGTGATAAGTAAGAGGCAAGCCGGAAACAATCACTTTCAGCAAAATGAAAGGAAGTGGTTAGCATGCATGCACACGTTGAGCATTGGGCAGCGCGAGAGGACGAAAGCCAAGCAGGTGTCCATCCACCACAGTAGACACATGTCTCAGCCCACACGAAACACCAGACGTCATCAGAACCGAGCAGCTGGAAGCACACTTCAAGCCACGCTACCAGCACAGTACAAGGAACAAAGGAAAAAAAAGAGAAAAGGTCAAGATGTCGAGGAGTACAACATAGTCAAACGTACAATTGGCTGTAGCATAATCTTCTGCACGCGGGACCCCATGGTGCCAGGCAGCCCGCAGGCAGGGCCAGAAATAGAGGTGCAAGCGATGAGCGATACGGCTCACCTGCTTCGTTGTCAACGCCACTACGGAGGGCCGCCAGCAATGACTCGAGGCAGTGGACACAGTCGGTGAAGGGAGCAAGACGAGGCAACGCGGACGAGAAGCGACGTGTGCCCGTGTTCCCACTCGGTGACACCGGTGTGCACTAAAAGAGATTGTTCCCGGGCTGTGACAGATTAGCAAGTCAGGGCGTCCAGGTATCGATAAAACTTTTCGTTCTGCGCCAGTGGTGTGGCCTCGTCTTGAAACCAATTGCCACGATGCCAGGATTGCACACCCAAAAGGGCGCGCGCGTCCTGCAGGATTCGAACCTGCGCATCGAAACGATACCAGATAATTCGACAATTCGAGTCTGGCGCCTTCTGCGAGAGCAAACCGCTCGGCCAAAGACGCTTCTTATCAACAGCAGGTCGGAGCGACAATCTAAACAGACATCTTTGTTGTCGAGTACTCCTCTGGTGAGCACGAAGAGCGCTGGCATGGCGCTCGCATCGTCCACATGGGCAGGGCTACAGTTGCTAGAAGCGCGTCCGAGTACAGAGAATTCACGAGACTACAACCAGACACAGCTTCAACCTTGATGTTGATGTCTGTACCAGGGCGACGCTATGCATACCGGTACATCCGCTACCACCATCAGTGCTGAGATCAGGTGCCTATGGCATAGCTAGCGTCAGTGCAGTCGGCTCACGGAAATTCTCGCCGTGGAAAGTGGCCCAACGTACATCTGTTCCACCAACGTACAAGCACGACAGCCGATATGCGTGTCGGCGGCACAACGCGGTCGGCGTGATGACAAGTGCACGCGGTGGCCGCGGCAGCAGGGTCGCCAGGCAACGCAGTGAGAGGAGGCGGGCGGTGGCTGTGTCAGCCCGCGGCTGCTGCACCTGCCGCGAATGACGTGGTCGATGCCGCTCGAGGGAGCGCCATTGACGAGTAATTTCTGAGTGGGCGCCACGTCCTCGAGGGTGCCCACGGTGCGCAGACGCCCTGGTTTGGGAAAGCAGCGGCGGCGTGTGGGCAACCGCCATGGGTGTGAGAAAAGGTTGTCGTCATGATGCTGGGCTTGGCTAGGCTAATCCCAGACAAGCCCCTCTCTGTCTCAAGCCCAGCCGTGCGGCCCATCCCGGGCGCACACCGCTGCCCAGGGCCCCGCTCAATCCTAGGCAGCGCCCCCCTGCGATAGTCCTCGCGCCCATCCTCGCACCCGTCCTCGCGCCCGTCCTCGCGCCCGTCCGCGCGCCCGCCGGACGCACCGACAGGCGGGCACTGTCACCGGGGCGACACGTATCCACGCTCACAATGGGTGGTGCGTGACGCATGCTTCAAGCCATGTTATGTAGGGTGCCTGAGCCCCACTGACCAAGGCGGTGACGCCCCGAGACGTGCATACAGCACCAAACAACATCGCCCACACGGCGGCGGCGACGGCAACAATCGGCTGGTGACCAGCGGAGTGGCTGCAGCGCCCCACTCCAATCTCAACCTCCCAAAACCCAACCGGGCACAGCGTCCCGTCGCACAGCACCCCCCTCGACACGGGTTCGACCACCGACGGGGGCACGTCGAAACGCCTGTCGCACTGCAATTGTTCTACGTGCCGCGCCGCGCCACCATCGACCACGTCGGCCGGGCAGCACAGCCCCACCTTTCCCCAACTACCGCCGGTTGCCCGTGGGCGCGACGGCCGCCAGACTGAAAGACAAACCTCGGCGGCCACGCCCCTATCAATCCCCAGCCCCTGCGTCTCCTCCGCATCATGGCGCTTCCAACCACGGCGTCTCGGCAATGCCCCGAAACACTGCCGCCACTGTCGCGTCTGGCCCGACGGCCGCCGCGCCCCCACACGACACCGGCACCGCGTCCGCACCAAGCGCCTGCACCAGCGCCACCGTGTCGTTGCCGTACACCTCCAGGCGGTCGCGAATCTTGCGGCTCATCACCGCCTTGGCAATGAGCCACATGAGGGAGAAGAAGGCCGGCTGCCGCAGCACGTGAAGGCCCCGCAGGCGGACGGGTAGGACCGTTTGCAACATCTGCCAACCGAGGCGGTTTTGGTCCGAGCCAATGAGTTTGAGGATGCCAAACCCGAGCCCGTCCATATCATCGACAAAGCACATGCCGCCGAGTTGCCCGCCGGGCGTCCGCAGCACGCCGACGAGCGCCCAAAAGGTCGCTTGGTTGATGTAGGCCAAATCTGCCGACGTCATCCCATTGACCCGTTTGGCAATGAGCGCAAACACCAGTTCCCCGCCCTTGGCCGGCCGCGGCAGCAGGTCGATCGGGCCGGCGGGCCCATAGACGCGGTCCACGGCGGCCGCGGAGGGCGCGAGCGTCCACGGGTTGGCCGCGAGGAAGGCGGCAAAGTGGCGGAGGCGCGCGCACGCAGCGTCCGTGTCAAACTTGGCGTGCCGAAGGAAGGCAAGGAGGAAGGGCGCATCCCGGTCCGCCATGGTCATCAACGCCGCGGCGGCGGCGCCGGCGGCCGTCGTCGGCCCGTTGACGCCAACGCAGGCGGCGGGGGTGGAGAGGCCCTTGCTCTGCCGCCCCCCCTGCGACAGGCGGTAGGCTTCGGCGCGGGCGGTCAAGCGGAGCGCCTTGAGGCCCGACAGGCGACCTTCGAGCGTCTCGTTAAACTCCTCCCAGGAGCGCACTTGCCACGAGCAGGGGGGGGCGAGCGCCGCCGCTTCGGCGTGCAACTCGGCTTCGGTCGGCAGCGGCATCTCCTCCATCGTGGACGCGCGAGTGAGAGGTAGGGGGAATCGCGGGGTGTGGGGTTGGGGGGGATACCCGCAGGCAGGGGCGCGACCGAGACCGCTGTCGGCGCCAGAGCAAGAAGACAGTCTCTGGAAAGGGGGGAAGCAAGGTGCGGAGACGGTCGCAGGCCGAAACGTCTGCGCATGGGAGGTGACTGCCCGGCATGAGTGCAGTCGTCGACATGGATAGGACGTGGGGAGCACGCTGTGGGCAAACGTGGGCAAACGGCCGAAAAGTGTCCGAGACGGCCAGGCTGAAGTCCACTTGGCACGAATTGATCCAGATGGCGTCGCGCGAGTCGCTCCGGGTCGCTTTTTTGTATGGTCGAAGCCAATTGGTTCATGATGTCAGTCACCCTGTGCGGGGCCTGATCCACTCGGTCGTGCCGATGCTCGAGCACGTGTGTTGCCCGTCCCAGCGACCCAAGCACTTGCCTATGGCACATCCATACGAGGACACATACGAGCTGCGTGCCATAGAAGCGCCGCCACGTGACGCGCGCAGCAGATTGGTCCGGGTGTGACGCTCCCAGACGAGCTTTGACACCAACAGCCAACCTTGCGCGGGCGGTCGGCAGAGGTTCGAAGCTGATGACCGGTGACAGTGAAAATGTATCCAACAATTCAATTTCGGTAAATTTCGCTGCGACTGGCCTCCTGCGTTGCGCGCCACCGCCGCCCGCGTCGTCGCCCGCGCCGGTGGGCGTCCTCGCTTCCCCGCCGCTTTTGCCCGTGCCGCGTCCCGCGCCTTCCGCGCAACACCGCCCCCCCCCACCGCTCCCCATCCGTGTGGCCTATCAACGCGCATCCAACCCCTATTGCTCATCGGTGCCGACATACCGCCCTCCGCCACTGATCCTGTCTCCCGCCGCCCTCGCCGCGGCTGCCTCGCCTTGACGCGGGGCGCACGGCGGCGACCCCCCCCCCAATGTCTACCTTTGGGGGCTTTGGGGGCTTTGGCACCCCCGCCGCGCCCGCCGCCACGCCCGCCTCGACGGCGGGGGGTGGAGGCTTTGGCGGCTTTGGCGGCTTTGGCGCCCCGGCCGGCGGCGGCGGGAGCGCCGCCAAACCCGCCGCCCCGCCGTCGCTCTTTGCGCCGCCCGCGCCCGCCGGCGGCGCGCCCGCGGGCAGCCTCTGGGGTGCCCCGCCGGCGGCACCGTCGGCGGTGCCCGCCGCATCGACGGCGCCCGCGGGGGGGGGGCTCGGCGGCTTTGGCGCCTGGGGCGCCGCCGCCCCTCCGGCGGCGGGCGCCGCCGCCGCCGCCGCGCCAGCGGCAGGGGGGGGGTTTGGCGGCTTTGGCGCCTGGGGCGCCGCGCCCGCCGCGGCGGGCGCGGGCACGGCGGCGGGCACGACGGGGGCGGCGGGGGCGGCGGGGGCGGCGGGGGCGACCGCGGCGCCCCCCCCCCCCCCCCCCCCCCCCCCCCCCCCCCCCCCCCCCCCCCCCCCGCGGGGCCCCCCCCCCCCCCGCCCCGCCCCCCCCCCCCCCCCCCCCCCCCGCGGCGCCGCCCCCCCCCGGCGC
>Ga0115030_1001143_pt1 | contig 11840 bp, 6 predicted proteins | sample SidtaG_4_FD_87174 | JGI IMG/M metagenome (GOLD analysis project Ga0115030, IMG submission 87174) | Marine algal microbial communities from Sidmouth, United Kingdom - Sidmouth_Male1 metaG | ecosystem: Host-associated > Algae > Red algae > Unclassified | place: Sidmouth, United Kingdom | collected... | reverse complement strand
CCCTCCTTCCCCCCCCCCCCCCCCCCTCTCGTCGACCTCCGCGGGCTGCACGGGTCCTGCCCCCCCGTCCACCGCCCGCCGCGACCGGCTGCCACGACCGCAACCACGGCGGTGGTGGCGGTGGCAGTGGCGGTGGCGGTGGCGGTGGCGGTTCCGCGGCCCCACCGCGCTCCGGCCGGTACGTCCGCCCCTCCTGCTGTCCCCTCAGCACTACTTTCCAACCTCTTCCTGTGGCGTGGGTGGCGGTGGTCGTGCCTCCTCTGCGAGCGGCCGGTGCCTCCCGTCACCGCGGCGGCGGCGGCGGCAGCGGCGGCCGCCGCCGCCTCCCGCCGCCCGTGGCGGCGGCGGCGGCGGCAGCGGCGATCGCTCCCCACACCCCCGCCAGTGGCTGCCGCCGACCTCTACGACAGCGGCGGCAGCGGCGGTGGCGGCAGGGGCGGCGGTGGCCGCCGCCGCCGCATTCCGGCGCCGCCGCGCTCCGGCAGGTGCGGCCTCCCCTCCTCCTGCCCGTATGCGGCTGGCACCGTTCGTGCCTCCCCTGCAAGTGGCCGAAGCCTACCTTTACCGCGGCAACGGTGGCGGCAGCGGCCGGCGACATCTCTCTTCGCCGCGCTCGGCCCGCCACCGCCTTCGCGGGCGGCGCCGGTGGCACCGTCCTCGTCGTTGCCTGCTGGTGCCATCATGGCGGGGGGTTCAGGGATGGTGGAGGGTAAGGAGCCGCCTTCCTTGATCTCTACATCTGTTCCTGGGCTGACCCTGGTCCCCGTCGATGCGCTGCTCGGTCCTGTGAGCCGCCCGGAGGAGCCATCAACGCCTGCTATGGTTCTGCATCGCCCTGATGGCCTGTCGTTTGTGGGTGCGGGCTCCTTGGCTGGGCTGGAGGGGGACGCCCGGCGGCGCATGAAGTACCAAGCGGGGAGTCACGACGCGGCGGGCTTCTTGCCCCCCCCTTCCGGGGCACGCGCCCGTGTCGTGTACGCACGCGGTACGGGGCGTGTGAGGGGCTCGGGCCTGGACGTTCGGAAGTCCCTTCACAAGGTGCTCGTCGTCGTGCTCTCCACGAGTGCCTTCTTCAATCTGACGCAGCTGTTTCTCCCCGCGGACGCGGCCGGCGTCGACATGGCGGGATTGAAGAACCTCCGATTTGAGTACGCCGGCGTGTCGGACCCCGCTCTCCGTCGGCGCGCCTGGGACTTGTCGTCTGTGGGCAGCGTTGGCGTGCTGCTCAAGTTTGGCACCAACGGCTCGCGGGACGACCAAGGGCGGCACCAGTGCGTGGCGGTGGAGGCCTCGTGGACGCCCGAGTTGGGCGTCTCCTGCGCGTGCAGTGAGGTGGAGAACTGCCTGAAGGACGGCGCTGTGTGCTCCATGCGGGAGCCTATGGTCGACGCGCTCAAGGCCGTCCAGGCGGCCCTCGGCGTCACGATGCAGCAGCTATTTTCCATCCTCTCGGCGTCGTGATTGCTGCGGCAGCGGCGCGCCGGGAAGGCCGTCCAATTTGGCGACTCTACCTGCCTCGTCAGGATGGCCGAGTCGAGCTGGCCGCTGGTGGCTGTCCGCAAGACGCGCAGCGGGGGTTGGATCTGCTACTCCTGCCGCACGTCCGACGCCGACTGCGAGCATTCGGGGGCAGCGGCCGAGCTGGCCAAGGGGGGTGGCGACGGGGACGACTCTGACGAGTCGGACGACGGCGAGATCAAGGGCGTGACCCACGATGGGGAGGTCGGTCACGGCGCGGCAGGTGTCGCCGCCGACGATGGCACCGATCCGCCGGCCAGCGCGGAGGAGCTGATGGACGAGCAGGGCCAGTCTGCTGGTGGGCTCGACCCGCCGCCGCCGGGGCCGCCCCGCACCAAGCTGCCGCACTACAAGACGTCGCCGCGCTCAACCCAGCCGCGGCCCATCGTTCCATCGGAGGTGGCCCAGAAGGAGCGCGCGGCTGTATTGGACGCGCTGCGTGACACTTCCCTCGTCATCAAGTACGCGGCCTCCTCCCGCTGCCACTTATGCAATCTACATCGGCACCTCGACTCCAAGGTTGAGACGATCGCGGCGACGGTCGAGTGCGGCGAGGGGGTGGCCGTCGCGCGCGTGGAGGTGTGGCGCTGCACCAAGTGCGGGATGCGCATCATCCCTAACGGGCGCGAGCGCGGCGTCGTTTTCCAGTCGGCATCGATGCTGTACTGCGAGGCGTTCCTGTTTGAGCTGGCAGTGGACTTGTGTCGCAACGGCTGTTCCTTAAGCTCGTCCGCATACCTGCGCGAGGCGTACCAAGAGCTGAGCGGCGGCTGGAACTTCCCACTGTCCAACCTGCGGTTGAGCTCGGTCACGACACTACGGTCGGGGCTGGTGCTCTACCTGTCTCTGGTCATCGACGGCCTTCCGGCCGCTGTGACGCAGTGCCTCAAGTGCCGGCGGGAGGACGGCAGCTACGCGACGATCGGCTTTGACGGCTTGCAGGTCGGCTACGGCATCCAGTTCATCATTCCCTTCTTTAAGACGATCGTGCCGATGCACGCGGTGCCGCGCGCGTCCCTTGTTGCGCACGTGATCACCGACGAGGCGGTGTGCAAGGCGCTCGAGCGGGTGCTTGTGTCGACGGCCGTGCCGACACTGGAGGCCAACCATGCCATCACGACGGTCTCTGCGATGCGCGGGCACGTGATGGCCATCACTCCGATGATTGGGTACCCTCTCGTGGAGGGCAACCCGGTGGTCCTGGCGGGGCTGACGCCTCACGCTGAAGGGGTGTCGAAGAAACGCGGCTGGGACCCGTCAGTGGACGGCGGCGTGCGGAGGGAGCTGTTTGCTTTTTTTGCGGAGGTCTTTGACTGCGGGCGGGTGGCGCGCTCGCTGGCTTGGACGGTCGTCGGCGCCCCGGCGGACCTCCACCGCCGAGTGCCCCACGTGCTGATGAGGCGCGTCGAGGCGCTTCTCAAGGAAGATGACGGACAAAAGAAGGCTGCCGGCGACACGGCGGGTGAGGAGGATGGGGAGGGCGAGGACGATGGGGAGGGCGAGGAGGATGCGGAGGGCGATGGGGACGAGGAGCAAGACAAGGACGGCTTGAATAAGGACCTTCAAAACGTCGCTGAGCGCGGGGCGGGCGGCGATACGGAGGCGGGCAAGGACGACGAGTGGCAGAGCGACGGGGAGGACAACCAGGCGGCGCTCGAAGCCGACGTCGGCGGGGTGTTTCGAGACGACTACACCCCGGCCGAGCCGCTGTACCCCGTTCAGTGTACGTGGGACGCCAACGCGCCCTTGCGCATGTACGCCGACATCCTCGACGAGCCGGCATTGTTGGACACGGGCGGCGCGCGAGCAGCCGCTCGCCTCCGCGAACTCATCCTCCCGACACTGCCCCACATCCCCTCGACGGCAGCTTCCAATATCAAACTTGTTGACTTCGTGCGGGCGCTGGTCGTCGACCCGTTCACTGTGTGGGCACCCGGCGACCAGTGGGGCGCGGTGGAGGCGCTCATCAAGACGCTGTCGGCCGAGGACTTTTCGCTGCTTGACTTGGCGGACACCCTCAGCCGAGAAGACGTGACGGAGCAGCGACTGCTCCGTGGTGCCGTTGCCTGTCTTGGGCCCGCCTTTTGCCTCTCTCCGCGCGTGCGGGAGCTCTTCGTCGGCGTCCTCACTGCCCTCAAGGAGACCTGCAAGGCTTACGACACGCACGTCTCCGACGCGATAGACGGCGCCGACGACGAGACCGGTGCGGCGGGTGACGTCGGCGCGCGCGACGAGGGCGGCGACGGCACCGACAACGACACGGGCGTTGACGGCGCCAGACGCAACAACGACAGGAACAGTGGCACCGACGACAAGGGCGTAGGCGGCACCGAGAGCGACAAGCGCCGCGGCAGGGGCAAGCCCATCTCCCGCATGGAGATGTCGCTCGCCCACCCGAGCCACACGTACACGCCGCAGCAGTACACGGAGACGTGGCTGAGGGGGGAGGCCACCGAGGCCGGGTACCGCGCCGTGTACAACGAGCCGGCGGACCAAGGCAACGACTACTTGAGGACGGGCGTCTGGGCGCCGGGCCTGCCGTGCCTGCGCGGCATGCCGGGATTTGTGGGGGCGTCGAGCGCACAGACGGACGCGCCCGACTGCCAACACGAGATGGGCAAGAAGAACCGGCGGACGGCGGGCACGTTTGGCGTGAACTGCAACTGTGCTCACCCCAAGTGCGTTGGGGTGGTCGTGCTGGACGGCGCGGAGGGGCAGCGCATGCCCATTGAGTTCATCGTACAGCTGTTTGCGACACTGCCTGACGTCATCGTGTATGACTTTGCGTGTGCGAGCCTCAAGACGGCCTTGGTGCGGTTGCCGTACGTCGCCAAGCGGGTGGCGATGCGCGTCGACAGGTTTCACTGGCGCAAGAACCACAAAGACTGCACCAAGGCGATGTGCCCTGACTCGTACGTGGCCATGGACGGGGCCAACACCTCCTCGTCCGAGGAGCGGAACGCTCTGGCGCGGCGGCAGCAGCACCATCTCCGGCAGATGAATCAGAAGCACTTCATCATCTTCAGCGTTTACCAGCAGGCTCTCTCGAACGTCATCGCCCTGTACCGAGACAACTTGGACGAGCGCACGATGTGCAAGTGGCCAGAGTGGTTTCGCAGGGTGCACGTGGACGTTGAAAAATAAACTATGCATGCGTCCCTTTATTTTTCTGCTTGTCAGCGGCGCACAACCAGCAACCAGAACTCAGCACAGAGTGGGGGGGAAGAAAGTGTGGGGATGGACCCATAATGCTAAGTGAACTCAAAGGATCAGTGGGTAGTGCACTAACACCTGTCACAGGGGAGTCTACAGTCGGCCGACATGGTGACAGCGCTGTGGCGGGGGGGGCAAGAAATCCCCGCCTAGCGGCGGCTGGGGCGGCGAGGCGTGGAGGTGGGCAGCAGTGACTCTGTCGTGGACGGCGGTCTGGGCCACGCCGCGGCCACAGCGAGCACCTCCGGTACCGCAGCCGCCGGCGCCACCGCTCCTCGCCACCGCGCTGCCCGCAAGGCTGCAACGGCCCTGGCGACACTGCCGCTGCCGCGGCCACTGCCCCTCACCACCGCGCTGCAGCTTCCCCGCCGGTGGTATCGGCTGGTCCGCCGCAGCTCTCGGGGGTTCAGGTTGCCGGGGAGAGGGGAAAGCGGCCTTGTTGGCGTCAACGACGTGGGCGGCGGCGGTGGCGGCTTCAGCGCCGCCGCCGGCACCAGAGTCCGGGGTGATCTCGCCTCCCACAGGATGCCACCTGTTGTCCAACGCAGCGGCGGCGCACCAGCGGGTCGTAACTCTGCGACCAGAGAGCTTGCGGCGTACGGGGGGGTTGCCTCAAAGGAGAGTAGAACGTGAGGGGGGATTGCCGCAAGGGTGGGGGCATGCCGCAGCTGCGCGGCAGCGAGGCGCTGCCTGGACCACAGGCCAAGGCAATGGCGTTGGTAGGTATCGTCGAAGGCTCGCAAACTGGTGCCTACTGCTGAAGGAAGGGTCCCTCTGCGGGAGGCTACAAACACACTTGGGTGTGGTTGAGAGGGACTTCCATGACAACTCTCCCAACAGGACGGCTAATTGAGTGGTGCGCACCCTCAGCGCGCAGGGATGGGCTTGTCTGTATCCGTCGAGAACATGCCTCTGTACGGTGCCTGTGCTGCGAGAAATACCCGCACGTGAAGGAATAGAATGCAGAGTCTGGCAGGCTACGTCAATGCATGCAGTGCCGCAACGTTCTGGTGCCAATGCATTGACGAGCATTGAGACCTGGGCGGCACGTTCTATTCCAGGCGAACAGCTTAAAGTGGTGCCCGGTGCGCGCACCCGCACAGCTCCATCCCCAGCAGCTCCAGTATCACAGCTTTCTGTCTGTGCTGGGTACGCGATGGTCGCAAGCAGCGCCTGCCCCCGTACTTTGCCCAGCGACCCCCGCATGTCGCCTCCCCGCTGATTCATAACTGGTTCGCAGCATACCTGCAACCCCCGCTTGCTCTCGCACCATTTGCATTGCCAAACCCGCAGCGTGACGACCCTCACGCCCCTCGACGATTACCCGTCTGGCACTCAACATTTGAAAGCTTGTGCCGTCAGCCATCTCAGTGGGGCAGAGTAATGTGTGTATGAATGCCAACACGGAAACCTGAATCCTGGTGGACAGCTGAGGGACACTGCGCTAGAAGTCTGTTGTGCAGCCTCATTTCCTCCATACACAAGCAGTCTTGTGCTACAATGCTCAGAGCCAAACATCTATTCTCAGGTTGCTTTGAGGGACCTCTGTCTCATCGCCCCCCGCTCTTCTACTCCGTTCGTCCAGAAGGTCATGAATAGGTTCTGTTCCCACTGTTCATGGACTGCCGTCAGCATCAGTCCCGTCTCGCATCAGACGCAGCCACACTGTCATGGCAGAAGCTCAACCGGCTCATCTAGGTGGTGGTCAGGCCGCGCTCTCTGCCCAAGCCGCACGGTTAGAGGGCGCCCGCTGCATGATCGACAGAGCTCTCGGGGTGTAGCGCGCAGCCCAGCCCGCAGGGAGCCTCTTTGAAAGTGCCCTCAGGTCTAGCCAGGGTCAATTGGAGCTTAAGGCCGTGACAATGCAAGCTGATGCAAATTGATTAAAATACTACTGTAGCCTCCCTTGGAGACTGCCAAGCGGCACGTCATGGTGCCCGCGGCTGTCAACGAACTGGTACGGAGGCCGCGCGCGTCGCCTTCAACGGCCTACCATCCCCCAACCGCCTGCTGGACCTACCCTTTCCCAGTGTCGGTCGTGACCGACTCGACGTGCGTGACGCGGGCGGCGGGGCAGTGCCTCGGTACCTCCGTCTGGTGCCGCGCTTCGCTCGCAGCTGGCCGGGGGGCGCGCGGGACGTCGCTGCTGCCGGTCGACCCTGCACCCGACGCCGGCGACGGTACCGCCCCCGGCGGTGAAGGCGGTGGCGTCGGGGCCCTCGGCGATCGGGGAGCCTTCCCTGCGGGGTCGCCACCTGCCGTTTTGGGATGGCAGACGGGGGACCGGGTGTCGGGGAGAGTCTTCTACATCGTCATTGCCGCGGCTTTTTCGGTCGCCCCGTGGCGGCCGCGTCCTGACCGTCGGCAGCGGGGTGTCGCACCGCCGCCTACTTCTGCGGTCGGCGTAATCGGCGGCCGGCCCGCCGGCCCGCCCGAGCCTATCGTCTGGGCGGCGGTGATGGGCGGTGGCACGTACTTTGGCGGCGACCCCCGGCGTTGCATGGCGATGCCCGGCAGTCGGCGGTCGCAAGGGCGGTGGCGCATACAGGCGGGGGGACCGATGGGGGGGAGGTGGGCGTGAGGGGGCGGGCGACGTGTGGCGGCGCGTCCAAGATATTGCCACTGCGCCGTTCCCTGCACCGAGCGGTTTCAGCGACCGTTGCTGGGGCACGCGTAACTTTTCCGGTGGGGTTGGACGGGATGGAGCACACCCGGTGGCCGGTGGGGGCGGGCACGCGCGGGTGTGTCGGGGCGGACCCGCAACCGACGTGGCGGGTGGGTGGCGACACTGGAGGCGGGGCTGCGGTGGGGCTTTACGGACGTCGACTGCAGCAGCTCGGGTTGGTGCCGTCGGCACCCCGTCGTTTCGAGGCGAGGTGGGCAACCACCGCTGTCTTTCTGCATGATCGATTTGCTTTGCGGGCGCATGCCACCTGTCGGAACTTGTGCCCTCTATTGTTTTTCCCCTGACGCGCAGTCGGCCAGGAGCTCGCTATGGTTACTTCTGTTGATGCAGCCATTGGAGAGAATAAACCACACCCTTTGCTTAAAAGACCCGTAGAGCATTGCAGCGGTGGGACGGTGCTCACCACGTAGCAAGAGAGGTGGAACAAGAAAAGAAATGTGTCGTCCCGTGTACACCCCCGCCGCAAGATGAACAATGCAATCACGCAGCCGCGCGCGTCTGTGCTCTAGCATCGTCGTACACTCGGCCGCGCTCAAGCAGCGTATGCATCATGGCCAGTCTCATCTGGTCGCCAACACAACGGATGGCACGCAAGTCGCGGCCCTCCACAGCGCACCACAAATGAGCCAAAGCAAACGCACCACAGCTGTCCTCGTCGTCTTGACGCGGGCTTGTCACATGCTCCACGGTCCACCCGTCCCAATCAGGGATGGTGGGGTCGGCAGCGCGCTGGAAGCGCGACGCCTCTTCGGCAAACAGCTCCACTCGGCGAACGGCGTGCGCCTTCGGCGTGGCGTAGCCCCCCGCCGACGAGTCAAGGATGTTGATGGAGCCCGAGTGGACAAGCACCTCGGCGGCAATCCAGTGCTCGTTGATCAGGTTCAGCATCATCAGGTACAGCGTGTACGGCAGCTTGGGTAGCACGCCGAGCATCTCTTGCGCCTTCTTGCGCGCATCCCCCTCCTCGACGTTCTCGGCAAAGGCAGTAGTGAACGCGGCCGACTGGTTGGTCAACAGCACCGCCGACCGCGATGCCAAACCCTGGCAGTGCTCCCGCAGCTCCACCAGCGACGCGCGCAGCATGCCGTTCGTGAGAAAGCGCCGTTGACCCGCCATCAGCACCTCCACCACCGGGATGGAGTACCCGCCGTACAGGTTGCACCCAACCATGGCTCCCAGCACGCCGTCGTCAATGGAAAAGTAGCGCCACACTGTGTCGTCCAAGACCAGCTTGCCGACGGCTGCCACGACGGCGCGCGCGACGGCCGCAACGGGCAAGCGAGCACCGACGAGATGGTGCAGCGCGGGGGGGAAGGTCAGCTGCTCGTCGCACAGCAGGGGGCGTATCCAGGCGTAGAAGCCGATGCAAATCTGTAATGAATCGTTGAAGCGGTGGGCGCCCGCCATGTTGACCAATGTCGCCGTGGTGCACTTGATCGGCTCGTGCCCGTCGACTTCAATCTGCAGGGCAAGCTCCTCGGCGTCCCGGTCATCGACCGAGCCACCGTCCAACGGGATGGAGACGCGGCCACCGCCTTGCATGGCCTTCATAGCCTCCGCCAGGTGCCTCTTGGGCAGGAGAACATCGAGCTGCTGCTCTCGCCGCGTGAGGGCAAACATGGCGGCGCCGCCGAGGGGGAAGGTGGTGAAGCGCGTAGTTTCTGGCAGGAGCGGCGCGGGCAGCATGCGAGCCACTTGATACACAGGCAGCCGAGACGTCACTGACGCGAGAGCGTGGGTCCTCACACGACCCTCGGGGAGGGGGGGGGGAGGGCGAGCAGAAAGACGGCGCTTGCCGCCAGTGGATGCAGGGCGCAGTCCACCGCCGTGACCGGGGTGGCCGCCGACCCGGTGGGTAGCGCCACCGCCGCAACCCGTCCCTGCGCGTCCGACAACGTTGGTGGCTGCACTTCTGTTGAAGCCTCCCGCTACACGACCCCCCCCCGGCGTCGGCGGCGGCGGCGGCGGCGGCGGCGGCGGCGGCGGCGGCGGCGACGGCGGCGGCGGTGGTGGCGACCGCGGCGGCGGCGGCCGCGGCGTCGCGTCAGTCTTGGACGGCGCTCCGCCGCGCGGCTTCCCGCTCAGCGCGAGGCGCGCCTTCTTCGCCGACACATTGCTCTTTGCTTTTGCAAAAGCGGCGTCAGCGCCGCGAAAGCGCTTCGGCACGGCCTTGCCCACCAACGGGTTCTCCTTGAAGTATGAAACGACCACCGACCGCCAAAACGGCGACACATGCGCCGCGACGCACAGGGCGAGCCGCTTATGCTCTGTCGTACCGTGATCCCTGGCGTACGAGTGGTTGGGCGGGTAGAAGTGGTTGCCATCCACCGCCATCTTGCCGCCCTCCATCGTCCACTTGTTGTGCAGCAGCAGGGGTGGGCAAAATTGGGTCCACTCGAAGTGCGCGACGGCCTTTTGCGCCTTGAGCGTCTTGCTCCCCTTGGCGAAGATGAACTTGATGATGTCAAATGTCATTTGCTTGTAGGTGCGCAGGCCGCAGCTGGTCATCAGCTCGTGCATCTCGGCCGCCGTCAGCGTCTGCTTCCCCATCTGCGCCGACGGCGACTGCTGGATGACGCTGCGGGTGTTGAATGTCAGGTCGGGGAACACGTCCACGGCACCCGGCTCTTCGCCGAGCCCGCCGTCCTGGCCCATGCCGGCGGTGTCACGCAGGCACGCATCCACGTCGATGCTGTCGTCGTCGTCGTCCTCCGGCACTGGAGGGCGAACAGGATCTTGGCCTCCGCTGCCACCACCCCCATGCTTGCGAGCTGGCGGCGGGGCGGTGGCGCTCCCGCCTTGACGCGACCAGTCCGACATGAAGGCCTGCCCCTGCGTTGAGGTTTTGATCGACCGAGAGCAGTCCACAATGACGCCCTTGTAGGTGATGGCGGCTCGCGGGGTGCGCTCGAGCACGACGTACATGGCCGTCCACCCGCCTTCTCCACGCCCCAGCAGCGGCTGCCCGACCATGCGCACTGCCTCCAGCACGCGGAGCGAAAAGTCGTCCAGGTCCAGTGAGGTAGCCCCGTGTGTAGTCCCGTCGACACAGGCAGAAGTAGAGCCGCTGGCGCCGTCCAACAGTGTAGACGGCATAGCCAGACTGGTGGAAGGTCGCTTGGGTGCACCAGCGTCAGGGACAGGCACCGCGGTCAACCGGGGGTCGACCGGACCACCCGCGGACGGACATGATGGTGTACCCGCCGCACCCCCATCTTGCAACACCGGGGGGGGGGTGCATCTCGACCCGACTGACAGCTCCGCCACCGCCGTCTCATTGTCGACGGCACCCGTCGAGTCGGGCGTTGGTGATGAGCAGCGTGCCGCGGCGCGTGACAGCCTTGCCGTTCCCGCCGCAGGCAGTTGAGCACGGCTCGGCGGCGTTCTGGCCGCATGCCGCCGCAAGTACCCACCGCCTGGCGCTCGAGGCGACGAGGGCCATACCACAGATTGGGATGCGGCCACTGTCGACGCGACCGCCGGGGGACAGGACGCCACATGCGGCGGGCGGATGGGAGCTACCCGCAATGCCGCCACACGCGGTGGCACGTGTTGAGGGGGGGACGCCGCCGGGCCGAACGCAGGGTGATGAGCAGACGGAGGTGGTAGCGCCGGCCGAAGGACGGAAAGCGGGGCAGCGACGAATGCTGGACCCGATGCAACGGGAGGTGGGAAGGAGGCAGGAGCGCCAAAAGCCGCCAGAGGCGGCGCCGAGAGAGGGGAGCGAGAGGGAGGAGCGACAAGCGCCGCCAGGGGGGGAGCCGAGGGCGGAGAGCGATAGGTCGAGGCGGCCAATGCCGCGGGGGGGGCCGGCAGAGCGGGGGATGGGGCCATGGCCAGGGGGGGCGCCCCAGCGCGGGGTAGCTCCACGGAAGGGGGGGGTGCCACGGCCTGGGGAGGTGCCGTGGCCGGGGGGGGCGTCACCGCCGCGGGGAACGCAACCGACGGGGCTGGCGTCACCGCCGGAAGAAAGGCCACCACCGAGGAGGGGGGGGGAAGGACGCCAAACACCGATAGGTCATCCTCCTGGGTGTGGAACTGGCTCGGCAACGGCAAACCAGCCGACATCTGCGACATGCCCAAAACAGGGGGTAGCACAAACGAAGCGGAGCCCAAGTTGTCCCCATCTCCACAGGGGGGAAGCTCCATCGGCAAACGCATGTAGCAAGCTGCAGCGAAAACCCACCAGCAACGCGGGTGTGGACCGGTGGGTGGGGGTGGTGGCGGGGACGGGGGGGGAGGACGCAGCACCGATCCGGTGGCGCACCGTCGCGATGCATCGTCGCCGGCAGTGGCAGCGCAGCGGCACCACGGAAGCGCGCGACAAATGGGGGGGCGAGCGCGGCCGCGGGGGGGGGGGGGGGGGGGGGGGGGGGGGGGGGGCCCCCCCGCGGGGGGGGGGGGGGGGGGGGGGGGGGGGGGG
>Ga0115030_1001141_pt1 | contig 11845 bp, 7 predicted proteins | sample SidtaG_4_FD_87174 | JGI IMG/M metagenome (GOLD analysis project Ga0115030, IMG submission 87174) | Marine algal microbial communities from Sidmouth, United Kingdom - Sidmouth_Male1 metaG | ecosystem: Host-associated > Algae > Red algae > Unclassified | place: Sidmouth, United Kingdom | collected... | reverse complement strand
GGGGGGGGGGGGGGGCGGGTGGGCGGGGGGGGGGGGGGGGGGGGGGGGGGGGGGGGGGGGGGGGTCGGGGGGGGGGGGGGGGGGGGGGGGGGTCGACGCCCCGCCAGAGGACGCGGCGGCCGCGGCGCTCGCCGCCCTGCTGCCGACGCTTGCGGGCGGGTGGTTGCCGCCGCCGACGGCGGCCACGTACGCGGCGGTCACGAGCGGGGCGGCGCGCGCCGTGGCCGCCGCCGCCGCCGCCGCGGCGGGTGGCGTCGGCGGCGGCGGCGGCGGTGGCGGCGGTGGCGGGGGTGGGGGCGCCGCCGCCGACGCGGCGGCGGGCCGCCTCGGCCGCCTCTGCCGCGCCGCGTTGGACGATGGGGGGGTGGACGCGGCGGCGGCGGCGGCGGCCGTCGGCCGCGCCCTCGGCGCCGTGGGGGGGGTGGCGCCCGCCGCGGCGCGGCGGGCGGGGTTGGCGGAACTCGCCGCCCGCGCGCGGTCGGTCGGGGGGGGAAGGGGGGGGGAGGGGGGGGTGGCGCCGCCGCCGCCGCCGCCGTCACGGGGGGCGGTGGAGCGGCAGCCACCGCCGTCACGGGGGGCGGTGGAGCGGCAGCCACCGCCACCGTCACGGGCGGCGGTGGTGCGGCAAACGGAGGTGGAAGCGGGGGACGAGGCGTTCCCGTGGGACGCCCGCCGCGCCTGAGGTACCCCCGTCGACGGCGGCAGCGCGCGCACGCCGTTTACCAGCCAAACAAACACAACTACGTGCACCAATAGACAAAAGGGAACCAAACCGAGAGGTGTCGGGACGGCCGCTCACGCGCCAAAGCCGTACAGGAAGAGCTTGACGCGCACCGACCCACTGCAGCTGCCGCCCTCCAGCTGCCATGCGTCCATCTGCACGGTGCGCGACGGGGCGGCGGTCAGCGACGAGAGGGGCAGCTGGACCCCCCCCACGCCCTCCGAGCCGCCGTCGAGGACGTCAATGGCCACCACCCCCGACTCGACGTCCGCCGCCCCGACGAGGAGCTCAAAGGTGGCGTTCCACGCCGCCACCGGCGCCTCGGGCGTGACCGCCCACGTCGCGGTGGCCTTGTCCACAACCGCCGACCCGCCGCTGAGGCGCAGCCGCGCCGACGCCGACATGCCCGCCGGCAGCCCCGTGGCGCCGTCGAGCATGGCGACGAGGAGCCCGACCGGCGCGGCGCCCGCATCGTCGCCCGCCGCCGTCAGTGGCGCGCTCAAGTCGAGGCCCGCCAGCGCGCCGGTCAGCTGCACGTCGCCCGCGGAGGGCGGCGACGGCGCCTCGGCCGTCGGCGCGGGGGCGATGGGCACCCAGACGTCGGCGGTCGCGGCCAAGTCGGCCACCGCCACGGCGCCGACGCCGAGCGCGTCGTCGCCGGCCGTGTCGTCCTCCCACGCAGCGAGCGACAGCGCCTGCCGCACATTGTGGACGAGGAAGGTGAAGGGGGTGCCCCACACGGGCGCCACATTGTTGTTGACCGTCGGCGTCGTGACCGTGCCGTCGCCGAGTGTGGCAATGATGTACACGTCGGGCTGGTCGGTGGTAAACATGCCGGCTTGCGGTTGAAAGTCCCGGCCGGCGGCGACGGTGCCACGGAGGACGCCGGCAGGAGCCACGTACGTCTGCATCGAAGAGGGGAGGGACAAGACAAGAAAAAATGGAAAGAAAAACAGATGGAGGCCAATGCACATCGCAAGAGACAAGAGAAAGAGAAGGGCGCGGTCAGCAACAGAGTCGACAGTGTCAAAGCGGTTGCCACACCGCATCCGCAAACGCAACGCACAATCACCGGTGCGTTGCGCGTCCGCCACAACTCTTAAGCGCGCCCTACCCCTCGGCGCACGTACCGCAAAGTAGTCAGCTGCCGGGTCGACCTTGGCGGCGACCCGGTTGGGCAGCACGAGCAGCCCCGACAGCACGTCCACAATCGTGTTACTGATGATTGCCTTGATGGACGCGGCCCGGTCCACGTCCGCCAGCCCCGTCAAGTCCATGGCAATGGTCGGGCGGTTGATAAAAGCCAGCTGCGTGGCGGCCATCAGCGGCAGCACGGGCACCAGCGGGTTCATGACAAACTGGATGGAGCCGGCGAGCTTGACGTGCTGCACACCGAGCGAGAGAGTGCCGATGAGGTTGGTGACCACGTCGATGGACACCTGCGCGTCCCCGTCATAGTACACGTCGGCTTCGAGGCGGGTGCCCGCCGGCCCCGTGGCAATGACATCGAGCCCCTCGATGCGGAGCGGCGTGGCGCCGAGGGAGACCGTGCCAAACGCGATCGAGCCGAGCCAGTCGGGCACCTGCGCGTTGACGAGCGGCTCAACGTCCCGCTTGAGTGTCGTCTCGATGAAGGTGCTGATGAAGGGCCACAGCTGCGCGACAATCTGGTTCATCCACTCGGCCGACTCGATCGCGTCCTCGTGGCCAGCGTCGACGCGGGCGGCAGCGAGCATCTCCGACGTGGTGGCCGTGTCGGTGGCCGCCATGGTGCCGGCTGTGGCAGGGGGAAGGCCGGGAGGGGGGGAGGGGGGGAGATGGAGGAGGCGCAGTCGTCGTTGGGAGGGAGGACCAGGCCAGCGGCGGGAGGCGGGAGCAGAGAAGGGGATGGGTAGTCAGACGGGAGCAGAGAAGGGGATGGGTAGTCAGAGACGCAGACTAGACCGGTGGTGGTGGTGGTGGCAGAGGCGCACGCAGGCAGTGCCCGACACCAGCGGGCGGTCGACGCGGTCAGCACCGGGCGCACGTTGCAGGCGGACGCAGGGACGCCGCTGTGGCCACGCCAACACCCCGCCCACGACACTGTGACGTTCGGGTCGTGTAAGCAAACGCCAAGAGGATCAATGCAGTCGCAACACTCCCAGACAGCCTGCGGGGGGGGTCGGCTGCCACTCGAGCCGAGCCCGGTCGACAGAGAGCCGCGCCGCCTGGCGTTTGCTTCGTGCACGGTCAGCCTATCGGCTGGTCGAGCGCGCGTTTCGCATCATACGGGTCGGATGCACGGCTCTTGATCTGAGCGGCTTGCGCAGCGTCACGCCAGATCCAGTCGCTCAGCGACCGCGTGCGGGACGCTGTCCCGGCGACACCCTCCATCGGGCGTCCTTCCCCCAGCAAAACGACCATGGAACAAAGAAATAGCACAGCCTATAGCTACACATGACCAGGTGACGGCTCCGGTGCCGGGCAATACTCAATACAATGGGCCAACTGACGAGACGAAGCCATACATCGGTACCAACGGTTCCAGAGAGAGCCGCTTGCTGGCGCCGCCACGCCCCCGCTACCACTCGTCACACACCCCTCCTCCCCCACCAGCATGAAGTACACCGCCCCTCACACGCGTGCTACGGGAAAAACGGCACCTTGAACACGAACATGGTGGCCAGCGCGACCACGGCGCCCATAGCGGTGTTCCACTGGCGGGCCACTTCCAAGTCCCGGGCTTGCATCGCGTTGGCCCGCTGCATGCCCGCCGCGGTGGCGTGTTCAATCTCGGAGCGACGGCGGGCGGCGTCAAGGGCCGCATGCTGGCGCTCTACCTGCTCCCGCTGCTCCTCCTCGGCCTCGCGGGCACGACGTCGCTGCTCGGTGAGCTCCCGCTCATAGTGCGCGGTGAGGCGGGTGACTTCGTCAACTCGGACGACAATGTCAGTGCCTTCCGAGACGGCCATGGTCGCCATGGCGTCGACTGCCTCGACCAGGTGGTTGCGCGTCGTCTCGGGGAATTCGGCATCGGCCGCGTCGACGAGCGCGTCGACGCGGGGCACGTACACCAGCTGGTCGACCGCCGCGGTGCGAGCGAGCTGCGACCGCAACACCGCCGCGCCGGTGCGGGGATCCCCCCACGCGGCCATCTCCCCCGCGCTCATCTTGTTGAGCACGACGCTGTAGCGGCCGTCAATGTCAATGTCCGCCTCGGCGAGCGCGTCCAGGACGATGCGGATGGTCGCAAGGTTGGTCCCCCGGATGCGTCCAGCCTCCATGGTCACGACGAAGAGGAGCCGCACAGAGCCGCCGAGGCGGACAGCGTCGGCGATCGCCGCCGCCGCCTGCTCCTTGTGCGCCACATCGTCCAAGCCGGGCGTGTCCGAGTAGCGCACCCCGTCGACAGTGACGGTCTGGAGGGCGGTGGTCAAGCCAGAGAGGACCGACAGACCCGAGCGAAAGAGCGTCGCCGTGCCGGGGGCGGTGTCACACAAGGCATTGAGGGTGGTGCTCTTGCCCGCTCCTGGGTCACCAACAACGATGATGTGGTCCATGACGGCAGTCACCGATAGATGCCGCGGGAAACAGGCGGGGAAGCCAGATGCCGAGCAAGAAGCGAGTCGTGGCAAGGCGGCGGGTGCCAGGTAGAGCCGCTGAAGTACTCGAAGACGCCGTGCAGCACCGCGCCTCTCGGAATGCCGCACAGGCAGACGTCCCTGCGGATGCTATCAAATGAGAGGCGCAACGCCAGAGGCGCGCCGCTCGGCCCATTTTTACCTGTGGCCAGGCGGGGGTCACGCGCTCCGTCCCCTCAGAGCAAGGGGTTGCGCCCCGCTTATCAGGAACGGAAGCACCACCTGGCCACGGTGGGCCGGTTTCATCCCGCTCGCAAGGGAGCCACTCGGAGCTGACCAGCGCAGTTTCGTTTGGTGCCCAGCGGGCCGTTCGTCGCCTGCGCTTGACCCGACAATTCAGAGTCTTTCGGCTATTTGGATACACACTACTTTTGCTCCGTATGGGCCGCGCTTCATGCAGCAGGTTCTGGTGCATACAGTACAGCGCAATTGGGGCCAGCATTCCAGGTCTCTGTAATTGCTCCGGGATTCCACGATCCTCTCTGGGTCTTTCCCGCCGTGAACACGTTTCTTCTCATCGATTGGCTTTTTAGTGAACGGTGGACGTTCTGTGGTCACCGCAGCTCGCCCCAGTTTTTTGGCACGGCACGAAGTGGCGCCGCGAAAGTCGCACAACGCCGCCTCCCCAATCTCCACCGGCTCCCGCTTCGGCGACATACGGCGGCAGTCCACCTCTGGCGGTTAACGGCGGTGGCGACGCACGCGACTCCGCAAGTTGTCCTGAACTGGTGGTGCAGGTCGACTACGGAGCGGCGGTTGCTGAGCGGCTGCTGCTGAGCGTCTCGTCGCAGCGTTCTGACGCTTGTTGTCCAGTGCGTGGCGGCCGAGCGGTTGCCGGCCATGGCGGGCAGCTCGGCGCTGGACATGGCGGCGTTTGTCAGCGCCCTGCCGGCAGTGGGTGGGCGCCCTATCGCGGCCGCCGACGGCCGCCGCTGCATGGCAGGCGGTGGCGTGCACGCGGCGTCGGCAGCTGCTGCTGCCGGTGGTGTTCCACGGCGGGCGCGCGGCGTGTCCATGGTTGCCGCGAGCAAGGGGCCAGCCGGTGGCCCCAATTCCGACGCCCCAAGCCGCAAACCCGTCATCAATGACGGCTATACGTCCGTGCCGACGGAGCGGATTCGGAACCTGTCCATCATTGCCCACATTGACCACGGTGCGTGGGGCGCGTGGAGTGGGGAGGTGGCAGGCGGGGGAAGTTGTGCGGCGTGCGCGGGTTGTGCAGTGCGCTTTTGGGCAGATGATGGGTGCCGTGTTTGTGCTCGCAGTGTCCCGAGGTATGCAGCACTCCTCGCCGTGCTGCGTTTCGCAGAGATTCTCGTGGCACGACGGGGCGGCCGTGTTGTCCCATTGTGGGGGGCCTTGCGGCTGTACATGTGGCTAACCCTGGTTTGGTTGCGCGCTGCTTCGTTTGTGCCCCTCGTGCGGCTGTTTGGCTCGGACTCTGCGGTTGGCTGGTGCGCGGTCTGTTTTCCGATGTACAGGCAAATCGACGCTCGCTGATCGGCTCATCCAGGCCACGGATGCGGTGGGCAGCCGAGACATGAAGGAGCAGCTGCTGGACAACATGGACCTGGAGCGCGAGCGCGGGATTACCATCAAGCTCCAGGCCGTGCGCCTTAACTATGTGCACCCAGCCGACGGCCTTTTGTATGCCATTAATCTCATCGATACACCAGGGTACGTTTGGTTGTCGAGCCGTGTGAGGTCACTTGGCTGCACTTTCTGCCGTGTGGCTGCTATGGAGCTGCCGTCGTGCTCTCTTTTGTGCCTTTGGTATGCTTCTTGCCTGTGCTCTTTTCAAGTGTGCGTCACCAGAGAGCTGACGCCCGCTTGCTTGTATGTTGTTGCGCGCTCGCTCCCCTCATTTTGGAATCTACTCGTCCGTGGCAACTCCACAGGCACGTCGACTTCTCGTACGAGGTGTCGCGCTCCTTGATGGCGTGCGAGGGCGCCCTCCTCGTTGTTGACGCAACGCAGGGGGTGGAGGCACAGACGCTCGCCAACACGTACATTGCCATGGAGAACAACCTGGAAATCATCCCAGTCATCAACAAAATCGACATGCAATCGGCCGAGCCGGACCGCGTCATCCGTGAAGTCGAGGAAGTTGTTGGCATTGACTGCTCCAACGCGGTGCTCGCGTCGGCCAAGGCTGGCATTGGGATTGAGGAGATCCTCTCTAACATTGTGGAGTTCATTCCGCCGCCCCAGGAGAAGGCGACGGAGAGCCTGCGCGCGCTTATTTTCGACTCGGCGTATGATGCGTACCGTGGGGTATGTTTGGCTGGTCCTGGACAAACCGGTTGACATGATGTTGCCTGTATGCTGCTGCGTTGGCGTACTGCCTTGGTTTGTTGCTCTCCGGCGTTCCTGCAGCGCTTCTTTCACTTGTGGCGTTCTTGTCTGTGCTTTGCTGTGCGCGTTGCGTACTGACTTCACTTGTTCCTTCCTCCCGCGCACCGTTTTTTACGTCGTTTTTCGTGCGTGCTTCTATGCAGGTGATTGTGTACTTCCGTGTCATGGACGGGGTCATCAAGAAGGGCAGCAAGGTGCGATTCATGGCCACGGGCCGCGACTTTGAGGTGGACGAGATTGGCGTCCTGTCCCCGCGCATGGTCCCGGTCTCGGAGCTGTCCTGTGGTGAGGTCGGCTACCTCGTAGCCGGCATCAAGACGGTCGAGGACGCCCGTGTCGGTGACACCATCACCAACGTGCGGTCGCCCGCAGTTGAGGCGCTGCCCGGCTATGAGGAGGCCAAGCCAATGGTCTTTTCTGGCGTGTTCCCTTCGGACGCCAGCCAGTTTAACGCCCTGAAGGACGCGCTCCAAAAACTCAAGCTCAACGACGCGGCGCTTTCGTTTGAAGCAGAAAACTCGTCGGCGATGGGCTTTGGCTTCCGCTGTGGCTTCCTCGGGCTCCTCCACCTGGACGTTGTGCAGGAGCGGCTGGAGCGGGAGTACGACCTGGATATTATTACGACCGCCCCATCGGTGGTGTACCGCGTTAAGCCGACCAAGGGCGACGCGTACTTGGTCGACAACCCCGCCGACCTGCCCGACCCGAACCGCCGCGAGTATATTGAGGAGCCGTACGTGCGACTCGAGGTCATCACCCCCGAGGAGTTTGTCGGTCCCATCATGGAGCTTTCCCAGTCGCGGCGCGGGGAGTTTGTTGACATGCGCTTCTTGGTGCAGGGCCGCACCACGTTGGTGTACGACTTACCGCTGGCAGAGTTGGTCACGGACTTTTTTGACTGTATCAAGAGCCGGAGTAAGGGGTACGCGAGTATGGAATACACGCTGTCGGGGTACCGTAAGAACAAGCTCGTCAAGATGGACGTGTGCGTCAATGGGGAGCTCATCGAGCCGCTCTCATGCATCCTGCACGAGGACAATGCATACGATATTGGCAAGGACCTGACCAAGAAGCTCAAGGAGATCATCCCGCGGGCGCAGTTCAAGATCCCCATCCAGGCCATGATTGGCGCGCGTGTCGTGGCGAGCTCCACCATCTCGGCACTCAGGACGGACGGTACGTTGAATGTGCCAGACCCTCTCGTGTCTCTGGTTATGTGTGGGAGGCGCGGTAGACGCGACCATGGTCTCTGTGTGACATAGTCTCTCTGCTACTGGAATACTAACTTGTCTCCTCCCTTGTGTATGCCTTGCTGCTTGGTTGATTGTTGGTCTTCGCTTGGGCTTTTTGTGCTCGTGCTTTGTGTTTGCTCTCTCCCAACGCACAGTGTTGGCCAAGTGCTACGGTGGCGACATTTCCCGCAAGCGTAAGCTGCTCGACAAGCAAAAGAAGGGCAAGAAGCGCTTGCGCGCATTTGGTAAGGTCAACATGCCACAGGAGGCGTTCATGGCCATCGTGGCGGTCGACCGGTCTGGTCCATCCAGCCGGAATTGAGTCCACTGGTTTATGTTTTTAGGGGTTTGTAGCAGCTCGCCAACTGGGAGTGTGGCATCGGCTGTCGGCTGGGTGCGATGGTTGTGGGGTACGTGGGATTCTTCGGATATGACCAATCTGTCCAACACCTGTACATTTTTGTCACCCATGAGCACGTGACATAACACAGGTATGCAATAGGCCTGGGGGCGCACAGCAGCCGGCTGCGAGGATACAGAATCAGTCGGTCGTGTTGGGTTGCGCTTGCGCTCATGACACGGATTGGCGGAGGGAATTTGTTTCTGACAACGACCGGGTTGCCATCACAAGCGGCGCGCACACGACTCACGCATGAGGTAGGAACTAGGCAGCTCACAAATTGAAACCGCTACACGACGTCAATACGTGGGGACGGGTGAGAGCCATACAAGCAGAAAGGAAGAACAGCAGTGGCGGACGAACACGTGCCAAGACTTACTTGCAAGCGCATCAATAGTCTGTAGTGACATGAACAAGCACACATGGCATCAGACCGCAACAGGTCATCCAGAGCGAGAGGCAAGAGTGGGAGCGGGCGGAATGGTCAGCCTCGGTGCAGGAATACAAAACCAGCCGAACAAAGTGGCACAAGTACGAGCATCGCCTGAAAAAACACGATGACAAGGAGCAATGTCGCTGACAAGGTCAACGTACAGCCACCACTGGCCTTGCCCTGCGCATCGAGTAGCCCCTTCCAGTAGTCGGACTCAAACTCGGCCACAGCATCCATATCAAGGAGAGCCTCGATCGTGCCAGAATTCTCCCTGACGGGAAAGACGGCAAGCTGGCTGGGCGCCTGTAGCTTGCCAAGCAGTGGCCCGAGCACAGGCGGGAAGGGGCACCACTCGCCCGCCAGCTCTCCAGTCTTGAGATCCCAGCTGCTCTTGTGCTGCGCGCACGTCAGCACGCCGTCACCGACGGATCCGTCCGTCAGGGGCGTGCCCAGGTGCGGACAGATGTTAGACGACGCGTACACCTGGCCGTCAAGGTCGCACGTGACGAGGATGCTCTGGCCGGTGGTGTAGACGGCCTTGAGCTCCCCAGGCTCGAGGGCGGCCGTTTCGACGAGCGGCACCCACACGTCCGTCTTCATGGTTAGGGGCGCCGCGCGAGCGGCAGGAGGGGGGACAACCGCGGTGCCGGCAAAGACGCGGCGGGTGCAAACCGCTGCCGAAGGGCGGGGAGTGCAGATGACGGCGGCGCCCGTAGATGAGACAAAGGCAGCCATGGTGAAGCGTACAACGGGCCAAGCGTGTATTGGGGGGAAGGAAGGGGCAGCACGAGTGCACCTCGAGCACGGGAGCGAGCAAGCGTTGAGTTGGCGGGACAGTATCGCGGGCTACACTTCGTCCCACTGCGAAGACGTCTTTGAGGGGAGCGCACCTCTGTGACGGCCCAGGCCAGACTGCACGCACACCTCCAACGCCGAGGGGCGCCCTCGCTGCCCCACCCGCCGCACCCCGCAGCCTACTGAATCTTCTACCGGATGAGGGGAATGGGCTGCGAGGGAGCTCGGAACGGCGCCCCTCGAACCGAGAGGTCTCTCAGCGGGGCCGCCCGAGGCGACGCCGATCGGCCGTCACGCTTCGGGGGCACGCACGTGTGCGTCGCAGGCGGGCTTTTCTGGTCCGCAGACTCCCCGCCGCGAGCGGCGCCCTCAAATCTCCCGCGGAACGCACCAACGCGCCAACGGCGGTCCATCAGAGCCCCCCAGTGCGAGTTTTGGTGGGGGCCACTCGGCGTCTCGATTTCGCCTGCGGAGGGCGCGCGAGATCATCCAAAACTGCTTATCCGGCACAGAAGTAGCACGCTCCAGGTGATCGGCGTGGCCGTGTTTCTGTGACCTGCCCGACTGCTGACGGGCAAGCAGCAGCAGTGGTGCTTGCAACGTCCTTCCTCGACGCGCACGTTGCGCCCATCACCGCTTGCTCCATGCCTGACCCCCCCCGCCCCACCCTGCCCCCCGCCTCTCACACCCTACCGCAAGATCGCCGCCACGACCGCCGCCACGACCGCCAGCACCCCCCCCATCACCCGCCGCCGCGTCTCCTGCTCCCGCTGCCAAATGGCAGCGTACCCGTCGGTCGTGCTGACGGCCGTAAAGATGGGTGCCGCAAACGCCCCCGGTACCGCGTTGGCGAGCTTCACCCGCCCGAGGAGGGACACCCCCCACAGCGCCTGTCGCAACTTGTCCTGCCCATACTGGTAGGGCGCGCCCACTTGCATCAGCCGAATGAGGGCGGCCACGTCGTCCCGGCGGGCGGCGTGGTAGGCGACCGCGACGGCGGTCGGGTCCACCGCCTGGGACAGTGTGGCGCCGCCGCTGTCGCCGCCACCGTCGCCGCTGCTGCCGCCGGCAGCCGCGTGCTCGGTGAGCAAGTCGACGAGGACGCCCACGTCTTCGAGCGCCGCGTTGACGCCCTGCCCGAGGTCGGGTGGGAAGGTGTGAGCAGCGTCACCGACGAGCGCCACCCCCGTGACGCCGACCCCCCCCCCGAGCGCTTCGGGCATGGCGGGTGTCGGGAAAGACACAGTGGTCCCCGCGGCAAACGCCTCCATCGCCCCGGGGGCGACCATTTGCCGCAGGGGCAAGTGCGGGAAGTTTTCCTCAAATGCCGCCCAGTACTCGTCGACGGTGTGGAGCTGCCAAATCGGGTCCGACGCCAACCGCGTAACGGTGCCGATGCGCGGCAGAGTCGGGTCCGACCCGACGCACAGCAGCCCGAGGTTGAACGCCTTGCCCCGACACACGTACATCATGTGGGGCTCGGCAGTCATGGAGCCATCTGCGTTTAGTGGCGGGCACGGCAGGAGTGCCAGCGTGCGGTAGGCGACCTTGGCGGCGGGCGACGGGTAGTCGCGGGTAAAGTCGGCGGGGTCCCCATACCCGAGCGCCCCACCGAGCGCGTTGCGGACGACCGACCGCACGCCGTCGGCGCCAATGACGAGGTCGGGGCGGACCACCTCCTCCTCCCCCGTCTGCTTGTTGCGCAGCGTCAGCAAGGCCCGCCGGTCCGTGTCGCCCCCACCCACCGGCACGCCGTCGTCGTCTCTAAGCACGACGGGCGGCGCCAACCCGACACACGCCGTCTCGGTGCGCACAGTCAGATGTCCGCCCCCTGCCGCCGCCGCCGCATCCAGCTGCTTGTAGAGCAGCCGCATAAACTCGTTGCGGTGCAACCACGAGCCCGGCTCCGTCGCTGCCGTGCGGGACTGGAGGGCCTTGCTCAGATCCGAATTGACTGTCACCGACCCGTCGGCGGCGAGGGAGGTGATGGCTAGCGGCCGAGACGGCACACCCGCGGCGCGGATGGCCGGCAGCAGCGCCGGCACCCGGTCGAGTGCCGCCGCCCCGCGGGGGCCAATGAGGTAGGAGAACGACCGACCGCCCGATAGGGACGCGGTGGGGGGGGCGCCACCTTCGACGAGCGTCACGCGGGCGGCAACGGGGGGGCGCCCGCGGGAGGCGCGTCGAAGGCGGCGCCCCCCCCACCGCGACCCTGTCGGGCGGCCGGTCGTTCTCCTACCGCAATGGCCCCCGCGGGGCGGCGGCACCCGACCGGGGGCCGGCGCGGCT
>Ga0115030_1001138_pt1 | contig 11848 bp, 7 predicted proteins | sample SidtaG_4_FD_87174 | JGI IMG/M metagenome (GOLD analysis project Ga0115030, IMG submission 87174) | Marine algal microbial communities from Sidmouth, United Kingdom - Sidmouth_Male1 metaG | ecosystem: Host-associated > Algae > Red algae > Unclassified | place: Sidmouth, United Kingdom | collected... | reverse complement strand
CGCCCCCCCCCCCCCTGTCCGACGTGCCAAAACTCCCACCCTCCCCGCTCTGCCGCCACCTTCGGCTGCGGCGGCTGCACCGCGAGCCACACGGGGCCGCAGCGGCGCCGCCCCCCCCTTCACCGGGGGCCGCCCCCCCCCCCCGCGACGCCCCCCCCCTCCCCCCCGACGCGTCGCCGCGGCACATCGAGGGCGCGGCGGTCGGGCCGCCGCCGCTGTCGCCTCGGGGCGTGGCGCCCCCCCCACGGGCGCGCCACAGCCGACGAGCCGACAGAAGCGCGGCGCCCCAACGGACGCGCCGCCGCCTCAGCGCGCGGCCGCCGCGCTGACGGCAGCGGCAATGGTCTCTGGGGGACGGGGCGGACGACGTGGGGGCCCCCGACCGCCCGCCACCCGCTCGGCAGTGCCACGGAATGGCGCCGCGGCTCGCCGACGTGCCTGCCCGTCCGCGCGGGGCACGTGGCTGACCGGTCGGTAGGGTCCCACCGGGCGGCAGCCCGACGCAGTTTTTATACATATTCATATTCTCTTGAAAAGTTGGCGGCCAGATACCGTACTCATTAAAAAAGTGATGAACTTGTGAAACCTGCTGTTGATACCGAGACGCAGCCGGCCTCCACCATCATCGCCCTGCAGCCGCCCGCCCACCCCGTCGGAACTGTCACCCTCCACCCGCGACATTTTCTGTACCGCTCTCGCGTCGCGCTACCTCGTTGTCCAATCTGTGCATGAGGTGTACTGTACCCCGTAGATGTGGCCTTTTGTTCCGCTCACTCGTGCGTCCGCGCGCGTCCCCACCGCTGCCTCTGCGTCCGTCTCCCTGTCTTCTCCGGCTTGGCAGCGACGCCCAACCCTCCCCCTTGCCTCCTGGTCATCACGCCATGCCGACCCCCCCCGCCCCGCCCCCCCCTGCGTCACCCACCAACAAGTATGCGCACCTGACGGCGGCGCAGCGGCGGTGCTCCCCCGCCGCCTGCGCCATCCAATCGTGCCTCCGCCGCCACGGCTACAACGAAGGCCCGTGCAAGGCGACCATCCGCGCGTACCATGCGTGTGTGGAGCGGGCGCAGGCGGAGGAGGCCAACGCCGAGGCGCAAGCCGAGGGTGATGGAACGTCCGAGGCCGACGCCGCGGGCAGGGATGGGCACGACGCTGTCGCCAGCGGCAGCGGTGACGCGGCCGGCGCGGCAGCGGGCGGTCGTGCCGGGGCGGGTGCGGGCTGATGGTGGACTGCTCTTTTTCTTGGTGTGGGCTCTTGCAGTTTGCGGGTCGGCGGAGCACATGTTGCCACCCCGCGCGGCGGTCGCGGCTGCCTGGCAACTGCGTGGTGGGCGCCCACGGCTGGGCTGGAGCGACCACGATGGAAGCAGTAGTGGCGTTGGCCACGACAGTGGCGCCACTGGTTTTCTGGCGGGGTGCGTCGTCGCCGCCGCCGCCGTCGCCGCCGCTGCCACCTGCGGCGGGTTGTGGTATGGCGGCCGCTTTTTGGTGCCGTCGACGGCGGTGGCCTGCCGCCCCGCGCTGCGGTGCACCAAGCCACGGCCACGGCGGATGCCAAAGGGCGGGTTGAACTTGCTGCGCCCAAGAAGGGGGTCCATTGTTCCAACAACCTGTTAATCTCCACGAATGAGTACTCACCCCGCGCGCGGCGGTCCACTCGGCGGCCGGAACAGCGCGTCAACGTCCACAAAGTCCGAGATGCTGCCGGCGGTCGGCACCTGTGGCAGCACGGCCTGTTGCCCATACGCACCGGGTGCCGCCGCCCCCCCCCGCCCCCCCCCCCGCACCGTGTCGTACAGTGCCGGCGGCAAGGGCGGCGGGGGCCCCGGATGCCCCGCCGCCAGCCGCTGCGCGCCCGCGGCGGCCGGGCCGAGCGCGTACACGGTCGTTGCCGTGTCGGTGAGCGTGACGGGCACGCCGGCGCCAGCGGGCGGGCCGCCCGCCCGCCCCCCCGGCCCGTGGTACGCGTCGCCGCTGTACATGGCGTAGGCGCCCGCCGACGCAAACGTCGAGGCGGTCACGTCGCTGACGCTGATGCCGAGGAAGGCGGGGGGGGTGGGGGGGTCGGGGGAGGGGCGGGCGTCGGTAATGTCGGCGCCCGGCGGCGACACCGCCGCTGCCGCCCCTGTCGCTGCTTTTCCCGCCACGGCCGTAGCGGGCGCGTCCTTGTCGGCGGCAGCGGGTGCGGCGGCAGCCTCCTTGTCCGCCACAGCCGCGGCGGATGCCTCCGTCTGAACCGCCCACGCCGCCTTGGCCGCATCCTTGTCTACCGCCGCCGCCGACGCCCGCGGCGACTCTGTGCGCGCCGCCGCCGCCGCCGCCTGCTTGCTGACCGCCGCCGCGTCGTTTTCGTCGCCGGCCGCCGCGGCACGCCGCCGCCGCCGCCCCCCCCGCCGGTGAACGATGCACAGGACGACAATGGCGGCGGCGCCGAGGAGGATGCCGGCGGTGAGGCCGGCCCGGGCGCCGCCCGACATGCCCCCACCATCTTCGTCCTCGTCCCGGACGACGGACGGGAGGCGGGGGGGGGGGGCGGCGGGCGGCGGCGCCACGACCGCGACCGGCGGGCGCACGCCTTTCGCAAAGGACGGGGGCGGGGCGGCGGTGAGGGGCGCCGCCGCCGCGGGGGGGACGCCGAGCGGCGCCGCGATGGCGGCGGCCGCGGCGGCGGCGGCGGCGGCGGCGAGTGGCAGCCACCACCACCCGCCACGCGGGTGGGGGGCACGCCGGTGCCGCGCGGGCGGCCTGCCGTCCATGGATGCGGCAAGGGGGGGGGGGCGCGGCCAGGCGGTCGGCGAGCTGGGGGGGCGGGAGCGCGACGGTCGCAACGGCGGCGCAGCGACCGCCACGGGCACGGTTGCAACAGCCTCCGACGCGGGCGCGGGCCGAGCGGGGCAACGCATGCTCTGGCGGGCGCCGACCGTGGCCCGCGCGACGGTGCGGGGAGGCGGCGTTGCACGCGTCTTCGACCGGGGTGCGCTCTCTGCCCTGAAAAGGCACAGGCGCCGCCGAAATGCCGCGCCTGCCAGTGTCGTGCGTCACAGTGGAGGTTTCTGACGCCGAGTCCCCGAGGTGCGAGGACTTCGGCACACGCGGCAGAGGGCCATACCCCGACATACAGCAGCCACGGCTGTATGGTCACGCTCCGACGCGGTGTCGCGCGACGTGGACCAATCAACGTTCCACCTCAGATGCGAGGCCCGATGAAGTACACGCCCCAAGAGTTGATGTCATGACACTTTTTTGCTCGTCCTCGATGGTCGGAAATCACGACGGTGGGGAGCTCACAGCGTGTTGCCTCGGATCAGTTTCTCCGCTTTGTCGTATCTCTCGGATATGGGCCGCGGCTCGTGAGCGAAGAACCCCTAGCAAATTGACGGAGAATCGCAGGGCAGGCGCCGCGCCAGCCGACCATCGGCGGGGCAAACCGTGCCTGCCGCCTGCGTGCCTGTGGGCCGCAGCTCTGTCCCGTGCGCCAGTCAGGAGTGGCGCCGGCCAGCATGACAGTGCTGCTGGATCTCTCCCTCCATACGCAGGGTTTCTTGGATCAACACAACCCTGGGGCGAGGAGGGGCCGGCCAGAGGGCAGTGCTGACAATGCGGGGCCCTGTGCCTCATGGTCAACAGACCACGGCGGTTTCTTCCGAATGTTCCATCTCGGAGCTCCATACTGTACTCCACAATCACCTGAGACTCTGCTGACTACAGTTCTGGTCGAGCTCGGGCACTGTGCCATGGACGCGGGCTACGGAGAAAACAGCGTACGCGAGGACCGAGACTGTGCGGGGTGATAGCAGTCACGAGAAAAGGCGTATTCGCTGAAGCTACTGCTGCAAGAAACAATTGCACCTGCGGGTGCCCATCGAGTAGCCGAGCGGTCCCCGCTGACTCCCCGCCCGGTTGCGCAGGTCGCTCACGGCCCTTTTCGGCGAGCCTGTCACCCCGTCGGCTGCATTTGCAGCTCCTGACGCGAGCCGGGGGCACTACCACGCATCGTGGGCGCGAGGACGACGCACGAGCGGACGGGCACTTGGAGGGAAAGTGGAGGACGAGGATGCCGCCCTAGCCCGGCCACGGGCAGCCGCGCAGCATCGATCAGATTGATTTTGGTTGGTGACACGAGGCGGTGGCCGTGGGGACGAGTTGCTGCACAGACACTGCCTTCCAGGCGGGTGTAGCGCTCTTGCCGGCAACGGCACCGGCGCGAGGAGCTGGTTGGTAAAACCGTACGACCGTGCGCCCGCCGCCCGGCCAGTTTCTCCTCGGAGCGGGCGCTCGCACCGAGTCGGCAGCCGCCCGCGCGCGCCGCTTGTGGTGCCGCGGCAGCCGGAGCGCGCGTCGCTTGTGGTGCCGCGGCAACCGCAACAACGCGCCCGCCCGTGAGCGCAGCGAACCGCTGGCGGTCTGCCCATAAATGTCGCCCCCGCATCGGCCGCTGGACATCTGACTCCGCATCGCCATCCCACGCTCAAGCCCGCCTACCAGACTTCCACCGCCCGGTCTGTTTGCCCCTCTTCTCCCTGACCCATCGACGCTCCCGTTCCCCACCGCTCCCACAATCCCACACGTCCACCATGGGCTTCTTCGCACCCACGATGGCGGCCGCCGGCGCCCTTGCCCTCGCTGTCGTGACCACCGCCGGCGCTGCGGCCGCCCGCGGCCCCTCCCTGGCGGCGTCCCCATTCCAGTCCACGTCAGCGCTGCGGGGCCTCCTCCAAGACAGTGACTTTGCCATCAACCTGCCCGCCATCGAGGGCTTCTCATCCGACGCTGGCACCATCCGCCCGGCCTTTGTCGGCGACTTCCCCGCCCTCGGCCTGCCCGACGTGCAGATGAGTGTGGCCGCTGTGCAGCTCGCGGCGGGCGCTTTCAACCAGCCGCACGTACACCCGCGGGGCACGGAGTTGCTCGTCTTGATCAAGGGCACCCTGGAAGTGTTTTTCATTGAGGACGGGGGTGCCCCGCCGCGGGTCGTGACCAACACCCTCCCCGCCGGCGCCGCGACCGTCTTTGGCATTGGCCTCGTCCACGGTGAGCGATGCGTGTCCGACACGCCGTGTGAGTTTATGGCCGTGTTCAACAACCCGGACGCGGGCTCCGCGTCGGCCATCCCGGCCGTGTGTGGGCTGCCGGGCGCCGTGCCGGCGGTGGCCCTCGGCGTGAGCCGCCGCGTCGCCGACAAGGTGTGCGCCCGCGCGCCGGGCTTGCCGGCGTTTGCGCGAGGCCGCCGTGCCTAATCAGACGGCGGGGTGGGAAGGGGGCGCCTGCTGACTAGGGGGGATGAATAAAAACAGGCGCACGTCGGCAGCCGACACGCGACCGCACAGTCTTGAAGTTCAACCGCAGTCGCGCCGCCTTGCATCCCTACATATCTACTCCTCCCACCCCCCCAACCCGCCTCCCATTCCGCAGTACTCTCCACCCAACCACCCTTCACCGGCCGCCCCTCAATCCACATCGATGTGGTCGTACAGCTCCCGATACCCCCGTTGCCCGTCCGCCACCGCGCTCCTTGGTGACAGCAGGCCCGCCCCCCCCGGAAGCTTGGCAGGCCCACCGCCGCCGCCACCGCCGTTGCCCATGCCCGCGTACAGGTACCGCCGGTCCCGCCGCACAATGATCGCGCAGCGAGCCAGCACCGCCACCCCGAGCAGCCCCGCCGCGCCGACGACCGCCCACATGGCGACCCGCAACGCGCGAGCGGTGCCGCTGCCGTCCCCGCCGCCGCCTCGGCTGCCATCGCCCGTGCCGTCCACAAACAGGCCACCACCGAGCGCCGCTCCGTCGCCCCCACCGACGGGCAGCGCCGCACCACCGGCGGCAACGTGCGCCTTGACATTGGCGGGGAGGGCGAGGACCCCCGCGAGGACGTCCGTCTCGCGGCCAGCGTTGGTGTAGCCGGCGACAACCACGTCACCGTCAGCGTCAATAGTCACGGCAGTGACTTCGGCCCACCCACCAGACCCCGCCGCGCCAGTGGCGGTCGTGAAACGCACCAGCCCCCCGCTCGCCGGGTCGACGACCCACACGACGGGCGTGACGGCCGTGGAGCCCACCCCCCGCTCTGCCGCGCGCACCGCCCCCCCAACGACCAGCCGCCCGCCAGGCAGCACCGCAATGGACGTGGCCGACTCGTCCCCCCCCGCCACGCCGCCGCCGCCGCTCGACGTGTCGTGCACGAGCGCCAGCGGCCCATCGTCTAACCCCGCGCTCGTGTACGAGCGCACCGACACGTCGTTGGCCGACGTGGCCGACCGGAATTCCGAGCCGACCACATACACCAGCCCCGACGCCGCGGGGCCCGCAACCGCCCCCCGCACAAAGTAGCGGGATGCGGTCGTGACGACGCGCACGCCCGTTTGTGTCAGCGCCGGCGGGTAGGGCCGCGGGCGGCCTTCCACAGCGGCGGCAGCGTCGACGGGCAGCGGACCGTCAAGCCGCAGGCGCACGAGGAGGAGGTCCTCAACAGGCACCGCGGGGCCGCCGTCGGCCACGCCCACCGCCGACCGCGTCTGCGCGGCGGCAATGACGCCGTCGGGTGTCACGACCACGCCAGCGGCGCTCGCGTCGGCGCCGCCCGGGTGCGCCACGGAGCCGCCTTGGAGAGTCTCGCCGGTCGCCCCGTCGAGGCGCGCAACGGTCACGGCCACCACCCCCGACGGTAGCGGCGGGACGCCGGCGGCGGGACCACCCGTGGGCGCAACCGTAAACAGCCCCGCCCCCGAGTGGCCCGCCACCCACACCTCCCCGCTCGCGGCCGCGGCGACCGCATTCCAGCTCTGGTGGCCGCCGCCCGGCGGTGGCACCCACTGGCGCGCCCACACCCGCCGCGCCGTATCCGCGTCGTAGCAGAGCACAAACGCCGAGGAGGACGTTGAGCGGTCGGCCGCGGCCGCGCCGTCGCCCCCCGCCGTCACGTCGCCGAGCGTTTGGCCGACCACATACAGGCGGCCGTCGACGAACACCATCCCCGCCGGCCGGTCGTCGGCGGGGGAGCCCGTGCGGCGGCGCCATAGCAGCCGCCCCGAGGACGAGAGCTTGACGAGCAGCACATCGTCGTCGGGTCCGTCGAGGCCAGATACGTCGGCCGAGCCAAAGCGGGACGACGTGACGCCGAGGACGAATATGTTGCCATAGCCGTCGACGGCCACTGAGCGCCCTTCGTCATTGCCCGTCGGCGCGCCAAAGGTGGTCGTTGTCAAGTCGCCGAGATTATGTTTGTGGAGGGCGGGGCCTGCGGCGGCGAGGGTGACGGGTAAGGCGGCAACCGCGGCAGCGAGCAGCACGGCGGGCGCCAGAACAAGGCGCCGCCACCGTGGCGGGAAATGTCCTGACTGTGAGGTGGTCATGGGGCCAACGGGAGAGGGCCAGAGAGGGGATGGGAGCTACAAAAAGGGGGTGGCAGGAAGGGGGAGAGATGATGCAGCTAGTGGGAGAGAAGGTTGACCGCGCGGCAGCGGATGGGAGGTCCAATGGTCCCACGCGGAGTGCCCGAAAGGGGTACGCACACCCAGCACCGCGAAGGGTCGTAGCGGTGCCGGTTGCTATTTTCCGACCGCCATCGTGATGGTGATTCCCCAGGTGGTCGTGTCTGCGGCCTCAACCCCCCCCGCCACCGTCCAGGTGATGCCGCCGAAGCCACCACACGGGCAACACGTCATGCAAAGGACAGCACGTTAGCCGTCGTCGCCAAGGGGGAGACATGCCAATCTCCCACCCACGGCGGCTGCCACACAGCAGCGGGCGCCCGCCGGGGCGCCGAGGGTGGGGCCATCCACGACGTCACCACCAACACAAACAGCGCCGCGTTGACGAGTGAGGGGCTGAAAAAGCGTGCGTGGCGGCCGTCGGGATGACCGCCGGCTCGTCACCAATCCGGAGCGAGGGCAGGGGAGGAGAGGGAGGAGGAGCAAGCTCCTGCACGAGTGGACGGCAACACAGCGCGCGCCACGGCACGCCGCGTGCCCGCGAGGTCCGTGTCAGCTCAAAGGCCGCGTATTTTACGTCCCAGACCAAGCAACTTCATTTGCAGAGTGACACGAGAGAACGACGCTTCGTGCTGAAAGAATCTGGAGAGACACCACCAGATCGCAGCAGATCCCAAGGAGATTCATGCCCCATTGTCGATGGCGCTGGACCCACAAGATCAGCCCTGCGCGTGCGGTGAGCGATGCGTGCGAGGCTACCCTCGCGTGCAGCAGGCTGCGTCTCTGTGCCTTTCAAGAGCGGTGCCCCCTCGCCTGCTGCAACGCCATCACCATCCCATCAAACCCGCGCCCACCGCCTCCCGCTCCGCCTGCTGGCATTTCCCTCCACCCCCGTCGTGCCCCGTTCCCATCGTCCTCCACTGTCCCCGCCGCCTCTCTCCACTCTTCCATTTTCTACTCTCTGCCCCACCTCCTCCCCGCCCACGCCCACCATGCTCGTCAAGGCGCTCCGCTGGCCCATCCAGTCCGTCCTTGCGGCGGGCGCGCTTGCCTTCTCCCCCCTCTGTGCCATCGTCCCGTACCTCCAGCGCAAGGGCACCTTCCACAATGACAACCCGCGCGAGTGTCAAGAGTCGGCGGCGGCCGTCGCGGAGCTCCCCGCGTGGGCGCTGCGGGCGCGCAACGCGCACAACAACAACTTGGAGATGCTCGGCTTTTACGCGGCGGGCATTGTGGCGGCCATCACGGCGGGTGTGAGCCCGGCAGTGATTGCCGCGCGGGCGACCGAGTACATTGCGGGGCGCGCCTTGTACAATGTGGTGTACGTGGCGGGGGAGGCCAAAATCAAGACCAGGGGCTACCTGCGGTCGGCCGTCTTCTTTTTGGGGTGCTTGGCGCCGGCGACGCGACTGTGGGTATCGGCCGCGGCGGAGGCGACTTTGTAAGGGCGCGGAGGAATCGTGTTGGATGCGGTGTGTCGAGGCTTCGTTTTTCTTTGTTTTTGGCTCGCTTTTGTTTGCACTGCTGTTCTTGCGTCGGGGGCACCCACCGTCACTCTAGTGTCCCAGGCCGCAGCAGGTAACCGCCGTGTCTAACGGTGCACCGCACGCAGGCCGACGATCCCCCCCCTCCCTCCCCCACCCCCCCGACGCCACCGCCACCGCCGTCGGCTCAGCGTGGCCCCCAGCACACGCGGACGCCGTTGGACAGGTCGCGGCTGGCGGCTCAGACGGCCGCCTGCGTAGCGCGTCCAACGATCCGTGGACCCCCCATCGACAGCCACTCGATGAAGGTGGACTCGGTCTGCGCGGCGGATGAGGGGGGGGAAGCCGCCGGCATTGGCCATGCGGGCGGGGGAAGGTGCCACCGTCGGCGCCGACAACGGCGCAAGTGGTGGACGTGGCGACGCGAATGGCAATACCATCGGCGTCGTCGTGGGCGCCATCGGCCTGGCTACCGCCGACGTCGGCGCGAAAGTGGTGGTCACCGGCGTCGGCGTCGGCGTCAGGTTGGGCCTCGGCATCTTCGGCGATGGGGTCTGCACGGGTGGCATCACCGGCGCAGGGGTGGTTGAGGTTAGCGCCGGGCGGGACGCCGCGTCACCCCATTTGCGTGCAGTACCACGCGCTGCGCCGCTGCTCCACCGTGTGCCGGCCGTCCGAGGGGCGCGCGCGGTCGGTGGACAGGTGTAGTCGTTTCATACCGGGACGAGCAAGCGAGGTACAGAGCACAAGGGCGGACCGCATCGGAGAAGAGCATTTGAGAGCGGTACCCGGTAGGCTACGGGTCGAGAGAATTAGGGTCCCACCCACGCTTGACTCCCAATCGTGTCGCGTGCCCGTGTGTAGGGATCTCCCTGGCGCCGCCTCATTGTAGAGATGATATCTACCTGCACGCAGGCGACCGTTCACCACAGATGACGAAACACAGCGCCTCGTCATGGAACACAGGTACCAGTTCTTGACGCAACGATATGACCGTGAGCATGCCGTCCGTCCACCCACTCGCTGACGCCACACCGCCAGAGGGTCGCAGATGAAGAAGCTGCGGAGGGTGTCCCCATCATCGGCCGGGGGACGAGCAATATCCGAGAGGAAGCCATCGTCTCCACCGCTCGACGAGGCAGTGACAGCAGGGGTGGGTGTTGCATCACCAGCGTGGCGGCTGGTGTCAACATTGGAGGCGACAGGGACGTCCTACGGCCGGTCGGCCGGGTGCTCGCCGCGTGCGAAGAGGCGAAGAGTGGGCGCCGCCACTCCATGCGCATCGTGCCCGTGACGAGCGTAATCGCAGTGCACAGTGTGCCTGGTGGTGGCAGCAGCATTTCAGAGCATAGAACAGCACATGATCAGCCTCACAGCGGTGGCTGTGTCGATAGCGCAGTAGAGGTGGAAGGGAACAGAGACCGCGCTCTAGCGGCCGCTCTCCTACTGACCAAGAGCGGCGCATATAGCGCAAGACGATTTCGGCGTTGCGGTCGGCTGCGCTTGAGGGCTCAGAGGTGGGCGGTGGGAGGTCCGACGCTGCTGCCAGTTGCAATCATCGGCATGGCGCTGCGGTTGTACGCCCCAGCGGCGGGCGAGCACCCGCAGTAACCCCCGAGGCGCGCCCACACCGCCGCGTGATGGGAAGCAACGCACCGCCGGATAAGGGGCACTGGCGGCCGCCCCGCCGCTCCGCGGCGCGCGTGCGAGCCGACCGCGAGCACCCGCGGTCGGCAGCTGCCGTTGGGGAGCTGCTGCAGCAGCTCCCCAACGGCACGCGGCGCGGGCGGGCCCGCCCATCGTTCTCCCGCGGGACATGAGCCCGTTGGGCGTGCGCGACAAGGCGTGTGGCGGCCTACGTCGCGCCGTCGCGTCGTCGCGCACGGGTCGCTACACGGGTGTACTCGACGGGTGCCCGTCGCGCAGGCGCGGCGGGGGCGTCGCAGTGCTGTCGCGTCCGAGCGGGTTGTCCACGTGGCGTGGAAGAAAGGAATTGATCCCACGTCAATTTTGAATGGACGATGCCAAGTCGTTGTCTTGGCCGTAGCGCCGTAGCGCTGGCGGTCGGGGTCGCGCTTTGCTGCGCTTGCTGCTACTCCGACCGCCGACCGCCCCGCGCCTCTTGCAGCGGTTGCATCGTGACGCGGCAGCGGCGGCGTCCGGTTTGTCGCCCCTCACTCGTGTATCATGGCACCACCGCTAACTACCTATGCACAGCTGGTGCTCGGGCCGCCAGGCAGTGGCAAGACGACCTACTGCAAGGGCATGGCCGAGTTCCTCCGTGGTCTTGGGCGGTACGTTGGCGTGCGGGGAGGGGGCGAAGAAACCAGCTGCGTGGAGAGGGAGGGCAGGAAGAATTCCCCTGAAAGTGGACCTGTTTTGCCCGTTTGTTGGTGTGGCTTGGGGCGCAGAGCAGGGCGCGCGTGACAAACGCGGAGCAGCTGGCTGACGCGGGCCCGTGCAAGCACCCCTGCTGCACCCTGCCCGGCATTCCTGTGGTTATCCTGAATGCGTTTCCCCTTGCGTGTGCTTTTCCCTCCTCTGCTGCCTTTGCGCGCATCGACTGCTCTCCCCCCCACCTCTCCCGCAGAGACGTGGTCATCATCAACCTCGACCCAGCGGCACCGACCACCCCCTACCCTGCCGACATTGACGTGACCACACTCGTGTCGACCCCCGAGGTGGCGGCCGCCCACGGGCTGGGCCCCAACGGGTCCCTCATCTACGCCTTTGAGTACCTGGCCGCCAACACGGACTGGCTGGTAGGCGCCCTCCGCCCCCACCGGGGCAAGTACTGGCTGTTTGATATGCCGGGCCAAGTTGAATTGTCGACACACAACGACGCCATCCGGGGGCTCATCGCGGCGCTGACGGGGGGGGGGGGGGGGGGGCCCGCGGGGGGCACCCCCGTTGACGCCCCCCCCTCGGCGGCCGTTG
>Ga0115030_1001135_pt1 | contig 11857 bp, 7 predicted proteins | sample SidtaG_4_FD_87174 | JGI IMG/M metagenome (GOLD analysis project Ga0115030, IMG submission 87174) | Marine algal microbial communities from Sidmouth, United Kingdom - Sidmouth_Male1 metaG | ecosystem: Host-associated > Algae > Red algae > Unclassified | place: Sidmouth, United Kingdom | collected... | reverse complement strand
GGGGGGGGGGGGGGGGGGGGGGGGGGGGGGGGGGGGGGGGGGGGGGGGGGGGGGGGGGGGGGGGGGGGGGGGGGGGGGGGGGGGGGGGGGCGCCGGGGCGGGCGGCCGGGGGGGGGGGGGGGGGGGGGGGGGCCGCCGCCGCGGGCGTAAAGGCCGACCGGCGGGCGGCGACGGCGGATCGGGTGCATGTCGACGGAGTGGCGGCCGTCGCGCTACGGGCAGCGGTGCGAGGCAACCCCGCGGGGGACCCCACAAACGCCATGGTGAGGAATGGGGGAGTGACGATCCACCAAGCACGCAGAGGGGAGCAGGAGCGTGGATGATCGAGGAGGGTTGTGCCGAGGAAAACGACCGCTTCGCGGGTAGCAGCGACGGGTCCGTGTGGGCTGGTGGCGCATGCGGGGTCAGGTGCCGGGATCACGACCTCTTGCCGCTTGGCTCCCGAGCGTGCGGGTGGGGCTCGGCCGACACGCGAAACGTCGCCGAGGCCGTTCTCCGAGATCTCGTTGTCAAGGACCCATTTAGGTTTGAAAATGAAAGAATTGGAAACAAGTACTGTCGCTGTTTTATTCTTTTTCCTTTTTCTGTGCACGGTCGAGACAGCCGAGCTCACTCGGAGCAAACATCATGGCTGACAGCGCGGTCGAAATTTTGTTCTGAGCCGTTGCCGGTCGTCCGCACCCTCCCATTCGGCCAGCGGACGCGGCAGGTGGGCCGCACACCGACGTTGTCCCCCGAGCCCGGGAGCGGTCTGCAGCCAAGCGCTGCCCGAGTCCGGTGCGGGTCTGCTCCCAGACGGCCCTGCGTTTGTGCAACGCCGCCGCCACCCCACTCCCAGACACCCCGGTGCGGGGCAGCCGGCGCCTGTCAGCCGAGCATCCTGATGAGGCGTTCCAGACGGGGTGCCTTGCGCCGCCGCTCGGCAGCCGTGACTGCCGCGCCTGGCCCCTCGAAAATGCCGCCGCCCGCCGCCCGCGTCCACTGCAGGCTTCGGCGCAGCGGTCCCGCCCCCCGCCCCCTGCGTGCGGGGTGCGTGGCGCCGCCGACCGCTCGGCCCTCGGCGGCCGCGACGGCGGGGTGGCCCCACGCGCCGCGCGCCGACCCGCGGCTTGCCATCCTCGGCGCCCCGCCCGCCAGACGCGCCGGGTGTGGCCTCGTGGTGGGGGTGGTGACGGCCGTCCCGCCGACCACGACGGCCGTGGGTCCCCAGTGACGGACGGTCCCCCGCGGCGCCGACGGGTGGCCATCCCCCCCCACGACGGCGGCGGCGGCGGCTTTGGACGGCGGGGCCCGAGGCGACCGGGGCGCCGTCCCCGACCGACGCGCATGCCGCCCGTACCCCCATGTCGGTGAGCGTGGAGACCGTGGCCGCCGTGGTGACTGGCCGCCACAGCTCGCCCCGCTCAGGCGGCCACGCTGGCGCGGCCGGTGCGCCCGTCAACGGTGGCGGCGGTAGCGGTGGCGGCGGCGGCGGGCGGCACGGCGGCGGGCGGCGGGGCTTGGACGCGAGCCACACCTGGTCCCCCTCCCCCACCTCCATTGTGAGTGCCCACCGGTGCCGCGGCGGCGGCGGCAGCGGCAAGCGCGGCGGCGGCGGCGGCGACAGCGACGACGCCCACAACGACGACGGTGCCGGGGAGGGCGGGCGTGGCATGCCCCCCCGGTACCATGGCGACGATCCCGCGCCGCTAATGGCGCCGTCGGAGCGCCTTTGCGGACCCGCGTCGGGCTCCCTGCCGACCCTGCCGCTGGCACCCCGCCCGATCGTGGCCGCGGGGGCGGCGGTGGGGAAGACCGGGCCGCCGCCGCTCGGCAGTGTCGGCGCGGCTGGGGGTCGCGAGGCCCCCTGGCGTCTGGCGGCCAAGGGGTCTGCCGTCAGTGGGGGCGCCGTCGGCACGCCCGTCGCCCAGCGGCCATCGCCGACCACGTCCCCCGGTCGGGTGGAGCCGTCGCCCGTGCGACTCGAGCCGCACGGGTACGTGCGGGTGCCGACGGATGGGGCGATGCGGAAGGGCGGCGCGGCGGAGCTCGCCGGGCGCGCCGGCGCGACCACCCCTGTCGTCACCCCGCCCGTGTTGGGTCCGCTCAGCGGCGGGCCGCCCGCCGCCATCATTGGTGACGCCACGTCGTCGCACCGTGAGACCGTGGCGGCACGAGGCACTTTGGCCGAGCGGGGCCCGCTCGTCGTGTACCACTCGGCGCCCGAAGTGGTTGCCGGCGGTGGCGCTTCCCCCGTGGTCGGCAACACCAAGGCGTCGGTCGGTACGTCCCGGTTTCTGGCAAGCCTGGCCAGCCGCGTGCAGGTGATGGCCGAGCGCGGGTCGGCCGTGACGGCCAAGCGGGCGCGGATGGCAGGTGTGCTTCGGCGGCTGCTCATTGGCGTGCTCATCGTTCTCTTTGTACGTTTGACCGAGTGGTCGGGGCCTGATTGAACGTCGGGAGGGGGATGCGTGGTGTACTCTGACTGGTCACGGCCGCCACGGGGGGTCAGTGCCGCCTGCTTTATGGCGTGGCTGGACCTGTCTTTCGGATGGTTCAGCGCTGGAGTCCAACCCCCCACTGAGCGGCGGGTTTGTCCCTGCGTTTCAGGCGACTGACGTATTCCCCTCCTGTCTTGTGCTTCTTCTTGTCTTCGGGCCTCTGCTCACCATCTCTGACTGACTGTTCACGTGCTCGTGGCTCTTGTTTTTCACTGATGCTCTTGGCTTTCTGCCCCTTGCCCATTCACCACCCAAAGTTGATTACGTTTGCATCCTTTGTACGGTTGCACGCGACCACCATCCGTCGGACCTGCCGACGGTTGCTGCTCATCTACATTCACATCCTACACGTGCGGCCACTGGCGTCGCGGGCCATATCGGCCGGCGTCATATTCCTCAGCGCCGACTTCCTCGCCCAACGGTTATCCTCCTCCACTACCCCCTTTGATTATGTGCGGCTCCTCCGCTACTCTTCCTATGGCCTCATCGTTATGGGCCCCTTCCTCTACCTCTGGTATTCTGTCATGCACCTGTACGGGCCGGACGACACCCTCGTCGGCGCCGCTCAGAAGGCGCTCTTTGAGCAGATCACCTTGGAGCCTCTGTGCATCGGTGGCTACATGGTTTGGGACGGTGCCATGCGGCGGCGACCGATGGGAGAGGTGCGCGCCCGCCTGCGCGCCCAGTTTTGGGGGTTGCTGCTGAAGAACGCGGTCTTTTGGGTGCCCGCCAACTTCAGCAACTACGCGGCGGGCACGCCTGACCTCCGCGTCCTCTACGCCAACCTGTGCTCCTTGTTTTGGAACGTGTACTTTTCGAGCTTTGTCAACTCCTTGCCAGACCCGGTGGCGGGGGCGGGCGGCTCGACGAGCGGGCTGGGCAAGGGGAGGAGACCTTCCTCGCCGCCACAAGACGAGTCGTGTGGTGTGTAAAGACACGCGTAGCTTTGACCTCGCCTGAAATAGAAGTCTAGGCACGCGTCAGACATTGGCTTGACTGACGTGTGCACTGCTGGTGGAACATGATGGGCGGTAGAGAGGACCAGAACCAACGGAGCAACTTGTGATGAGGTGCTGCTGCACTTGCAAGCGCCGGATGCTTCTTTGGCGCGTCTCCGATACCCAGGACTCTGACGGCATCGACAGGAGTCGTCTTGCGGTCGCTGGCCTCGCTGCGCGACATTCATGTCTATGTCGCTCCGTTGGCAGACTGGGTGCTGAGATGGATGTCGATGACCTCTGCCACCCACAACTCATCCGCCAGCGCCACGTCACTGAAAGCAACCCAAAAGCAGAGACAGGAGGAAAGCATCACGAATAGGCGGTGGGCGCACCAGCAGTGGTTACCCAACAACAGCAACAACGCGGTCCAAGACCAATCAACCAGCCACATAACCAGCCGAGCCGCGTCAGACCATCGTTGGTGGGGACAAAGGAGGAAGTACACACCCTGGTCGCTACGTCCGACGATAGCTGCGAAATGATGCACGTGCTGCGCGGGACAAGACAGCGCAGCACACACAAATATACTCAAAACGCACTGGAGGTCCAACACGCGCCAACCTGCCATGTGCAAGTAGTGGCCACCGTCCTCTGGTGCCGCCTTGAGAGCCCCGACCGCGCCCACATACAGTCCCAAGGCTGGGGTGAACTCGGGGTCGGGTGGCAGCCATCGCTTGTCGGTAAGCGTAACAATGGCAACACCAGTGCCGTCGTCGACAGCAATGGCAGTTTCGGAAAACCAAACAACCACCCCCTAACAAGGCGCAGAGGACGACCACGGAAAGACAGTGGTGACAGGAAACGGCGCAGACGTCTGCAGGACATGCATCGGCGGTTAGTGAAACTGTCGACTAAGCGACTGCGAGGCCATCCACGGGAAGCAGCAGCAGATGACCAGAGCAAAAGAAAATGAGGGAAGATACCGCGCGCACACAGAAATGCACAGCCATACGCAGCAAACCGCACGGCCGCCATCAGAGGTGGCAGCAAGACGGGGAGCAGCGCGCAACCCACCGCCCGTCCCGTACCTGAATCCACGCGCGCGACGAGGGGGGGACCTGACCTGGCGACCGTGGCAGCAGGTGACCGACAAAGGACTTTCGGGCCGCGGGGTAGCCAGCCGACTTGTTTAGGCGGGACACCATGGTGGCGTGGCCGCCGCCCGGGTCGAACTGGACGGGACGATAGGAACGCGGAGTGTCGACGTCAACTCGGATGCAGCAGGTGCTGCGCCGAAAATTCAGGAGCGAAGTGGCACGCAGCTCTGATCCGCCAGCAATTGTGGCACAGTCAGTGATTCGCGACAGGATACAGTGACGTGGCCACCAAGACGAGACCTGGCCACCGCGACGAAGCCGCTTCTGCTCGTCAGGCACGCCGCCCGTCGCCGACGGCGGCTCTGACGACGCGACAAGCGGCGCGCGGGGCTCTCAACCGACAACGACGCGTGCCGTGGACGCACCAGAGGCCCCGTCCAAAGCAGTGACTACGCCACCGGCAGGGTCCACTGCGGCTCAGACCCGCTAAGCCTCCCGCAGCGCCACACCTGGGAGCGTCGGCGCCCGTCTGTGTCTTGTAGTGAAGCGGGCATTGCCTGAGCGAGCGCCGGAGCGCTCCCCCTCCTTCCAAACCCCCGTCGCCATGCCAGCCACCCGTACCTTTGCCGCCCCCCCCCCGCCACGACCCCTCCCTGTCCTCCACGCAACGGCCGCCCTGACCAGCGCCTGCCGCCACCCCGTACCCAGTCGTGACCACGCTCTGCCCACGGCCTGCCGCGGTTGCTCCGCCAGTGGATCCGCGACTCAATGCGGGCGTGAAGCTCGCGCGGGGGGTCCCGCTGCGGGAGAGCGTGTCGACCGCCGCGCTTGCGGGCGAGGACCGACACCTTCTGTCTGCTCGTACCAGCGGGCGATGTTCCCAAGCACAGCAGCCGTCCAAGCACGCGGCCGACGCAGGTCTTGGAGCGGAACGTGCGGGGTACTCACGCGGGGGGGCGGTCTCTGTGCCACTAGGCGCCACACATAAAAAGGGGCGACTAGTCGCCAGCCATCGACTGCACCCACCACACCCAGTCGAGCAGCCATCGCGCACTCACCCAGACTATTTGCGAGCCCCCTCTTCTCGCCGTTGCTCCCGCAAACTTCACGTCCACTGCTCCTTGCCGCACCCACACCCACCCCTGCTACCATGGACCTCCTCAAGGCCGCTCTGGGCTCCTCCGACGAGAAGGACACCTCGACTGGGGAACCGCAGTCCACGACGGACAAGCTTGTTGCCGCTGGCATGTCCCTCCTGGGAAAAGACAAGGACGACGACAGGACCGACTCCTCGTCCCGCCTGGACGAGTCGGTGTCAGGGCTGGACGCGCCTTCACGTCTCGAGTCGTCTAGCTCGGGACTGGCGCCGTTGTCTGGCGTCGAGTCCACAGGCTCTGGCCTGGACTCCTCTTCTGGCCTTGAGGGCACCGACTACGCGTTGGAACCGACGTCCCGCCTCGAGTCAGGGGCATCTGGGCTGGCCCCATCGTCCGGCTTGGAATCGTCCGCGACGGGTGCCTACGGGTCGATCGAGGAGCCGTCGTCGCATCCAGGTGAGGGCAGGACCGGCTATGGCTCGTCCGAGGTGCCGTCCTCGCGCTTGGGTGAGAGCACTACGGGCTACGGGTCCTCTGGGGTACCTTCCTTGCGTCTGAGCGAGGGCACAACCGGGTACGGGTCGTCCGAGGTCCCGTCTTTGCGTTATGGTGCAGACAACGACGGCGCCAGTCTGTCGGAGCCCACATCCCGCCTCGATCTCTCCTCGTCTGATAGCCCCGCAGGCGGCGGCTACGGTACGTCCGAGACGCCGTCGTTGCACCTGGACGCCAACACGAACGCCTACGGCTCATCACATTCTACATCCCGCCTTGAGGGCAGCATTGCCGGCACTTACGGCACATCCGACGAGCCATCCTCCCGCCTTGGGTCCCTGGACACCACCGGGTATGGGTCAGCAGAGGCGCCGACTCCCCGCCTAGACGACGCTTCGGCAGCGTACGGGGCGTCTGGCACGACGGACAGGTATGGGACGACCGAGCAGGAGTCGTCGGGGCTGGGCGGTGTCACCAGCAGCTCCGCCGAGGAGCCGACGTCTCGCTTTGGGAGCGGCGGCGTGCAGTCGACATACGGCTCCGAGGATCCCAGGCAGCAGACGCGGGCGGACCAGTACTAAGCGCCGACCGCCAAGAGTCGCTGCCCAGAGACCTCTCCAGGATGCCGGTGCCTGTCAAGGGAAGGGAATGCATTTATCCGCTTCGAGTCGAGTCGCGTTGCAGAGGGTAGCGTCAGCGTTCGTGAGGCCGGAGCAGAGGTTGCTTCGTGTAGTAGCCAACCGTCTTACACCAACCAGGTCGTAACGAGACCTACCGAATCCACCGACGCCGCAGGTACCCTCGCCACTGACGGGGAAGGACCACACAAACGAAGAAGTCATGAGCGCGAACCAACGAGGCACAACACAGACGAAATGAACACAAGACAGCAGGCCACTCCCCGCACGGGAATAACACGACGCATGCCCCAGAAACCACGAGCACAGGGTCCCATCAACTCCCTCCCGTACCCCGCGTTGGCCGCGCAAAGGCATCCATCGGTCCACCTCCACGCGGCAGCCGCAGCCCCTTGCCCCTGCCGCCCGCGGGCGGCTGGGACAACCCTCTCCCCCCCCCACCACCGCGTGTCACTCCCTTGACACCCGCATTCCCTTCCACTCCCGCGTCCCCCTCGCTCCGCCCCCGGTGGGCCACCTCCCGCAGCGTCAAAGACACGCGGGCGTCCTCCACCCCCTCCCCGTACGCAATGGCCGGCGCAAAGATGGCGTGCCGCCAAACTGCAAACGCCTCCCCCGACATGACGTACACGCATCGGGACGGCAGGTGCACATCCCGCTTGCGGGTCCCCGCACCGTCCACCCCCGGCGGCCGGACAAACGTCATCGTCGCGGGGGCGCCAAGGCACACCCCGACGACCGCCGTGCGGAGCCCTCCCCCCTCATTGTCATTGTGGGGGGCAATGGTGTGGCCGGCGCCGGCCTCGTACCGGTTAACACAGAGCTGGTTGGGCGTCCAGTCGGCCAGGCTGGGCACGACCAACCGGAGTGCGGGCAGCACCATCGCGTCCGCGTAGGGCGGCAGTGGGCGGTCGGCGACGAGCGGTGGGCGGCGGCGGCCGTCGGGGCCGAGGGGCCCACCAAAGACCCGCGACCTAAAGTCAAACGGTGGGCCGTAGCCCTTCATCCACCGAGTGCGGATGTTGACCCAGGGCGCGTCGTCCCGATCAATGGCGGATAGGAGAGAAGCGGCAGCGGCGGAGGAGACGGCATCAGGGTGGACCTGCATGCCGGGCACCGCTGTGTTGGTGCCGAGGCCGTGGTCCGAGGGGGGCGGGACGTGTCGCCGCAGCAGGCTCGAAGTAGACGGCGGACGCGCGAGCAAAGAGGGAAAAGGGCTATCACCGATATCAACCTGCTCACGGGTTGCATCACCGGTGCTGGCAGAGACACGAATATCATCCGTGACGGGCGCGCCACTACCGGGTGGCCCAGGCGGTGGCGCCACACGCGGCCGCTTGGCAGGTGGCACCGCAATTGTGGCCGACCCACGCCGTGTTGACTGCGATGATGGAGCGCTTGCGCCCGCTGGTATCACCGCCGGTGCCGCCATCGGAGCCGCCGCCGCCACAACGGCCGGCCTGCCAGCCGCCGCTGCACCGCCCCCACTACTCCCACAGGTGCTGGCGTGAGTGGTGAGCATTCGCCCGGCCGGGAAGAGCAAATTGCATAGCGGACAGCGTCCGAGGCGGCTGCGGATTGGGGGAGCGGTCCGCACCAGGCTGATTTGCTTGCGCGGCGGCGGCGCCGACGGAGTCGGGGACATGGTGTCCGGGCGCGGAGGAAAGAAGGATGATGACACAGCGGCCGGAAGCAGAGAGGGAACAGACAAAACACAGGGGGGGGGGGGAGTGTACGGGGCAGAGTGGAAGGCATGCCGCGTGTGGGTCCGGACAGTGTGGCGTTGCACTTGCCGTCGACAATGGTGGGGCGAGGTCGACTCGATACGTCGGCGCCTCGCGCCAAGGGCGGATGCACGGTGAGCGAAAAAGCCACTCTGTTCTCATGGTCAGGTCGCAGGGGCCACAATACAGTACAGTATTGAGGAAACGCTGATTCTCGTCAAAGTTCTTCGATGGTCGATGGATCTAGAGGCTAAAGGGATCGGGCTTTTGAACCTTCCTTTCGCTGATAGCTGGTTTTTGGTCGATGCAAACAGGAACAACGACCGCGACGGCGGAAACAGCACCCTCGGCCAATGAGTGCGACTAAAGTCTAACGTGCACCAATAAGATCACGTTCCGGTGTGGTCCTGTTCTTGTTCCTGTTCGACGCAGTTCAGAAAACAGCAATACATATTATACTTCGTGCTGAAGGAGACAAAGAGGGAGCCTGCACTCTCATGACGGTTCACGGCATGACGCCAAAGACGCGGACGGTGCATGCGAGGTGTGAGCCACACAACACCCCCATTGCACCCTGCATTGCAGGGCGGCGAGTGCACAGCAACAGGGAAACACACGAGTGCACGCAAGCTCGGAGCAAACGCAGAGAAGGAACGGAGAAGAATCAATACGGGCATCTTGTCCAAAATCGTCTGGCCCTGCCAGTCTACACACCCTCCCGTCTCCCCCGCCCCCCCTCCACTCAAAACGCGTCTACGGCTGGCCGGATGGCCTTCTTGACCACTTTTTGGGCCTTGTGCAGCGGCCGCCGACGCCGGCGCCCCCCCCCGCTCGACACTCCCCCCGCCACCGACCGGCCGTCGGCGCCCTTGACGACGCCGCCCGTCGAGTCGGTCCAGGCCCCCCCCCACCCGTCCGACCCCGGCACGAGGGCGACTTTGCCCTCCATGACCGCCCCGGCGGTCCCGTACTTGGTCAGGGGGAGCTCAAACTTGACCATCCCGGGGCGGACGCCGAGGACGCGCCGCCGCCGCGACGCAATGTCGGACAAGGCCGCCTCCCCCCCGCTGGCCAACAGCCCGCCGCACGCCTCGTCTTGGTCGCCTTCGCCAGAAAAGCGGAGGAGGGCGGCGAGCGGGAGCACGCCCGACGCGCCCGTCTTGGAGCCGGCCCGGGTAAAGACAAAGCGCACGTACGAGAGGCGCACGTCGTCGAGGCTCGATACGGGGGCGAGGGGGATGGTCGGGAGGCCATCGCCCGTACGCTCGCGGGTGCCCTGCGTTAGGACGGCGGGGGAGCCGCCGCCGCCGCCACCCCCGCCGCCAATAGCGCCGGGGGCGCCACCGGCACCACCACTCCCGCCGCCGCCGCCGCCGCCAATGCCGCCGCCGCCGCCGCCGCCGCCGCCGCCCGACCAACCCGCAGACGGCCCGCTGATGCTGCCGCCACCGCCATTGCCGCCACCCCCCCCCCCCCCGGCAGGAAACCCAGTCAACCCCCCCCCCCCGGGGGGGGGCCCCACCCCCCCCCCCCCCCCCCCCGCGCCCCCACCCCCCCCCCAAACCCCCCGGCCCCCCCCGCCGCCCCCGCCCCCGCCCAGGCCGCCGCCGCCGCCGCCGCCGCCCCCGCCCGACCACCCCCCCGCCGGCCCCCTGAGGCCGCCGCCCCCGCCATTGCCGCCCCCCCCCCCCCCGCCGGCAGGAAACCCCGTCCACCCCCCCCCCCCAGGGGAGGTGCCAAACCCCTCTGCACTCACGCCGGCGCTCCCACCCGCGCGCGATATCGACAGGACGCCCCCGTCGGCCACGGAGCGGAGCGTCGTCGAGTAGACGCGCCCCGTCTTCAAAAATAAGCCCTCCCCGTGGATGGCCACCCGCACCCGTCTGCGGCCGACGCCGCGGCGGGGCCTGCCGCCGCCACGCCGGTCGCCGCTGCCGACTGGGTGGGTGTCGCCAACCCCATTCCCGCCGCCACCGCCGCCGCCGCCGCCGCCGCTGCTGCCACACACCCCGTCGGCAGCGTCGTCGCTCAGCTCCGCGTCGGAAAAAATGTCGGTCGCCACAAAGGTGGCGCCGTGTTCCCTGCCCCCTCCGCGGGCGCCCCCGCCCTTGGCCGGCGCATCCGCCGCCGACGCCGGCAGCAGCGTCGGCAGCAACGTCGGCGCGGGCGGCGTCGGGTACAACCCCCGCAGGCGGATGAGCCGCACGTCCAAGGTGAGGCGGAGCCCCTCGACCGGCCGCACCGCGGGCACCCGCTTGGCAATGTCCATATCAAACGCCGCCACGACGGGCTTGTGGTCCGACACGGTGTACGACGGCACGGCGTTGTAGGTCAACTGCCGCACGTGGGGGCGGTGGAGGGGGAGGGAGTGCCACAGGATGCGGTCGCAATAGGCCGGCGCGCGGCTGTCGGCGTACATGGCGGTGGGGTCCGACGGGTAGGCCACCCCCGCGGGCCCCGTGCGGACCTTAAAGGTCGGCAGGTAGTGGATCGGGCCCTCGCGAAAGTTGGCAAACACCGACCCACGCGCGCGCTCATGACGCAACTCGTCGGCGGCGAGCAGGCCGGCCACGTCGCCCGCCGCAATGAGCTCGAGGAGGTGCCGCCGCCGCGCGTCAAACGGCAACTCGACGCCGCTGTGCGTCAGCGCCGTGTTGAGCCGATAGTTGAGGTCGCCCATCCAAAACAGGTGGGTGAACCGGTGGAAGAGCGGCAGCCGCTCGTCCCCGCGCTTGGCGTCGGGGCGGCCGCGCTCGAGGGACCGCACCAAGTCCATCACGTCTTCCTGGCGCTCCTTGCGGTACTTTGGCCCGTCGTGCGCGGCGAGGTGCGCATTGACAAACGCGACGAGCGTGTCGCCGAGGCGGAGCACGACGCCGACGGCGCCCTTGTTGCCAACGCTGTTGGCAATGCCCGTACCCTCCCGCACCGTCTCGACGGAGCGGACCAGGTGTTTGAGCCGCCGCTGGTGGTAGACAAACAGCTTGATGCCAAACAAGCGGCGCTCGCCGCACTGCATAAAGCCGGGGCCGAGCGTATCACGGATGAGGGCGGACCACTTGGACGGCTCCTCCTCCCCGCTGGCGCTGGCATGCACGCCACCGCCGCCGCCGCCGCCACCGCCGCCGGCATTCCCCGCAACAACAACGCCAGCGGCGGCGGCCGCCGCCGCCGCCGTCACCGCCGCCGCCGCCGTCGCCGCGCCGAGCGCCTGCGCCCCCGCCTCACCCAACGCGAGGGAGGAGAGGAGGCGCGAATCCCCCGCCCCCGCCCGCGTCGCCGCCCGCCGCGGGGAGGTGGCGGCGCCGATCCCCCCCGGGCGGCGGGGGCGCCCCCCCCCCCCCCCCCCCCCCCCCCCCCCCCCCCCCCCCCCCCCCCCCCCCCC
>Ga0115030_1001131_pt1 | contig 11873 bp, 3 predicted proteins | sample SidtaG_4_FD_87174 | JGI IMG/M metagenome (GOLD analysis project Ga0115030, IMG submission 87174) | Marine algal microbial communities from Sidmouth, United Kingdom - Sidmouth_Male1 metaG | ecosystem: Host-associated > Algae > Red algae > Unclassified | place: Sidmouth, United Kingdom | collected... | reverse complement strand
CTTGGGCCGGGGGGCCGGGGGGGGCGGCCCCCCCGGCCCCCCCCCCCCCCCCCCCCCGTCCACGACCATGACCCCCGCCGTGCGGTTCATTGTTCGCGCCGACTTTACCATCCCCGGCCAACACATTGTCCTCACGGGCGGCTCGCCGGTCGTCGGCGACTGGGTGCTCACCGCGGGCCCGCCGCTGTGCACAGATCAGTCCATCTTTCCCATCTGGACGACGGAGCCGGTCGACCTCGACGGCGTGGCGTTGCCCCTGACGTACAAGTACGTGGTCGCGCCCGAAGTTCATGACGGCGTCGGGGGCGTCAGCTGGGAGGTTGACGACACGGCCACCGTACGCACGCTGACGGTGGAGGACGTGGCGGCCGTGCAAGCGACCACGGGGGGGGACGTGATTGTTGTCGACGACGGCTGGTTTGGGGTGCTGCCGCGTGCGCCCGTAGGGGGGGCGACGGCGAGCGGGGTGGCCAACGGTCACGCTGCGGCCACCGTCGCCGCGCCGAGCAACGGCGTTGTGGACTGGGCGGTGCACACGCCGACCGCTGGCAAGCTGCGGGAGGCCGTCGCCAAGACCAAGCCGACCCCCGCGGGTTCGGACAAGGGCGCCGTGTCAACAGCGATGGGCGTCGGTCAGTCAAAGGAGGGTGCGGAGCACGGCAAGGGGCCACTGAAGCAGGTTGGCTTGGCCATCGGCTCGGTGTTTAGCAACGCCCACGACGAGAAGCGGGCCACGCATGACAAGACAACATCCAAGGACGGGCGTGCGGTCGTGGAGCGCACCGACGATGCTACCGGTGGCAGTATGGGCACGACGGCCACCGGCCGCTCCACGGCCGCGTCCGCCGATGAGTCGTCGTTCAACGTAAGAGGCGGCTCGACGGGCCATGCCACAGGGGGCACCCGAACCACGACGATCACGGGCACGTGGAGCTTCCAGAGCAGCGGCGGCGGCAGCAGCGGCGGCGGCGGCGACGAGGTTGGCTCTTCGGCCGCTGGCGCCGGCGACCAGGGGTCCACCGTGGTCGTCGAGTCCAAGAATCCAAAGACGGGCAGCACCGATGCGGCGGAGGCTGCCGGCAATGCGGCTGGCAACGTGGCATCGAGCGCCGTCAGCGCCGTCAAGGATTCGGCCGAGTCGGCTAAACAGTCGGCGGCGAGTGCACTTGACGTGGCCAAGGCTGCGGCCGCCGACGCGCGCGAAGCCGCCGACGGTGCTCTGGGCGACGCACGTAGTACGGCCAAGGTTCTGACGTCGAGTGCCAAAGATTCGGCTGCGGCCACGTGGGACGCGGCGAAACGGACGGCCGAGCCGGTGAAGGCGACGGTCGAGTCGGCCAAAGCGTCGCTAGCGAGTGCGCGCTGCGACTCGGACGTTACGGCCGCCAACTCGTGCGATGCGCCGAGCTCGACCTTCGCCAAGAAGGTGGTCACGGGTGTCGAGGAGTCGCGCGTGGCTTCGTTGCCGGCCGAACCGTCCGCCACGTCCAAGATGCAGCGGGCCGTCGTCGGCTACAACAAGGCGGCCGCGGACTCGGCCGGTGCCACAAAGGCAGTCGCGGGCGCCACCGACACCGAGAAGGCCGTTGAGGGCGCCGCCGACGCTATTGAAGTCGCGGGCGATGATTGGTCGAGCAAGGCAAGTGCCACCAAGACGAAGACGATGACTGCCTTCAAGACACACCAGGCCGCCGCTGACTCTAAGGCCAAGGTGCCGGTTACTCTTGCCGCCGATGCCAAGAAGGTCGGAGGCTCTACTCATTCAAAACAAGTGGTCGCAGGCGATGAGGCGTCGATGGAGGCAGGTGCCACAAAGGTGCTGCCGAAGGCCGAAACCACTTGGCAGCCAACCGTCACCGACGCCAAGGAGGCAGATACGGGTTTGACAGACTTCAAGACGTCCTACTCCACGTCCAAGACAGCCTCCACGACGGGCGCTACGGCTTCGACGACGACGGCACTCCGGTCGCAGCATGTCACTACTACCGATAGAGCGAACTTGGGCTCCACCGACGCCGAGCAGGCGGTTGCGGTTTACGAAGATTCAAAGCAGACGACCGCGGCCAAGCTGCACCAGGCCGCCGCAGACGCCAGGAGTGCGGTGACGAGCTCGTCCCGTCCCAAGAAGTTCGTGACCTGGTCCGTGACGAGTGGGGCTAGGACGGCGGGCGAGCGGTCGACAGTCGACGCGGAACCGGTCACCCCCGGGCCGGCGACAGGCGCCGCCACGCCGCCGCATGGTTCGCAGCGACAGAGTTCTAGCAAGTCGACGCACATCTCGCGCAGCTCGGTGTCATCGGTGCGTTCCTTTACGCGAAGCTCCCAAGTGTCGGCACCGAGCTCGAGCAGCGCTGCGCCACTGCCGATCAAGACGCCAATGTCCGGGACATCGACGGCGAGCTTCTTTTCAACGTCTTTCTCGTCATCCCACGACAACAAGGGAGCAGGCCTGTGGCCCATGCCAGCGGGCAAGGGTGGCGGCCTGCCGACGGTGACCGAGACGGTTGAGGTGTGGGAGGTGGATAACGTGGCTAGGGCCGTCCTTCCCGCCTCTGCTATCTCTCCCGTAACGGGCGGCGCCGTCGCGGACGCAGCGGGCACACTCGAGCGCCTCGCCGCCGACGGCGACGACTTCCTCACTCCCCCGTCGGTAGTCGTGCCGTTTGGTATCTACACTGCCGCCGTCGCCGCAGCGTCTCGGTCCGCGACCGCGACGAAGAGCCTCGCCAACCTGTCCGTTGCGTATGAAACTGCCGCGGCGGGCGACGACGCGGCGGCTGCTGCCGCCGAGGCGCGCGCGTGGATCGAGTCGTCCACGACCGTACCGCGGGGCGCCATGGCGTTTATTCAGGCGGCCTTCCCCCGCGGCGCGGCGCTGCTCCTCTACCCAAGCGGCAACGACTCGGCGGCAGACGGTGGCGCCGCTTTGTATGGCCCACCCGTGGCAGTGGCGACCAACGACCCCGAAGCGGTGGCGCACGCCGTGCGGCAGGTGTGGGGGAGCCTCTGGTCCCTTGCCGCCGCCGCCGCTCGCGCCGCGTCGGGCGTGCCCCACGAGCGGGCAGCAATGGCGGTGCTTGTGCAAGCGGTCGTGCCCGTCGACGCCCTCTTTGTCGCCGCCGCCCGGTCGCCGGGCTCGGTCATTGAGTTGGAGGTGGCCGCTGGCGAGTCGGCCGACTCGGCCCCGTTTCGGGGTATCGTCGGCGCCGATGGAGTCGTGAAGGAGGAGGCTGTGGACACTGGGAAGCCCGCTGCGGCCCGCGTCGAGCCCCCGCGGCCGTTGATAAGAGACAAGTCGGTTGCCGCGCGGCTGCGGCGCGATACGGCATACCGCGCGGCCGTTTTCCGCCGGATTGGGGCTGTCGTTGCGATCTTGGAGGGCGCCCTCGGCGCGCCGCAGGTCTTGCAAGGCGCCCTCCATGGGGAGGGGGAGCTGTACGTGGTGCACGCGCGGTCCGCGGGCAACGTGTAGGGGACAACAGGTTCTATGGCGTCAGAAGGGAGGATACGCAAGGATTGAGCTTTCTGGCAAGGGCGGCGCCAGACACTGGGCATCAGTCCGTGTACGTACATGTGCGTTTGCTCCAGGGATTGCCTGCTGCGGTTGCAAAGTGGTCGTGTCGCACTACAGGCTTGTTTAGTTTGTCTTCATGATACCCTTGGTGGTTGACCCAGAGCACTGTACGTACGTCGCAGTTGCTACTGCTTACCTCTGGACACTAGCGCTCGTGACGAAAAAGGAAGGTCAGTCAAGGCGGCGCACGATGTGTGCTTGTCCATGGTCCATTGCGTGGCCCACCTCGCCCACTACCGCCTTCTCGTTGCGATGCCACCCTGCCAGCCGCCACATGCGAGTGTACCTCGTAGCCAGACATCCATACTCCCGAGTCAGTGCGCACCGCCGCCAATACCGTCAAAGTCACGGACGAGTCCCAGATGGCATGCCGTGCCGGCTTGCCCGCCACAAGGGCCGTGCGTTGCAGAAGCTGATAGTATGCGGCTTGTGGTGTGACTGGATATGGCCGCGAATTTCATGATGTCCGAGGTCGTATTCACCCTCGCTGTCTCTTTGCATACCCACGATCCCAACCACCCACCGACCTCATCGGTACGTCGACAAGATAAGGCGTGCACACCTCATTCCTCCGCCCTCGCCGTTCCAGCCGCCCCGCTCCAGCCACATATCAAACGTGGCTCTGAAACGTACATCGGTCACCCCCGTGCCCGGCCCGACCGCACTTGTCGCAAATGCTCTTGATGGCCGACACATTGACGGTCAGCGCTTGCTCGTACGTACCGTCCAGGCGTTCAACGATTTGCTCAAAGGCCCGCTGTCCTTCTGCCACGGCAGACTCGGGCAGCTGACTCAGCACCTTGTTGAGGGTCGCCTCGAGATCCATGATGCTGTACATCGCATCATCCCGCGTAAAGATGTCAACGAGAGCGCGCGTGCGTGGATTGAGACCGCCCGCGTCAATGCCGCCTCCGCCGGCGGCCAGCGACAGGCCAGACGAGGCGGCGACACCCCCCGCCGCGCCGCCGCCGCGGCCGCCGCCGCGGCCGCCACGGCCGCGGCCACGGCGTCCACCGCCGGCGCCACCTCGCCCTCCGACCCGGCCGCCGCGCGCAGCCTCGGCGGCGGCCACCAGCGCCTCATGCAGAGCGCGATTGCGGGTCAGTTGCCAGCCCTGCCAGGTCACCATCAGCAGCGCCCAGATGGCGATCGGCCCCAGGCATGCGGGCGTGTCGGTGGTGGTGGTCGTCAAGTCGATCAGGTCCATGAGTCGCTTGCCGGCGTATGACAAGCGCGATGCGGGCTGCGCCACCGGCGCCGCGGCCATCGACGTGAACAGGGCGGGGCGAGGGATGGCAGTGTGCTCAGTCCCTGGCCCACCATTGACGGGTGGCTGCGTCGGGGAGCCGCCGGGGCCGTTCGGCCCGAAGTACGTGAGCAGTGCGTCGAGGCGGACGGCGTCCTCGTTGACCACAGTGATGATTGATGGGGGTACGGGGCCGCTGGGGCCTGCCAGGCGGCGAGCAGCCAAGGCGAGGCGGCCGGAGAGCACCGCACGGTCCTCCAGCCAGTGACGAAACGCTTCGTCGCCGAGTTCAGAGGAACGACACGCCTCAAAAAACTCGGAGAGCGTCGCTTTTGTCCACTGGTCATGGAAAATACTGATCCAGTCGAAGATTAACACCTCCCTCCGAAGACCATTGTCGTCACCGCTGTCGCCACCTCCGCCACCGCCCGGACCGCCACCGCTACTGCCACCGCCACCGCCGCTGACACCGCCACCGCCACCGCCACCGCCACCGCCACCGCTACCGCTACCGCTACCGCCACCGCCACCGCCAACGCCACCGCCAACGTCACCGTACCCAAACCCACCACCAACGCTGCTCAAACCGCTACCGCTCCCAACACCGCCGCCGAGCGCTGCTGAGGACATACGCCCAACACCCCCACCGACTCCGGGTGACCCCATGGGCCGGGTCCGCCGCGGCGGATGTGTTGCCGACAGCGGACGTACCGCTGCCGGCAGCGCCTGCACCCCCGCCACTCCCGCCGCCGACGCTTCCATGACTACCGGTTCTGGAGGCCGCGGCGGCGACGGAGCCGCCAGTGCACGGGTTGCGCCCAGTCCACCGGCGTCAGCGGCCTGGCCATCAGCCGGACACCCACCTCTGTCGCCCCCATCGACTTGATAACCAGCCGCCAGGGTAGCGCCTGTCGGGCCATTCCCCAAGCCCACAGACGGGCCAGCGAGCTCCATGGTCGCTCCGTCCCAGCCGTAGGTTGGCGCAAAGCTCATGACGACGTACCAGCACACGCCAGGATGAATAGATGGCCGTTCGGGCGGCTGCGACAGTGGCTGGACAGAAACCCAGGTGAGAGGGCAGAGGCGGGCAGAGGGCAAAACGACGCGAGACGTTGGACCACAGAAGGATGCACACGCGAGTGGGAGCGACAACACCAGCCGACCCAGCACTTGATCGATAACGAGCCAGACAACAGAAATCCACGAACGATAACGGTCAAGACAACCGGAAGGGGGGCACGGCAGGCAGCGTGCTAGTGACGGTGGAGGGGCCCGTCCAGTCACCAAGATTGACGACCTGAAAAAGTGAGGGGTGGCGTGGGCGACGGTAGGGTACCTGCAACACCAGGTGAGGGACTGCTCCACCCCCTGCTTCCCGTGACCACGCGCTCGTAAGAGCAGACGTTGCGAAACCACTGGTGAACGGGGGGCGTTGCCGCACTTCAACCGTGCGGCCCCCGACGCCACACTACAGCTAGAGCGACTGAGGAGCGTGCCCTCCAGACCCCGCCCCCACGACGTCGTGCCAGCAGCATACGCTCGCGGGCGCCACCCCCAGAGTGGGAGGCGTCCCCGCTAGCTAGTCCCCGCACAACACACCCCCAGACACTATGCCAGGCCGCTGAGCACGGGCTCTCAGGGCGCCGCTGGGGTAGAGCTTCGCACAGAAGGTTCAGGGACCACTCTGCGCGGTCGACAGCGAGTTAAGGGCGGAACATGGTATATTCGTGCTACATGTAGCCCCCGCTCTAACGCTCTCCCAGGGCAATGTGTGTCAGCCAAAGAATATGAATTAGTGCCGACACGCCTGCGCCCTACCAATTGGATATCAGACAGTGCTCCAAGCGAGAACGTCAGCCAACCAGCAGGCTTCCATGTCCGCTTTCGGGGTCCTATCGACCGGTCCTGGCCCTCGTCACGACCCTGCTCTCCGCCGGCCATCACGGAGCCCGCATCGGCGTGGGTATTCGCCGTGCGTGCACCCTTTGGCCACGGCGGGCTGGCACGGCTCCCAGCCGTCGCCTGCGACAGGGCAAAAGGTCCAACACCTATGGCCTGTCGGCCGAGAAACTCGGCGGAGGGCGTGGCCAATGAGCGCCTGAAGAGCGGGGTCTCAGAAATCGGACCAGGACTTGGGCCAGCCAAACGATGAGCAGACGATTTGGAGTGGACAACAATCAAATTCGAATAATGCAACAGTTACAATCAAAGTGTTCCGCCTCGTTATTGCTGACCTCCAAAAAATGGCGGTTGCAGAGTGGTTGCAATCATTCAACAGCGTACGTGGACCAATGGAAAGGCTAGGAAGCGTTTGAGGTCCTTACAAAGTCGACCCATGCAGCTCTACGCACTGGAAACTCACATCCTGATCTCAAGAACTCTGAAGAGTGTTGTTGATCGCATGAGAAATCACAGGTCTGGCCCAGAACCGTCTCCATGCCTCTGCGTCACTCTTGCAAGACACGATGATGCGCTTGGAGCATTACTCGCGTCAACTCTCAGCCGATAGTTCGATCGAGTCTTGTCGAACAGCCAATCTGGTTTCATTTCTACGCCGTGTCGTCGACTCCGCATCCCTTCTCTCTGCAACCGCCATTTTTTGGAGGATAGCAATAGCACAACTTCTCTATTGCGTTCTCCGTTTCTGTTCAGCGAGCACGAGAGCTGTCGCGATATCTGACGCACAATTGACTTACAATTAAGTTCCAAGTCACTTCACACAAGTGGATGCTCAGCACGAGCATCGACATCGTTTTGTCGATGCGCCAACTAATAGGAGCGAAAGCTCACCTGCAGACCACCAAAATCGCGCTCCCAACCAATGAAACGTGTACGCTTCCTTCCGTTCCCCTTCCACTTGGTTGCGCCTTTTGACGCATAGACAGTACGTATCATGGATGCGACAATAAAAGGATGCATCGGTTCTGCAGAAGCGACGTCTGGGCCAATCAAACCGACAGCGTCCTGGCACGTGCCAGCCGCGCACGGACCTATGGAAGTTATCCAGTCAAATGGTGTATGAACTCCTTGTTTGTAAGTGCGGTCGTCGGACGTGCTGCCGCCACCCGTCTTGTTCCCCCTGCGTTTCCCCCATCTACCCATAGTGCACTGACGCACCACAGTACATATGGGACAAGGTACGAGGGGGGCGCACTGACTGATCTTGGACTCCGGGGGCCCGGACGCGGAGGGGGGGGAAAGAGCAGATGAACGAAGATCGAGCATGGCAAGGTGGGACGGCGGAACACGACCAACGAAAGCGGCGGAGGGACGGGGGACTGCAACACTATAGCAATAGAACGGGCATCGGTGGAGGGGGGGCTGCACCTCAGTTGAAGGGACTATCAAGTTGACGGAAGGTAGCAGAGCAGGTGGTGAATGCAGAAGCAGACGGGGAGAGGGCCACTGGTGAACGGTGAGCTTTTCCAAGTCTCGAGGAGGTCAGTGCGCGAGCGCGCTTTCTGAGACCGGACATGACCATGTAGCCTGCTGTGAGAGCATCAATAGTTGGGCTATCGACCAATAAAAACGTCTCAATAGCCATTGATTCATTGAAAGTGCGGGGCCACTTAGAGAAGCCAATGGCTCAAATGGCTGCGCGCACGTCGGGTGAAAGCGCGGGCTTCTCCTCTGCCTCACAGCCCGATCTTTTTGGTTACACGCTGACAAGCTTCACTGTGCGTACGTCGTTTCCTGTGCTCTGTGTCGCTGCCATTGCCTCACTAGCCCGACAACTCCACTGTGTCGGTGCATTGCACACTCGTTTCTCCTCCTGCCCCTCTCCCCCTCCCACCTTGCAGTGCCGTGACCGTTTTTTATTTATGTACTGTTTTCTGTGGCGTCGCGGCAGTCGCGCTGGGTCTTGCCCCTCCCTCCCCATCTCCTTCCCATCTACTCTCCTTCTCGCTTTGTGTTTCCCGCCGTGCGGACCCTTGCTGCTGTTGCTTTCTTTCTTATGCTGTGCTGGCACGTCCCATCGTGTAGCGGTTGATGTCCACGTTGCAGCGAGTGAAGTGGTCGTGACGACGGTGGTAGCGTAGATGACTTATATCGTGATAAAAAGTACCGTCCTCACAGTACTGCACCATGGCATCAGTCAAGAACCTCGCCTGATGTAGACGGTCTCCTGTCGTCTGTTGAGATCAGTTGATTGGCTAAGTGGGGAGCACGTTCCGCACGCGAGACCGGTGTTCTTGACGCTGACAGCCCAGTTCTCAAACCCCGCGGAGTGGCCAGTGCCTCGGTGTTTGGTCTTCGCTTGGCGTCGCGTTTGGACGTTGGAATTCGCTTCGAGTGTTTGAGTGTTTTACGGAGTACACGGAGTGGCCAAGTGTCCAGCAGGGGTCAGGCCAAGACCCTCTCCGCATGCGAGTGGAAATAGCTCCCGCGCAGTCCAAGTGTGTGGTCCGCACGCGCCTCCCGCGAATAGGCATGACCCACGGAAATCTGACGGGCAGCTATGGGACCTCACGATCCGAGAACCAAAAAGCTTCGACACCCCCAATCAGCGCCCACAACGCGTCTCGAGGAGCGCTCAGAGGCAGCCACTGCCGCCTATTAAACCAATCATGCCCTGCGCTGTGTCAACGCTGTGGTGTGCCCCGCGACGGGCGCTGGACGCTTTTGGTGTTATTCCTGTGGAGTGACGCCACATTCGACTGCAGACCCTCGCCCACGCTACTACAAGGGCAGGATATTCTCTCTCGGATGTCATAGTTGGAACCTGGTCTTTCGAAGAGTGCGCGCGCTTCAGCATGCCAGGACCCCCGCGAGGAGACGCAGACAATGGCAACAATGCCGCATCGTTTCAGGGAACGGAAGGCGCTTCACAACCACCTGTAGCGTTTCTTCTCATCGACCGTGTGGAAGCCCCATGTTCGACGGGAGAGTCGCGAAATCAACAATGACGACAGCCAATATGGGTAATCGAGTAACTTTCCGCTGTGGCTCCGCGCAACCGTGATTGCCAGCCTATCGTCATTGCCAAAACGAAAAAGCGATAGGCGAATGAATGTGTGCCTAATAATATAAAGACTCTCAGCCATTTATTGTAGCAATGATGTGGTGGCGGGCCACGGGTATTGCTCTTGAGCCACGCAGATATCCATCCGGTTGGAGGCTTCGAAACATCCAGCTAACTTGACTGTCTCATCCGGTGTTTCCCCTGTTTTCGGCCTACTCTCACAAGTCTCTACTATTTTCCGTGTTTTCGTTAAAAGTTTGCACCCGCCGGGTCCTCCATTTCGTTCGTTTACGATGGCGCGGAGCGCAGCAAGCAGGTTTGAAGAAACGTGTGCTGTACTAAAGGATAACGCAAGACAGCCCTCTTCAAAGGCCTCGTACACGTACGGGGTTGTCTCACCACACCACCATTCCCTTCTTAGTCTTCCAATGTCCGCCGCAGGCCCCCCCCTGCCCTACCACACCCGATCGCACTGGCGACGCCACCCATCGCCGGCTTGTGGGGTGGTAGACACGCCACAGCGACCGCCTGTCTCCGCCACGTCAACGCCTCGGCACGCCGTGGTGCTCCCGCCGAGTGGCCGCCAATGGCGCGCGGCGGCCCAGCCACGGCCACGGCGGCAGCGGCGGCGGCCGCCGTGACGGCGGCGGCAACCCTAGCGGCGGCACGGCGCGGCCCGCATCTACCCGCTGCGTGCCTGTGCCGCGCAGCGAAGCACCGCCAACGCAGCGCCTGCGGTGCGTCCCCGTCCGCTGCCGCCGCAGCCACCGTCGCCGCTGGCCGCCGTCCGACGCCGCCATGCCCGCGGCCATCCACCCGTGTCGGTGGCCCGCGCGCCGGCCACCTATCGGCACGGCGGCCGGGGCTGTCGCAGCTGCCACAGGGGTACCGCTGCCGCCGTTGCCCGCCACCGCGCCGCCGGACGGGCGTGGCGTGCACCCCTCTCCTTGTCGCGCAGGCGGCATGGTCGCAACCGCCGCTGGGGAGAGGGTGATGTTGGCGGCAACGGAGCCGCATCGCTGCCAGTCGGCCGTCGCTCTGGATTTGGCGGGTTGGGGGGGGGGGGGCGAGGAGCGCTGCCATGGAAGTCCTCCCTCAGCCGGGTTTCCGCTAACCTTCAGGAAACCAAAGAAGTGCGCGTCGGCCGCCGCGACCCTATGGAAACAGAACCGCGATTAAAACGCGATCCGTGATCCCCGTGACAGCGAAGCAGGCGCAGGTCAGAACCGCGATCAAACCGCGATCGGTTGGACTTTCATTGGCTCACGAACGCCCTCAGATGCCAGCAGCCAGAGAAAATGGGGTGTGGCGAGCGACACCGCTTACAGAAAACTGCGTAGGCTACAATAAGCTACCGCGATCGGGACCACCCCGGTTTTCCTGTTCGTATTACTTTTTGGTGGTACACCAGGCAATTTATTTCTCTTCTCTATTACTCGAGCTGGTTGAAAAACCCTACTTGCTCCTGCTCAAGCTGCTTCTCGTGGGGGGCCTGCGCCGGGGCGTCGCCATCGTCGCCTGTTGCTGCTGTGGCGGCGGCGGCGGCGGCGGCAGGGGCGGCGGCGGCCGGGGAGGCGGCGGTGGCGGCGGCGGCGGCGGCGGCAGCGGCCAGGGCAGTCGCACGTGTCCGTCTCGGCTGCCGGTTATGAAGACTACGCGAAAGAAGAGCACACGCCCCCAAGCTGGAATCACAATTGGGCGAGGCGCGGCTCACAGTCCTCCAAGAAGGCGACAGCCGCGTACAGCCTGTCCCCGGGGTGCGAGCAGAAAGGCTTGGTGGACCGCAAGATCTTCTCGATGGCAAACGCCATCCGCGGCCGCAAGCGCCGCCGGTCCGCCGCAGACAGCCCGAGCCGTGCGTCCTTGAAAATGTTGATGTTGGCGATGGTGGCCACCGGCGGTATCAGCGAGCGGCCACCCCCCAGGTACAGCCCGCCCCGCCTGCTGGTACGTCGGTTGGCACATGGCTCGCCTTCTTGGGACGCACCACCAGGCGGAGGGGGGGAGGAGGAGGGGAGGCCCGCAGCCACGGGTGGACAAGCCAGGGGGGGCGGGATGGCCGGGGGGGGCACGAGACGGGAATGGGGGGG